>Ga0209480_10000620_pt1 | contig 28379 bp, 19 predicted proteins | sample JI61114C2DNA_FD_187501 | JGI IMG/M metagenome (GOLD analysis project Ga0209480, IMG submission 187501) | Wastewater effluent complex algal communities from Wisconsin, to seasonally profile nutrient transformation and Carbon sequestration -... | ecosystem: Engineered > WWTP > Effluent > Algae... | reverse complement strand
TTATCTGATCCCGTTAATCTATTAACACTCGTACTGTTTTTACTCACACTTAGTTTCAATTCCTTTTCTCAGGCAATTCCTACGGATGTAGCAATTATAAGCGCTGGAGAAACTTTATTTAATGGAAACTGTAAGGCATGCCATCGGGTGAAGCAAAAATTAGTTGGACCTGCATTAGCTGGTGTTGAAACCAGAGTTCCATCAGTTGAATGGGTTTTCAATTGGGTGCGAAATCCCGCCAAGGTAATTGCGAGTGGCGATGAGTATGCTAACAAGATATACAATGAGTTTAATAAGAGCCAGATGACGGCTTTTAATACTTATACTAACGACCAAATTTTAAGCATTCTAGCTTATGTAAAGGCAGAGGCAGAAAAAGTAGATGCACCAGCACCATCAGTGGCCGCAGCGAATGGTGGTGGTAATAGTCAAGGAGTTCCAAGTACTTACCTCAATGCCATCCTTATCGGGATGATTTTAATCTTGGTGCTACTGGTTGTTATTTTAATATTGATTGTTAATGCACTTAAGAAATATTTAGATCAAAAAGATCTAACTCCTGAAGATCGTGAAGTTGTTCATTCAAAATATACCCTTAGCTCAATTGTTCGCAGCTCGGGTTTTATCTTTATAGTAGTCTTTGTTGTTGCCTCAGTTTCTTTCAAGAATATTATTGACGGACTTTATACTATTGGTATCCAACAGAACTACCAGCCCAAGCAGCCAATTGCCTTCTCTCATAAAATTCATGCGGGTCAATTCGAGATTGATTGCAAGTATTGCCATACTGGTGCTTTAAAGGGTAAGCAGGCCAATATTCCATCTCCAAACATTTGTATGAACTGCCACAGCCAGATTAAGGAGGGCACGAATACGGGCACTGGCGAGATTGCGAAAATTTATGCAGCCATTGGATTCGATCCGGCAACAAGTACATACACTGGGAAGCAAAAGCCAATCGAGTGGGTGCGCATTCACAACTTACCAGATTTAGCTTACTTTAATCACTCACAACACGTGAATGTTGCTGGTGTTGAATGTCAGACCTGCCATGGGCCCATTCAGGAAATGGATGTGGTTAAGCAATATTCGTTGCTAACAATGGGCTGGTGTATCGATTGCCACCGCAAGACAGATGTTAACACAAAGGGCAACGCTTATTACGATAAGTTGTTAGAATTACATAATAGTAAGAAAGCATTGAAGGTAGAAGATATTGGAGGTATTGAGTGTGCTAAATGCCACTACTAAGAAGGGTGAATTAGGATTGCGAATAGAAAGTTAAGATAGATTTAGACCGGCTCTATGAGTACAACAAAAAAGACATATTGGAAAGGCTTACCACAACTGAAGAATGATTCGGAATTTGTGAAACATGCCGATAAGGAATTTGTGGATTTGGCCGTGCAGGAAGATCCTGGCCATTCACGCAGAGACTTTTTAAAGATGATGGGCTTTAGCGTAGCGGCAGCTTCTTTGGCAGCTTGCGAAGCACCTATCCGCAAAGCTATTCCCTATGTAAATAAGCCTATGGATGCAGATCCGGGCATTCCTAATTATTATGCCTCTACTTACGTTAATGGCGGAGATTATTGCAGTATTGTAGTTAAGGTGCGTGACGGGCGGCCAATTAAAATAGAAGGTAATAGTCTTTCTAAAGTTTCTATGGGCGGAACAAGCGCACAGGTAGAAGCTTCGGTGATGTCGTTATATGATAGCTATCGCTTACGCGGACCGAAAGCCGGTGCAGAAAGTAAAGATTGGGCAAGTTTAGATACAGAAGTTATAAGCAAACTCAATGAGATAGCTGCAAAGGGTGGTCAGATTCGAATTGTTAGTAACACTATTCTTAGCCCAAGCACAAAAGCAGTTATTGATAAATTTAAAGCGAAGTACCCAACTACTTCACTTGTTCAATACGATCCAATTTCAAATTATGGAATTCTAAAAGCCAACAAAGAATCTTTCGGTTCGGCTATGATTCCTTCTTACGATTTCAGCAAAGCAAAAGTTATTGTAAGTATCGGTGCCGATTTTCTAGGCACCTGGTTATCGCCCATTGAATTCACTAAGCAGTTTGCTGTAAACAGAGAAGTTACAGAAGACAAAAAAGGCATGTCGCGCTTGTATCAGTTTGAGTCGAATCTTTCACTCACCGGTGCAAATGCTGATTATCGTTCCATGATCAAGCCTTCGCAGGAAGGATTAGTGGTGGCTCAGATTTATAATATCCTTTCTGGTAACGGAGCTAATAGCGTTGATAAAATTGCATATCTTGAAAAAGCAGCACTAGAGCTAAAAGCAAATCAAGGTAATGCCTTGGTTGTTTCTGGTTCTAATGATAAATCAGTTCAATTGGTTGTTAATGCTATCAATAATCTATTGGGTAGCTATGGCACCACCATTCTTCCAAATGCTCCTGTTAATTTCCGTCAGGGAAATGATGAGGAGATGGCCGGTTTAGTTGCCGATGTTCAAGGCGGTAAAGTGGACGGTGTAATTTTCTACAATTGCAATCCAGTTTACGATCATCCTAATGGAGAAGTATTAGCAGGCGCATTAAAGAAACTCGCGCTTACTGTTTCAACCTCTACAACACCAGACGAAACAGCTTCAGCATCAGGATATATGGCGCCTGATCATCATTTCCTTGAATCATGGAATGATGCCGAACCTAAAGTAAATTCATTTAGCCTTTCGCAGCCTACTATCAGCCCGTTATTTAAAACACGACAAGCACAAGAGAGCTTTTTGGTTTGGGCAGGTGAAACTAACACCGAATATTTCTCATTTGTAAAAGAATATTGGAAAAACCGTTTCTATACATCGGCATCAGGTCTTGACTTTCAGGCTTTCTGGGATAAGAGTCTCTATGATGGCGTATTGGATTTAGGTTCTGCGCCAGCAACATACTCCTTTGCAGGAAATGTGGAAGGTGCATTATCAGCAATTTCATCTACTTATAAAGCTACTAACACAGGTCTTGAATTAACCATTTACGAAAGTTATGGTGTAGGTAATGGTTCACAAGCAAACAATCCATTATTGCAGGAATTGCCCGATCCTATTACAAAAGCCACCTGGGATCATTATATAACAATAGCATTAAAAGATGCAATCGCACTTGGAATTGAAAATGATGCTGAAGGTAGAACACAGTTAGTAAATCTTACTGCTAATGGAAAGACAATGGCCGTAGCAGCTCTTGTGCAACCAGGCCAAACGCCAGGCACATTAGGAATTGCCTTGGGATATGGTCGGACAAAAGTTGGTAAGGTAGGAGAGAATATTGGAGTAAATGTTTATCCATTACTTTCCACCGGTGAAACCATTGGGTTTACTGTTATGAGTGGCGTGAAATTAGAAAAGACCGATCAGGCTTTTCAATTAGCGCAAACTCAGATTCACCAAACCTACATGGGTCGTGAAAATGTTATTCAAGAGTCGATTCTTTCGGATTATGTGAAAAATCCAGAATCCTGGAATGAAAGATCAGCAAAAGTTACTAAGTGGAAAGAGAAAGTAGAGCCAAGTACACTTAGTATGTGGAAGGGGCACGAGTACAAGAACCATCATTGGGGAATGTCCATCGACTTGAACACCTGCACGGGTTGTGGCTCATGCGTTGTAGCTTGTAATGTTGAGAATAACGTATCAGTAGTAGGTAAGCAGGAAGTAATCAATCGCAGAGAAATGCACTGGTTACGTATCGATCGCTACTATACTAGTGAAGCCGATGTTGATGACCTTAAAGGAATGGAAATTGCCTCCGAAAATCCGGAAGTAGTATTTCAACCCATGTTATGTCAGCATTGTAATAATGCGCCATGCGAAACTGTTTGTCCGGTTGCCGCTACTACACACAGCACCGAAGGTCTAAACCAAATGACTTATAACCGTTGCATCGGTACACGCTATTGTGCAAACAACTGTCCTTATAAAGTAAGACGCTTCAATTGGTTTAAATATCATGACAATCGCCAGTTTGCGCAGTCAAATCCTTCCATGAATACAGACTTAGGCCGCATGGTACTAAACCCTGATGTTACGGTTCGTTCACGTGGGGTAATGGAGAAATGTTCTTTCTGTGTGCAACGCATTCAGGCAGGAAAACTTAACGCCAAGCGCGAACGAAGAACGGTGAAAGATGGCGAAATAGTTACAGCGTGTCAGGCAGCTTGTTCAACAGGTGCTATTCTTTTTGGTGATATGAATGATACCGAAAGCAAAATCAGCAAGTTGTTACAGATCGAACACTATGTAGACGTAGAGAAGGATGGTAAGACAGAAAAAGTGTTCAACCATACGATTGATAAGAAGTATAACAATCCAAGAGCTTATCGGGTATTAGAGGAAATTGGTGTGAAGCCAAACATTTTCTATCTCACTAAGATTAGGAACAAAGACAAGGTAAAAGAGAACGCATAGTTTTTAGAATAAGGAATTGATACGAAACTGAGTATGCAAGCAACTTCAACATTACGTGAATCTTTAATTACAGGCGGAAAAACAGTTCGCGATGTTTCCGAGGATATCAGCAGGCAAGTAGAGGCTAAACCGACACGACTTTGGTGGACCGTTTTCGGTATTTCATTAGTTGTTTTCATGTTCGGATTTTACTGCCTTACTACCTTGCTATGGGAAGGGATAGGAATGTGGGGATTGAACAAAACAGTTGGTTGGGCATGGGATATTACAAACTTCGTTTGGTGGGTGGGTATTGGTCACGCAGGTACGCTGATTTCTGCAATCCTGTTGTTATTCCGTCAAAAGTGGCGGATGTCAATAAACCGGGCAGCAGAGGCGATGACGATCTTTGCTGTTATTTGCGCAGCTACATTTCCGTTGGCCCACATGGGCAGGTTGTGGTTAGGATTTTACTGGGCGCTTCCATTACCAAATACCTGGGGTTCATTATGGGTTAACTTTAACTCACCACTGTTGTGGGATGTGTTTGCAATCTCAACCTATTTTACTGTTTCATTGGTATTCTGGTACATTGGATTAATTCCTGACTTTGCAGTAATAAGAGATAGAGCAGTGCGAACAGGGCATAAAACCCGCGCAGCAATCTACAATGCATTAAGTTTTGGATGGGATGGTGCTGCAAAAACCTGGATGCGCTATGAATCTGTAGCGCTAATTCTAGCAGGTCTTTCTACCCCGCTTGTGCTTTCAGTTCACACGATAGTATCGTTTGACTTTGCAACTTCGGTGGTACCCGGCTGGCATACAACTATCTTTCCGCCATACTTTGTGGCAGGTGCTATTTTCTCGGGCTTTGCCATGGTGCTAACTCTTTTGATTGTAACCCGCAAAGTTTTCAAGCTTGAAGATTATATTACTATTTATCACATCGAGTTGATGAATATTGTAATTATCATCACGGGTTCTATAGTAGGTATTGCTTACATCACTGAGTTCTTTGTAGCCTGGTATGGTCAGGTGCCTGCCGAATTCTATGCATTTTATAACCGTGCCTTTGGTCCTTACTGGTGGGCTTACGCTTCTATGATGACCTGTAATGTTATTTCACCCCAGCTTTTCTGGTTTAAAAAATTACGCACGAACATTGTTGCTACGTTTGTACTATCGATTATTGTAAACATTGGAATGTGGTTTGAGCGATTTGTTATTATCGTAACCTCGGTTCATCGCGATTATCTTCCGTCAAGTTGGTCAATGTTCTACCCAACTCTTTATGATGTAGGTGAATATCTCTTCACGTTTGGATTGTTTTTCACCGCATTCTTCCTCTTTGCAAAGTTTTTCCCGGTGATTAACATGGCTGAAGTAAAAAGTATTATTAAATCATCTTCTGAAAGGAGGCATTAATAGCATATGAGCAACACGAGCGAAAATTATTTAGTAGGTATTTTTGACGATGAAGATGTATTGCTTCATGGAGTTGAAGGAATTCGTGAAAAAGGTGTGAAAATTCATGAAGTATATTCTCCCTTTCCAGTTCATGGATTAGATGAAGTGTTAGGGTACAGACGCACACGATTACCAATTGCAGCATTCTTGTTTGGAATGACCGGAACCAGTTTAGCGTTAGTTATGCAAATCTGGATGTTAGGTTTCGACTGGCCTATGATTATTGGTGGAAAGAACTACGTTTCGTTGCCGCCCTTTATTCCGGTAACTTTTGAATTGACCGTGTTGCTTTCTGCCCTAGGCATGGTAGCCACATTTTTTATTGTAAGTGATATGAAGCCTTACAAAAAACCGCGATCATATGACCTGCGCAGCACAGATGATAAGCATGTAATGGCAATTAACTTAGCTGCCAATAAAATCAGTAAAGATGATATCAGCCGTATTTTAAAGGATAACGGAGCATCTGAAGTAAATGAAAAGAACTTTTAACATGAGGCAAATGCGTTTTATACAACTAGGCTTCTCCATAATTTTAGCAGCAACCTTACTGGCTGGCTGTAAAGCAGGCGGAGATAATCCGGGTAGGGAATATGCTCCTAACATGTACCACTCTGTTGCGTACGAACCACTTACCCAGATCAAAGATAAAGAAGCTGGAAAATGGGTTAATTCACTTGATAATGGTCGCGGTGAATATTATAACTCGAATGATTATAATCCTTATGGAATGAATATGCGTCTGCCCGTTCCTAACACGGTTCGCAGAAATGCAAATGGTTGGTTGCCCTATCGTGGAACTAATGACACTACGGGTCTTCGTTTAGCTGACAAATTGGTGAATCCATTTGAAGCAACACCTGCAATTTTAACTCAGGGTAAAATGCTATATGAGATTAATTGTAAGCATTGCCATGGAGCAAAAGGTGGTGGCGATGGCAAGGTTGCCGATAAATACCCAGGCGTAGCCAACCTAACAGGCGATGCTATAAAGGGTGTTAGCGAAGGACACATTTTCCATGTTATAACGTATGGAAAAGGTTTAATGGGATCACATGGCTCGCAAGTGAATGATGAAGAGCGCTGGAAGATTGCCAAGTATGTGAAACAATTACAATCGAATTAAAACTTATTAGATATCAACCACATGGTAGCGGACGAACAGTACATTTTTAAGCCGGAAACAAAACGAAGTATTTTCATTTTGCTTGGTGTAGGTATTATCCTTTTTGTTGTGGGTGTAATCATGGCGATGAATGCCGGAGATCATCAGGCAGTAGAAGGACACCATGCTTCTATTGAAGTTTCTAAAAATTTGGTGGCTAGCACGCAACCCGCAGGTGAGGCACCGGCCAAGCATCATGAAACCGCTATCTGGTTAAAGAAAATCTACACTTCACTTTGGCATAACAATGTATTCTTTACCGGAATGGGACTTATTGGATTGTTCTTTGTAGCAATTCATTATGCAGCCCAAGCTGGTTGGTCAGCACCCATTACTCGAATTCCGTTGGCTATGGGGCAGTGGATACCGATATCAGGTATTTTGATGTTAGTACTTTGGTTTGTGGTAAAGGGAGATGTGTTTCATTGGACTCATCACTCCTTGTATGATGCAGGCAACGCTGAAGAATTTGATAAAGCTTTGAATGCTAAGAGTCCTTATTTCTTCTGGCCATTGCATGCTGGCGGATTTCCAGTTTTTTACATTTTAAGAATGGTATTGTTCTTCAGCTTATGGTATTGGTTCTATACCATGATTAAGAAGAGAATGCTCGCTGAGGATATTGAAGGCGGAACTTCAAATTGGACTTCGGCAAGAAAAGTATCTGCTATCTTCTTAGTATTCTTTGGCTATAGTTCATCAATAGCAGCGTGGGATTGGGTAATGAGCATTGACCCGCATTGGTTTAGTACTATGTTTGGCTGGTATGTGTTTGCTAGCTGGTGGGTAGCAGGTTTAGCTATGATAACTTGGCTTGTTGTCAATTTGAAGGAAGCTGGCTATTTAAAAATGGTTAACGCTAATCACCTTCATGATCTTGGAAAATATATTTTTGCTTTTAGTATTTTTTGGACATACATCTGGTTTAGCCAGTTTATGTTGATCTACTACGCTAATATTCCAGAGGAAACGGTGTATTTCATTGAACGAATTAAGAATGCTCCATATTCTTGGATCTTTTATTTGAACTTGGTCTTAAACTTCGTGCTTCCATTCTTGTTATTAATGACACGCGATGCCAAGCGTCACATGTCGATGCTTAAAGTTGTTTGTCCGATTGTAATTGTTGGACATTGGTTTGACTTTTATAATATGGTTACACCTGGCGTAATGCAGTTTGACGGTGGGTTAGGCTTATTAGAAATTGGATTGGCGCTTATATTTCTTGCGTTTTTCCTCTTTGTATCCTTTAATGCTCTTTCTAAGATACCCTTGGTAGCAAAGAATGATCCTATGATGGTGGAAAGCTTAAATCACCACATTTAAATTGAAAACACTGAATAAAGATAACCTATGATGAGTTTGATAATCGGTTTGGGGGTAGTATTGGTGCTGGGAATTCTTTTCCTGATTTTCAGGATCGGAAATTTAGTTGGTCTGGTGAAGGGTAAGGAAGTTGAAACAGATGATTCTTCGTGGAATGCAATCAATGCCTACTTGCTACTCTTTTTTATGATTGGTGGTTTGGGATGGTTTTTCTGGTATTCCTATGTTCATTTTGAAGGGTACACGCTGCCAGTAGCGAGTGAACACGGTGAAGTGACAGATCATCTTTTCTGGGTAACGATGGCCATCACAGTAGTTGCTTTTGCAATTATTTTCATTGTCATGTTCTGGTTCACTTTTAAATATAGGTATCAGGAAGGGAGAAAGGCTGAGTTCTTTGCTGATGATCATAGACTTGAAATTGCTTGGACAGTGATACCTGCTATTATCTTAGCTCTTTTAGTCTTTAGCGGATTAAGAGCATGGAGTGATATTACAGGCCCTGCTTCCAAAGATGCCTATGTGATTGAGATGGTTGGTCAACAATTTTTGTGGACTGCACGCTACCCAGGCGTGAAGGATAAAACCCTCGGAAAGCAGAATTATAAAATGATTGATGCTTCTAATGAATTTGGTCTGGATCTGTCTGATAAAAATTCGTTTGATGATTTTAAATCACTGGAGCTGCACTTACCAAAAGGAAAAGAAGTTCAGTTGATGATTCGTGCGAAAGATGTTTTACATAGCGTATTCTTGCCACATTTCCGGTTAAAGATGGATGCTGTGCCGGGTATGTACACCACGTTCAAGTTCATCCCAACAAAATCAACTGCGGACATGCGTGAAGAAACAGGCAACCCAAATTTCAACTACGAAATGGCTTGTACAGAAATCTGTGGTCGTGGTCATTTTTCAATGCGGTTTCCTGTTTTCGTGCACGATACCGTTGAAGATTATGAGAAGTGGATGGCTTCGCAAGAAGCTTGGTTAAAGCAGAATCCTGACTATTTAAAACGGGTTCCTGCTGAATTGAGAGAGGCAGCAATTATTAAATCGGGTATTCCGGCTGATAGCCAAGAAGCAGTTTTGGCAACTCCGGTTACCGTTACGTTAAACTAAGATATTTGAAATCATGGCAACAATAGATTTACATACCCACGCAACTACTGAGCATCATGATGATCATGGACATGACCATGAACACCATGGAAATTTTTGGACTAATTATATTTTTTCTGAAGACCATAAAGTAATCGCTAAGCAGTTTTTGATTACCGGTATGGTATGGGCACTTATTGGTGGTTCACTTTCAGTAATATTCAGGTTGCAACTTGGATTTCCAAATGCTGACTTGTCATGGTTGAAACCTATTCTTGGAGGGTGGTTAACACCAGAAGGTAAAATTGATCCTGAATTTTATTTGGCGCTCGTAACCATGCATGGAACCATCATGGTATTCTTTGTGCTTACAGCAGGATTAAGTGGAACGTTCAGTAACTTTTTAATTCCACTTCAGATTGGCGCACGCGATATGGCTAGCGGTTTCATGAACATGTTGTCATATTGGTTTTTCTTCCTGTCAAGCGTTATCATGTTTACCTCTTTGTTCATTTCTACAGGTCCGGCATCGGGTGGTTGGGTTATCTATCCGCCTTTGAGTGCATTGCCTCAGGCTATGCAAGGTTCTGGTTTGGGAATGACGTTGTGGTTAGTGGCCATGGCAATTTTTATTGCCAGCTCATTGTTAGGAAGCATCAACTATATTTCAACGGTAATTAACATGCGCACAAAAGGCATGTCGTTTACAAAATTGCCATTAACTATCTGGGCATTCTTCTTCACTGCAATTATTGGAATACTTTCCTTCCCGGTGTTGTTTGCGGCTGCGTTGCTGTTAATTTTTGATAGAAGTTTTGGTACCAGTTTCTACCTGTCTGATATTTATATTGGTGGTGAGGCACTTCCTAATCAAGGCGGAAGCCCGATTTTATTTCAGCACTTATTCTGGTTCTTAGGTCACCCCGAAGTTTATATCGTGTTATTGCCTGCTTTGGGTATAACCTCAGAAATTATTGCAACCAATTCGCGCAAGCCAATTTTTGGTTACAAAGCCATGGTTGGCTCCATGATGTTTATTGCAATCTTATCCTTTGTGGTGTGGGCGCATCATATGTTTGTAACCGGTATGAATCCTTTCTTAGGTTCAATTTTTACGCTGCTTACGTTGATTATAGCCGTGCCTTCAGCAGTAAAAATATTTAACTATGTTACTACGCTCTGGAAAGGAAATATCAAGTTTACTGCGGCCATGTTATTTTCAATTGGTCTTGTGTCCTTCTTCTTGACAGGTGGTATAACAGGTATTTTTCTAGGTAACTCAGCCATCGATATTCAATTGCATGATACCTATTTTGTAGTTGCTCACTTTCACTTAGTAATGGGTAGTGCCTCCTTCTTTGGTATGGTTGCTGGTGTTTATCATTGGTTTCCTAAAATGTTTGGTCGAATGATGGATGAGAAGTTGGGATACATACACTTCTGGTTTACGCTGGTAGGAGTTTATTTAGTGTTTTTCCCAATGCATTATATTGGTATTGCGGGTTTTCCAAGAAGGTATTACTCATGGACAAACTTTGAAACATTTAGTGGTTTTGCCGACTTAAACATGTTGGTGAGTATTGCAGCCATTATGACTCTATCTGCACAATTTATTTTCTTGTTCAACTTTATATATAGCATTTTCAGAGGAAAACCTGCACCGGCAAATCCATGGAAATCAAATACTCTAGAATGGACAACACCAAGAAATCCCGGACACGGAAACTGGGTTGGAGAAATACCAACAGTGTACAGATGGCCTTATGACTATAGCAAGCCTGGTGCTAAGGATGATTATATTCCACAGCATATTCCATATTCGGAAACTCCAGAATCTAATTTACCTCATGAGAATGAGTTGATCAAATTGGAGATGGAAGAGAATGCAATTGTAATAGAACCTAAGCATCACTAATTCGCTTAACAAAAACCATTGAACTTAACAGCGACCAAAGGATTTAGAAAGCTTTGTCTTTCAACTTTAGTCGCTGTTTATTTTTTGATATTTGTAGGTGGTGTTGTGCGCACTACCGGTTCTGGTATGGGTTGCCCCGATTGGCCCAAATGTTTTGGTAATTGGGTGCCACCAACTTCAGTCGATCAATTACCCGCTGATTACAAAGAAAAATTCTCAACATTCAGGCACAAAAAGAATCAAAAATTTGCCCGATACCTCGCTGCTGTTGGATTTGAAAAAACAGCCAACGCAATTCTCACCGATGATTCAATTTTGGTAGAAGCAGATTTTAATGCCACCAAAACCTGGATTGAATATGCTAATAGAATTGTAGGCGTAGTTATCGGATTTTTGATAATAATACTCTTTTACCGCTCGTTTCAGTTTCGAGTAACAAGGCCAGCATTCTTTTGGCTATCGCTTGCCACGTTAATTATTGTAATCATTCAAGGTTGGTTTGGATCCATTGTTGTATCCACTAATCTGACCACATGGACGATTACGGTGCACATGCTTTTTGCCTTTGTACTTATCGGATTGTTGGTTTGGATTTATATAAATAGTGGTGAACCAGAACCTATAAAAGTAACGTCAGGCCTAAAAACAATTTTGTTGGCTTGCATGATTCTGTTGCTTGTTCAAGTTGTTTTGGGCACTGAGGTTAGGGCAGCCATCGACAGAGTCTCTGATCAATTATTACCTCGCGAAAACTGGATTTCATCGGTGTGGGCAGAGTTTGTTATTCATAGAACATTTTCTTGGGCAGTGGTTATTTTTAACGGTGTTTTAGTGGTTCGGTTGGTTAAAACTACTGGCCAGAATCCTTTAACAGTAAGTCTTATCGTGTTAATTTTGCTCACCTTATTAACAGGTGCAGGTATGGCTTATTTTGCCGTGCCAGCTGCTTTGCAACCTGTTCATTTGTTGGTAGCAACTGTAACATTTGGGGTTCAGTTTCTTTTGTTATTAAGACTCAGAACGAGCGAGGTAAATGAGATAGTAAATTAAGTATGACTTCAAATATTCAATCGGCTTCAGGATTAACCTTTGTGCTTTATAAGGGCAAAGCGTTTATAGAATTATTAAAAGTTAGGCTTTCTATATTGGTTGCTTTCTCGTGTGTATTTGGATATGGACTTGCCATGCAGGGCAGTTTAAATTGGAGGGTTTTGATCATGTTGTTTTTTGGAGGATTTCTACTTTCGGGTGTGTCAGGGGCAATCAATCAGATTCTTGAAAAAGATTTTGATAAGCTAATGTCTCGAACACGAAACAGACCAATACCCACAGGTAGGTTGAGTATAACCGAAGCAAACATCTTTGCGGGCATTTGTTTGTTGCTGAGTTTATTCATTTTGTGGATATATACTAATCCGCTTACAGTGCTGCTCTCATTTGTTTCTATGGTGTTGTATAGTTTTGTTTATACACCACTAAAGCGAGTAGGCCCCATAGCCGTTTTTGTAGGAGCAATTCCTGGAGCAATGCCACCGCTATTGGGCTGGATTGCAGCAACAGGTTCAATTTCTCACGAGGCACTAATTATTTTTGGGATTCAATTTATCTGGCAATTCCCACATTTTTGGGCAATTGCTTGGGTATCCGATGAAGACTATAAAAAGGCAGGATTTAAATTATTGCCATCGGGTGGTGGTAAAGATCACAACACGGCCATTCAAATAATGATTTACACATTGTTTTTGATTCCTTTTGGTTTGTTACCAGCAAAGTTTGGGATCACCGGATTAGATTCAGCGATAGTTGCAACGGTATGCGGTGCTGCTTTTTTTGCGCAGACGTTTTCACTTTTGAAAACCGGCAGCCGTCAATCAGCCTTGCGTATTATGTTTGGTTCGTTTTTGTATTTGCCAATTGTGCAGATTGCTTATTTGTTAGATAAAATTTAAAGGGGAAAGAAATGGAGAAGTCGATGTCAACAGAGTTTAAGATTGTAGAGGAGCCGAAGAAGCCTATTTCAATGAATCCAAAGAAATTTGGAATGTGGCTGTTTATTGGTAGTGTGGTGATGTTATTTGCTGCTCTTACCTCGGCTTATATTGTTCGCCAGGCGGAGGGTAATTGGTTGTACTTTGAACTTCCTACAATATTTACAATTTCGTCAATAGTAATTTTCTTGAGCAGTATTACTATGCATGGCGCCTATCTGTCAGCCAAAAAGGATAATCTTGAGATGGTTAAAGTCTTGATCACCATCACAACGGTGTTAGGTCTGGTTTTTTTGATTCTGCAGTTTGAAGGATGGAAAGATTTAGTAGCCAAGCAGGTTTATTTGGTTGGAAATCCGTCAGGTTCATTTATCTATATTATTACTGGGTTGCATGGATTGCACCTGATAAGTGCCATCATATTTTTGCTGATTGTTATGATTTCCACCTATAGATATCGTGTTCACTCTAAAAATCTGGCTCAGATGGAAATGTGTGTTACCTACTGGCATTTTTTAGGCGGCCTTTGGCTATATTTGTTTGTATTCCTATTATTGTATCGATAAACCTAATACCTGATTATGGCACATAGTACAGCCACGGCAGTTTCTGAAAAAAGCGTATGGGATGGTGGAGTTTCACCAATGGGTGTAAGCTACGGCAAGCTCATGATGTGGTTCTTCCTGCTCTCTGATGCATTTACATTTTCCGGACTTCTTATTACCTATGGGTTAGTTCGCTCATCACATCCAGCATTTGAAGGAATTCGTTCTGAGTTTGTTTTCTCTACAGAATATTGGCCAATTCCAGAACGTGTTTTCGAAGCAGTTCCGTTTTTGCATGGTGTTACTTTGCCACTGGTGTTTGTAGGTATCATGACCTTCGTTCTTATTATGAGTTCGGTAACTATGGTATTGGCAGTTGAAGCCGGTCATCGCATGGATAGAAAAGCAGTTGAAAAGTGGATGCTTTGGACTCTTCTTGGCGGTATTACCTTCTTAGGCTGTCAGGCTTGGGAGTGGACTCACTTTATTGTGGGCACCGAAACAGCAACGTTAAAAGATGTATTTAATTTAAAGACTGGATTGTGGGAGAAGATATCCGTAACAGGAGCCAATCTTCATGTTAATCAATATGGTCCACAGGACTTTGCGGATTTCTTTTTCTTTATTACGGGATTTCACGGCTTCCACGTTTTTAGCGGTGTGATGTTTAACTTCCTTATTTACTATAACACGGTTACAGGTGTGTATGAACGCAGAGGCCATTATGAAATGATTGAGAAGGTAGGTTTGTACTGGCACTTTGTAGATTTGGTTTGGGTATTTGTATTTACATTCTTCTATCTTGTATAAATAAAATAATATGGCACATCATGCAAACGAGCCTCAAGTAACGGTACTTCCACCTGATAAGGAGAAGATCAAAAAACTTTGGACGGTAGCTGGAATTTTGGGACTAATTACTGCAGTAGAATTTGCTGTAGCATTTCTATGGCCACATGGAGTTTCTAAGACAGCCATCTTCGTAGTTTTAACCATTGTAAAGGCAGGATATATTGTTGGCGAATTTATGCACCTTCGTTACGAGGTTAAAGTTCTTTTTTGGGCTGTTATCCTTCCTATAATATTAATTATCTGGATGTTGGTGGCGTTTATTTATGAAGGGATGAAAATGCCTGTGTTTTTATAAGATTAACTTTTAGTTATTAGATAATATTATGAAGGCTAAGGTGAAGAACTTTAGCCTTCTTTTTGTGTTGTTATACTATATATTTAATTGCTGCTAAGGCACAAAGACACCAAGTTTTTCTTCCTTGTGTTGGAGTGACTTTTGGCTAATGCCCATGTTAAAGAAACTGATTTTTCTATTCCTCGCCTTGCTTTTGCCAATAGTGGTCTTTCTGTTTCTTAAAGCGTTTGGTAAAAATGAGTTTACAATTCCTGTTTATTTTGAAAAGGAGATGGCTGAACATCCAACCTCTTGCCAATTCAATTATGTAATACCTTACTCAGTGCCAGACTCAGTCATGAAAGGAGTCGGCAGGAAAGGGGAGTCAGTCGTACTAATCATTGCAGACCATTCTCCTGAGGTAAATAGAAATCTAAAACATTTAGCAGAAGAGTTTAGGCCAGAAGACTTTCAACTCATTTCGTCATCAAACACCAGCGAATGGGATAATTGGCATTCATGTTTTTTCTTTTTAAAGAAGCCATGGTCGGCAGTGTTGGTTGATACCGATCGGAAAATAAGAGGGTATTATGAACCAGGTTCCCGTGAGGAAATGGACCGACTGATTGTTGAAATGAAAATTTTGCTAAAGCAGTATTGAGTAATGAATGTTTTACCCAAAGTCGCTAAGGTTTAATGAATGTATTTGGTTCGAAGAGGATAACTAAAGAAAGACTTTTGTGGGCTCGCCCAATTGCGATGATTATCAAAGTCGGAGAATTGAATTAAGATGAAAGAAAACAAAGATCCATACCGTAAATTGATAATTGTACTTTCAGTTGTTTTGCCGCTTGCTGTTGCGGCTTTATTTAGAGTAAAGATTCCGGGTTACGATTTTAGTTTTCTGCCACCTATTTACGCAACCATCAACGGAGTAACAGCTGTGTTATTGATTGCAGCAGTAATTGCTATCAATAACAAAAAGAGAACGGTGCACGAAGCCCTAATGAAAATTTGTATTGGGCTTTCCGCGGTTTTTCTTGTTATGTATTTGATCTATCATATGACCAGTGACTCCACGGCTTATGGTGGCGAGGGATGGCTTAGAAACGTATATTTCTTTGTTTTAATTACGCATATAGTTTTATCTATTATCGTTGTTCCGTTTGTACTTTTTACGTTTTCGAGAGCTTTATCAAGCGATTTTGAAAGGCATAAGGCTTTGGCTAAATTTACATTTCCAATATGGCTTTATGTAGCCGTAACGGGTGTAATAGTCTATTTGATGATTAGTCCTTATTATATTTAAATGAAGGGTATGAAAATGATCAGTGGAGTTAGAATTTTTATTTCAATGCTTTTGTTTTTGCTGATTTCTGTCGGCTCGAATGCGCAATGTGCCATGTGCCGTGCATCGCTTGAAAATAATGTGAGCAATGGAAATATTGGAATTGCTGCCGGTATAAACTTTGGAATTCTTTACATGTTTGTAATGCCGTATACAGTGATTGGAGTTATAGCTTTCTTTTGGTATCGGGCAAGTAAAAAAAATCGAGATAATGAATTCGTTAAGCGCCCTCTGGCACGGTAGATGCCCGCGGTGTCACCAAGGCAGTATTTTTAAATTTCCGTTTTCCCGGATAGGAAAGTTTGCGGAGATGAATACAGAATGTCCTTCTTGCAAAGTATCATTTATGCCTGAGCCTGGGTTTTATTTCGGATCTTTATTTGTCAGTTACTCCTTCAATGTGGCAATTATGGCGGGTGTGTTCCTCATTCTATACCTAACTGTAAATCCACCTGACTGGGTTTACGGAACTTCACTTGTAGGCGTGTCTGTGTTGTTTATCCCATTTAGTTTTCGTTATTCGCGCATCTTGTTTCTCTATTGGTTTGGTGGCCTTCAACGTAAGTAATCTTAGTTAAGATTTTCTTACTTTTAAGTATTACCGTTCACCATGCGTAATCTCTGGTTAATAGTCTTTTTTGTACTATCATTCGTTTGTGCTATTGTAAGCATTGGGGTAGAGTATATTCAAAACAATTCTCAAGATGCCATTGCTCAAACCATTTCGGTAAATCTTGAAAGTGCCCTGATTGAGTTGGAGAATGAGCAGACCACGATTAGTGAAAATCCTTCCAATATCGTCTGGTCATCCTTGAAAGGTTCACATTTTCTAATTGACAGCCTACAGATCTTAGCTTGGAGTAGAAATGATTTTTTACCTGATGTGAGGATGCTTCAGGATTCGTTTAACATTCGCTTATTGCAAAATTCTTCGGGCGATTTTTTGTTGACGAAGAAAACGCTGAATAAGACTAAGTTCTTGTTGGCAGTTCTGCCACTTTACAAGAAATATCCGATAGTCAACAAATACCTCTCGCCTCAATGGAATAAATCAATCTTTCACAATTATTCGGGTAGAATAGTGGGCATCGATTTTACACCGGGCTCAAAAGTTACCTATAAAGGAAATCCTGTTTTTAAAATTCTTCCTGCAGAAATCACATCAACGCATAATACGACTGTGTTTATAACATTCTCTGCCGCATTTATTTTCTTTCTTATTGGCACTGTCATTTTTTTAGTAGGACTTCATAAACAAAGAAAGTATCAATCAGTTTTTTTAATTGCTATCAGCTTGTTTGCAATACTGCGTATTCTGATGCTTACTATAAACTTCCCTATACGTTGGCATTCAACACCTGTTTTTAGCCCACAAGAATTTGCTTCCTCTGCTTATAATGCATCATTAGGCGATCTGTTTTTAAACTCACTCGGAGTTATGTTTCTATGCGTTTATGTGTTATTCACTTACGCACATTGGCCCATGGTTAAAAGAACACTGCTAACTAACGAAATAGTAAAGATAGGCTGGAGCGTGACTTTTATTTTGATGGCTGTATTCTCATTCCTATTTCCGTTTCTCTTTATTGAAACAATCTTTCATAACTCACGCATTTCTTTAGATATTACACAAACTTTATCTTTTGATTTAGTTAGAATTCTTTCCTTTGCTTCGGTTATACTGGGCACAATTAGTTCGTTTTGTTTCGCGCATATTTTCTTAAGAATAGCAAAAGCACTTACTCCTAAACCTGTTCATTTTGCAAGTTCATTAGTAATGGCTTGCCTGCTTTTTATCGTCTACTTTACAAGTGAATCGCGGGAATACTGGATTACATTATTTATTGTAGTGCCTTATATCACTATACTATATAGTACCAGACTCAGTTCATCACTCAGTCGCGTGTCTTACCTCACATTCTTATATCTATTTCTAGCTGTATCTGCCTATGGTATTCAGGGTGCGCTTAGTGTAAAGAGATTTGTTGAAGAAGAACGTATTGAATCTCAATTTAGATTTGCATCTAATTATCTAATTGGAAGAGATGTTTTTGCTGAATATTTGCTCAATGAAAGTTCTAGAAAAATTTCAAAAGATGCCTTTATTCAAAGCCGATTAGCAAGTCCTTTCTTGAGCAAGTCTCCGGTAAGGCAAAAGATAAAACAAGTATTTCTAAATTCTTATTTTGATCGCTACGATGTAAAAATACTTTTATTCAATGCTGCCAAAGAACCGCTCGATGATCAAGCGCCTGGTAGATTTTCTCCTTACGAGAATGAATTATTAGCCCTAAGTTCCGGCAGCGATTATGAAGGAGTTCAATTTATTCGATCGGAAGGAGTCCAAACTGGAAAGCGTTATTTTACTGTAATTCCAATCACTCGAATTGATCAGGTGATTGGTTTTGTTGTTCTTGATCTTTCCTTAAAGAAAATTATACCGCAAAATGTATTTCCTGAATTATTGGTCGATAGTAGGTTCAATGAATATTTCGAAAATCGCGATAAGAGTTTTGCCTTTATTTCTAATAAGTCAATTCTTAGCAGCTTTGGTAATTTTAATTATGAAAAGGAGTTTGATTTTACGTTGCTTGATAATCAAAGTTTTTATAAAGATGGAATTATAGAAAATGGGTTTATACAAACTGGTATTGAAGACGAAACGGGTCGGGTTGCTATAGTTACCTCTCTGGCTTATTCCGGTTTTTTTGTGCTTACCAACTTTTCGTTCTTTTTTGTACTAGGAATTTTTGTGATTGGGTTTGGTATGTTGCTTTACGGAATTTACAGTTTGCTCCACGGACAGCAAATAAATTACGCAGCCCGCATTCAGCTTTATATCTATTTGGCGTTTGCATTGCCATTGGTTGTTGTTACCATAACAACATTGAATAGGGTAAGTCGTTCAACCGAGAACCAATTAAACAATGATTTCATAAGTATGTCCCGATTACTTGGTGAAAATATTGTTCCAATGCTTTCTGCTTTTCGAGCCGACCCGGATAATATGCGAAGTGAGTTAGAGAACCAGGTCGTGAATGTGGCCAGGTTTTCAAATGTTGACATTTCAATTTATGATCCTTCTGGAATAACGATTGTCAGCAGTCAACCGGTTATTGTTGAAAACCAACTTGCGTCCGGTCTTATGAATCGAGAAGCCTGGGAACGGATTTTTCAATCGGGTGATAATAGTTTAATTCTGAATGAAAAAATTGGTGCACTCGGATTTAATAATTCTTATTTCGGATTAAAGTCTTCTGAATCAGGCGCGCTGATTGGTGCCCTGAGTGTTCCGTTTTTTGAATCAGCACTATCATTGGAGGCAACTCAAATAAATGTGCTTGCCAATATCCTTACTGTGTTTGTTGTAATTTTTATTTTGTTCACGATCCTTTCATTTTTTGCCGTTAACTCACTCACCTTTCCACTTCGCTTTATCACTCGAACATTAAGCCGCACAACCTTAACGGGAACAAATAAACCATTGGAATGGAAATCAAAAGATGAAATTGGTCTTATGGTAACTGAATATAATCGAATGCTCACCAATCTTGAGCAAAGTAAAATTGAGTTAGCGCGAAGTCAAAAGGAAAGTGCCTGGCGTGAGATTGCAAAGCAGGTGGCACATGAAATAAAAAACCCGCTTACCCCAATGAAGCTTACCCTTCAGCAAATGGAACAAGCTATGTTGCGTGGAGAACTTGGAAACGAAAAGGGCAATCAATCAATTAAAGTATTGCTTACCCAGGTAGATATCTTAAACGATATTGCGTCTTCATTTAGTGCCTTTGCGCGTATGCCCGCACCAATTTTGCAACGCATTGAATTGGTGCAGCTCGTTAGAAAAAGTATTGCCTTGTTTAATAACTATGAGGGGGGTGAGGTTCAGTTTGAATACAATGGTGTTTCTCTTTATACGGATGGCGATGAGCAACTGCTGAGCCGTGTTTTCTCAAATATTATTCTCAACGCCTTTCAGTCGAGCGAAGGAAAACAGGTTCTTGTAAATGTTGAATTGAAGTGCGAAGGCGATGAAGCCTTAATTAGTTTCGAAGATAATGGAAGCGGTATTGGTGAGGAGATGAAGGATAAAATTTTTGCGCCTTATTTCTCTACAAAAAAATCAGGCTCAGGGTTGGGATTGGCTATTGCCAAACAAGGAATAGAACAGAGTGGTGGAGCAATTTGGTTTGAGTCTGAAGATGGTAAGGGAACAACTTTTTTTGTGAAGCTCAAGTTGATCATATAAGCTGTAAAAACTTAGAGCCATTAATAACTTATTGAAAGGCGACCTAATTGATCTAGGTGATATTTCTTGGGCCTGGACTTATTTGATTCGTTTTATTATTTGAGTGCTTTTTCTTTCCAGGCCCTCCAATTGCCCTTCGAATTTATAACTATTCTTATAAATTGTTACCAGCAAGAATCCTAGGATCAAAATTACCTTGATGGGTAGTTGATTTAAAATTTGGCGAATGGAGTCCAAGCAAACATATTAGTCGGCTAGTCCAGCAGCAACAAACCAACGCCAGCCTAAGCTAACTCTCTCAAATCAACTGGCACTACGCGTGAGATTCCTTTCTCCACCATGGTGATTCCGTAAATAACATCAGTGGTAGTCATTGTGCGCTTGTTGTGGGTAACAATAACAAACTGCGAGTCTTTACTGAACGTGCGAATGATGTTATTGAACTTATCAATATTGGCATCATCCAAGGGCGCATCCACCTCATCAAAAATACAGAATGGAGCAGGCTTCAATAAATACATAGAGAAAAGTAGGGCAGTAGCCGTCAATGTTTTCTCACCACCCGACAATTGATTAATGGTCAAAGGTCGCTTTCCTTTTGGCTTGGCGATAATATCAATTTCAGATTCCAGCGGCTTGGTTGGATCAGCCAATTTAAGATCACAATCATCGCCTTCATTAAATAGTGAGCGGAACACGGTAATAAAATGCTCTTTAATCTGCGTGAACGCTTGCATAAACGTTTCGCTAGCCACACCTTCAATTTCGCTGATAGTATTGAATAACGTTTCTTTTGCTTTCAGTAAATCATCTTTTTGCGCGATGATGAAATCATTGCGTTCTTTAATTTCGGTGTAAGCTTCCATCGCCATAGGGTTGATGGGTCCCATGTTGTCAAGCTTCTCGCGAATTTTAGTGACATCATTGCGAAGTTTATCTTCGTCAAACAAAGCAAGTTGCTCTGCTTCTTCTGGAGTTGCATTACTTAGCACGGTATCAAGGTCCATGTTGAACTCAACAGAAAGTCTCTCCTTCACTGAGTTCAACTTCATCTTACTTTCATTGAGTTGGTTTTGCAACTCCATCAATAGGGTATCAATGTTTTGGCGCTGGTGTTGAATGTCGCGCAAATCTTTTTCAAACTGATCTATTTCGCCACGGCCCGAGTAGTATTCTTTCTCAGCTTCGCCCAACCCTTTTTCCATGTCATCTTTCTCAGCATACATGCCGATTAAAGTTTCATCATTACTTTGGGTTGTTTCAATAATGGTGCGTACTTCCTCTTCGTTTTTGCGTTGCTCTTCTGTATTGGTTTCAATGCGAACGCTACTTTGTTCCATTGATTCCTGCTTGAAGCGCATCTCCTGCTCAACACTTTTTACTCGGTTTTCCTGTTGGTGGAAGAAAATATTCTGTTCGTTGAAGGCAGAAGATTTCTGACTCAGCAATTCATTCTGAACATTTAGTTCAGCAGTAATCAACTTAAGCTTTTCATCTTGCTGATTTAATAATATCTGTGCTTGTTCGGCTTTAGGCCGAAGGTCAAGCAACTCTTCATTAAGAGTTTCTATTTTCTCGATAATGTCCTCCTTGCGCAAGTCTGCGCTACTAAGCATAGTAGAGAACTGCTCTTGCTTGGTACTAACGGAGATGTACTCATCATTCACAAGTTTGATGGCGCCTTGAGCTTCATCAATTTGCTGCTTGAGTGTGTTGTTGCGTAAGCGCTCCAGTTCGCGCTGTTTATCAATTAAAGAATGACGAACATCTTCAACTTTTTTGGTAAGCTCTTTGATTTCTATATCAAGCTTCTCCATGTTTTTGGCACGACCAATTTTCTTGCCCTCAAACAAACCAACCGATCCACCTGATAAACTAAATCTACGTTTGGTAACTTTTCCACTTTTGGTGATGAACGTATTTTCGTCTGCTGGAATACTTTTTATATCGCCTTCATACATATAAACCTTGTCCAGAATAAAGGACATCAGTTTGTTATACCGAGGATCGAACTCAATGATTTGTGTAGCCGGAAATGCATTCGGATACATTTGAATAGGAGAAGAGGAAAACTTTTCAAAGGAATCAAGAATGAAGAAGTTTGCTTTACCCTTGCTGGCATCACTTAAAATATTGATCGCCTCATACGCCTCAGCTTCGTGTTCTACAACATAGTAGTTAAGATAAGGCTCTAAATAGTTTTCGATGGCAACACGATATTCTTCGCTGGTTGATAGAATGTCAGAAAGGAGAGGAGCGTTCTTTGTCCAGCCCACATTCTTTTTCAAAAACTTTATTGCTTCAGGAAATCCCTCTAAGTTTTCAACCAACGACTTGGTAAGTTGATATTCATTCTGACGCGCGTCCAACTTCCGTCCTGCTTCGGTCATTTCTTCCCGAATCATTTCGATTGTTTTTTCTAATGATGAAATTCGCAAACGAATATCTTCTTCTTCCTTTCTTAACTTTTCGAGATAATTATTCTTCTCTGCAATTTCTTCTTTTAGAATGACTGTCTTTTTTTCAAACTCAGCAATGCTTGCACTTTGCTGACTGGTATCGGTTGTGGTGCGTTCCAGTTCTTGCTTAAACGAAGAAATCTGAATTTCACGAATCTCTAACGACTTATTAAGTTGAAACGATTCTTCTTGCTTGGCGCGATATACTTGACGTAATGCATCAGACTCACCTTGCAGTGTATAGGTTGCAGCTTTTTGAGTATCGTAATCTGACTTTAACGATCCAACCTGATTGGAGATTTCGGTTAATGCTTGTTGCGCAGTTTCGCGTTCGGTTTCTAAACTTTGAATACTGAACCGAGCACGTTCGTTACTCTTTTTATCTTGCTCAATCTGCTCTTTCAGGTTGTTGACCCGATCATTTAAAAAACGAAGCCGCTCATTCTTGATTTGCTTTTCGCTTTCGTATTGCCTGATCTGAGCGACAAAATCATTTATCGATTTTTGTCTTGATGAAAGTGTTTTCTCTTTTAATAAAAGATCGGCTTTTGATTTTTCGATCAACGCCTCTTTATCGGCAACACTTGCCGTTAGCTGAGTTTTACGATCACTTTCTTTTTCAACTTGCTTTTGTACAGTGGCAAACGTTTCCTTCTGCTTGTTCACTACAACTTTTGCAAGCTGAATACTTTTCTCTTTATAGTCTTCTTTAATCTTGTAATACTGTTCGGTTTGCTTTGCCTGCTTTTCCAGGCTCTTCATATTTTTTTCTATTTCGAAAAGTAAATCTTCTACACGTTCAAGATCAGCATCTGTATCTTCAAGTTTTCTAAGGGTCTCTTTCTTGCGCTTTTTGAATTTTGAAATTCCGGCAGCTTCTTCAAACAATGTTCTGCGCGAGTTGTCGCGGTCGTTCAAAATATCATCCACCATCCCCAACTCGATTATGGAATAACTGTTCGAGGCAACTCCGGTATCCAAAAACAAATTAGTGATGTCTTTCAGGCGGCAGGTTACGCCATTAAGCAAGTACTCGCTTTCACCTGATCGATAGAGTCTTCGTGTAATAGTGATCTGAGAATATTCTGTTGGAAGAATGTTTTTCGTGTTATTTATCGTCAGCGATACTTCAGCCATTTGTTGTGGCGAGCGCTGGCTGGTGCCATTGAAGATAACGTTCTCCATTTTCTCCGAACGAAGAGCGCTTGTTTTCTGTTCGCCTAAAACCCAACGAATTGAATCGACTACATTTGACTTTCCGCAACCATTAGGGCCAACAATACCTGTAATACCTTCATCAAAATTGATAACTATTTTGTCGGCAAAACTCTTGAACCCTTTGATCTCCAACTTCGATAACTGCATGAATCTCTTTAGAATTAGTGGTTGAAAAAATAAGAGGGCAAAGATAACTTTAGGATTGGCATTTGGAAAATCAGTAACACCCATTTCATCCACAATTTATCCATCGCAAATAAATCCCTAAAACGCTGTTTTTCGAATTATTTCGATACCTTTGATCACTTCTATGGATATTCAATTTTGGATTTGGCTTATCGTTATAGTTATTACCTTAATCGCCCGGGCGAGTAAGAAAAAACCACAGCCTGGTGCTCCGTCTCAGGGAGGGTATAATGAACCGACCACCTTAAGTGAAGGGACTAAGCCGATTTCATTTGAAGATTTGCTTAGGGAAATACAATCGGCTAAAACACCCAAGGCGGTGGAGCAAAAGCCCGTTTCTATACCACAGCCTAAAAAATCCTACGACTACGTTGATTATGATGATGAAATAGAGGAGGAGGTACAACCAACCAAGAGAAGGGATTACCGATCGGAAGATGAGATTTACGAAACTTATGAGAAGGCAAAATCAGCAGCGTTCAATCGAAAATCGCTTGAGGAAACCTTAAATGTAAATGATACCGAGGTCAACTTTGAGCGACTAAAGGGCTTTGGTTCATATGGCAAGAATAAGAAATCGAAAAGCAAGTATGTGAAGGAACTGCGCAATCCAGCAAGTTTTAAAAGGGCCTTTATACTTAGTGAAATTTTGAAACGGAAGTACTAGAAATTTAATTTTTTAAATAAAACATTACCTGAATGCGGTAATGAATTTTTTAACCTTTAGTGATAGCAGTTTACTTACATAATTGCAGGTATTTAATGACCCACAATATTTTTTGCAAGGCGCCCAATAATCGTTTATCTTGCTCTGATTTATATCTTCATATGAACTGCATTAATAACCTAAAGGCCAGTATTTTAATAGCCTTTTTACTATTTGGTAGCGCGACTATCTCCTTCGGTTATGATATCGACTTAACGAAACTTGCCAAAAGTGAATTTAACCCCATATCGGCCGAATGTGATGAAATTGAGGTTAAACTTGATATTACCAACACATCAGGTAATCAGCAAAATGGAAAAATAGTCATGAATTTTAAAAAATCGACTATTTCATACACGAGTTTTATCTTTTCTGGAAATAGTCAAGATAATCAGTTGGAAGTAAAAGATAATCAAGTAAGCGACTTGGCAAAGGGTGAATACAATCTCTACATCCAAAATAAAAGTGGATGTACCAAGCACATAACATTTAAGATTAACTGACTATAGGTGTGAAATCGAAAAACTTATTTTTTTGGGTCTTTGTCGGACTTACTTTTTTTTCGACCTACTCATGGGCACAAACACCCCTCGTTACATTATCTAATAAAAAAGATGCTTGCCGCGATTTACTAGATGGGGGCGGAGCTCCGGGTAGCGATGGCGTTCTTGATAATGCTTCTATTATTATAACAGTAACGTCTGGAATACCGCCCATTAGTCTTTTTGTTTTGGGGCCGGTGAATAAACTCAACATACCTATAACAATTGGCGTACCTTATGTTGCCACAGATCTTAAACCGGGCAATTATTTTATTGTAGTGCAGGATGGAAATCCCTCCGACTTTAATGGCTCTTTCATTATAAATGGAACAACGGATATAACCGCCAGTGTATCATCAGGATTTCCGATCAACAGCACAAGTTGCGGCACGCCTAATGGTCAAATTTCGTTGGATGTTTCTGGAGGAACAGGCAGCTATGTATTTTCATGGACCGCAACTAATGGATTTACCTCTGCAAGTAAAGATATTACAGGCCTAATTGCAGGCGATTATTCTGTAGTTGTTACCGATAATGGAACCAACTGTTCTCAAACAATTGGGCCTATAACTATTATTGAACCCCCACCACCTACTAATGCAGTTCTTAGCCTATCAGGGGTAACGCCAATTTGCGCTGGCGATGCAACTTCCATTAAGGTTGATATAACCGCTGGCTCTGCACCCTATACACTTACGATCAATGGGATAGGGGTAGTAAATAATTATACAAGTGGAACCAACATTTCCGTTTCGCCATTAATAAATACTACATACACGCTAACGGCAGTTACAGATGCCAACGGATGTGCAGCAGGTGCTTCGAGTGGTTCGGCCATGATAGTTGTAAATCCCAAACCGGTAGCTCCGGCAATCACATTTACACCAATCACCTATTGTGTTGGAAAGGCAATTATTGCTCCTGCAATTACAACTCCGATTGGAGGAAGCATTTATTCGTGGTATAGTGATGCAGCATTAACTACTTTACTAACTACAGGAACTACTCCAACGAATGCACAACTAGGTTTTAGTAGTGTAGCGCCAAATATTACTTCGGTTTTTGTTACAGAAAAAAATGCTTCTAACTGTGAAGGGCCAGCTACTGCAATTACCCTTACTGTAAATCCAATTCCAACGCCACCTGCGGTAACATTTATTCCAAGTTCTTATTGCGTGGGTAATGTGATAACTGCTCCAAAAATTACCACCCCAATTGGAGGTAACACTTACAAATGGTACAGCGATATAAGTTTATCAACATTATTGATTACAGGGTCTGCACCTACTAATGCGCAATTAGGATTTAGCAGTGCTTTGGCTAATGTACTTACCGTATTTGTTACCGAAACAAACGCCAGCAATTGCGAGGGCGCAGCAACTCCAGTTACATTAACAGTAAGTGCGGTTCCCGTTGCACCAGCAGTAACTTTTAGCCCGGCTACCTTTTGTGTTGGCGCTGCTATTACACCACCGGTTATTACAACTCCCGTTGGCGGAAGTACTTATGCCTGGTTTAGCGATGCTGGACTTACTACCCAGATTGCTACTGGCGCAAATCCAACAAATGCTCAATTAGGATTCAGTAGTGCCTCGGTCAACACTACCACAGTTTTTGTTACTGAAACCAATAGCAGCAACTGCACAGGGCTATCTACATCAGTTACCGTTACAGTTAATCCAATTCCAGTTGCACCAGCTATTACTTTTAGTCCTGCTGTTTATTGTGTAGGGGCAGCCATTACACCACCAACTGTAACAACTCCGGTAGGAGGTAGTGTTTACACTTGGTATAGTGATGTGAGTTTATCCACTGTGTTAACCATTGGAACCTCACCAACCAATGCACAACTTGGATTCAGTAGTGCATCAGCGAATACCATAACCATATTTGTTGCCGAAACAAATAGCAGCAATTGCCCTGGTCCTGCTACAACAATTACCTTGACAGTAAGTGCTGTTCCACTTGCACCGGTTGTTACGTTTGCGCCTTCCAGCTATTGCGTTGGGGATGTGATTACACCACCGGTTATTACAACGCCTGTTGGCGGAAGTACTTATACCTGGTATAGCGATGCTGGCCTCACAACAATTCTGACAACTGGTTCCTCGCCAACCAATGCGCAAATAGGTTTTAGTAGTGCCTTGGTAAATACTACTACCATATTTGTTACGGAAAAAAATAGCAGCAATTGCACGGGATCAGCATTACCCGTTACCCTAACGGTAAATGCAATCCCGGCTGCACCAATCGTTACGTTTAGCCCGAGTGTATATTGTGTTGGCAAGGCCATTACACCACCTACCATTACTGCCCCAGTTGGTGGAAGCACATACAAATGGTTTAGTGATGTGAGTTTATCAACCTTATTGGCAACAGGGACTTCCCCAACCAATGCACAGTTAGGCTTTAGTAGCGCAGCGGCAAACACAACCACAGTTTTTGTAACCGAAACAAACGCAAGTAACTGCACGGGCGCGGCTTCTTCAATCACTTTAACAGTTAACTCAGTTTCTGTTGCACCGGCCGTTACATTCAATCCAACTTCCTATTGCGTAGGAGATGCCATCAATGCGCCAGTAATAACTGCTCCAACTGGTGGCAGCACCTATACTTGGTATAGCGATGTTG
>Ga0209480_10000617_pt1 | contig 28589 bp, 23 predicted proteins | sample JI61114C2DNA_FD_187501 | JGI IMG/M metagenome (GOLD analysis project Ga0209480, IMG submission 187501) | Wastewater effluent complex algal communities from Wisconsin, to seasonally profile nutrient transformation and Carbon sequestration -... | ecosystem: Engineered > WWTP > Effluent > Algae... | reverse complement strand
GCGGATGCGCCCGTGGAACCGCAATGTCGTCGGCACCCACTTCGGCGGCAACCTGTTCGCGATGACGGACCCGTTCCGGATGATCCCGGTGCTGCAATGCCTGGGCCGCGACTACCTGGTCTGGGACCAGGCCAGCAGCATCGAATTCGTGAAGCCAGGGCGCGGCACCGTGCACGCCCTGTTCGAGCTGGACGACGCCACCCTGGATGACCTGCGCACGGCCGCCGCGGGCGGCGACAAGGTGCTGCGCTGGTTCGACACCGACGTGATCGACAGCCAGGGCGACGTGGTCGCGCGGGTGCGCAAGCAGCTGTACGTGCGTCGCAAATCCGGCCGCTGAGGTTCCATCGACGGGGCTGTCCTCGTATGCTCGGGCCGCACCCGCCCGGGAACCCCCCCTTTGTCCGGCAACGCATACCCCGACGTCGACGGCTATCGCATCCACCGCGTGATCGGCCACGGTGGCATGTCCACCGTGTACCTGGCGGACCAGACCTCGCTGGACCGCAAGGTCGCGATGAAGATCATGCTGGCGGAGGCGCTGGCCGATGAAGTCAGCCGCGCGCGCTTCGAGAACGAAGCACGCACCATCGCCCGGCTGCAACACCCCAATATCGTCGGCATCCACGAGGTCGGTCGCACCACCGACGGCCTGCCGTTCTATTCGATGCCCTTCCTTCCGCGCGGCCACCTGGCGCAACGCAACCTGCGCGGCGACCAGCCCAAGGTCGCGGCGATCGCGCGCCAGTTGCTGCAGGCGCTCGACTACGCGCACGTGCGCGGCGTGGTCCACCGCGACGTGAAGGCCGAGAACGTGCTGTTCGACGAGGCCGAACGGCCGATGCTGGCGGATTTCGGCATTGCCCTGCGCCGCGGCAGCAACCCGCGCCTGACCAATGCCGGTCTCGCGGTCGGCAGCACCGCCTACATGCCGCCCGAGCAGGCACGCGGCCAGGAGGTCGACCGCCGCGCCGACCTTTACAGCATGGGCGTGCTGACCTGGGAAATGCTGGTCGGGCGCCTGCCGTACAACGCCGGCGATGCGCTGTCGATGGCGCTCAAGCACGTGCAGGATCCGATCCCACGCCTGCCCGCGCCGTTGAAGCACTGGCAGGACTTCATCGACCGGGCCATGGCCAAGCGACCGGAAGATCGCTATGCGAGCGCCCAGGACATGCTGCAGGCGCTGGACCAGTTGGAGGCGCGCACGGGCAAGGCCTTCGTTGCCGTGGACGTGCCGACCGCCGGCGAGGCGGAGCCGCAAGCCAGCCCGGGCAGCCGCTGGAAACCCTGGGCCGTGGCCGCCGCGGTCGTGGCGGTGGCCGTCATCGCCGCGTTCCGCCTCTATCCGGTCGAACGCGACGTGATCCACGCGCCAACCACCAGCGACACCACCGGCCCGACAGCCGGCGGCCTGCCATCGCCACAGGCCGATGCGCGTACCGGCCTGCTCACCGGCATGGGCGAAGGCGAAGGCACTACCGAGGGCCTGGCCGCCTACCTGGCCAATGCCGGCCAGCAGATGCGCGACGGCAACCTGCTGTCGCCTCCCAACGCGAATGCATGGGACAGCATGGATGCCGCCTGGCGGGTCAACGCCACCCATCCGCAGACCCAGCAGCTGACCGCGCAATTGTTCGACGCGCTCGCCGAAGCCTCCGATCGCGCGCTGCGCGCGGGCGACGTCGCGTTCTCGCGCACCGCGTTCGAGCGCGCCCGCCAGCTGGACACCCGCCGCGGCGGCGAAGGCAGCGCCATCGCGCTGTTGCGCAAGCGCCTGGATGCCGCCCTGGATACGCGGCTGCAGGCCCTGCTTGGCAAGCGCGATACCCAGGGCGCGCGGCAGTTGCTGGCGGAGACCCGCTGGCTCGACCTGGATCCGCTGCGCACCCGCGCCCTGACCGCACGCATCGATGTCGCCGGCAAGGCGGCGCCCACGGCAACGACCGGAAACACCGTCGTCAACGCCACGCCTGCGGCACCGCCCCCACCCGTCGCGACCATCGCGGTCAGCCGCGCCGACTACGCACGTTTCGCCAACGGCACCGGTCGCGCCGCCGCCGATTGCGGCAAGGGGGTGTTCGGCCGCAAACGCAGTTGGAACAACACCGGCAGCGATCGCAGGCCGGTGGTCTGCGTCTCGGCGGCGGACGCGCAAGCGTACGCGGCCTGGCTGGGCAGTCAGGACCAGCATCGCTATCGCCTGCCCAGTGCCGGCGAGGTGCGCGCGCAACCGACCACCCCGGTGTCCGGCTGGCTGACTCTGTGCGCGAACCGCGAATGCAGCCAGCGCATGGCCAGTGGAAAGGCGCGCGCGCTCGACGCCGGCCGCGGCTTCGATGATGTCGGCATCCGCCTGGTGCGCGCGGACTGAAACGCCGCGCCGGGGGCATGCGCGCCTAGAATGCGCGCATGTCGACTCCCCCCACGCTCGGCCATCGCCTGCAACGCCTGTTCCTGACCGGCCTGCTCACCCTGCTCCCGCTGTGGCTGACCTGGGTGGTGGTGAAATTCCTGTTCGTCCTCCTGGGCGATCTCAGCAAGCCGCTGATCGGGCCAAGCCTGCAGGGCATCGCTGCGCGCAGCCCGCAGGCGCTGGGCTGGCTGGGCGATCCCTGGGTGCAGAACGCGTTCGCGCTGGTCGCAACGGTGCTGGCGATTCTGCTGGTCGGCTGGTTGGCCCGGCGCGTGATCGGCCAGCGATTGCTCGGCTGGTTCGAAGCGGTGGTGGCGCGGATCCCGCTGGCCAGCACGATCTATGGCAGCGCGCGCAAACTCCTGGACATCCTGCAGACCAAGCCGGACGGCACCCAGCGGGTTGTGCTGATCGATTTTCCGCACGCGGAGATGAAATCGATCGGTTTTGTCACCCGGGTGATCCGCGAGCATGGCACCGGCCGCGAGCTCGCCGCGGTGTACGTGCCGACCACGCCCAACCCGACCTCGGGCTACCTCGAAATCGTGCCGGTCGAGAAAATGACCCCGACCGACTGGACCGTCGACCAGGCGATGAGCTTCATCATCAGCGGCGGCGCGGTCGCGCCCGACACCATCCCGTTCACGCCACCGCCGCGCGAAGCCTGACGACGAATCCATCGCGCGGATTCGGTAGCAGACAGCGCTTCGCAGGCAACAAAAAACCCGCCATCGTGGCGGGCTCTTGCTGGATGCCGGCGATTTCACACCGGACTTCGAATTGGTCGGGACGGCCGGATTTGAACCGACGACCCTCTGCCCCCCAGGCAGATGCGCTACCAGGCTGCGCTACGCCCCGACATCTCGATCATTGTAACCGCTGGGACCGCGGTTTAGCGCCTCAACAACTGCAGGACTTCTTCCAGCTCCATCCGTACCTGCTTGGCGATCTGGTGGCTCAGCGCGGATTCCTGCTTCGCGCCCTCGCCCTCCAGGCGAAGCCGGGCACCACCAATGGTGTAGCCCTGCTCATACAGCAGGCTGCGGATCTGCCGCACCATCAGCACGTCGTGGCGCTGGTAGTAGCGGCGGTTGCCGCGGCGCTTGGCGGGCTCCAGGCTGGGGAATTCGGTTTCCCAGTAGCGCAACACGTGCGGCTTGACGTCGCAGAGTTCGCTCACTTCGCCGATGGTGAAGTAGCGCTTCGCCGGGATCGGCGGCAGTTCGCGGTTGCTGCCCGGGTCAAGCATGCGCCGCCCCCATGTGGCTGGCGCCGCTGTACGCCTCGACCCGCTCCTTGAGCTTCTGGCCCGGTCGGAAGGTGACCACGGTGCGCGCGGAGATCGGGATCTGCTGGCCGGTCTTGGGGTTGCGACCCGGGCGCTGGTTCTTGCGGCGCAGGTCGAAGTTGCCGAAGCCGGACAGCTTGATCTGGCGACCCTGTTCCAGCGCTTCGCGCAGCGCGTCGAAGAAGGCGTCGACGAATTCCTTCGCCTCGCGCTTGTTCAGGCCCACGTCCTCATACAGACGCTCCGCCATTTCCGCCTTGGTCAACGCCATTGCTGTCCCCTTCAGCTCCGGATGACCGCGTCGTGTTCGGACTTCAGTGCGGCGACCACATCGGCCACCACGGCATCCACGTCGCGGTCGATCAGGGTGCGTGATTCATCCTGCAAAATCAAGGCCATGGCGAGACTCTTGAATCCGTTTTCCACGCCCTTTCCAGCGTAGCGGTCGAACAGCCGGAGCTCGCGCAGGACCTCGCCGGCGGCATGTTTCGCGGTGGCGCGCATGGCATCCCAGGACACGCGTTCCGGGACGACGAACGCAAGGTCCCGGCGGACGGACGGATACTTCGACAAGCCGGTTGCCCGCGGCAACGCACGTGCCTGCAGGGCATCGAGCGCCAGCTCGAAGCCGTACACATCGGCATCGAGGTCCAGCGCCTGCTGCAGGCGCGGATGCAGTTGCCCGATCCAGCCGATGCACGCGCCGTCACGATAGACGTCCGCGGAACGGCCCGGATGCGCGAACGGCGGCGTCGAGGCCCGGTATTCCAGCGTCGCGCCCGACAACGCCGCCAAGCTGTCGAGGTCGCCCTTGATGTCGTGGAAATCGAGCTTGCGGGCGGCCTCGCCCCATTGCTCGGCGGCGGCATCGCCACCGGCGACCGCGGCGATGCGGCGCGTCTCGATCGGCGCATCGCTGGACGCCGCGAAGGTCTTGCCGATCTCGAACAGGCGAATCCGCGACTGCTGGCGGGCGGCGTTGCGCCCCAGCGCGGCGACCAGCCCGGGCAGCAGGCGCGTGCGCATGACGCCAAGTTCGGCGCTCAGCGGATTGGCCAGGGCCACGCCGCCATCGGCCAGCTGCCACGTCGCCAGCAGGTCGGCATCGACGAAGGCGTAGTTGATCGCCTCCAGGTAGTCGCGCGCGACCAGTTGGCGGCGGGCGTCATGCTCGCTGCTGCGGGTTTCGCTGGGCGAAACCAGGCGGGTGGCGCCGCCCGGCAACGTGGTCGGGATCGCGTCGTAGCCGTGGATGCGCGCGATTTCCTCGACCAGGTCTTCTTCGATGGCGAGATCGAAGCGGCGCGCAGGCGCGGTGACACGCCAACCGTCGGTGGTCGTTTCCACCGAAAGGCCAAGCGCGGAGAGGATGCGCGCCACCTCGGCATCGGCGACGTGCGTCCCGAGCACGCGCGCGAGGCGCGCGCGGCGCAACTCGATCGGCTGCGGCCTTGGCAGGTGCTCGGGCAACACGGCTTCGATCACGGGGCCGGGCGTGCCACCCGCGACATCCATGATCAACCGGGTGGCGCGCTCCACCGCGATGCGCGGCAGTTCGGGGTCCACGCCGCGCTCGAAGCGGTGGCCGGCATCGGTATGCAGGCCGAGCTTGCGGCTGCGGCCGATGATCGCGGACGGCGCGAAATGGGCGGCCTCGAGGAAGACGTTGCGCGTCGCGGACGAGACCTTGGTGTCCTCGCCGCCCATGACCCCGGCCAGGCCGACCGCCCGGTCTGCATCGGTGATCACCAGGAACTGCGGGCCGACCGTCGCATCGCTGCCGTTGAGCAGCGTCAGCGTCTCGCCGTCGCGCGCGGCGCGCACGCCAATCGGTCCCTGCAGCAGGTCACGGTCGTAGGCATGCATCGGCTGGCCGAGCTCGAGCATCAGGTACTGGGTGACGTCCACCAGGAAACTGACCGGGCGCACGCCGCTGCGGCGCAGCCGTTCGGCCATCCACACGGGAGTTGCTGCACGTGCGTCCACGCCGTGCAGCACGCGCCCGACGAAGCGCGGCGCGTCGGCACCGGCGTTCAGTTCAACCGGCAGGACCGCGTCGTGCGCTGCGGGAACCGGCGCGGTGTCGAGCGGCTCGACGTCGCAACCGGTCGCGGCGGCCACGTCGAACGCGATGCCGTGCACGCCGAAGCAATCCGCGCGGTTCGGGGTCAGCTTCAGCTCGATGCGCGCATCCGGCAGGCCGAGGTAGTCGGCCAGCGGCGCGCCCACCGGCGCATCGGCTGGCAGTTCTAGCAGGCCGGAGGCATCGGCATCGATGCCCAGTTCCTTCGCCGAGCACAGCATGCCGTTCGACTCGACGCCACGCAGCTTGGCGGCCTTGATCGTGAGGTCGCCGATTTTCGTGCCGATGGTGGCCAATGGCGCCACGAGTCCAGGCCGTGCATTCGGCGCGCCACACACGATCTGCAACACGCCGAGCGCGCCAGCATCGACCTGGCAGACCTGCAGCTTGTCGGCTTCGGGATGCTTCGCGCATTCGACGATGCGCGCGACGACCACGCCGTCCAGCGCGTCGCCGAGCACCGTCATCTCTTCGACCTCGAGGCCGATCGCGGTCAGCGTGGCCGCGAGTTCGTCGCGCGTCGCGCTGGTCTTGACATGCTGGCGCAGCCAGTTTTCGGAGAACTTCATCGCGGCACCTCAGGCGAACTGGCGCAGGAAGCGCACATCGTTGTCGAAGAACGAACGCAGGTCGTCCACGCCGTAGCGCAGCATCGCGAAGCGCTCCACGCCCAGGCCGAAGGCGAAGCCGGTGTACTTCTCCGGATCGATGCCGACGTTGCGCAGCACGTTCGGATGGACCATCCCGCAGCCCAGCACTTCCAGCCAGCGCGTGCTGCCATCCGCCTGCTGCCAGGCGATGTCGACTTCCGCGGACGGCTCGGTGAACGGGAAATAGCTCGGGCGGAAGCGCATCTCGAAATCGCGCTCGAAGAAGGCGCGCACGAATTCCGCCAGCGTGCCCTTGAGGTCGGCGAAGCTCGCGTGCTCGTCGACCAGCAGGCCCTCGACCTGGTGGAACATCGGGGTGTGGGTCTGGTCGCTGTCGCTGCGGTAGACCTTGCCCGCGGCGATCATCCGCAGCGGCGGCCCGCTCTGCGACGACACGGCGTCCTGCATGTAGCGCACCTGCACGCCGGAGGTGTGCGTACGCAGCAGGCGGCCATCCGGGAAGTAGAACGTGTCGTGCATCGCGCGCGCCGGATGGTGCGGCGGGAAGTTCAGCGCCTCGAAATTGTGGAAATCGTCCTCGATCTCTGGACCATCGGCGAGCTCGTAACCAAGGCGACCGAAGATCTCGGTGATCCGCTCCAGCGTGCGGCTGACCGGATGCACGCCGCCGCGGGCGGCATCGCGACCGGGCAAGGTGACATCGACGGTTTCGCCGGCCAGGCGCGCATCCAGCGCGGCATCGTCCAGCGCGGCCTTGCGCGTGGACAGCGCCGCGGAGATCGCATCGCGCGCGCGGTTGATCGCCTCGCCCGCGGCCTTGCGCTGGTCGCCGGGCAAGGCACCGAGCGCCTTCAGTTGCGCGGTGATGCTGCCGCTCTTGCCGAGCAGGCCCACGCGCAAGGCCTCCAGTGCGTCGGGCGTGGCGGCCGCGGCGATGTCGGCCAGCGCCCGGGTGGACAACGATTCGATGTCGCTCATCTGGTTTCCGAGTCCCATAAACACGAATGGGGAAGGACTTGCGCCCTTCCCCACGTGATGGCGACCGAGGCCGCCGCTACAACCGATGTGGAGTGACGGCTCAGGCCGTCAAAGCGCCCTTGGCCTTTTCGGTCAGGGCGGTAAAGCCCGCCGCATCGTGCACGGCGATGTCCGCCAGCACCTTGCGATCCAGGGTGATGCCGGCCTTCAGCAGGCCGTTCATGAAACGGCTGTAGCTCAGGCCATTCGCCCGCGAGGCCGCGTTGATGCGCGCGATCCACAGGGTGCGGAAATGACGCTTCTTCTGCTTGCGGCCGATGTAGGCGTACTGCAGGGCCTTGGTGACGGCCTGCTTGGCCACGCGGAACACCTTGCGGCGTGCGTGGTAGTAGCCCTTGGCCTGCTTCAGGATCTTCTTGTGGCGCGCGCGCGCCGTTACACCACGTTTGACTCGTGCCATGTCTTATCTCCTCACAAATACGGCAGCATGCGGTCCAGGCGGCCCGCGTCCTCGGCACGAACATGGTTCGTCTGCCGCAGGTTGCGCTTCCGCTTGGTCGCTTTCTTGGTGAGGATGTGGCTCTTGTTGGCGTGGCCGCACTTGTACTTGCCGGAAGCGGTCTTCCGGAAGCGCTTGGCCGCCGCCCGATTGGTCTTGATCTTGGGCATTGGGAATCCTTGCGAAATCTGCTGACTGGTCGAGGCGGCGATTTTTGTACTTTGAGGCTCGCTATCGCTCGCCTCGAAGCCCAAAAATCACGCTTTCCATCCTGCCTGAGCCGGTGATAAGCCTTTGATTCCGGGGGAATCAAGGCGGGTCCTGGGTGCCACTGAACAACAAACCCGGCGAACCGGGCCGCGCATTATGGCGGGCCGATGCCGGGTTTGCAATGTTTGGCTGGGAAATCAGCCAGTTACCCATCTCCCGCTGGCGGGAGAAGGCAAAGCGCCTTACTTCTTCTTCGGCGCGATCATCATCACCATCTGCCGGCCTTCCAGGCGCGGGCGCGATTCGATGACGATGTCCTCGCCGAGGTCGGCCTCGATCCGCGCGGCCATCTCGCGGCCCAGTTCCTGGTGGCTCATCTCGCGGCCACGGAAGCGGATGTTGACCTTGATCTTGTCGCCTTCGATCAGGAATTCGCGCATCTTGCGCAGCTTGATCTGGTAGTCGCCCTCGTCCGTGACCGGACGGAACTTCACTTCCTTGATCTCGACCTGCTTGGTCTTCTTCTTGGCCTCGTTGGCCTTCTTCTGCAGTTCGAACTTGAACTTGCCGAAGTCCATGATCTTGCAGACCGGCGGATCCGCGTTGGGCTGGATCTCGACGAGGTCGAGCTCCTCTTCCTCGGCCATGCGCAGGGCTTCGTCGCGCGAAAGCACGCCGATCATCTCGCCGTCGCTGCCGATGACCCGGACGCGCGGGACGCGGATTTCCTGGTTCCTGCGGTTCTGCTTCGTGTCGGTGGTACTGATGTTGCGATCTCCAATGGAGTGGCATCGTTGGATGCCGGATCGGCCACGATTCCGGAATCGTGGCCGGCTGTGGACAGGCGACTGGGGTCAGCCGGCCTGTTCCTGGCGCAAACGCGCGGCGAAGTCGTCGACCGACATGCTGCCGAGGTCTTCCCCACCCCGCGTCCGCACCGAAACCATTCCGTTTTCCTTTTCGCGGTCCCCGACCACGAGCAGGTACGGCACGCGCTGCAGCGTGTGCTCGCGAATCTTATAGCCGATCTTTTCGTTGCGCAAATCGGAAACCACCCGGAAGCCTTGATTCGCAAGGCTTTTCCGGGCGTCGGCGACGGCATCGGCCTGGGCGTCGGTGATGTTCATGACCACCGCCTGCACCGGCGCCAGCCAGGCCGGGAAGTGGCCGGCGTGGTGCTCGATCAGGATGCCGATGAAACGCTCCATCGATCCCACGATGGCCCGGTGCAGCATGACGGGATGGCGCTTCTGGCTGGTTTCGTCGACATATTCGGCGCCCAGGCGGCCCGGCATCATGAAATCGACCTGCATGGTGCCGAGCTGCCAGGTCCGGCCGATCGCATCCTTCAGGTGGTACTCGATCTTCGGGCCGTAGAACGCGCCCTCGCCCGGCAGTTCCTGCCATTCCACCCCGGAGGCGCGCAGCGCGCTGCGCAGCGCGTCCTCGGCCTTGTCCCAGGTGGCGTCATCACCGAGGCGGGATTCGGGCCGCAGCGCGATCTTGATCTGGATGTCCTCGAAGCCGAAGTCGGCATAGACCTTCAGCGCCTGCTCGTGGAAGTCGCGGACCTCGGACTCGATCTGCGACTCGGTGCAGAACACGTGGCCATCGTCCTGGGTGAACCCACGCACGCGCAGGATCCCGTGCAACGCACCCGACGGCTCATTGCGGTGGCAGCTGCCGAACTCGCCGTAGCGGATCGGCAGGTCGCGGTAGCTGTGCAGGCCCTGGTTGAACACCTGCACGTGGCCGGGGCAATTCATCGGCTTCACCGCGTAGGTCCGCTTCTCGGACTCGGTGAAGAACATGTTGTCCTTGTAGTTGTCCCAGTGGCCGGAGCGCTTCCACAGCTCGACGTCGAGGATCTGCGGGCAACGCACCTCGCCGTAGCCGGTATCACGATAGACGCGGCGCATGTACTGCTCGACGACCTGCCAGATGCTCCAACCCTTCGGATGCCAGAACACCAGGCCCGGCGCCTCTTCCTGCAGGTGGAACAGGTCCTGCTGCTTGCCGATCCGCCGATGATCGCGCTTCTCTGCTTCCTCGATGCGCTGGATGTAGGCCTTCAGCTGCTTCTCGTCCGCCCAGGCGGTGCCATAGATGCGCTGCAATTGCTCGTTCTTGGAATCGCCGCGCCAGTACGCGCCGGAGATGCGGGTGAGCTTGAACGCCTTGAGGAAGCGCGTGTTCGGCACGTGCGGTCCACGGCACATGTCCACGTATTCCTGGTGGAAGTACAGGCCCATCGCGGTCACGTCGGCGCTCATGTCGTCGATCAGGCGCAGCTTGTATTCCTCGCCGCGGCGCGCGAATTCCTCGATGACCTCGTCGCGCGGGGTCATCTTCTTCACCACGTCGTAGTCCTGCGCGATCAGCTCGCGCATGCGCTGCTCGATCGCGGCCAGGTCGTCCGGGGTGAACGGGCGCTCGGAGTGGATGTCGTAGTAGAAACCCTCGTCGATGACCGGGCCGATCACCATCTTGGCGTCCGGGTACAGCTGCTTCACCGCATGGCCGACCAGGTGCGCGCAGCTGTGGCGGATGATCTCCACGCCCTCCTGGTCCTTCGGGGTGATGATGCGCAGGCCGGCGTCGTGGTCGATGACGTCGCTGGCATCGACCAGGCGACCGTCGACTTCGCCGGCCACGGTGGCCTTGGCCAGGCCGGCACCGATCGACTGGGCGACCTGCAGCACGGAAACGGGGGCCTCGAACTGGCGCTGGGAGCCGTCGGGAAGGGTGATCGAGATCATGGGCATGGGTCCGGAAAACGAAAAAGGCGCCGAAGCGCCTTTCGATGGCCCACCGAGAGGTGAGCGCGAGATGCGTCGGCAGGATTCAGCGGATTAGGCGATCGTAGTGCTCATGTCGCACGCTCGGCCGGCGTTGCCGCGGGCCACCTGCTCTCTGGTGTCGATGCGTTGCCACGCTGCTGGAGCGTGGTGGGCGGTACAGGGTTCGAACCTGTGACCCCTACCATGTCAAGGTAGTGCTCTACCGCTGAGCTAACCGCCCGGTATCCCCAGGACCACGGGGGCGCGAATTGTAGCCCGCGGCAGGCAGGTGGACAAGCAGCCGGCGGAACTTTGATTCCCCGTCATCCCGGCCAACGCCGGGATGACGGCAAGAACCCCTACAGGATGGCCTCGCGCAGCCTGCGGATCTGGTCGCGGACGCGGGCCGCGGCCTCGAATTCCAGGTCGCGGGCGTGCTGGTGCATCTGCTGCTCCAGCGCCTTGAGCTTGGCCGCCTGCTGGGACGGGTTGAGCCGCTGGTAGTCCAGTTCGGGCTCGGCGACGCGCTTGGCCTTGCCCCGGCCCTTGAGCTCGCCGGGTTCGTAGCGCGCGCCTTCCATCACGTCCATCACCGCGCGCTGCACGGATTGCGGCGTAATCCCGTGTTCCAGGTTGTGCGCCACCTGCCTGGCGCGCCGGCGGTCGGTTTCGTCCAGTGCCTTCTGCATCGAGTTGGTGATGCGGTCCGCGTACAGGATCGCCTTGCCGCGCAGGTTGCGTGCGGCGCGGCCGATGGTCTGGATCAGCGAGCCGGTGCTGCGCAGGAAGCCCTCCTTGTCGGCATCGAGGATCGCGACCAGCGAGACCTCGGGCATGTCCAGGCCTTCGCGCAGCAGGTTGATGCCGACCAGCACGTCGAACAGGCCCAGGCGCAGGTCGCGGATGATCTCGACGCGCTCCACCGTGTCCACGTCCGAGTGCAGGTAGCGCACCTTGACGTCATGTTCGGCGAGGTATTCGGTGAGGTTCTCCGCCATCCGCTTGGTCAGCGTGGTGATCAGCACGCGGTCGCCCCAGGAGACGCGCTCGCGGATCTCGGAGAGCACGTCGTCGACCTGGGTCGCCACCGGGCGGATCTCCACCGGCGGATCGACCAGCCCGGTCGGGCGCACCACCAGCTCGATGATTTCGTCGCCGGCCTCGCGCAGCTCATACGGCCCCGGCGTCGCCGACACATACACGCTGCGCGGTGCGCGGGCCTCCCATTCCTCGAAACGCAACGGCCGGTTGTCGAGCGCCGACGGCAGCCGGAACCCGAAATCGACCAGCGTTTCCTTGCGCGCGCGGTCGCCCTTGTACATCGCGCCGATCTGCGGAATCGTCACGTGCGATTCGTCCACCACCAGCAATGCATCGGGCGGCAGGTAATCGAACAGCGTCGGCGGCGGCTCGCCTGGCGCGGCGCCGGTGAGGTGGCGCGAATAGTTCTCGATGCCGTTGCAGTAGCCGACCTCGGCCATCATCTCCAGGTCGAACTGGGTGCGCTGGCTGAGCCGCTGCACTTCCACCAGCGTGTTCGCCGCGTACAGCTGCTCCTGGCGTTCGCGCAATTCGGCCTTGATCGTTTCCACCGCGGAGATCGTGCGCTCGCGCGGCGTGGCGTAGTGCGTCTTCGGATACACGGTGAAGCGCGGGATCTTGCGGAAGATCTCGCCGGTCAGCGGATCGAACATCGAGAGCTGCTCGACCTCGCCGTCGAACAGTTCGATGCGCAGCGCTTCCAGGTCGGATTCGGCCGGGAATACGTCGATGGTTTCGCCGCGCACGCGGAAGGTGCCGCGATCGAGCACGATGTCGTTGCGGGTGTACTGCAGCGTGGTCAGGTGGCGCAGCAGTTCACGCTGGTCGATGCGCTCGCCGCGCGACAGGATCAGCCGCATCGACAGGTAATCCGCCGGCGCACCGAGGCCGTAGATCGCCGAGACAGATGCCACCACGATGGTGTCCCGGCGCGACAGCAGGGCCTTGGTCGCGGCCAGGCGCATCTGCTCGATGTGGTCGTTGATCGAGCTGTCCTTCTCGATGTAGGTGTCGCTGGACGGGACGTAGGCCTCGGGCTGGTAGTAGTCGTAGTAGCTGACGAAATACTCCACCGAGTTGTGCGGGAAGAACGCCTTGAACTCGCCGTAAAGCTGCGCGGCCAGGGTCTTGTTGGGTGCCATCACCAGGGTCGGTTTCTGCACCGCCTGGATCATGTTGGCGATGGTGTAGGTCTTGCCGGAGCCGGTGACGCCCAGCAACACCTGCTTGGCGATGCCGTTCTCGAATGCGGAGACAAGCTTCTCGATGGCCTGCGGCTGGTCGCCCGCGGGCTGGTACGGCGAGACCAGCCGGAAGCCGCCCGAGGCGGTGGACAGGTCGAGGTCGGAAGGCTCGGTCATGGGGGAGTTCGCGAAGGCCAACCGGGGAGTTTACGCCGCCCGCGTGCACGACTTGAGACGCAGGTTCAGGGTTCTCCTACCGGGGCTGGCACCTTCGCCCGATTATCCGGCGCTGGCCTCCGCTCTAGCCTGCTTCCAACCCATCGGGAGCCCTGCCATGCGCCGCAATGCCGGTTTCACCCTGATCGAACTGGTGACCACGATGTCCGTGATGGCCATCCTTGCCGGGATCGCCGCGCCGTCGTTTGCTGGCTTCATCGAACGCCAGCGCGCCTCCGCCGCGATGTCCTCTTTGCTGACCCACATGTCGCTGGCGCGGGTCGCCGCAATCACCCGCAACCGGCGCGCCGTGCTCTGCCCCAGCGCCGACGGCGTGCACTGCGAGCTCGGCACCGACTGGAGCCAAGGCTGGGTGCTGTTCATGGACGAAGACGGCAACCGCATGCCCGATGGCAGCGACGAAATCGTCCGCGTCGAGCTGGAACCCACCAGCCGGCACCTCCGAGTCGCCAGTACCAGCGGTCGGCAACAACTGCGCTACCTCCCCGACGGACGCAGCGCTGGCACCAACCTGACGATCTCGATCTGCAACAAGCGCAATGAACTGTTGGGCCAGGTGATCGTGAACAACATGGGACGCCCACGCAGCGAGCGCCCCAAAGTGCCGACCGCCTGTCCCGCCTAAGCGTCATCCGAACAGCGCAGCACTTCGTCGGCGTTCCGCGGCGCGAAGGCAGCCTGCGTCACCCACCGAACCTGCGGCTTGCCCGCTTCGGTGCGGCCGACTACAATGCGCTCCCCGCCCGAATAGCTCAGCCGGTTAGAGCACTTGACTGTTAATCAGGGGGTCGTTGGTTCGAGTCCAACTTCGGGCGCCATCTATAAGCATCACCAAGCCTCACTGTGACGCACAAGCAAGCCGGAAGCCCTTATAAAATAGGCCTTCCGGCTTTTTTGTTGCCTCACGAAGCCGCACAAGGTCACTTGACAGCGCAAGGCTCCTGACGGTATCTGTGTCGGTACATGGGGTTCATGACCCCAATTCCCGTCAGGTACCGTCAACATGACTACCGACCGCCTCACCACGACCTCAGTGCGCCAAACAAAGCCCGCGGATAAGCCTGTCAAGTTGACGGACGGGCGCGGTTTGTACCTCCTGCTGAGACCAGACGGAGGCCGATACTGGCGGTTCGATTACCGCTTCGCTGGCAAGCGCAAGACGATCAGCCTCGGCACGTTCCCTGACACCTCGCTTACGGTAGCCCGTTCAGAACGCGAAAAAGCCCGAACGCTTTTGGCGGAGGGACATGACCCTTCTGTCGCCCGCGCTGAGGCAAAGGCGGCAGCGCGCGTATCCGACGACTCTCTTTTCCCTACCGTCGCGAAAGCGTGGCGAGCGTCCCAGCTGTCCAGCTGGGCACCAGCGACTGTCAAGAAAGTTGATCTAGTGCTAGATGGCTATCTAATCCCCGCACTGAAGCGGGTGTCGATTGCAACCCTGACAACGCCGCAGGCAGTCGCTGCTCTGGACGGGATCCCTCCTGCACTCGCGGTCAAGGCGCGAGGCTACTTGAACAATATTGTGGCCTTCGCCATCCGCAAGGGACTACGCGAGGACGGGAGACTGTTGATGTTGCGTGGCGCGCTGGTACGTGCCGAGAGGTCGCACATCTCAGCGGCCGTGGCCCTGGATGATGTCCGGAAGGTAATCAGGCTGGTAGCCGATTACGATCAGCCGGTGACGCGTGCGGCTTTGACGCTGGCGATGCTGACCGCACAGCGCCCCGGAAATGTGACCTCGATGGAATGGGCAGAGATCGACCTGGGTGCGGGTGAGTGGTCGATTCCCGGGGTGAAAATGAAGATGCGCGCCGCGCACATCGTCCCTCTCTCTGCGCAAGCGCTGTCAGCAATCCGCAGCATGCTGCCATTTTCCGAGGGCGCGAAGTTCGTATTCCCTGCACTGAGCCGGCAACACACACCGCATCTGCATCGCGACAGCCTTAGCGCGGCACTCCGAAGAATGGGGCTCCAGGGTCAACATGCTACCCACGGCTTTCGCGCCATGTTCCGAACTGTTGCGAGAGAGCGGTTGGGGATCGACAGCGATGTGCTTGAAGCACAACTGGCCCACGCCAAACGAGGTGACGTTGCACGGGCATACGACCGGACCCAGTTCCTGGACGAACGGCGTGTAGCGATGCAAAGGTGGGCCAATTACCTTGACGATCTTCGGATCGGGAGCGCCGGGAATAAGTTGGTGGCGCTGAGGCGTCATGCGCGCGCTTGACCGCACATGACTGCGTGAGATAGGATTTTTTCAGGCTGCCGCACGGCACCTTTGCGACGGGCAATAACCCGGGTGGGGTTACCCACAGCGCTACCGACTCGCATATGTCTGCCCTTGACATGTGAGGTCGGAATCTAGTGCTCAGACGATACCCGGGTCCGACCGGTATTGGGGGCGACGCAGATCGCGTTGCCTCGCCTTCTTTGAAGCTGCGAGCTACGCGAGCTAATCGGAGCTCGCTATGACGACGTCCTCGCTTTGCCCGAAAGCTGCCCAGCCCGCCCTCGATCCTCTCCTCCGCAAACCCCAGGTCTGCAGCCTTCTGGGGATCTCGGAGGCAACCGTTGATCGCTGGGTTAAACGCGGTTTGATCCGTCGCATCAAATTGAGCGAGCGAATCTCGGTCTACCCCCTTTCTGATCTGCATGCGTTCATAGAGAAGGCGACCGCTTCCACTGCCGACGCCGAAGCGGGAGCCGGAGCATGAAGGAGAACGCTGCCGTCCCCGGGATGCCTATGACTTCAGAGGCGCAGCCCGACGCTCAAACAGATCTGTCGATGGACGACCTTGAAGTCGTCCTTGACGCGTCTGCACGGGTACCTAGCTCGGAGCGAAGCGGCGAACTGCTGCCTACGTATGCTCATTTACCCGAGCGCATGCGCAATGCCAAGCGCTGGCTGTTGTGGAGGAACGTGCCGGGTCGGAAGGGTGGGAAGTCACGCAAGGTGCCCTATTACGTTGGTGGCACCAAGCGACACGGCGACTTGGATATGCCTGAAGACGCGGCACGTTTGGCAACCTTTCAACAAGCAGTGGCGTCGCTTGAATCGGGGCGGTGGTCCGGGCTTGGCTTTGCGCTTGGCCCCGACGGAAGCGGAAATCATTGGCAAGGCATCGATCTGGATCATCTGTCCAGTAACGAGGCGGCGGCCGCCTTGGTTGATCAATTGCCAGGGTATGTCGAGACGAGCCCCAGTGGCGATGGGCGTCACGCAATCGGTTATGGGCGCGAATTTGCCGCATTGGGAAGCAACGGCAGCGGCATCGAAGCATATTCCGGTGCGCGGTATTTCACCGTCACTGGAGATGCTGTAAGTGCGGGTGTGCTCACCGATCTGGCCCCGTTCGTAGAGCAAACCCTCGCGCCGAAGCACAAGAATAAAGTCAACGGCGCGATCGTACTGACTAGTGATATCAACAACGCCACCGCGACCGTATCGCCAGAGACTATCGCTGAACTTCGTAGCGCACTGGCATTCATGCGCGCCGACAACTACGACGACTTCGTAGCCAACGGTCAGCGCCTGAAATCACTCGGCGAAGTGGGACGCGGATTGTGGATTGAGTGGGCGCAGACTTCCGACAAGTGGGCCCCTACTGATGCCAGCAAGTGGGATGGCTTTAAAGGTGAACGTACCGGATACGCGGCTGTGTTCGCTGCGGCTCAGTCAGCAGGCTGGGCCAACCCCCGGAGCGGAAGCGTTAATGCACGGCCGGAGGCAGTGGCGGAGGCCGCCCGGATCCATGGTATCGACTTCGCCGCACTCGTTGGTAAAACCCCTCCGCCTCGCTCTTGGGTCGTAGACGAGTGGCTGCCGCGCGCTACCTTAACCTTGATGGTTGGCAAAGGCGGAGTAGGCAAATCATTGCTGGCGCAACAGTTGGCCACGAGCATTGCCTTCGGTAAAGATTGGATTGGCGGAGTGCCTGAGGCTGGGCGAGTTGTCGGATTGTTCTGCGAAGACGACCACGACGAATTGTGGCGTCGACAGATCGCGATCTGCGAACACTTCGATATTCCGATGGAAGAGGTCGGGGATCGCTTGATCCTCGATGCGCGCGCAGGGAAGCACAACCCGATCACCGGACTCGATCCGAAGGGCGGGATCCTTGAGGCTCCGCTGTTCCACGAAATTCGTCGGGTCTTGTCGGAAACAGAGGACGTAAAACTCTTGGTACTGGATAACGCGGCGCAGTTGTTTGTGGCTGGCGACAGTGCTGAGAATGACCGGGCCAAGGTCACCATGTTTTGCAACAAGCTCACTGGCATCGCATTAGAGTTCAATGTTGCCGTACTGCTTCTGGCACATCCGGCGAAGGCAGACGGGTCGGAGTGGTCAGGCAGCGGCGCCTGGGACGCCGCCGTGCGGTCTCGGTGGATTCTGGAGCGCGAATCCGAGGAACCCAATAGCCGTATTACCCTGCGCAGGCCAAAGGCGAACTATGCGAGCCGAGATGGGCGCGCAGCATTCGTCTGGCAGTTGGGAGCCTTGGTACGGAGTGACGGGCGGGAAAGTGCCTCCGGGGTTCAAGCAACCCTGATTAGGACGAGTGAGGCTCAGATGGCAGTGCTCGATGCCATCGACTGGCTGGCGGTAATTAAGAAGAACGCCAGTGACAAAAAGCAAGCAAGTAACTACCTGCCAAAGCTCATGGCCACGTTCGAACTTCTGGCCGGGTTCTGCAAAAGTGAAGTGGCTGAGGCACTCAACGCTCTCATCGCTGCCAAATATGTCGAAGTTGACGCAACCCTGTGGCGAAACGGTAATCGGCAAACTGTGACCGGCCTGAAGCGAGTCGATGCGAGGCTCCCGCCTCTCTCAGTGCGCTCAGCGGTGCGCCCCCTAAAGGGGGCACACACCGATGAGCACCTGCTCTCTGGTCCAGAAACCGATGAGCAAGAAACGCTCACCGGTGAGCAACCGTTGAGCATTATCGATGACTTCAATGTGGAAGATCTTGTTTAAGCCCTAGACGTGCGGAAACTCAAAGGTTAAGGACATGATTTCTGATTCAAGACCTCGACGGGAGCATGGAGGCTTACGGTCGGGCGCCGGGCGCCCCCGTTTGCGCGAACTGGTGGACAACTTCCCGTCCATCAACGTGCTCACCCTGCTTGCCGCCGGCCGAATTTCACCCGCGACTCAAGAAGTGACAATTTTCAGCCAGAACGCATCCCAAACTGTACGAGTCACGCATACGCCATGCCCATTGGGCGGGTCGCGTCCGTGGTTCACTTGTCCCGGCTGTAAGCGTCGAGTGGGTGTGCTCTATCTGCGCACGGAGCCCACGCTAGAGGTATCCATCCAAGGTCAGCGCGCGATCATGCTGCCCGAGCGCCATGGCCTCGCCTGCAGGAATTGCTTGAAGTTGCAATATGCCTCGCAGTCTGAGGACGCGACTCAACGCAGCTTACGACGCACACGCAAGTTGGGCGCGAAGCTCTGCACCGTGACGTCCCGCCAAAAACCAAAATGGATGCGATGGGCAACATTTGAACAGCTTTACTGGGCAATCGAGAATGAACGTGAACTACGAACAACGGTGCGGGACCTGACAAATCGCGGTGTCTCTGTTCGCGACGCCGAGTTGCATTCCGACATTACGCTCGCCGCCAGCCGTTCCGCTCAACTTACTGACCAGGAACTCCGCCGGGCGCTCCGTCGCGTAAGCCTTTGGAGGCGGCGCAAGGATCGCTAACGGAACGTCCGACAGATTCAATCGAAGTCCGCCGTAGAAATGCCCAGCACTCTGCTGTTTTCCTTGGCTGCGCGCACGGTTGTCTCGTCGAAGCCCCGAGTGTCGCTGGCCTCGATGTCCACCTTGATGACCACGTTGGTGCCGTGGCGGGCGCTGAACAGCTCGACCAACTCTTTCATGATGTTGGCGAACTTCAACGACGCACCGACGGGATCCAACTCCGCTGACGCCCAGAAGTGCGTCGGCATGACTGTTCCTGGCGGCACAGGCGTCGATGGCGGCGTCAGATCGACTGGACGTCCGGGATCACCAGGCGGAAGAACAGGCTGCGGCTCAGCTGGCGGCGGTCGCGTAGCCTCTTCGTATGCCGCCGCCGTGCCCGGTTCGATCAGTAACGCCACTTCAATAAACGGTGAAGTCGCCTGTCCGAGCGAGAACCCGAGATAGCGGTCGCCTTCCTTGCCACTGGCCAAGCCGAAGTAGTCAAGGCTCGACGCACCTGCCGCGATGGCCTGAGCCATGACATGCGAGTTCTGCAAGCGCGGCAGGTACAGGTAACTGCACGACTTCTGCCAAACATCCAACGCCTTGACGTCCACGGCGCCGTCCTTCCAGAACCACGCCTTGAGCAGGTAGTGGAGGTTGACCGGCGCCCACTGGGCGATCACCCACTCGTTGTCAGTGATAACCCGGTCGATTTCTTTACCCAGGCCCACTGCCGCCGAGTTCAGCGCCTGCGCTTCCCACTCGATCTCGCCTAACGTGCCATCCTTTTTTCTGACGGCCTGGCTCGGCACTACCAACCACTTGAACGTGTCGCGCACCAGCCGCGCCACGGTGTCGCGGGTTTGATCTTTGTTCTGGCGGACTTGCCGCGCCTGAATATTGTCCAGCGTGATGCGGGTTTCGTTGAGGTCTGTTTCGATGCTGCGCCAAGCCAGCAGCGCACGCACCGTTTCCTTCAGGTGGCTAACCTGGTCGGCATCGGCCGCCAGGAACAGCAACCGGTTCTGCTTCACGCGCGGCTGCCCGCCGCGATCACGCAGGATCGCAGCTGCCGCATCGCGTGCTGGGTTCGGACCGGCGCCACGGGTCCAGCCGGTGTTGGGGGGTAGCACCACTAGGCGCAGCTCCCATTCGTCGGGCACATCCGCGGCAGACGTAAAGATGTGGTGGTGAGCAATGGAACCACCTCCCAGCACCTTGCGCAGCACATCGGCCACTTCATCGAAAACTGCCGGATCCTGGAAGCGGCGCTTGCGGTCTTCCATCTCCCGCCGCAGGTTGGGCTTCACGTCCAGCCACCAGCGGTTGTTGCCCTCGTTGAGGAAGGTCAGTCGCGTCTTCAAGCGCGACAGCGCATCCTTGAACACGTGCGGTGCCTGCCCCGGCTGGACGCAGCTCAGGATCAACCGCTCGGTTTCCACACCACGTGCCATCTCGTTACCGGACACGGGGGCGCTCCCCAGGAAGATACTGCGGGTGATCCGGCGACAAGCCTGCACCGAGCCGAAGCGGGCCTCCTGTGTCTCCAACAGCGCCGGTTCGCTGTGCTCGCCGTCAACGTCGCGCGAGATCACCGGATCCCAGCCCACCGGCAGGTTGCTGGTCAACTCGGCACAGACATCCGCGTCGTACAGCGGCAGACTGCCCGGCAGGATCAGCAGGTCCTTGTTGTCGCTCTGCCACAGACGATGGATCACGCGGGCCATCAGTTTCAGCACGCCACGCGTGCGTTGAAAGTTCGGCAACGCCGACCAGTCCTGATAGAGGCGCTCGAACACTTCTGGATGGATCGGGTAGGCCGAGCGCAGGCGGTCGTAGTATCGGCCTTCCTGCGTCTCTCCCGGCAGGTCGTCGGGGTGCTTCACGTACCAGTCGGCGAACGCACGGCATACGGTGTCGCGTGCATCCTGGTCACGGATTTCGGCGAACAGGCGGCGTCGCACGATCTCGAACGACTCCTCACTACTGACCGGCTTCCAGATGGCCTGGATGCGCGAGAAGTAGTGTTCCAGCGCGTGCAGCGCAGCTACGCCGCGCTCACTGCCCGCCTCGCGCTCTGACTCTGGCAGGGACGCCAGCAGCACCGCATTGGGCGCGTTCTTCATGGCCTCGGTAAGTGCTTGGACGAAGGTGAGATTGGCGTCGTAGGTGCCGCCCGGCAACGACTTGCCTTCCTCAAACTGGCGGATATAGGCCACCAGTTCGTCGATCAGGACAACGCATGGCCCGGCATTCCGGATCAGCTCGGCCAGCAGGTCCTTGCCTGGATTGGTGCCCGTGGCATCGGCAGCAGCCAGCGCCGCATAGGCTTCGGCTCCCCCCAGTTGCCACGCCAGTTCGCCCCACAGCGTGCGCAAGGTGTGCCCGTCCACGCGGCGCGGCTGGCTCGGTGACAGCTTGATGCCGTCAAGCACCACAACCTTGGCCACCGGAAGATCGAGGATGCCCGCGGCGTCGAGTAACTTCGGCACACCGGCCAAGTCGCTCTTGGAGGCCTTGCCGCCGACCATGTGCATGACCGCGAGCATGGTGTGAGTCTTGCCGCCGCCGAACGCGGTCTGCAACTGGATGACCGGATCGCCTCCTTGACCGGTCAGCCGCTTTGCCACCGACGTCAGCAAGGTGCCCATGCCTTCTGTGATGAAGGTGCGCTGGAAAAACAGCACCGGGTCCTGGTATTCGGGCGTGGCGGAGCCGTCATGGACGCGGGTGATGTCGGCTGCGAACTCGGCGCGCACGAAGGTGCCCCGATGGACATCCTCGTGCGGGATGGCGACTTCGCGCCAGGGTTTCATGGTCATTGTTTTGTCTCTACATCAAGGGCGCGAGCGTGGCAGGTAGCTTGATGAGCGGATCATCGTCCTCATCATCGTCGGACTTGCCGAAAAAGCTGGAGATCTCAAACCAGTACTCGCCGACGTAATGCACGGTGGCGGCGTCGCGGCGACGAATGTGATCTTCTTGGTCGAAGTCTGGTGACCGGAAGCCGTTCGGGCCCTCCCATTCGGCCTTCAGTGCTTCCCAGACCTCCAATGGAAGCGCTGTGATGTCGAACTCCATCACGTCGTACTTCTTGCCTGCCTCGCCACCGCGCAGGGACTGTTTTTTCAGCTTGAGTTGGCATCCCAGGTGTTGCTTTCCCTCTGGCCGGCACCCGATCAGCTCCTCGTACATGCGGAGCCTGGCGAAAATATGTTCGATCTCTACACCGTTGAACGGCTGGAAGTTGGCAGCAGACGGGTGGTGCCTGTCGATTACAACCGCATCTGCTTCCGAATATCCCCATCCACCCCGAATCGGCAAGGCGGGTTGCGACTTGTACTGACGCGTCAAGAACACTTGCGGCTCCGTGCCCTTGTGGTATTTCGTGATGTTCTCGACTTCAACTTCAACTGCCATGATCAGCCCCCTGTGGCTAGCGTTGTGCCTTGCGTAACCTCGTCCAGCACGCTTGTCATTCCTGCTTCCGCCAGCGCAGCCAACGCTTCCTGGCGTGTGGCACGACCTTCCATGTCATCAACATCGAATGCCACGCTTTCAAGCGTCCGGATGTAATGCCCGGGCAATCCGCACTGCCTCGCCCCTGCGACGATCAAGGCCAGATACCAGTCATAAGGCACCTTCGACGGATCTCTCCTGTGCGGTTCCGCTATGTACGCCCATGCCGTTTGGCCGCCATCTGTCGTGGATACGGCAACCTCCCGCGCCCGGTAGTGCGTGCCCTCGTGCTTATCGAGATCGGTCTTCTGCGAGCCATCGAACTCGTACAGCACACCCCACACTTCGCCGCCGGTACTCGACACCATGTCACCCTTGCCGGAGTGATCCACGCTGACCTTGGCAAAGTCGAGCCGAAAATCACGCACGACGCCTACTGCCACGGCCTTTGCTGTGGACACTCGAGCTACCAGCCGCTCACGCAGCATGTTGGAGCCGTAGGCGAAGTAGCGGGAAGTGGCCATCAGACGTCGAAGCTCCCCTGCACGTTGATATGACCCGCATCGTGACTTGCCGCCTCGATTCCGTGCCAGGCGGTGATCAGTTCGTTGTAGGCCCGGGCCTCTTCCGGCAGGCGTTTGCGTTCTGCGCAGGCGTTGTAGAGCCAGTAGGACAGGCGGCGGATATCACCCGACATCGCAGGCATGCGTGCAAGCAGCGAACCGGCCTCGCTCTCGCCACCCTTGTTGTACGCACGGATCAGCTGGTGCAGGGCCTCCCATACCGGAGTCTGGCTGTCCGTCTGCGGATCCCATCCTGCAGGATATTCATCGGGTTTCAACAGCCGTACCTTGCCGCCGTCCGACGCCAATACGCCGGCGTGCTTCACCGCGTCCACGCTGGTGGCCTTGGCACGGGCCAGCACGTCAGCGTTGCCGAACGCTCCTGTACCGAAGCCAACCTCGTCGAACCAGCCCAGGCAGAAGTTGGTATCGGCGTCGAAGTTCTCGCCACCCAGCACCTCGTCCACCTGCCGGTTGATCAGCATCAGTGCGGTCTTCACGCTCATCGACTCGCCGTTACTTTCCAGCACGGCGGCGTACTGCGAGAACACGCCCATGCCGGGGCCGATGGCGGCCTGGGCCAGATCCACCGGCGCGATAGGCGACGCGCCATCCGCGCCACCGAGCATTGCCTCGAGGGCGTCGCTCAGCACCTCCTTCAACTCCCGCTGGAACTCACGACGCGGGATCTGCGGTGCATCATCCGCACGACGACGGCAGACTAGGATGATGCTGGAGGCCAGCGCATTGGTGCCGCTTCCAATCATGCGATTGCCCAACTCGGTCCGCATGGGCCAAGTGCCATGGATGGCGAAGCCAGCGCGAAGCACGGCCGCGATGAAGGTTTCCCAGCCAGTCGATGTGGTGCCATCGCTGCCTGTATCGGACTGCTTGAATGCATAGTAGATCGTGACCGGAAACGCGCCATGCGCCTCGTCGGCAATGTTGTGCATGGCCGCAGTCATGCCATCTAGAAAGAACTTCTCAGCACCCTCCTTTCCATCATGTCGATAAGGAGTCGCCACCAGCTCTTCAGCCTTCGGTACAGCAACCGTCGCAAATAATGACGGAAACGTTTCGCGGAGGGCACGGCGCAGCCAGACATAGAAGAAATCTGACAAGTCCGCATAGCCAATGTTGTCGTAGTAAGGCGGATCCGTTGAAACCACCTTTCCTTTCGAGATTTTCTGTCGTTGTGCATCTGCCTGACTTACATGCCCATTAGGCTCGCTTGGGAATAGCTCAATCGCCTTCTTAGCCCACTCAAATGCGCTCGATACATTCCCTGCTGACTCGGAGAATACATTTGTCTCGGCATAGTCCCAGGTCATGGGAATCGCCTGCCGCCCAAAAGTGTTCCTTATTAGCTCCTTGCTTGAATGCCACGAGCAGACGCTACTCCAATAGTCACTTGCCTTATCAACGGCAAAGGCAGTGAAAACGGAAACCGCCTCTGCATACGCCGTCGCTGCATCTCCACCGGCATCCAATCCACGACCATCATCCGCCATACCACTCTTCACTGCGTCGGCACGAACCTTATCCCGCGCTTCGCCCACCAGATCAGAAAATGTGGTCAACGCGACGAGTTGTCGTGGCGTAAAAAGATCGCGGTAGTTCATCAGCCCATACAACTGAGTTCTGATGTCCCGCGGATTGTGATTGATCGGAAGATCTGGCCCCCACTCCGGAACAGCAGAGAGAGCTACTTCCTCATCAGTCGCAGAAGGCGCCAAATACACTCTGCCACTCTTCCCTTCTGCGACAACTGCCAAGAGCCGCTGCCCCATTCGGCCCGCTTTTCCCTCTTCGCGAATGTACCCAACTGGGACTGCTGTATCACTCAAGAGACACTGAAAGTTGCCCCCGCGTCCGACTTTCGTGCCCGCTTTTGCGCTGGCTGGCGGCGTGCGCTTTCCATCCGCCACTTGGACCTCGAAACGATAGCTGCTGCCTTCCACCACCGGCTCCACCCACGCCTCCTTGCCCGCCTTGGTGGACAGCAGGAAGGTGGAGACCAACGGCACCTGCTTACTTGAATACGCAGGGTTGGGACTGCGCACCGTGCGCGCCCACAGCCAAGCGATGACGGTCACCTTCTGGCCAACGTACTGCTTCAGGTCCGCCCTGGACTTCGCCATCTCAGCAGTGATTTCCACCTGTGGATACAGATGACCGATGCGCTTTTGCGCCTCTTCCCGCATCCAGTGGCCATAGCGACGCACATCCTCAGCCAGGCCACGCGCACCAGACCAGTCCTCGTGCATCTCTCGGGTTTTCCGCGCGGTCGGCTCCGCTTCCACGGGCAACGGCCCTACCGGTGTACGCCCTGCGAACTTCGGCGGGATCTCGATCATCGCCTTGTTGATCAGCACCGCCACAGGGTTCAGGTCGCTGGCGTGGCTTTCCAAACCCAGCCGCTGCGCTTCAAGTGGAATGGCGCCACCACCGGCGAATGGGTCATGGAAGGCGGGTAGCTTGGCAGGATTGAACAGCTCGGCCGCCTGTGGATGCTTCTTGTTGAGTTCGCAGGTCTCTTCCCAGCTACTGCGGATCTCCGCCCGCGCGCGCTCCAGCACTTCCTCGTTGTTGGTGTTCTCCCATTTCACCAAGTCGCGGATGATGTCGAACAGGCGCTCACGCTCGCGCGTTGCGTCCTTCTTATTCACCCCTCTTGTGAAGCCCTTGCCTGTCTCATAGCCAGGGTCGTTGACCATCTGCGCGAACAGCACCGCCCGCGCCGCTGCCAGCGGACGTCGTGCCCACCACAGGTGCAGCGTGCTGGGATGGCCATGCCGGATCGATTTCTCGCGAACCGCGGCGATATTGATGTCGTCGAGCGGCAGTGCGACTTCGATGAGTTTCTTCGGGGATTTGATAGCTACCACAGGTTAATCGTCCTTCTCGTGTCCAACCCGGCCTTCGCATTGACTGCAACCGAGCGCATAGGATTCTTCCGGCACATGCGTGGAGTACCCGGTACACCAGTCGCATTGACCGACATCGGCTATAACATCGAAGCAGTCCGTACAGAACCACTCGTCGCTATCGAGCGGAACTACGGTTTCGTAACAGCCGCAGTTTCCGCAACTTGCATGCGCCACGTCTTCCGGATCCTTGTAGTCCGTAGCCCGCAGCAACTCGTGCTCCTCCAGAACCGCTTTAACCTGTTCCGGCGAGTAGTCGTGGGCACACTCGACGCAAAATTCGTAACCCCCTGCCAAAATAATGGGCTTTGCGCAGGCCTTGTTCACGCATTCCAGCGTCATGACCGAGGATGAGAAGCCACAGGTCTGACACTTGCCCACGCCGATCCAGACGGGCCGATCCACCTCGAATGACTCGAACCCGCAAGACGGACAGTCCATGAAGTGACGGCCTGCCGCCTTCGCTGTCGCAATGTCGTCCGTGAGCAGCAGGAACTTGCGTTCTAAGGACTTCGTCTGCTCACGCATCCGCTGATCCAGCACATTGATGGTGTCAGCGTGGGCGGCGAAGTGAACCTTCCATCGTCCAGCCAACAATCGGCGCAAGTACAGCCATCCTTTGGCATGATCGGAGACGATCCTATCCATCTCCTTGGCTGCCGCATCACCATCGCCCTGGGCAGCGTGAGCGAAGTGCACCATCTGATTGCGCTCCTGACGCAGGCCATCGAAGCACTTCAACTCCTCATCCAGCAAGCCATCAGCCGTAATTTTTGTCAGCCGCTCATTCGCATCTTTCAGGCCAACCGACTGAAAATCACCACGCTGGAACTTTGCTTTATCCGCCACGTCAGGCTTGGCCACAATCAGCGTCCAGTGCTCCTTCAACAGGCGCGCCTTCACGAACAGTTCGATCGCGCTGTAGAAATGAATCACCGAATACTTCGGATACCGCTCCAACTCATCGATGGAGCGCACCAGAAAATCGAACGCATTGCGCACGACGTCGTCAAAACGCTCACTCATGACTCGCCCCCAGAGCCACGTAGTTTCGGTGCACCGAGGTATTCACAGCGTCTTGTACCAATCAATGAAGGCGTCTAGGTCGCACAAGGTGGGGAAGCGCCAATAGTCGGCCGCACGGCCCTTCGACAGGCGCGGCGCGTTGGCTTCCAGAGTGGAGATACGGCTCTCATCAGCGGCATAGCGCTTCTTGCGCATGGCCTGGAAGGGCGCAGCCCGCTCCCAGACCGGCTCTGTCCACACGTCGATGCCAGCGTTGACGCGATTGAGTGCCAGCTGGCGCCCACTGCCGGTACGGAAGCAACGGAGGTAATGCGCCTCGCCGCTGCCGATTCGGACCAGCGTCTTGTGTAGTTGTTGCTCGGCTTTGAGCGCGATCTCACTGGCGGGCCTGATGGGTGAAGTACTCGGCATGTCAGACCCAGGAAGCAGGGCGCACCAGGACAAAACCGTCCGGCTTTGTGATCTGATCGGGGAGTTGGCTCGCACGCAGCTTGTCTTCACCGATGACCAGATGGCCATTGGCCACCCTCTTCAGTTCGGCGGAATGACGCTTGGGCGGGAATGCCACGATGACCCGCTTGTTTGGAAAGCGTTCGCGCACACGCCGGATCGGCGTAGTCAGGTCGCTATCGCCAGACATGACCAACGCGACATCAAAGTTGTCATCGACCGCGTCGGACAACAGCTGGATGGCGATATTTACATCCGTCATCTTCTCTTCGTAATCCGTCCACACCGCGCGGCAGTTGCGGCAACTTCGCTGCTTCTCCAGGTAGTGCCCCAACTGGATGGATGCACCACTCAGGCCCAGCGCTTCCAGATAGTCGCCTTGGCGCTTCCGATCTGCGGTGTTGCGGCCGTTATCGCGGATACGGGCCGTGAAGTAGTGGGTGGCTGTCAAGGTTTGGTCGGGCTTCAACAAGTTGCCCGCCAGCGCGGCTACGTCCAGCCAGTAGAGGCGCTTGAAACCGGCGTTCTTCAGCCCGAAATAGAGATTGAAGCCGTCAACATAGGCTATTACACGCGCCATTCAGCCTCCCGACCGAAGATCGGAGCCGCGCTTGACAGCGGTCAAGCCAGCTTGACAGAATGGCCACCTAACCCCGCCGGAGATAGCATCTCCGGCCCGACGCCCGCCTCGCGCGGGCGTCTCTCTTTGTGTCTCAGCAAAGCTCATGCCTCGCCTCCGTGGCGCGTAGCGCGGGCCAGCAGTTCGGACAATTCCAAGTTCTTGCTGACCTCAGCCCAGTCCGGCGCCTGTGACACAGGGCCTTGCAAGTAATACGGACCCTCTGTGCTGTCGTCCTCATTGACCAGAACGATGGCCAGCCAGAACTGGTCAGGCTTGTTCAGCGCCGCGATGATCTCGTTCTTGGTCAAGGTAATGGTGGTTGCGCCCTTGGCGCGGCCCTTCACCTCGATCAGGCGATCGTCTGGCAGCGTGTCACCGGTCGACGGAACTGCCGACGTGATGTCCCAACCGCACTTCTCGGCCGACACGTCGCGGGGGCGGAACCCCATCGCGCGCTCTGCTGCGGCAACGGCATCCATCGCCAGCAGCTCGATGCGTGAGCGCGCCAGCGGGTCTACG
>Ga0209480_10000616_pt1 | contig 28601 bp, 23 predicted proteins | sample JI61114C2DNA_FD_187501 | JGI IMG/M metagenome (GOLD analysis project Ga0209480, IMG submission 187501) | Wastewater effluent complex algal communities from Wisconsin, to seasonally profile nutrient transformation and Carbon sequestration -... | ecosystem: Engineered > WWTP > Effluent > Algae... | reverse complement strand
GACGCCGGCGATGTGGATCTGCCCGGCGTCGGGGCGCAGGAGGGTGGCGATCATCCGCAGGGCGGTGGTCTTGCCGGCGCCGTTGGGGCCGAGCAGCGCGAAGATCCGGCCGGGCCTGGCCGTGAAGCCGAGGTCGTCGACGGCCTGGACGCTGCTGTCCCGGGCGCTCCCGACGTCCTCGCGGCTGCGCCGCTGCTGGCGCGACAGGCGAAAGCGTTTGGCGAGGTGCTGGACCGTGATCATGGGGCGCCGGGAGCCTACACCGGATCGCGCCCGCGCTGACACCCGAGCAGCCCGCTTGACGCGCTCGCGGCCGCCGGCCCAAGGTGGGCGGGTGAGCGAGCCAGCGATCGTGCCACCCGCGCAGCCCTGGGCGGAGCCGTGGCGGACGATCGGGGTCACCGGGACCAACGGCAAGACCTCGACCACGGTGCTCGCGGCGGCGGCGATCCAGGCGGCGGCGAGGCGCGTGTTCTCGTCGACGACCCTCGACTATCGCATCGACGGCGAGGCGCTGGCGGTCGAGCGCAGCTGGCCGGGCTTCCTCGCGGCGGCGGAGCAGTGCGATCGCCTCGGGGGTCGCCACGCGGTGGTCGAGATCACGAGTCAGGCGCTGGCCCGCGGCTATGCGACGCGCTGGCGCTACGACGTCGGGGTGTTCACCAATCTCTCGCCGGACCACTTCAAGACCCACGGCTCGTGGGAGCACTACCTGGCGAGCAAGGCCCAGCTGTTCGTGCACCTGCCGGCGCACGGCGCCGCGGTGCTCAACGCCCGCGACCCGGCGGCGGGGCTGATCGAGCGGGTGACGCCGGTCGGGGTGCGGCGGTTGTGGTTCGGGGCGCCCTCGCGCGGGCCGGCGCTGCACGAGGAGGACCTGGCCGCGCGCGCGGTGGAGGTGTCGCCGTGGGGGACGCGGATATCGCTGCAGCCCTCGCCGCTGGCGGAGGCGCTGGGCGGGGCGCTCGAGCTGGCGCTGGTCGGCGAGGTCTTCGCCGAGAACGCGCTCGCGGCGGCCTGCGCGGCCCATGCGGTGGGGATCGATGCGGACGCGATCCGGGCCGGCCTGGCGCGCTGCCCCGGGGTGCCGGGGCGCTTTGAGCTGTTCCAGAGGACAGGTCCGGTGATCGCCGTCGACTATGCGCACACGGCCGACGCGCTGGTCCGCACCTGCGCGACCGCCCGGGCGCTGGCGGGCGCGGGCCGGGTGATCGTGGTGTTCGGGGCCGGGGGCGACGGCGACGCGGGCAAGCGCGGGCCGATGGGCGCGGCGGTCGGGGCGGCTGCCGACCTCGCGGTGGTGACCACCGATAATCCGCGCCACGAGGACCCGCGGGCGATCGCGGCGATGCTGGTGGCGGGGATCGAGCGCGGAGGACCGGCGCGGGTGGTGCTCGAGGCCGATCGCGCGCGGGCGATCGCGCTGGCGCTGGCCGAGGCGCGGCCCGAAGATGTGGTCGTGATCGCGGGCAAGGGCCATGAGACCGGGCAGACGATCGGCGAGCAGACGCTGCCGTTCTCCGACCGCGAGGTCCTGCGCGCGCTGCTCGGGTCGCGCGAGGAGGTCGCATGATCGGCGAGGTCGGCGAGGTCGGCGAGCTGGATCGGGCGATCGCGGCCGTGCTGGCCGCGCAGCGGGCCGCGTTGACGGCGGAGTTCGGGTGGACGCAGCTCGACCTCGAGGTCAGCGCGCAGCCCGGTCTGTTGCGGCTGCGCGGCCGCGTGGCGCTGCCGCGGGTGACCATGGGCGTGTGTCGGGCGCTCGCGCCGTCGCTGCCGCGCGGCTGGCGGATCGACGCCACTCAGGTGCAGGCGCGGGCGCCGATCGGCTGGTGCGCGCCAGGCCCGGGGGTGACCCGACTGTGGCGCACGTCGGCGCTGGCGCTCGGCTCGAGTGGCGATGAAGACATGGCGCAAGAGACATGTCTCGAAGCGCAGGCGAGGACGGGCCTCTCGACCGAGCTGCTGCCCGGCGACGGACCGGTCGCGCTGCTCGCCGCGCTGCCAGGCTGCGCGCTGGTGCGGGCGAGCGACGGCACGGTCGGCTGGGTCCGCGCGGCGAGCGACGGCACGGTCGGCTGGGTCCGCGCGGCGCCTGCGGGGACGGGGCCGGCGAGGCGGCGCGCGCCGCCGCGGCTGGCGGCCGAGGACGCGCTGCGGCGCCTCAGCGGCCGGCTGCGGGCGCATCTAGGGGTCCCATATCGGCTCGGGGGGACGACGCGGCGGCACATCGACTGCTCGGGGCTGGTGCAGCGCGGGGTGCGAGAGGCGCTGGGTCTGGTGTTGCCGCGGCACTCGAGCGACCAGCTCGCGCTCGGTGCGGCGCCGGTGCGGTCGATGGGCGAGCCGGGCGACCTGCTGTTCATGGGCGGCAGCGAGGGGGCGGCGTGGCACGTGGGTGTGGTGCTGCGCGGGTCGAGGCCGGGGTCGCGGACGCTGCTGCACGCGTCGGCGCGGCGTGGCGTCGTCGTCGAGGAGCCGCTCGAGCGCGGTCTGCTGCGCGCGGCGGGGCCTGTCCAGCACATCGAGCTCGCGCAGCTGCTGGACGGCGTGCGTCGCCGCTGATCGCGGCGCGTCGCGCCCGGGAGGCGATCTCGCATTCGCTGTATTCGCGCCTCCAATGAGGAGGAATAGCGACGAATTGGCAGGATGGATGTCATTATACCGGTATGTTGGTGACCCCGCCGTCTAAATGACGGCGCACCTTGCGGATAATATATTTATGCGTAGGATGCTCTGCTGGCTGGCGAACGATCGCTGCGCCCGTGTCGGCGGCGCGTGCCTCGCCTGTTTGAGCGCTTCGATCGCCTGGCTCATCTCGAGCCCGCCATCGATGAAAGATGTGCATCCCATGAATTATCGTATCTCTTTGGCCCTGCTCCTCGTCATTGGTTGCTCCATTTCAGGGAGCAATGACAGCACTGCCACCATCACCGGCGGCGCCTCCAGCACCTCGCAGGGCACCGGTGACAGCGCACCGGGCACCGGCTCCGACACCGCCCAGGCGACCGACACGACGCCGACCGAGGGGGTCGGCGGCACCGACGGCTCGAGCGGTGACAGCGAGGACGCGGGCGGCAACAGCGCGTCCCAGGCCGGCACATCGACGACGGCGATGGAGGTGACCGGCGACGCCGGCACATCGGGGGAGATCGGCAGCTCCAGCACGGGCAGCTCCAGCACGTCGGGGGACACGAGCAGCTCCAGCGGGGACTCCAGCTCGACGGGGACCACCGGCGACTGTATGCCGAAGGGCGACCTGCCGCCGGTCGACATCGGCGCGACCGACGATCCCGAGGCGGCCGGCAACTACGCGCTGCTGGCAAAGACGGCGATCACGAACGTCACCGGGTCGGCGATCACGGGCGGAGATGTCGGCCTGAGCCCGGCGGCCGCGACCTTCATCACCGGATTCTCCCTGATCCTGCATCCTTCGGGGAAGTACTCGACCTCCGTATCCGTCGTCCCGCCCGGGAAGATCTTCGCCGCCAACTATACGGTGCCGACTCCGGCGAATCTGACGAGCGCGGTGTCGAGCATGCAGACGGCGTACACCGACGCGGCCGGACGCCCGGGGCCGGACTTCCTGAACCTCAAGAGCGGCAACCTCGGCGGCTTGACCCTCGAGCCCGGCCTCTACACCTGGGGGAGCACGGTGATCATCCCGACGGATGTCACCATCTCGGGCTGCCCGGACGACGTCTGGATCTTCCAGATCGCCAATGACCTGGATGTCAGCGCGGCGAAGAAGATCATCCTCGCCGGCGGGGCGCGGGCGGAGAACATCTTCTGGCAGGTCGCCGGCCAGGTGACGATCCACTCGAACGCGCACTTCGAGGGCGTCATCCTGTCCAAGACCGGCATCACCCTGCAGACCAAAGCATCGCTGCACGGCAGGGCGCTGGCACAGTCGATGATCGCCCTCGATAACAATGACGTGACCGCCCCGTAGCGCCCAGGGCGGGCCCGCGATGTGGAGCTGCCGGTCCGGGCTCAGGGCCGGTAGATCTTGCCGCTGGCCTGGAGCCCGTCATTGCCGGCTTCACCGCCCCAGATGATCACCTCGCTGCCGGTCCAGACGGCCACCACGCCGGTGCGCCCGCTCGGCCCGCCGGGCGGCAGCGCGGTCCAGGTCTTGGTGGCGGCGTCGTAGATATGCCCGGTATCGTCGAGTTGAAAGCCGTTCTTGAGGGTGCGCCCGCCCCACAGTCCAAAGGTCTTACCGACGCTCCAGGTCGCCCCCTTGTTGTGCGCGTCGAAGGGACCGCCGCTGGGGATCGCCGGGATCGCGGTCCAGGACTTGGCCATGTCGTCCCAGATGGCGCCGTCCTTGGCGGGATAGTTGAAGTTGACGCCGTCGAAGAGGTCTCCGCCCCAGAACGCCGCGAGCTCGCCGGAGACCCCGATGGCGTTCGCCGCCAAATGGGTGAATCCCGACTGCGGAGACTGCGGCAAGGTCGCCCAGGTGTCCGTGACCGGATCGTAGGTCGCGGCGTCCTCGAAGCGACCGCCGCTGTAATTACCCCCGCCGTAGACGATGACGCGCGAGCCGTTCCAGACGACGCCGGGCGGGCGGTAGCCGTCCCGGGGCTCCAGCGGGGAGGCCGCCACGACGCGCCAGGTGCCGCTCTTGACGTCGAGCGCGGCGCCGTTGGCGAGGTTGCAGGGGCAGTTCTTCCGGTAGCCGCCCCAGACCAGGACCTCCTGGGTCGTCGGCATCCACACGCCGAAGGCGAAGTTGACGCGCTTCTCGAGCGGAAACAGGGACTTGTGCGTCGTCCATTTGTTGGTCTTCGGATCGAAGTTCGCGCCGAGCTTGTCGACGTCGTTGTTCTTCGGGATCACGACCAGCTCCGAGCCCGTCCAGACGGCGTGCCCGGCGACGGGCGCGAGCGCGAGCTTGGTCCATATGTTCGTGACCGGGTCATAGGCGCCGGGCGCGAGGTCTCCGCCCTGTCCGCCGAAGACCAGCATCGCATCGCCGGTCCACACTGCGGTGTGGTCCATCCGCGCGGGGATGTTCGCGGTGGTCGAGAGGGCCATGGTGCGCCAGCCCTTGCCGGGCAGCTGGCACGCCGAGAACTCGCCCCAGGTGCAGCTCTCGGAGCAGGTGCGGATCGCGGGCTCGCCCCACGGGCAATCCTTCTGCTCGACGGCGTTCGGCGCACATTCGCCCGGGCAGCCGTCGGGGTCGCCGGAGCCGGAGCTCGACACGTCGGTGTCGCCCGAGGCGGAGCTCGAGGTCGATACGTCGGTGTCGCCGGAGCCGGAGCTCGAGGTCGATACGTCGGTGTCGCCCGGGCCGGAGCTCGAGGTCGACACGTCGGGGCCGCCCGATGTCGAGATCGATGTCGATGACGAGGTCGCGGTCGCGGTCGCGGTCGCGGTCTCGCCCGGGCCTGAGTTGGAGGTCGACGCGTCGGGATCTCCCGCCGTGGTCGGGGCCAGGCTCGTGCCCGTGCCGACATCGTCCGGGCTCGCGCAAGACCCGAGACTACAGACCAGGCCGTCGTTGCAGGTCATGTCGTCGAGGCACGCGCAGAGGGCCGTGCCCGGTTCGCAGTCGGGCTTGCCGCCGCCCCCGCTGTCACCGCAGGCGGCGAACAGGACGGCTGCGCACGTGAGCACCAGACGATGGCGATAATGAGCCTTCATCGGGCCATCGTACGCCGTTTCGGCGGCGCTCACCAGCATGGGGCCGCGGCTCCTGTTCGGGGCCGCGGTCGGTGGTCACGGCGATCAGTTCGGGGCGCCCATGGTCGGGGCGCAGTCGGGGGTCCAGGCGCCGTCGGGGCCCGAGGGCTTGCGGCAGAAGGAGACCGCGGCCTCGTCGGCCTCGTAGGTGACGTGGTCGATGATGACGGGTCCGGCCTTGAAGAGGGTGACGGTGTCGCCCTTGGCGCCGAGGCCGAAGGGGTGCTGACCGGGGGCGAGGCCGGACTGGATGACGAGGAATTTCTTGGCGCCGAGGGTCATGCCGGCGGGGAACTTCATCTCGTCCGTGTCGAGGGCGGGGTCGTAGTCCTTGTCGACGCGGTCATCGGTGAGGAACCAGCCGGAGAGGTCGACGGTGGCGTTGCCGGCGTTATAGAGCTCGATCGCGTCGTTGGTGGACTCGAGCTCGTTGATGACCAGCTGGCTGTCGGTCGTGCATAATTCGGTGTCGAAGTTGCATTTGAAGGTGCAGCCGAGGGTGCCGGCTTTGAAGCCGAGGCCGAGGTCTTTGCAGGTCTTGCCGCCGAGCTCGGCGCCGTCGCAGGACTCGAGCTCCTCGATCTTGCCGTTGTTGCAGGCGGTGACCGCGAGCTTGTTGGCGTCGCCGAAGGTCTGGTCGCACTGCTCCCAGGCGCCGACGCCGTCGGGGAGGCGGCAGAATGAGACGACGGCCTTGGGGCCCTCGACCATCAGGCTGTCGACGACGTTGCCGCCGGGGTCGGCGAGGAGCACGGTCTCGGTCTCTTTGTTGTTGATGCCGAAGGGGAGGTCACCGAGCATGGTGAGCTCGTCCTTGGCGATCAGCACCGTGAACTCGCCGGGGCCGAGGGTGCTGCCGGGGGGGAACACGTAGGTCTTCTCGAGCGGGAATGTCTCGTCGTCCGAGAGCTTCCAGCCGGTCAGATCGACGGCCTTCATGTCGTTGTTGAACAGCTCGATCGCGTCGCCGGTGCCCATGAAGGGCCCCGCCAGCACCGACTCCGAGGTGATCTCGTTGATCGCCACCAGCGCGGCCCCGGGCGCGAACATGCAGCCCGAGGTGTCGAAGGTGCAGTCGCCTCCGCAGGCCAGGGTGCCGCCGACATAGGAAGGATCGACGTCGGCGCAGGCCTGGTCGCCGAGGTCGACGCCGTCGCAGGCCTCGCCGTCCTCGAGCACGGCGTTGCCGCAGGCGCCGCCGCCCGCGGTGCTCGGGTCGCTGCTGGTCGTGAGCTCGGGGCCGGTGCCGGTGCCGGCGCTGGCGCCCGCGGTGGTGTCGGCGCCGGTCGTGGGGGACGCGGTGGTCTCTGCGGTGGTGCCGCTGGTGCCGGCGCTGGCGCTGGCGCTGGATTCGGGGGCGTCGGTGTCGCTCGAGGACGAGCCACACGCGGTGACCAGGGCCAATGCGAGGACGATGAGGGGCTTGCGCGACATCAATGAATCGATCATCCGGAGTCTCCCTGCCAGACGAGACTATATGGGCGGGTGTCAGCGGCGGAGCCAGCATTCGCGCAAAGGCGGCGCATCGCCCGTTGCGAGGGGTCGGGGCGCCGGGTCGATGAGCACGCGCGGGCGGCGACTCGATCGATGATGCGTGATGACGCGCGATATCATCGATGGGGCGACGCGCGTGCGAATGGGCTCAGTTCGGGCCGCCGATGGTCGGGACGCAGTCGGGGGTCCAGGCGCCGCCGGGGCCGGTGGGCTTGCGACAGAAGGATACCGCGGCCTGGTCGGCGCCGTAGGTGACCTGGTCGATGACGGTCGGGCCGGTTGGTTCGAGCAGGGTGACGCTGTCGCCCGAGGCGCCGAGGCCGAAGGGGTGTTGACCGGGGCCCATGCCGAGCTGGACGACCAGGAATTGTTTGGCCGCGAGGGTGGTGCCGGGTGGGAAGACCAGCTCGGCGTCGTCGAGGGCGGGGTCATAGAGCGCGTCGACCCGCTCATCGGTGAGGACCCAGCCGGAGAGGTCGATGGTGGCGTCGCTGCCGTTGAAGATCTCGATGTCGTCGGCGGTGGACTCGAGCTCGTTTATCACCAGCTCGCTGGCGGTCGTGCAGCCGCGGGCGTCGAAGTTGCACCTGGGGGTGCAGGCGAGGGCGCCGGCGTCGTAGCCGAGGGCGAGGCCGGGGCAGGTCTGGCCGGCGAGGTCGTCGCCGTCGCAGGCCTCGGCGGCCTCGCGCTCGCCGTTGCCGCAGGCGGTGGCGGCGAGCTGGTTCTTGGCCCCGAAGGTCTGCTCGCACTGCTCCCACGCGCCGGTGGCGTCGGGCAGGCGGCAGAAGGAGACCGCGGCCTTGTAGCCGTCGACCATCACGCTGTCGACGGGGACGGCGTCGGCGTCGGCGAGGGTGATGACCTCGACGTTCTTGTCATTGAGGCCGAAGGGGAGCTCGCCCGCCATCGTCATCGCGTCTCTGGCGATCAGCACCGTGAACTCGCCGGGGCCGAGGGCGCTGCCGGGGGGGAACACGTAGGTCTTGTCGGCCGGGAAGGTCGGGTCGTCCGAGAGCTTCCAGCCGGAGATGTCGGCGGCCCTGGTGCCACCATTGTGCAGCTCGATCGCGTCGCCGTCGCCCGCGAAGGGGCCGCCCAGCACCGACTCCGAGGTGAGCTCGTTGAGGGTGACGAGCGCGGTGTCGGGCGCGAGCATGCAGCCCGAGGCGTCGAGGGTGCAGCTGGCCCCGCAGACCAGAGCGCCGCCGATGTAGGAAGGATTGACGTCGGCGCACTGCTGGGCGCCGAGCTCGACGCCGTCGCAGGCCTCGCCGTCCTCGAGCACGTCGTTCCCGCAGTCTCCGGTCGGGCCGCTCGTCGGCGCGTTCGCGTCGGTGTCGGCGCTGGTGTCGGGGCTGGCGCTGGAGTCGGCGCCATCGGTGTCGCCCGAGGTCGACCAACAGGCGGCGAGCAGGGTCAACGCGAGGAGGATGAGGGGATTGCGCGAGATCGGTGAGGTGGGCATCCAGGTTCTCCTGCCAAGGGGCGGTCGGCGGGTCGTCGCACGACGCGGCTAATCGCAGCTCGAGACGTGGACCTCGGCGCCGACGCCCTCGCCGATGGTGACGATCTCGGCGTGGGCGCCCGCGCCGACGCCGAGCCAGGCGACGGCCTCGCCGTTCTTCTCGGCGGCGACGGGCAGCTCGCAGGGCGCGCCGGAGAGCGCCTCGGCGGCGGTCTGCTCGGGCTGCATCGAATAGTGGAAGAGGCTCGACCCGGTGCGCATGAGGATCGCCGTCCCGTCGGGGTGGATGGAGCCGCCGCTGAAGCCCCCATCGCCCGTCGGCGGCTCGACCTCGCCGACGCGCGCGGCCATGAGGGTCTTGCCGGTCGTCAGCGGGAGCGGCAGGGCGAACACCTGCGCGGGGCCCGAGGCGACCTTGGTCACGATCGTCACCTCGCCGGTGACGGGGTGGACCAGCAGGACCTCGGCGTCGTGGGCCCCGTCGGGGTAGGTGAAGACGATCCGCTCGGCGTCGATCGAGCGCTCGCCCGGATGGATCTCCGTGGGCTCGATCATGCGGTACAGGGTATAGGCGAGGCGCTCGCGGTCGTTGTCGCCGATGTCGCCGATATATAAGCAGCTGCCGGCCGGGCACGGGCCGCGATCCATATCCTCCCAGTCGATGTTCTGCGCGCCCTTCAGCTTGAGGACCCCGAGGTCCGCGCCGGTCCGCGAGATCGCGAAGACGCGGGAGGAGTCGCCGGCGTCGTTGTGCGCATATAAGACGTCGGGGCGCGTGCTGCTCGCGGTCAGGCCCGAGGTCTCGCTGAGCTTGGCGTTGGCGAGGATGCCCTCGCGCGCCGGCGCCTCGCAGCTCGGGCAGGTGCCGGGGTCGAAGTCGGCGTTGAGGTCGGTGCAGCCGGCGGCGAGGAGGAGGAGGCCGAGTCGTCGGTGTATCGCGGCGTGTGTGGACATAAGGCGCCTTTCAGGGGGTGTCCGCGGCGCGCGGCCGGGGCGGGGTGATGGCGCCGCCGATCGCGGCCTCGAGGTCGATGACGGCCTCGCGGTGCTCGAGCAGCGCGGCGATGTGGGTCCTGCGCGCCTCGACCATGCGGGTGGCGACGGTGCCGGCGGTGACCGGGTCGAGGGCGCCGGCGGCGAGGGCGGTCTCGGCGGCGCGGGTGGCTGCCTCGATCTGCGGGAGCAGCCTGGTCTCGAGCTCCCGGACGCGCCGGGCGGTCTGCTCGACCCGCGCGACCGCCTCGCCGACCTCGCTGGCGACCGCGGCGATCTGGGCGCGCTCCTCGAACTCGCGCTGGCGGACGAGCGCGCGGCTCGCCTTGACCTCGCCGCGGTTCCAGCTGAGCACCGGCAGCGTGATGGACAGGCCGAAGCCGAAGGATGCGGCGGTCGACTTCGGGCCCACGTGATACTGGGCCTGCGCCCAGTCGAACCACGGATAGGCCGCGCTGCGGGCCAGATAGACCGCGGCCTGGGCCTGGCCGACGCGGGTCTGGGCCGTGCGCAGCTCGGGGCGCGCGGCCATCGCTCGCTCGGTCAGGGCGTCGCGGTCGAGCTCGAGGTCACGCAGCTGGAGCTCGCCGGGGTCGACCTGCATGCTCGGCGGGGCGGTGGCGCCGATGATGCGCTGGAGCTCGGCCTCGACGCGGGTCATCTCGCCGCGGACGCGGGCGGCCTGGTCGAGGGCCTGGACGTGGGCGACCTCGGCGAGGGCGAGGTCGAGGTCGGTGGCGACGGACTGGCGGGCGCGGGCGCCGGTCTCGTCGCGTTGACCGCCGCGCAAGGCGCTGGCGCGGCCGAGCTGCTCGAGGTCGGCGTGGAGCATCGCCATGCGGGCGTAGAGCTTGAGGATGCCGGCCCGCAGCTGGCGCCTGGCGTCGTCGGCGAGGCCGCGCTCGCCCTCGGCGCCGAGCCTCGCGCCCTGGACCCTGGCGTGGATCGTGCCGGGCCTGGGGATCGGGAGGCGCAGGCCGACGTTCACGCCGGTCCGCGCGGTGATCACGTCGTCGACGTTGAAGTTGGTCAGGCGCAGCTCCGGGTTGTCGAGCTGACGCGCGGCCTGGATCCCGGCCTCGGCGACGTCGGCCCGGGCGTCGGCGGCCGCGAGGGCGGGGCTGCGGGCGACGGCCAGCGCGACGGCTTGCTCGGCCGTCAGGGCCGCGCCGGGGGCCGGTGCGGCGGACTCGCTGGACCTCGTCGCCCGCTCGCCGGCCGGCTGCATCTCGCGCCAGGTCGTCACGGTGCGCTGGGGCGCGTAGCTGTGGCCGTGAAAGCAGCCGGTCAGCAGCAGGGCGGGGATCAGGGCGCGGGCCATGGCTGCTCCATCCACAGCGGCGCCTCGGCGCCGGCGTCGAAGACGATCACGATCGCGTCGCCGCTGCCGCTGCGGGCCAGGCCCTCGGGCTTGCGTCCGGGGAAGCTGCGGACGAGGCGCGGCTGCGCGAGGCCGGCCCGGTCGGCGACGTGGTACAGGGCGCCGTCCTGGCGGGTCGGCTCGGGGCCCGTGGCGGTCGCGGAGATCAGCAGCGAGCCGTCGGGGAGCTCGAGCAGCTCGGAGATGCCGCCGGGCGCGGTGGCACCGTCGGCGCTGACGGTCAGCGGGACGCGGCCCCACAGCTTCAACTGCCCGGCCGCGAGGTCGCCCGCGGCCAGCAGCGCGTCGGGGCGCTCGAGGTGCCAGATCTGGGCGTCGTCGCGGGGGCCGAGCGGGGCCTTGAGGCCGAGCAGGAGCCCGCCGGTCGCGGTCACCGTCATGCCCTCGATGTCGAGGTCGGCGCTGCTCTTCAGGCCGAGGTCGGCGAGGGTCTCGCGGCCGGCGCCGTCGAGCAGGCCCGCGAGCGCGACGACGGCCGAGGCCCGCGCGCCGCCGGGTGCGAGGGCGACGTGGACCAGGCGCTGGCGGGCCGGCGGGCGCTTGCCCTTGCGGCTGCGGCTCTGCGAGGCGAGCACGTAGAGGCCGCCGTCGGGGGCCGGGGCGATCGACTCGAGGTCGCTGAGCTTGTCGATGCCGGCGATCACCAGCGGCTCGGGGTCGACGCGGCCGCGGACGTCCATCGTGAACAGCCAGGGGGCGTGATCGGTGACGTCGGCGAGGCCGGTGTCGTCGCTGACCACGACGAAGCGCTCGAGCCGCGGCGACCAGAGCAGCGCCGAGGGCTCGAAGCGGCTGCGGGCCAGCAGCGCCGGCGGGAGCGCCATGGGCAGCGGGCTCGCCGGGGCGGCGGCGGTCGCGTAGGCGCGGCTGGGCGCGCGGGCCTGGTCGACGGAGGCGGAGGCGACCAGCGGCGCGAGGGCCTCGCCGGCGTGCTGCGAGCGGTGGCCCTGAAACGCGACGGTGATGCCCTGGCCGGGCAGCAGCGGGGCAGGGCCGTCGAGGACGAGGCGGGCGGCGCGGCCCCACTCGGGCAGCTTGGGGTCGCGCCAGCAGCGGACCGGGAGCTCGGAGACCTCGGGGTCGAGGCGCTCGACGTGGGCGGGGACGGCGGGGGCACCGGGGCCGAGCGGGTAGAGGAGGGCGGCCTCGCCGGGCTGGACGCGTCCGGCCTGGGTCTCGTCGAGGCACACGAACACGCGCGGCTGGCCGGGCGCGGGCGTGCTGGTGGCGATGGTGACGATGGTGGCGCCGGCGAGGGCGACCTCGCCGGGCCGCAGGTGGACGACGGTGACCTCGCCGTCGCCGGTGGCGCGGAGGGTGAGGGCCTCCTTGCGCAGCATCAGCAGCTGCTCCTGGCGACGGAGCACGGCCAGCTCGGCGCGCAGCGGCTCGGTGGCGCGTTCGGTGGCGTCGGTGGGGACCGCCTCGCGGCGACCGCGGGCGGCCGCGATCTGGGCGACCAGCTGGGCGATCAGGGCGTCGGCGACCTGCAGCTCCTTCTTGAGCCCGGCGTGCTTGACGGCGACGTCGTCGAGCTCGCGGCGGTCGGCCATGCGCTTGTCGACGAGGCCCTGCAGGACCGCGAGCTGGCGGCTGAGGGCGGTGAATTCGGCGGCGTGGACGGCCCGCGCGGCGCGGGTGGTCTGCAGGGTGCGCTCATTGGCCTCGAGCGACTCGGCGATCTGGCGGCTGGTGTCGCCGATGCGCAGCTCGGTGTCCGAGGTGACGGCGCCGAGCTCCGCCTCGACGCGCCTGCGCTCGGCGGCGAGGATCTCGAGCTCCGCGCCGAGCTCCTTCGCGTCGAGCGTGGCGACCACCTGGCCGGCGCGCACCCGCTGACCGGCGCTCACCAGCACCGACTCGATGCGCGCGGTCTGTGCGGCCGCGACGGCGTGGTCGATCGCCTCGACGAAGCCCCGGGCCGAGCCGCCGTGGACCCCCGGCCACAGCCAGACCGTGGCGCCCATCGTGCCCAGCCACACCGCCCAGGGGAGGACGCGAACGCGGAGAAATCGGGTCATCTACAGCTCCACCGTCGGCTCTTGGAGCAGCAATGAGACGTCCTGGATGCCGGGCAGGCGCTCGAGCTCGCGGACCAGGGTGGCGCGGTCCTTCGGGTCGCCGAGGCGGACCTGATAGGCGTGCTCCATGGCCTGGCCCTGGGCCACCTCGCGCAGGGTGACGAGGGCGACGAAGCGGGTGTGCTTGCGCAGCAGGGCCATGACGCCGGCCTCGTCGGAGGCGACCGGGAGCTGGAAGCGCAGCAGGCCGTCGAAGCGGCGCTGGCTGCCGAACTCGGTGAGGGTGAGGGTGAAGACGGCGAGGCAGAACATGCCGGTGCCGAAGATCGCCACGCGGTGGCCGCCGAGGCCCGAGGCGATGCCCGAGCCGAGCGCGGCGAACACGAACATCATGTCTCGCGGGTCGCGCAGGGCGGTGCGAAAGCGGACGATCGACAGGCCGCCGGCGATGCCGAGGCCGGCCGCGATGCTGTCACCGACCGCGAGCATGAGCATGCACGCGATGATGCTGCCGATCACGATCGCGTGCACGAGCCCCTGCGAGTACGACATCCCGCGGAAGGTCCAGACGTAGACGGCGGCGACCGCCTGGGCGAGGCCGAAGGCGAGCAGCAGCGAGAGCGCGGCCATCTCCGCGGTTGCCGTCGCCGCGGTGCCCAGTGACAGGAGCTCGTTCACCGCCAACCTCCCGCGCAGGCGGTGCGGGTGTCGACGGGCTGATAAAACGCCCGGATCGAATTGCCGTACTTCGAGTAGCCGCAGCGGACCAGGCCGAAGCTGCGGGCGAGGTTCACCATCCACAGGGGCACCATGCTCGTGAACTTGAGCTCCAGCACGACCATCGACTGGGCGACGCGCTGGGTGACGACATCGTCGAGGGCGCGCCAGCAGCGGCCGTCTGGCTCGAAGGTCAGGCTGTCGAGCTTGTGGGCGCGGATGTGGGTGTCGAAGGTGACGCGGGCGTAGTCGTCGATGGTGCTGAAGTAGGGCTCGCGTTGGTAGCGGACCAGGGTGAAGGGTTGGATCTGCATGGTGCGGGCGATGGACATGAAGCGCTCGACGGCGCCCCGGTCCTTGCCGGTGATCGACTCGGGGATGCTGGCCGAGGGGTCGCCGAGCAGGCGGGCCCACTGCGCGCGGGGCACCTTGCCGCGGCTCTTGGCGATCACGTCGTTGATGCGGCGCTTCACCTCGAGGAAGACCGGGGCCGTCGGCGCCTCCGCGTAGCCGCGGACCCGCATCTTGACGCGGTCGACCTGCTCGTGGTCGTTGGCCCAGAACAGCGAGAGGTCGGGCGTGTCGAGGTACAGCGTGTCGACGGTGTAGGTCCGGTTCGGCGACTTCGCCGCGAAGCCGTCGAGCGCGCAGAACGGCCGGATCGCCGCGCGGATGCCCGCGGCGGTCTCGCGGTCGATCAGATACTTGTACTCGCGCCTCTCGATCATTGTCGCCGACGTCTCGGACATGACACCTCAGCTCCCATGGGCATTTTTGCCCGCGACGCCGACCGACTCGGACGTACTCCACCTGTGTCCCACGAACGATGATTGTTACAACTTGATGGACATGAAGGGACGCAATCCGGCGAACGCAGCGTGATGGCCCCTCGGCCGCGGTGCACGCGCGGCTGCCGTCGCTTCGGAGGTCGCGGGCCGCGGTTCTGGTTGAGCTGCGGCAGCCCTGGAAAAGCTGCTTGCAGGCGATGTGCGAGGATTGTCGGCCGCCGCGATCGGTTGTGATGGCAAAGCGAACGAAGCTCTTGATTCCGCCGCGACCCGGGAATTCACCGTCGCTGGCGCGCGTCGACCCCTCGCTCGTGGGGATCGCCGCGCGCCGGTCGAGGTGTTACCTTGCGCGCCGCACATGCCCCCGAGTCTCGAGCCCGAAGCCCTCCTCCTCGGTCCATGGCGCGCGCGATTCGCCCAGCGCTCGGGCCTCGGCGTGGTGATCGAGGGCCTGGTGAACCAGGACCCGGGCGTGCTGGCCCCGGCCGACTACACCAACGAGGTCCTGCTGAGCGACGACCACCGCGAGGCCTTCCTCGCGCTGGTCGACCGCGCGGGCCTGGTCGTGTGCAAGCAGGTCGGTGGCGACGACGCGGCGCACCGCGATGTCCGCGGGCGCTCGAGCCGCGGGAAGCTCAGCCAGGGCGAGTACTATCACCACGACGGCTGCTCCGGCCCGACCAAGCCGCGGGTGGTCGAGATCCGCTGCCCCTATCAGACCGTCGAGCGCCACACCGCCACCGCGGTCGCGCCCTTCCCCGAGGTCCTGCATGCCCAGCTGCTCGCGCTGCCCGCGAGCCTGCGCGCCGACCCCGAGATCGCCGCGGCGCATGCCACCCTCGTCGCCGAGGGGGCCCTCCCCGAGGCGGTCTGGGACCTCGTCCAGGGCGCCGTCAATCGCGCCGTCCGTCGCGAGCTCAGCGCCGAGGGGGCCCGCGCCTACCTCCGCGACGTCGACCTCGCAGCCGGCGCCTATCGCGAGCCGTGGTCGATGGGCGAGAGCCGCTTCATCGCCAACGCCAACCCGGGCAAGACGATGCAGCACCGCCGCGCCTACCTCGAGGCGCACACCGGCGGGCGTCCCAACGGCAAGCTGGTCAAGCGCTGGCCGGCCGAGGAGCGCTGAGCCCTCAGGTCCCGTCGACGACGTCGCGCATGAGGTCGTTGGCGAACAGCGCCTCGGCCTCGGCCGCGGAGACCGGGGGCTGAGCCGTCACCGCGGACGCGGAGGCCTGGCGGTTGCGCGCGGCGAGGTGATCGGCGCGCATCCTGCGGATCCGGGCCACGCTGGCGGCGCGGCGCGGCGAGAGGTGGCCGAGGCGCAGCAGCTCGCGGACGTCCGAGGGCCGCCGCTGGGCGACGCGACCGAGCACGAAGTCGGCGAAGGGGAGCACCACGTTGTAGTTCTTGCCGGTCTGGCGGTGGTGCATAAAATGGTGGCGCGAGATGAAGCGAAAGTAGCCCGAGTTCGCGAACCAGCAGTCCTCCTGGGGCACGTGCATCTGCATGTGGACCACGCCCCAGGCGAGGTTGTGCAGCACGATCATCGAGAGGAAGGTCAGCGACGAGGCGCTCGACACCAGGAACCACAGGCCGACCAGCACCGGCGAGAAGGTGACGATCAGCCGCAGCGTGTCGCCCCACAGGATCCGGACGTTGAAGGTCTTGCCGGCCGGGTCGGGCTCGTGGTCAAATTCGCGGTAGTAGGTCCCGTGGTGCAGCACCGCGTGGTTCTTGAACTGCAGGCGCAGGTCCGGCAGCACCCGGTACACCCACGCGGGCAGCCGCTGCCGATGCATCAGGTGGCGGTGGATCGCAAACTCGGCGAAGGAGATCAAGAACGCGGCGGCGACCGCGGTGCACAGCACGTGAAGCAGAGTTGTAGCGAGACCCATTCGGGGGCAGGGTCGCCCTGGGTCATAACGCCGTCAACCGCCCCCGCGCGGCGTCAAATCACACGCCTGCAAAAACAGCGGTCCGCCCGCGTCTCCGCCGTCCGCCCGCGTCCGCCCGCCCGCCCGCGTCCGCCCGCGTCCGCCCGCCCGCTTTCCGTCCGCCGAGCGCGCCGGCGCGGATCCACCCACGGTTGACCCCGGCGGCGCTCCCGACCTAACGTGACAGTGATGTCGACCTGGGACGAGCTCAAGGGGTATGTGCGCGACAAGTACCGGCTCGCCATCGACGAGCCGGAGCGCTTCGCGCTGGTCTTCGGCATCCCCGGCGGGCGCACGCAGCAGGTGGTCGTCGCCCACTTCCGGGCCCTCGACCGCGACTTCATCGAGATCCGTACCCCGGTCTGTGGTGAGGCAGCGCTCGACCCGCGCGCCGCGCTGAAGCACAACAGCACCTGCCATATCGGCGCCCTGGCGCTGCATGACGGCATCTACTACCTGGTCCACAAGGCGCTGCTGCGGACCCTCGACAACGAGGAGTTCGAGCTGCCCCTGCACGCGATGGCGCTGCACGCCGACACGCTCGAGGCCCGCCACACCAGCGGACTCGACGCCTTCTGAGCCGGACCGACGATGACCAAACGCTGACGAAGCGGCGGCGGCGGGTCCGCTACAGTCCCCGCCATGCAGGTCGCGATCCTCGTCAACGTGCACTCGCGCCACGGCTCGGAGGCGATCGGCGCCCGCATCCGGACCATCCTCCCGGACGCGCGCGTCGCCGTGACCCGCAGCCTCGACGACGCCCGCGCGTGGGTCCGCGACGACCTCAGCACCCACTGCCCCGAGCTCCTGCTCTCCGGCGGCGGCGATGGCACCGCGGTGGCCCTCCTCAACGAGATCCGCGACCAGGGCCTGCACGTGCCCGCCTTCGGCCTGCTGCCGCTCGGCACCGGCAACGGCTGGGCCCGCGCCACCGGCGCGGTCGGCACGCGCGCCGCCCTCCGCGGCCTGTCCACGCTGCGAACCTTCGGACCACCACCCCTGCGCCGCTTCAACCTCGTCGAGACCGAGGGCCGCCTCACCCCCTTCGCCGGCACCGGCTGGGACGCCGAGATCCTCAGCGACTACAAGCGCTCCTCCGCCGACGCACCCGCCCTCCTCAATCGCCTCGGCGCCACCGGCGGCTATCTGCGCAGCCTGTTCACACGCACCATCCCCCGCCACCTCGGCCGCTATACCCCGCCCATCGTCCGCCTCGTCAACCTCGGCGCCTCCGCCATGCGCGCCGACGCCCAGGGCCGCGCAGTGCCAGTGCCCGGCGGCGGCACCGGAGCCGTGCTCTACGAGGGCCCCCTCAGCGTCGGCGGCGCGGCCACCACCGAGGAGCTGGGCCTCGGCTTCCGCGCCTTCCCCTTCGCCCACCTCGTGCCCGGACGCATGTGCGTCCGCATCTACGCGGCCTCGGCCTTCAGCGCCACCGTCCGCATGCCGAGGCTGTGGCGCGGCGTCCATCCGCTCCCCGACGACCACCACTTCTTCGTCACCCGCTGCCGCTTCGAGTTCGACCGCCCCGTCCCCTTCGAGATCGGTGGCGACCTCGCGGGCGACCGCACGCAGGTCGAGATGTCCCTCGCCGCCAAACCCGTGCCGCTCGTCGACTGGCGCCGCATGGCCCGCGTATATCGTACTTGAGTATCAGCCCTCGGGTTGCGCCGGACTCGGCTTCTCACCCGTGGCTTCGCTCTCGCCCGGGAACATGCGGCGAAACCACGCAATGAACGCCATTGCGCCGGCAGCGTCGTGCAGGAAATAGGCGCTCTTCATCGCGCGACCGAAGGGCACCCCCGGCTCTCTTTGCCACGCGAGCCAGGTGTGGATCTCGGCTTTGGCGCGGTGGTGCTCGGGGAAGCGAACACCGCGCGTGATGGCCGCGGCGACGCCCTCGCAAGCAGGGCCCCAGTGGACGTTTCCAGGAGGTACGAGGGCGACCAGGAAATCCTCCAAGGCCCCCCGGGCACCATTGTCAGGCATGACCCAAACGCCCAGCGCACGCTCGCCCTCCTCGGATACAATACCCTCTCTGGGAAGGGCCTCGGGTAGCTTATCGACGATTCGTGACAGCCATGCCGGTGGATCGGCGATCCCGCAGAGCCGGCGCCGAAGCTTCGACCAAGCCCTTTCCGCGTCGACATCCGCGTCGAGGATCACCCCAAGGCGATGACGTCCCTTCGCCTCGACCGCGGCCGTCTCGCGGAGGTTGTCGATGCTCCCGGCGTTGAAGATATGCGGGAGGTCGGCCGAAGCTTCGCGGGTTGCGTCGCCCCAGAATGCACCGTGCCGTCCGAGTAGCTCCACGGTGACAAACAGGTCATCACTCCCCTCGACGATGAGCCAACGCTTTCGGTCCTTCCGGGGGCTGCCTGCGCCGCTCACGCCCGCACCTCCAGCCCGTTCTCGGCCACCACCTGCAGCTCGCCGGCCGTGTACCTCGTCGCCTCCACCTCGCCCGGCTCGAGGCGAAAGAGCCCCGCGGATTCGGTGATCGTGGGATCAGCGCGGTGCAGCCAGCCCAGCGCGTTGACGCAATCGGAGCTGTGGGTCGTAGCGAAGACCTGCGTATTCGACTCCCGCGCGTAGGTGATGAGCCAGCGCCAGAGCCGCTGCATCGCCGAGAAGTGCAGGCCGCTGTCCACTTCATCCAGCACCAGCCAGCCGTCTCGCGCCTTGACGGCCCGAATCGCGATTCCGAGCATTCGCCGCATCCCATCGCCGAGGCTGGAGAGCGGGACGCGCTCGCGGACCCCTTTCAACCGAACGAAGATCTTGGGCGAAGGATCCTCATCGATGTCCGTCGAGAACACCACGCGGTCGAGTCGATCGTCGAGGATCTGCAGCGCCGCCAGCACTTGATCTTCGTCCGGATTGCCGACGATTGAGCTCCAGAGCGGCCGGAGCGAGGCTGCAGTCGCTCCGAGCGGGCTGACGAATTGCACCCGCTCACGGCCGCGCATCATCGAGCTCGGCGCGACGGTGTGTGTGCCGACCCCCAAGGTTTCCTTGCTCTTCCCGTTGCGCAGGATCTGGATCGCGGCAGCCTGCGGGTAGACCCCGTCCTCCGAGCGGTCCTCCCAGGACATTGTCAGCACTCTGGCTGGTTTACCCGTCGAGATGAGCTCCAGCGACGCCTTCCCGGAGTCTCCATATCCATGGAACAGGTAGCGCACCGCAGGCGGAAGCGAGTCACCTTCGCGGTAGTCGAACGCGTTGGCGTACTCACCAGCTCGGCGACTTGCGAGCGAGGCGATGGTGCGTGGGTGCCCATCTCGCACGAGGAGCTCTACCGCGTCGAGGACGGCGGTCTTGCCGGCATTGTTTGGTCCCACCAAGAGGTTTACGCGCGCGAGCCTCTCGAACGAGCACTCCTTGTGGCCACGGAAGCCTTTGATGGTGAGTGACTCGAGCATGATCGTTCTCAGGGGCGAATGGTTCGGAGACCATAGCGCGAACAGCGAGGGCGGTTAAGCCGTTTTCAATGGTCCGACGCTTCGCCGATCATCGGTCGCGGAGGCATTGGCCCCGCGCGGCCTGAATTGTGAGCATGCGCACTGGCGGCGCCTCGCCGGCGATAGGGGCTTGAGCGTGGACAGACCCGGCGTGGAAGACCTGCGTCGAGTCGCTCGTCGGGCGTTAGATTTGGGTCGTATTATAGCTCGAGCATGCGGCCGTGAACGCGAGCGCATCGGTGCAGGCGAAGCGGGCCAAGGTCGGCGCGTGGGGGTGATCGGGCCCGCGGCGTGTTACCCTGGCGGTATGGATCGCTCGCTCTCGCGCTTCGCGATGCTCGTGCTCTGCGCCTGCGGCCCGGAGGAAGGGTCGTCGGCGGGGGATATGACCGGCACTATCGGCACTATCGGCACGACGGGCGGGAGTACATCGGAGGCCGGCCCGCCGGTGAACCTGCTCGAGTGCGGCGCGGCGAGCCCCTGCGGGACGGTGCTCGCCAACGCCGAGGGGCCCGGCGTGCCGATACCGACCGCGTACACCGCCAGCCAGACCTGCGCGCTGGAGCAACTCGCCAAGGCCGCGCCGCTGCGGCTGCACTACAACGACGGCTGCGAGGGCATGTGCTACGGCGCGCTGATCATGATCCGCGACGACGGGAGCGCGATCGTCGAGCCCTATGTCGAGGTCTTCGAGGGCGGCGTCGATCTGGACGGCATCAACGCCGAGCTCGCGTCCTTCGCGGACAGCCAGCTTTGCATCCTCAAGGCGCCCGCATATTATGAAGGGTGCCTGGCGGCCTTCGACAATGCATGTACGTCGCGCTCAAACTGGTTCGACGGCTGCACCAAGCCGGCCCCGGCGGCCTGCGAGGCTTGACCGCGGCCCTATCATGCCATTCTTGGTCGGCATGCCCCGGGGGGCAGACGTGCGAGTGAGCGGAGCGCTCATCCTCGCGGCGCTGGTCGCGTGCGGTCGACCCGCTGCGAGCCGCGCCCCTGCGATCGCTGATGCGCCCGCGAGTGAGAGGCCCGAGCCCGCGGTCGACGAGCCCGCGCTGGCCAGCGATATCGCCGGGCATACGGTAGACGCCGAGGTCGCGTCGGTCGCGGCCGAGCCCCGCGCGGCGCGCTCGGCCGATCGACGGGTCTTCGTCGAGCCGCCGTCCGTCTCGCAGGACCGGATGGACGTCTGGGGCGGTGAGAGTGCCACGGAGTTCGGCGGCGGCGGGCTCGGCTGCCCGCTCTCTTCGCGGGTCCCACCGCCGCCCTCGTACGAGCGTGGTGGTCGGCGCTCGCTCGTGCGGCTGCGTTCGATCGCCGCGGTGGGTCCGCTCATCGGCGCCGACGCGCGGCGCATCCTCGATGCGCGGGCGACGGGCATACGCGCCTGTCATGCCGCGGCGATGGAGGCAGACCCCGGGCTCGCCGGGGACCTGCGTCTTCACCTCGAGATCGACGAGCGCGGGCGCGTGAGCGCGGCCGAGGCCGAGGCCCCTGCGCTCGGGGGCGTGGCGGCCTGTGTCCTCGAAGTCGCCCGCGCCTGGCGCTTCCCTCCGGCCGAGCGGGGCTCGCAGATCACCGCGAGCTTCGCGCTTGGCACCGAGGTCGCGCCCAGGGAGGCGCCGCGCGGGCCGAGTTGTCGGCGGTGATCGCCGCCGTGACGCGCTGAGATCCATGGAGGTCGCGCAACGCGACTGGATCGAGGGCGCGCCGCGGCGTACCGTCGCGGCCCATGAGCAAGCGTGAAGTGACCACCGATCTGGGACTCGGCCTCGGCCTCGTGCGCTGGGGCGATCACCGGCGCGACGTGGCTGCGTGCTACCCCGACGCCTCCTACGGGATCTGCGAGAACATCTACGCCTTTCAGCGGATCTTCTTCGTCGACGATCTCTTCGCTGGCACCCAGCCGGAGCTCGCCGGGATCGGCGCGTATGTCGAGCCGAGCGCGCCCGAGGTGATCTTCGACGAGGTGCCCCACGCGCACGCCCGGGCCCTCCTCGATGCGATCGGTTGCCCGCTCGCGGTCGACGTCGACGAGGCGACCTGGGAGACCGGTGCGAGCGCGGTCACCGTCTGTGGCCACCACGATACCGCCTGGATCCAGGTGCGCGGACCCTCCCGGGTCGGGGCCGAGGACCACGGAGACCCGCGCTTCGGCGCCTACAATGCGGCCGAGGACGACACCTGGGAGCCTGATTACGAGGCCTTCGAGGACGATGAAGGGTGACTATCGCGGGTCGGGGCCGCGGGGAGCGGGCGCGCCGGGGTGCTCGCGCAGCCAGGCCTCGGCGGCGGCGAGCTCACGCGCGAGGGTCGGGCCGCCGGCCGCGAAGGCGTCGCGGGCCTGGGTCGCGAGCGTCGCGGCGCGCTCGTGGGCCTCGGGGGCGAGGGCGCGGGCGAGGGCGAGGCGGGCGCGGGCGAGGTCCGCGGGGCTGCCGGGATCGCCGAGGGCGAGGGCGCGCTCGAGCCGCTCCTGCGCCGCGCGTGGCTGGCCCTGGGCCAGCAGCGTCTCGCCGAGGCCGGTCAATGGGAACACGAGCGGTGGGGCGTCGGCCCCGAAGCGGGCGCTGAAGATGGCGCTGGCGCGGGTGTAGTGGGCGGTGGCGCCGACGAGGTCGCCGAGGCGCTGGGCGGCGTCGCCGAGGTTGTTCTCGACGACGCCGACGTTGGGGTGCTCCGGACCGAGGGCGGCGAGGAAGATCGTGTGGGCCTGCGCGTAGGTCGAGCGGGCGGTCGCCCACTCGCCGCGGCTCATCTCGACCTCGCCGGCGTTGCTGAGCGCGATGGCGAGGCTCGGATGCCGCGGGCCGAGGACCTCGCGGTAGATCGCGGCGGCGCGGTCCAGCTCGAGCGCCGCCCGATCGAGGGCGCCGCGGCGCACGAGCAGGTTGCCGAGGTTGTTGTGGATCCCCGCGACGCGCAGCTCGTCGTGTCCGGGGGTTGCCAATATGAGCTCGAGGGCGCGGCGGTAGTCGGCCTCCGCCTGCTCGAGCTGACCGGCATGGACGCCGACGGTCCCGAGCGTCGAGAAGCGCTCGGACTCGAGCGCGCGGCGCTCCGATGGGTGCGCGTCGCCGAGTCGGTCGATCAGGGCGCGGCCATGTCGTGACCATTGCCCGGCCGTCGTCAGGTCGAGTCGCGCGGCGGCGATGTGCATCAGCTCGAGGGCGAGGCGCGCGGTGAGCGGATCGTCGTGCGTGGATTCGGCGATGAAGAACGCGTCGGTGAGGGTCGCCTCGGCGCGGGGATCCCCGAGCGCGTTGAGGAGCTCGCCCTGCATCAGCCGGACCTCGGCCGTCAGCGGGAGGTCGGCGAGCGACCCGGATTGATGCAGGGCCGCGTCGGCGAGCTCGAGCCCGGCCTTGAGCCGCGCAGTGACCAGCAGCGCCTTCGCCTGCGCGAGCTGGTCGCGCACGGCCGCGGCGGCCGCGAGCTGCTCCGGGGTCGCGCGCGGGGCCTCGGCGGCCAGCAGCGTCGCAGCGTCGGCGCAGGGGCCGAGCTCGGGTAATTCGGCGACGGCCTGCGCGGCGTTCTCGACGACGCCGGCGTCGGCGTCGACGAGCACGTCGACCAGCGAGCGCATCTCGGTCCGGCGCCGCTGCAGGCAGGCCATCCGCAGGTCCAGCAGGGCCGGCGACTGCTCGCCGCGCAGGTGGGTGGCCTGGCAGGCCTCGGTGTGCATCTGCACCCACGCGGCGGTGTGCCCGTCGAGGCGCGCGGCGACGCGGGTCCAGGCGTCGTTCGCATAGGGAAGTTTGGTGGCGAGGAATGCTCGCTCGACGCGGTCCCGGCGATCGAGGTCCCAGACGTCCGCGAGCTCGGCGGTCGCGCCGGCGCAGAGGCCCTGGCGCTCGTTGAGCGCGCGCACGAGGACCCAGCGGTAGGCGAGGGCGGCGAGCACGAGCACGAGCAGCACGCCGAAGACCGCGAGCAGGCGGCGACGACGTCGAGTGGGATCGCGGCCGAGGGCGGCGAGCAGCGCGTCCATGTCGGCGAAGCGCTGCGCGGGGTCGAGGCTGAGGCCGCGCAGCAGCACCCTGCGCAGCCACGCCGGCAATCGCCGGTCGCGCGGCTCCGGCGGGACCCCGCGGCCGATCGCCAGGATGATCGCGTCGAGGTCGTCGCCGAGGAAGGGGCGCGCGCCGTAGAAGCCCTCGTGGAGGCTGACGCAGAAGCTGAACTGGTCGGCCCGCGTGGAGCCGCGGGCGCCGTCGAACTGCTCGGGGGAGAGATAGGCCGGTGTGCCCGTGAGCGTGTCGCTGCGCGTCAATCGGCCGCCCAGGTCGATGTCTCGCGGCGCCGCGGTCGTTTCGTCGTGGTCGCGGTCCTGCGCGAAGGCGAGGCCGAAGTCGAGGACGCGCACGCGGCCGGCGCTGTCGACGAGCACGTTGTCGGGCTTGAAGTCGCCGTGCGCGAGGCCCTCGTGATGGGCGGCCGCGAGGCCGCGACCGGCCTCCTGGAACACGGCGAGGACCTCCCGGTAGCTCCGCGGGCGCGCGTGCAGCCACGCGGTGAGCGACACGCCCTCGATGAACTCCATGGCGATGAAGACCTGGCCCTGGTAGGTGCCGACATCGAAGACGGAGACGACGTTGGGGTGCGAGAGGCGGGCCATGGCTTGGGCCTCGCGCACGAGGCGGACGCGGGCGAGCGCCTCGCGGGTGCTGCCGCTGACGCTCGGGTGCAGCAGCTTGACGGCGACCTTGCGGTCGAGCTCGGGATCGTAGGCGGCGTAGACGACCCCCATGCCGCCGGCGCCGATCGGCCGCAGGACGATGAAGCGGCCGAGCTCGGTCGGCGCGACAGGACCCGAGCGCTGCCGCGGGGCGTCGCCCCTCGCCTGGTCCGTGTGGCCGCGATCCTCCACCACCAGACAGCATCTCGCCGATGCGGGCCGATGTCAGCCACGCGCCGATGCGGACCGCCGGGCCGTCCCGGCTGACGGCGGGGCTCGTCGGGGCCGAGCGTCCGCGAAACGTTTTCATGCGGGTCGTCGGGGCTCCGTCACTTCTGCACTACGGGCGCAGCGCCGCGCGCGTATCGTCGTTCCAAGGGGGCGGAAGGATGTCGAAGGCCATTGCGCATGGAGCGAAGATCCGCGGGATCGTCATGTCGGGCGCGCTCGCGGGGGCCGCTGGTTGCCCGGCGAGCGGGAGCGGGACCGAAACGACGGACGCGGCCACGACGACCACCACCGGGACGACCGGGAGCAGCACCGACGCGGCGCCGACGACATCCGGGGCCACCACGACGACCACGACCGGGACGACGGGGGTCGAGACGACCGGGACCACGGCCGGGACCACGACCGGGACGACCGGGACGACGACGGGCGTCGGGACGACAGGCGCGACGTCGGGCGGCACGACGGGCGACGACGAGGTCGACTTCGGCTGCGACGACACGACCGCGGGTGACACGACCGGGGGCGACACGGACGGCCCGGGGGTGTGCGCGTGCATCCTCGATGATGCGGAGGGAGATTGGGGTGAGGCGCCGTCCCAGCCGATCTGCGGCGAGACCCTCTGCGTGGCGGTGAAGGCCGGCTGCGAGGGCTACTGCGACTTCGAAATTCCGCTCGTGGTGGAGGATCCGGTGGCGCTCAAGTGTGCATTGACGGCGCTCCGTGATCGCACGCCTGGCATCATCCGCTGGTACTTCTCGGAGGCTGGAGGACAGTACTCGGACCACGGCTACGTCTTGATCCGCGACGACGGGACCGCGATCCGGCGCCACTGGGGCGCGCAGGACCTCGACTACGTGGTGTCGGACGCCCTGTATGGCACGATGCCGGACGCCTGCGCGTTCGAGCAATGCCTCGCTGCCGGCTCCGCCGAGCTTCGCTTCGACTGCATGAGGAAGTTCCCGCTCGGTCCCACGGTCGCCTGCGACGACGGGTGGTTGAACACCGACTTCTAGCGCGGGAGCGTGCCGGTCAGAAGATGCCACCGTCGACGACGTCGAGGTCTTCCCGCCTGACCTTGCGCGTCGCCGGCACCTGCTTGCGGACCTTCGGTGGGGCCGTGATGGTGGGGGGTGTGATGGTCGGGTTCACTACGGCCTCCGGGTTCGACGGCTCCTGGGGCGGATCGTCGGCGATCGGCTCGGGATGAATGACGGGCGTCCGGGCCTCGAGGCATGGCAGCTCCTCATCGGCCACGTCATCGATCGTCTGGGGCGGACCATGGGGCGCGCAGGCGGCGAGCGCGAGCGCGAGCGCGAGGCCGGCGGCCCGGCGGACCCGCAAGCGCTCGGCCGGGACCAGGGGGGCGGGCTCACGGAACTGGACCTCGCCGTTCTTCGCCCGCAGATACGAGACGCACGCCCCCTTGCCGCGGAGGGTAGCGAGCAGCGCGGCGGCCTCGTCCTGCGTGCGATTGGAGAGCACGTGCACGTCCTTGTCGCAGTGCGGACAGTGGAAGCCGAGGCCGGAGCGGTCGACGCCGAGCGCGTCGAGGTCAACCGGACATGGACGTGAGATCTCGATCTGATCGGCGCGCATCGGCGTGTCAACGTCGAGGCGGGCCCGTTGATCTATCGGACCGCAGGGGACCGGCTTCGAACGCAGCAACTGGCCCACAGATCTGCCGGAGGTGGCCGAGAAGCCGGTTTCGCCGCGGACCGTGAGGCGATTCATGGCCGGGTGCGTCGCCGCTCTGCCGCGGTCAACGGGAAGTTGACCGCGACCCCGAAGATCAGGGCCAAGTTCTCGTTGGACAGATCGGGGACGTTCGCCAGGCGCTTGCGGGCGCTCCAAAGTTGCATGATCTCGGCGCTGAGCGAGACGTAGCGGGTGACCCGGGCTTCGACACCCGCGTGGAGTTCAAAGCCGATCCGTGCGGTGGTTTTGGTGATGTCGGGCTCCTGGACCTGTTCGTAGTGCATGCGCACGATGTCGAGGCCGAAGCCGAGGCCGGTGTACGGCCGGACCGGGAAGTTCTCGAATAGGTAGATGTTGCCGCCCAAGAACAGGGGAACGGCCACGTAGCGCAGGGTCCGCGTCGGCCCGCCGCCGAAGGTCCCGGCGTCGGTGAACGTCGCGGTGCCGCCGCCGAAACCGCTACGAAAGTACCACTGTGCCCGCGGATACTTGCTGTCTTCCTGCGTATGCAGCGTTTGCCACCGCAGGTCGAAGCCGCGCAGGGCGCTGCAGCCCGACGGGCCATTGGGTACGAGACACGGCTGGAGCTGGTTGGCGGTCACGCGGCCGGGGTCGCCTGCGAGCTTTCCGTCGGCGCCGAGGGGCGAGACGATGGTCCCGACAAACACGCTGCCCCACGCCTCGCTCCAGCGCGGGCGCTCGCGTTTTGGCTCGGCCGCCGGTGCTTCGGCGACGGGCCCCTTGAACGGAGGAGGGACCCCCGGCGGGGTCTGGTCGGGCGGCGGGCCGAGGTCCCACGCGCTCGCGTGCCACGAGGGGTTGGCGACCCGCAGCAGCCCGTTTTGGTCGGTATAGCCGCTGTAGTAACCCGGCCCGAACGCAGTGGCGAACAAGCCGCGGCGGTAGGCCTGGTCGAGGGCGCCGCGCGGGGTCCCGGTGCTGGCGGCGAATTGCAGGCTGACCATCAGCACCCGACCCGACTGCGTGGCCGCGACCCGCGATTCTTCGAGGTTCGCGGGGTCGGTCGCGGCCTCGCGGTGGACGAACAATTCGCCGCCCGGCAAGCGCAGGTACGCCGGCTGATCCGACGTGCGCCGCAGGTCGGCCAGACGCACGCCACGAGCGTCCTCGACGGTGTAGCGGCGGGCGTCCGGTCGGGTGAACAGCAGCACCCGGGCGCGCCGCAGGTCGCCGTGGCTGACCAGCGGATAGCGCTCGTCGGTCGCCGGTGGGCGCACGACGACTTGCAGGCGCGCCCGCGGGTCGTCGACGCCGCTGTTGGCCGCCGAGATGAACGCCCCGAGCTCGCTGTATTCGACCCGACCGTCGCCGTTGACATCGGCGCCCCCGCGCAGACCGCTGATCAACTGATGGGTGAAGATCCCGCCGCGGTAGCGCTCCCACTCGTGGGTCTGTTGGTCGGCGGAGTGCGCCACCAACACGCCCGTCTGCGGGAAGGCGCCGAGCTGGGTGCCTTCGAGGTAGCGCTGCACAGCGGCGGTGGCGTCGACCCCCGTGTGGTCGGGCTGCCAACCCTTGCCCCCGCGCGACAACACGAACTGCTCGCTGCGACAGGCGTCGATGAGGACATGGTTGACGGTCGCGGGCGAGGTCCCCAGGACCTCGGTAAACAGGGCGTGACGGGTCCACTTGCCGCCGTGCAGCGTCAAGTAGCCCTGGCCGTCGGGGCCGACATCGCCGTGTCCCGAGTAGAACACGGTGAGCTCGACGGCCGTCCCCGCGGCTCTGGCTGCGAGCATCTGCTCGCGCAGGGCCCGCCAACCGGCGGCCAAACCTTCGGGGGTCGCGGGTCGGGCCCGGGCGACCAGCTCGGGGAAGGTCGCCTGGCTGTCGCGGTCGAGGGTGGTCACCAGCTCGACGGTGGTGTCGAGCTCTTCCAGGAGCTCGGTCATTCGCGCGGCGTCGTCGTCGGCGAAGCGCAGCGGCGCCTGGTCAGGATTTAGCGTGGCGTTGCTGCCGATGACCAGCGCAAAGCGTTGTGTGGGTGGTGGCGTCTCGGCCGCCGGGGCGGCGGCGATGCTGGCGGCCCCC
>Ga0209480_10000615_pt1 | contig 28626 bp, 30 predicted proteins | sample JI61114C2DNA_FD_187501 | JGI IMG/M metagenome (GOLD analysis project Ga0209480, IMG submission 187501) | Wastewater effluent complex algal communities from Wisconsin, to seasonally profile nutrient transformation and Carbon sequestration -... | ecosystem: Engineered > WWTP > Effluent > Algae... | reverse complement strand
GCTGAAGAACTGCGGCCCCAAGGGCTACCCCGGCATGGCCGAGGTCGGCAACATGCCGCTGCCGCCGAAGGTGCTGCGCAAGGGCATCACCGACATGGTGCGCATCAGCGACGCGCGCATGAGCGGCACCGCCTACGGCACCGTGGTGCTGCACACGGCGCCCGAGGCCGCGGCCGGCGGGCCGCTGGCGGTGGTGAAGAACGGCGACATGATCGAGCTCGACGTGCCGAAGCGCCGCCTGCAGCTGCTCATCAGCGACGAGGAACTCGCGCGTCGCCTGGCCGAATGGAAGGCGCCCGCGCCGCCGCTGGCCAGCGGCTACTGGAAGCTCTACGTCGACCACGTGCTGCAGGCCGACGAAGGCGTCGACCTCGATTTCCTCGTCGGCAAGCGCGGCTCGTTCGTGCCAAGAGACAACCATTGATTTCGAGCCCGGCGTCGGGGCATTTCAACGTAGGCGACGCTAACCACAACACTCAGGAGACTCGAATGCTGTTCCACACCCGCATCGCCGCCGCCATCGCGGCCCTCTCGGTATCCACCCTCGCGCTGGCCGCCGGCCCGGCGGTCGTCAAGGGCCCGGGCGAGAACCCTGGCTGCTTCAAGCCCTGGACCGACCAGACCAAGTACTTCCAGTGGCCCGCCAAGAAGGGCCCGTACCGCATCGCGCTGGCCAACGGCTTCGTCGGCAATACCTGGCGCATCCAGATGATCAAGATGGCCAAGGCCTACGCGGCCACGCCGGAAATGAAGGGCAACATCAAGGAGTTCAAGATCGTCTCCACGGGCACCGACGTGGCCGCGCAGATCGCCTCGATCGACAACTTCATCAACTCCGGCTACGACGCCATCATCACCATCGCCGTCAACCCGACGGCCTTCGCGCCGGTGATCAAGCGGGCCAACGCCGCCGGCGTGGTGCTGGTGCCCTTCGACAACGTGCTCGACAGCGAAGAGGTCATGCAGGTCAACGAAGACCAGACCGGCCTGGGCACCGCCTACGGCGAATGGATGATCAAGCACCTGCCGAAGAAGACCGGCAAGCTGCTCGAGGTGCGTGGCCTGCCCGGCAACTCGGTCGACCGTGACCGCCACGTCGGCTTCCGCAAGGTTGTCGAGGCGCCGGGCAACAAGTTCGAGATCGTCGAGGTGGTGGGCAACTGGGACGACGGCACCGCGCAGAAGGTGGTGGCCGACGCCGTGGCCGTGCACAAGAAGTTCGACGGCATGATCGTGCAGGGCGGCTCCACCGGCGCGGTGCGCGCGCTGATCGACGCCAAGCACCCGATGATCCCGGTGGCCGGCGAGTCGGAGAACGGCTTCCGCAAGCTGTGTGCCGAGCGCGCGAAGGACGGCCTGATCTGCAACTCGCTGGGCCAGTCGCCCGGCCTGGTGGCGATCTCGATGAAGGCCGCCGTGGCCGCGCTGCAGGGCAAGGTGATGCCGCAGCTGATTTCGGTGCCGATCCCGCAGACGCAGCACCCGAACTTCAAGGCTGGCGTGAACTACTTCCCGGAGCTGACCGACAACTTCTTCACCACCAACGAGTTCCCGACCTGCGGGGTGAATCTCAGGGCCCAGGACATCATGTCCAAGGACGAGAAAAATAACTGACCACCCCCGGAGCGCCTCACGGCGCTCCCCCTCAAGGGGGCGCCGCCAGCGGACCGGCGGAGCCGGATCCGCGGCGGCAGCTTGATCACTCTCGCTGCTGCGAGGAGTCTGCTTGGAACCGATTCTTGAGTTGATCGACATCTCCAAGCGCTACGGCGGGGTGCGCGCGCTCGAGCGCGCGCGCTTCGCCTGTGCGCCGGGGCGCATCCATGCCTTGCTCGGCGAGAACGGCGCGGGCAAGTCGACCCTCATCAAGATCATGTCCGGCGTGGTGCAGCCCGACGAGGGGCGCATCGTTCTGGAGGGTCGCGAGCGGCGTTTCGCGCACCCGCAGGACGCGGTGTCGGCCGGCATCGCCTGCATCTTCCAGGAACTGTCGCTGATGCCCGACCTGAGCGTCGCCGACAACATCTGCATCACCAATCCGCCGCGCAAGTACGGCCTGATCGACCGCAAGGAACAGCGCCGCATCGCCGAGGCGGCCCTGGCGCGCGCCGGCGCGGAAGACATCCACCCGCTCGCGCCGGTGGGCAGCCTGTCGCTGTCGCGCCGCCAGATGGTGGAGATCGCCAAGGCGCTGTCGCGCAACCCGAAGATCCTCATCCTCGACGAGGCCACCTCGGCGCTCACCGCCGCCGACGTGCAGCGCGTCTATACGCTGCTCAAGCGGCTGCGCGACGAAGGCATGGCGATCGTCTACATCTCGCACCGCATGAACGAGATCGCCGAGCTGGCCGACGACTGCTCGGTGTTCCGCAACGGCCAGCATGTGGCCACCTTCGCCGCCGGCACGCAAAGCGATGCGCAGACGGTGGAGATGATGATCGGCCGCGACATCGAGCATGCCTTCCCGCCCAAGCCGCCGGTGCAGTCCGGCCTGGACGCCAAGGCGCCTGCGCTGGAAGCGCGCGGCCTGTCGTGGCAAGGCCGGCTGCACGACATCGACCTGACCGCGCGGCCGGGCGAGATCGTCGGCCTGGGCGGCCTCGACGGCCAGGGCCAGCGCGAATTCTTCCTCGCGCTGTTCGGCGTGCTGCGCGGCGTCGGCGGCGAGCTCAAGCTCGAGGGCCGGCCGGTGCAGCTGCACAGCCCCAAGCAGGCCAAGCGCGACGACATCGGCATCGCGCTGGTGCCCGAAGACCGCAAGACCGACGGCCTGATGCTGCCGATGTCGGTGCTCGACAACCTCAGCTTCGCCGCGCTGGACCGTCTCAGCCGCGCCGGCATCGTGGCCAGCGGCGCCGAGCTGCGCGCCGCGCAAGACATGGTCAAGCGCCTGTCGATCAAGGCGCCCGACCTGTCGGTGCCGGTGGGCACGCTGTCGGGCGGCAACCAGCAGAAGGTGGTGATCGCCAAGTGGCTGATGAACGCGCCGCGCATCATCCTGCTCAACGACCCGACACGCGGCATCGACGTGGGCACCAAGCAGGAGATCTACGCACTGCTGCGCCGCCTGGCCGAAGACGGCGCCGCGGTGCTGCTGTACTCGACCGACTACGCCGAGCTGATCGGCTGCTGCGACCGTGTCGCGGTGTTCTTCGACGGCCGCATCGTGCGCTGGCTGGCCGGCGACGAGCTGACCGAACGTGCGCTCGTGGCCAGCGCCTTGAACCTGACGACGACGGAGGCGGCGGCGGCATGAATGACGACTGGAAGTTCCACCTGCGCGAGCACAAGGGCGCCTACGCGGCCGCGGCGATGTTCGTCGTCATCTTCGCGCTCTACATCCTCAACCACCAGGCCGGCTGGACGGCGCCGGTGATCACCACCGCCGCCAACAAGGGCGTGCTGCTGGCCATCGTGGCGATGGCGCAGACGCTGCCCGTGCTCACCGCCGGTATCGACCTTTCGGTGGGCATGGTGTTCGTGCTGGCCAACTGCGTGGCCTCGCACCTGGTGGTGGGCACGCCGCTGCAGGCCGCATTCGGCGTGGTCGCGGTGCTCGCGGTCGGCGCGCTGTGCGGCTGGATCAACGGCGCGATCATCGTCTACGGCCGGCTGCAGCCGATCATCACGACGCTGGCCACCGGCACGGTGTACTACGGCATCTCGCTGGGCCTGCGGCCGGTGCCCGGCGGCGACGTGCACGCCGGCCTGGCCGACGCGCTGACCGGCTCGCTGCCCGGCGGCATACCGGCGATGGGGGTGGTGCTGGTCGGCGTGGTGCTGCTCGTGTGGGTGCCCTACCGCCGCTCGGTCAGCGGCCGCGCGGCGCTGGCCATCGGCTCGTCGGAGGCCGCCGCCTACATGTCGGGCGTGAACATCGGCCGTACCAAGCTGATCGCCTACACACTGGCCGGGCTGCTGGCGGCCATCGGCGGGCTGCTGCTGACCTTCGTGACCTACTCCGGCGAGGCCTCGTCGACGATCGGCGGCGTGTACACGCTGAACTCGATCGCCGCCGTGGTGATCGGCGGCACCTCGCTGGCCGGCGGCGCGGGCACGGCGATCGGCTCGGTGTTCGGGGCGCTGGTGCTGCGCACCATCGGCGACTTGCTGTTCGTGTTCGACCTCGAGCCGCTGTGGCAGCCGCTGTTCCAGGGCTTCATCCTGCTCGCCGCCGTGAGCCTGGGTTCGCTGCAGTTGCTCAAGGTAAGCAACCGGCTGGATCTGTTCAAGTGAGGATGGCATGACCGCGCTCGCATTGCGCCTCAAGCGCTCCGGCCACATCCCGGTGCTGGCCGCGGCCGGCTGCACGGTGGTGCTGCTGCTCGTGGGCAGCATGTACTCGCAGAACTTCCTGTCGGCCGACTACCTGCTGCTGCAACTGCAGATCGCCTCCTTCCTCGGCATCATCGCCACCGGCGCGATGCTGGTGATCCTGCTCGGCGGCATCGACCTGTCGGTGCCCTGGCTGGTGACGGTGGGCGGCGTGATGTCGGCCGCCGCGGCGGGCTGGTGGGGCGCGACCGGCGAGGCCGTCGCCATCCCCTTCGGCATCGCCTGCGGCGCGTTGCTCGGCGCCGTCAACGGCTTCGGCGTGGCCTACCTGCGCGTGCCGTCGATGATCTTCACGCTGGGCATCAACGCCGTGGCGCAGGGGCTGATCGTGGTGCAGACAGGCGGCTTCGCGCCGCAGGACCGCTCCACCCCGGCGATGCACCTGATCGCCACCGGCCGCTCGCTGCTGGGCATCCCGAACGCGCTGCTCGTGTGGGCGGTGGTCGGCGGGGCCACGCTGTTCCTGCTGCATCGCACGACGCTGGGCCGCTCCATCTACGCGGTGGGCAACCGCGAGCGCGCCGCCTACCTGTCGGGCGTGGACACGCGCCGCGTGGTGCTCATGTGCTTCGTGATCGCCGGCGCCTGCTCGGCGGCGGCGGGCGTGCTGCTCACCGGCTACTCCACCAAGGCCTACCAGGCGATGGGCGACGCCTACCTGCTGCCGGCCATCGCCGCGGTGGTGCTGGGCGGCACCAACATCCTCGGCGGCCGCGGCTCCTACCTGGGCACCGTGGTCGGGGTGATCCTGATCACGCTGCTGCAGTCCATCCTGTCGGTGATGCAGATCCCCGAGATGGGCCGGCAGATCATCTACGGCATCGTGATCATCACCATGCTGCTCGTGTACGGGCGCGGACGGCGCCACTCGGACTGACGCACTCACTCGTTTCGGGAGACACCATGGTCATCGAACTCACCGACAGCTTCGAGGTGCTGGACCCGCGCTTTCGTCAGCTGGCCTTTCCCAACGTGCACGTCGAGAAGCTCTGGACCGGCTGCCGCTGGGCAGAGGGGCCGGCCTGGTTCGCCGCCGGGCGCTACCTGGTGTGGTCGGACATCCCCAACGACCGCATGCTGCGCTGGGACGAGACCGACGGCTCGGTGTCGGTGTTCCGCCAGCCGGCGATGAACACCAATGGCCACACGGTCGACCTGCAGGGCCGGCTGGTGAGCTGCGAGCACCGCGGGCGCTGCGTGTCGCGCACCGAGCACGACGGCTCGCGCACCGTGCTCGCTTCGCAGTTCGGCGGCAAGCGCTTCAACTCGCCCAACGACGTCGTCGTGAAGAGCGACGCCAGCATCTGGTTCACCGACCCGAGCTACGGCATCGACAGCGAGTACGAAGGCGACGCGGCGACCAGCGAGATCGGCGCCCGGCAGGTCTACCGCATCGACGGCGCCACCGGCGCGATCAGCGTGGTGGCCAGCGACTTCGTGCAGCCCAACGGCTTGGCATTCTCGCCGGACGAATCGCTGCTCTACATCGTCGACACCGGCGCCACGCACCAGGCCGATGGCCCGCACCATGTGCGGCGCTTCAAGGTGGCGGCGAACGGCACGCTGAGCGGCGGCGAGGTGTTCGCCACCTGCCCCGTGGGCCTGTACGACGGCCTGCGCGTGGACGCGCGCGGCAACCTGTGGCTGTCGGCCGGCGACGGCGTGCACTGCCATGCGCCGGACGGCACGCTGCTGGGCAAGATCCTGATCCCGGAGACGGTGGCCAATGTCTGCTTCGGCGGCGCCAAGCTGAACCGGCTGTTCATCTGCGGCACGACCTCGCTGTACGCCGTCTACCTGAACGCGCGCGGCGCGCGGCCCCGGGCCGCCTGATCGTCAGCGCCGGCGCAGGCCCAGCCACATCACCGTCGCCACCACGACCAGGCCGCCGGCCACCTGCGAGGGTGCGATCGACTGGCCGAGCACGGCCCAGGCCAGCACCAGCGCGAAGATCGGCTCGACGTTCATGATCGCCGAGTTGCCGACCACCCCGAGCCGCGGCAGCACGGTGAACATGATCGTGAAGCCGGTGCCGTAGAGCAGCGTCAGGCCGGCGAGGCCCCACCAGCCGGCGGATGCGTCGGGCAGGTGGAAGCCGCCCTGCACCGCCACGCCGACCAGCGCGAGCAGCGCCACCTGGCCCATCGTCGTCGCCGTGCGCAGTCGGCCGTCGAGATCGCCCGCCTCGTGCTGCGTGAACACCAGCGCGAGGCCGAAGGTGGCTGCGGCCGCCAGCGCGAAAGCCACGCCGGCGCCGATGCGGCTCCATTGCCCGGCCGCGCCCAGGCCGGAGGCGGCGCCGAACACGTCCAGCGCCAGCGCCAGGCCGACCAGCATCACCGGCATGGCCAGCAGCACACGGCGCTCGGGGCGGTGGCCGTAGACGAGGCGCGCCCACAGCGCCGTCCACAGCGGGTAGGTGTTGAAGGCCAGCAGGGCCAGCGCCACCGGCAGCCGCGCCACCGACGAGTACAGGCACAGGCTCTGCACCGCGATCAGCACGCCGATCGCCGGCAAGGCGCGGCGGTGCTTCGCGCTCAGGCGCATCGGCACGCCCTGCACGACCAGTAGCCCACCGACCACCAGCGCCGTGATGCTGCTGCGGAACACCACGGCCGTGGCGACGTCGACGCCATGGTTGAAGGCCACGCGCGCCGCCACGTGGTTCGCGCCCATCAGCAGCGCGATGAGCAGCAGCGTGGCGAAGGCGGCGGTCGACAGCGACGCGGTTCGTTTCACGGGCTCAGACACTGGCCGTCAGCCCGCCGTCCACATAGAGGATGTGGCCGTTGACGAAACGCCCGGCCTCGCTGGCGAGGAACACCGCCGCGCCGGCGAGTTCTTCCACCTCGCCCCAGCGCCGGCTCGGCGTGCGGCCGACCAGCCAGCCGCTGAAGGCCGGGTCGTCGATCAACTTGCGGTTCAGCTCGGTCTTGAAGTAGCCCGGCCCGATGCCGTTGACGTTGATGCCCAGCGGCCCGAGGTCGACCGCCATGCCCTTGGTGAGCATCTTCACCGCGCCCTTGCTGGCGGTGTAGGGCACGATGCCCGGGCGGCCCAGTTCGCTCATCACCGAGCAGATGTTGATGATGCGGCCGCGGCCGCGCGGAATCATGCAGCGCGCTACGGCTTGGCCGACCTGGAACACGCTGTCGAGGTTGGTGCGCATCAGCTCCTGCCAGTCGGCCTGGGCGAAATCCTGGAACGGCGCGCGGCGCTGGATGCCGGCGTTGTTGACGAGGATCTCGATGGCGCCCAGATCGCGTTCGATCCCGGCGATGGCGGCGTCGACGGCGGCGCGCTCGGTGACGTCGAAGCCGCGCGACATCACGTCGAGCCCCTCGCCGCGCAGCTGCGCCTCGGCTTGCGCCAGCCGCGCCGCATCGCGGCCATTGAGCACGACGCGCGCACCGGCCTGCGCGAGGCCGCGGGCGATGGCCAGGCCGAGGCCGGCGGACGATCCGGTGACCAGCGCGAGCCGGCCGTCGAGGCGGAAACTGTCGAGAACGTTCATGGTGCAGTGGGTTGGGTGTGGGGCGTGCGCAGCTGGGCCAGAACAGTGTCCACGAGGACGGGCAAGGTGTGTGTCGCGTCGACGACGATGGCGGCTTCGTCGGCCTGCGGTGGCTCCAGCGTGGCGAGCTGGCTGGGCAGCAGCGAAGCCGGCATGTAGTGGCCGCTGCGCGCGGCCAGACGCTGCGCGAGCACCTCGCGGGGCGCCGTCATCAGCACGAAGCGCAGCGGGCCGGCGCGGCGCAGCACATCGCGGTAGGCGCGCTTGAGCGCCGAGCAGGCCAGAACCACCGGCCGGCCCTCCTGCCGCGCCTTCGTCAGCAGATCGGCCAGCGTGGCCAGCCAGCCGGCACGGTCGTCGTCGGTGAGCGGCACGCCGGCGCCCATGCGCGCGACGTTCTCCGGCGGGTGATGGCGGTCTCCCTCGATGAACTCGGCGCCCATCGCGTGCGCCAGCGCCTGGCCGAGGCTGCTCTTGCCGCAGCCGCTGACGCCCATGACAACCACCTGCAACGGCTCCATTCGTGCGAGGTTACCGGTTGGGCTGCGCCGCGTCGACCCGGGGCCGAGGCGTGATTCGCAAGCCGCTGCTAGAATTCCGGCTGTTCCGAGGAGCGTTGCAAGGCCTGCACTCAGGCCCCAGGCTCGGAAGCCATTCATGCAACCGCGCTCACCCGCACGATCAGACCTCGTGGGTGAGATTGAACAAGTCCCCTGACGTGTCCCGGTGCGGGTTCCATCACTTCTGGAGCCTCACATGAACGCTGTTCTCAAGCCGCTGCACAACGACCAGTACGCCGTTGCCGACCTCTCGCTCGCCGACTGGGGCCGTAAGGAAATCAAGATCGCCGAGACCGAGATGCCCGGCCTGATGGCGATCCGCCAGGAATTCGCCAAGAGCCAGCCCCTGAAGGGCGCGCGCATCACCGGCTCGCTGCACATGACCATCCAGACTGCCGTGCTGGTGGAGACGCTGCAGGCGCTGGGCGCGCAAGTGCGCTGGGCCTCGTGCAACATCTTCAGCACGCAGGACCACGCCGCCGCCGCGCTGGTGGCCACCGGCACGCCGGTGTTCGCCTACAAAGGCGAGACGCTGACCGACTACTGGGACTACACCCACCGCATCTTCGAGTTCGGCGCCAAGGGCACCGACGGCGAAGGCCCGAACATGATCCTCGACGACGGCGGGGACGCCACGCTGCTGATGCACCTGGGCAAGCGCGCCGAGAAGGACGCTTCCCTGCTGGCCAACCCGGGCAGCGAAGAAGAAACCTGCCTGTTCGCCGCCATCAAGGCCAAGCTGGCGCAGGACCCGACCTGGTACTCGCGCAAGGGCGCGCAGATCATCGGTGTGACCGAAGAGACGACCACCGGCGTGCACCGCCTGAAGGAAATGTCGGCCAAGGGCACGCTGATGTTCCGTGCCATCAACGTGAACGACAGCGTCACCAAGAGCAAGTTCGACAACCTGTACGGCTGCCGCGAGTCGCTGGTGGACAGCATCAAGCGCGCCACCGACGTGATGGTCGCCGGCAAGGTCGCCTGCGTGGCCGGCTACGGCGACGTGGGCAAGGGCTCGGCCCAGGCGCTGCGCGCGCTGTCGGCGCAAGTCTGGGTGACCGAGATCGACCCCATCAACGCCCTGCAGGCGGCGATGGAAGGCTACAAGGTCGTGACGATGGAGTACGCCGCCGACAAGGCCGACATCTTCGTCTCCGCCACCGGCAACAAGAACGTGATCCGCTACGAACACATGGCGGCGATGAAGGACGAGGCCATCGTCTGCAACATCGGCCACTTCGACAACGAGATCGACGTCGCGGCGCTCGAGAAGTGCCAGTGGGACGAGATCAAGCCGCAGGTCGACCACGTGATCTTCCCGGACGGCAAGAAGATCATCCTGCTGGCCAAGGGCCGCCTGGTGAACCTGGGCTGCGCCACGGGCCACCCGAGCTTCGTGATGTCGTCGTCGTTCGCCAACCAGACGATCGCGCAGATCGAGCTGTTCACGCACAGCGACTACTACGAGAACGGCAAGGTCTACGTGCTGCCCAAGCACCTGGACGAGAAGGTGGCGCGCCTGCACCTGAAGAAGGTCGGCGCCATGCTGACCGAGCTGACGGACGAGCAGGCCGAGTACATCGGCGTGCCCAAGCAAGGCCCGTACAAGGCCGACACCTACCGCTACTGAGCCGCACAGCCGCCATGCGCGCCGACCAGTTGCTGGTGCAGCGCGGTCTGGCGCCCACGCGATCAGCCGCACAACGGCTGATCGCGCAGGGCGCGGTGCGCTGGCGCGGGCCGGCCGGCTGGGCCGTGCCGCGCAAGGCCGGCGAGGAGCTGCCCGAGGGCTGCGAGCTGCAGGTCACCGACGACGCGGAGCTGCGCTTCGTGTCGCGCGGCGGCCTGAAGCTCGAGGGCGCGCTGGCGCACTGCCGCATCGACGTGTCGGGCATGAGCTGCCTGGACGTCGGCCAGGGCACGGGCGGTTTCACCGACGCGCTGCTGCACGGCGGCGCGAAGCTGGTGGTGGGCCTGGACGTCGGCCATGGCCAGTTGCACGAGCGCCTGAGGCAGGACCCGCGCGTCATGGCGCTGGAAGGCCTGAATGCGCGGCACCTGGAGGCGGCGGCGCTGCCGGTGCCGAGCTTCGACCTGATCGTCGGCGACTTGTCGTTCATCTCGCTGACGCTGGTGCTGCCGGCGCTGGCGCCGTTGCTGCACAAGCCGAACGGCGAGATGCTGATGCTGGTCAAGCCGCAGTTCGAACTGCAGCCGGCCGACATTGGCAAGGGCGGCCTGGTGCGCGACGAGAGTGCGTTCGAGCGCGTGCAGACCCGGCTGCGCGAGGCGTGTGCCGATTGCGGCCTGGCCGTGCTCGACTGGTTTGCGAGTCCCATCGCCGGTGGCGATGGCAACCGAGAGTTCTTCATCCGGGCACGCCGACGCGGCGCCGCCCGAGGAGCCTGAACATGGACAAGATCGATCTCCCCGTTTCCGTGAGCTTCGAGTTCTTCCCGCCCAACACGCCGGTGGGCAGCGACAAGCTCAAGACGGTGGTGCAGGAGCTGGCGGCGGCGCAGCCCGAGTTCTTCAGCGTGACCTACGGTGCCGGCGGCTCGACGCGCGAGAAGACGCTGGCCACCGTCAGCGCCATCGCCGCGATGGGCCACGAGGCCGCGCCGCACCTGTCCTGCGTGGGCTCCACGCGCGAGGGCATCAGCGAGATCCTGGCCACCTACCGCGCGCAGAACATCCACCGCCTGGTGGCGCTGCGCGGCGACCTGCCCAGCGGCACGGCGACGGCGGGCGACTTCCGTTACGCCAGCGAGCTGGTCTCGTTCATCCGCGAGACGCAGGGCAAGGACTGGTTCATCGAGGTGGCGGCCTACCCCGAGTACCACCCGCAGCAGCGCTACGCGAAGCGCGACCTGCAGCACTTCGCCGACAAGGTGAAGGCGGGCGCCGACTCGGCGATCACGCAGTTCTTCTTCAACCCCGACGCCTACTTCCACTTCGTCGACGAGGTGCGGGCGCTCGGCGTCACCGCGCCGATCGTGCCGGGCATCATGCCCTTCCACAACTTCGCGCGCATCGCGCAGTTCGCGGCGCGCGACGGCATCGAGATCCCGCGCTGGGTGGCGATGAAGATGGAAGGCTACATGGACGACACCGCGTCGATCCGCGCCTTCGGCCTGGAGGTGATCACGAAGCTGTGCGAGCGGCTGATCGCCGGCGGCGCGCCGAGCATCCACTTCTACACGCTCAACCAGTCGGCGCTCGCGCTGGAGATCTGCAAGCGCCTGGCTCGCCCGGTTTGACCTGGGTCAGGGCTGCACCGACGCGGCGTTGCGCCAGTCGCACGCTGCCTCAGGCATCTTGACGCACCGCAACAAGTAACCCTGCTCGCAGCGCTGAAATTCCTGTCGAGGAAATCGCCTCGTCACGACAGGAAAATCACCATGAGCCACAAGACCTTCCAACGCGCCGCCCTCGCCCTTGCCGTGGCCGGCGGCCTCGCCCTTCCGATGTTCGCCCACGCTCAAGCCACGCCGTGGATGGTGCGTGTGCACGCGCTGAACCTCGACAGCGCCAACAAGGACGGCACCGGCCTGGACCTCACGGTCAATAACAAGGTCTTCCCGGAAGTCGACATCTCGTACTTCTTCACCCCCAACATCGCTGCCGAGCTGGTGCTGACCTACCCGCAGAAGCACACCGTGAAGGCCGGCGGCACCGAGATCGGCACCCTCAAGCACCTGCCGCCGACGCTGTCGCTTCAGTACCACTTCACGGACATGGGCGCCTTCAAGCCCTACGTCGGTGCGGGCCTGAACTACACGCGCTTCTCCAGCGTGGATCTGCTCGGCGGCGCTGCCGACATCGACCGCAACAGCTTCGGCCTCGCCGTGGGCGCCGGCTTCGACTACGAGATCCAGAAGAACATCTACTTCAACGTCGACGTGAAGAAGGTGCAGATCAAGACCACCGTCAGCGCGGGCGGCTCGGACATCGGCGACTTCAAGGTCGACCCGCTGCTCATCGGCGTGGGCATCGGCTTCCGCTTCTGATGTCCAACTCGGCAGAGCCGTTCAGACGAGCGGCTTCTGCCAGCTGACGCCGTCCTCGGTGAGCATGGCGTCCAGCACGAAATCCTGATCGGTGGGGAACAGCAACGGCAGAAAGCCATGGCTGTAGCTCACCCCCACCGTGACGGGCCGCGGCTCGATCGACTTGAGCGTGCGGTCGAAGAACCCGCCGCCATAGCCCATGCGCACGCCGCCGGGGCCGAAACCCAGGCAGGGCACCACCAGCAGTTCGGGGACGAACTCCTCGGTGTCCTTCGGCTTGGGGATGTCGTAGGCATCGAGCTCGGTCGGGCAGCCCGGGTACCAGACGTGAAAGCGCAGCGAGCCGGTCTCGCGGTGCGCCACCGGCAGGCCGATGCGCCGCGTCACGCCTTCGGGCGCACCTTCGGTCCAGCGGTACAGAGCCGGCAGGCAATCGAACTCGCCCTTGATCGGCCAGTAAGCGCCGATGGTCTTCTCCGGGCGGCCGATCAGCCACACGCGCAGCACGCTTTGAAGCGCCACGGCGCGCTCCAGGCGGTCGGGCAGCGCCTGGCGCGCCGCGACCAGTCGCTTGCGCAGGGCATCTCGTTCGGTGGGCTGCATGAGTGCGTCCGGTGGCGGGCCAAAACGCGATTGTGCAAGACTGCCGCATGGCCGCCGACCGCGAGTTCGTCACCCACTGCATGGAACTGCTCTCGCCGCTGGGCAGCGTGCGCTCGCGGCGCATGTTCGGCGGGCACGGCTTCTACGTCGACGACCTGTTCCTCGCCATCATCGCCTTCGAGCGCCTGTACCTGAAGGCCGATGCGCAGACACGGCCGCGCTACGAGGCGGCCGGCTGCGAGCCCTTCGTCTACGACGGCCAGGGCAAGCGCGTGACGCTGGGCTACTTCACTGCGCCGGAGGACGCCATGGAGTCGCCGGCCTTGATGCAGCCCTGGGCGCGACTGGCGCTGGAGGCCGCGCTGCGCGCCAGGGCTGCGAAGAAGGCACCGGCGAAGCCGCGCAAGGGCAGGCCCTGAAGCAGCGGGCGGCGCGCCTGCCAGCGCACCGAGGCGCCCTCGCCGCGGTCCCAGGCCTCGATGACCACCGCCTGTGCGTCGTTCACGCGCAGCGACTGGCCCGGTGAAAGGATCTGGTCGGCGTCGCCGCACTCGCCCGTGAGCCAGACTCGGCCGCGCAGCACGGTCAGTTCGCCGCCCCCGAGACCGAGGCGGCGGGCCTGGCCCGGGGCCAGGGACAGAACGGCTTGAGCTTGCGAATTCATCATCAATCTCCTGGAAGTCACGGTAGGATCTTCGTCCTAGAGCCGAGGAAACTCCAATGACTTCGGTAGACCTCATTGATGCGGATTTGAAATGAATACCGGACGCCGCCGCCCGCTCTCGCTGACCAACCTGCGCGCTTTCGAGGCGGTGGCTCGCCGGCTGAGCTTCAGCGACGCGGCCGATGAACTCTTCGTCACCCAGTCGGCCATCAGCCGGCAGATCAAGAGCCTGGAAGACGAACTCGGCACGCCACTGTTCGTGCGCGGCACGCGCCATGTCGAGATGACGCAGGACGCACAGATTCTGCTGCGCACCGTGGAGCCCTGGCTGGCGCGGCTGGATGCCGGCGTGCGGCAGATCCGCGAGAAGCACAGCCGCCAGCGCGTCAGCGTGACCACCTTCGCCTCGTTCGCTTCGCTGTGGCTGCTGCCGCGCATCGAGGCTTTCCAGCGCGCGCACCCTGACATCGACATCCGCGTCTCGGCACACGATTCGCTGGCCGATCTGGACGACCCCGAGCTCGACCTCGCGCTGCGCTATTGCAGCCCTGCGCAGGCCCCGGCCGGCGCCGTGCGCCTGTTCGGCGAGACGCTGACGCCAGCAGTGAGCCGCCAGCTGATGGCACAGATCCGCGACGGCAAGGCGCCTCCGCTGGCGCGGCCGGCCGACCTGGCCCAGCACACACTGGCCGAGGAAGACGACAACAAGGCCAGCACCGAGTACCTGAGCTGGCGGCACTGGCTGGCGCAGCAGGGCGAACCGGCACTGCAGCCGCGGCGATGGCTCTACCTGAACTTCACCTACCAGCAGGTGCAGGCCGCGCTGGCCGGCCAGGGTGTGGCGCTGGCGCGGGTGGCGCTGGTCTACGAGGCGCTGGCGCGCGGCGAGCTGGTCGAGCCCTTCGGCATGGCCGGGCGCACCACCAGCCCCTACGCCTACTGGCTGGTCGCGCCGCCGACGAGCCGCTCGCGGCCCGAGGTGCGGCAATTCTGCGAGTGGGTGCAGGCGCAGGCCGAGCTCACGCGCATCGCCACCGGCGAGGCCGCAACTAGCTGACGCCCAGCTCGGTGACCATCACCGTCAGCGGGATGTCGTGCGGCTGCGGCGTGAAGTCGGCCTCGCCCAGCGCCGCGAACGACCAGGACACGCCGATCGTCGTGACATGCGGATGCGCCGCCAGGAAACGGTCGAAGTACCCGCCTCCGTAACCCAGGCGGTAGTTGCCCGCCGCATGGCCCACGCAGGGCACCAGCACCACGTCGGGAACGACCAAAGGCCCTGCCGCCGAGGCGATGTTGCACTCGTCGGGCACCATCGGCGCCTTGCGGTCCCATTGACGGTAGTGCATCTCGCGCGGCGTGCGCAGGCAGTACGGCAGCGCCCAGGGCAACTTGTCGCAAGTTGGGTCGGCGCCGAGTGCAACCACTGCGTTAAATTCAGATCGTATGGATGCGTACAGGCCCAGGCATAGCGGTTCGAGCTGGGTCACCACGGCGATCAGGTGGCGGCCCAGGGCCTGCTGAGCAAGGTCGAACGACTCGGACAGCGCAAACTGCTGTCGCTGCGCCCGCAGTCGGGTGCGCAGTTCGGCGCGGCGGGTGGCGAAATCGGTCAAGACAGAATGGAACGACGTTGTTGAATCAATCGGTACAGGCCAGACCAGTATATGAGCGCTCCCGCGCCCACCCTTGGCAGCGCATACTGGGTCTGACCCTGCTGGCCCTGGGCGTCACGCTGCCGCATGCGGCCTGCGCCGCTCCGGCCGACAGCGCCATCGTCGAGGCCCGCGAGGCCTTGCGCAAGAAGGACCGCACCCGCCTGGCCGCCGCGCGCAGCGCCGCGATGGCGGCCCAGCACCCGCTGGCGATGTGGGCCGACTACTTCGAGCTCGGCAACCGGCTGGCCGAGGCCCAGCAGCCCGAACTGAACGCCTTCTACGCGCGCTGGCCGGCCACGTACGTCGAAGATCGCTTGCGCAACGACTGGCTGCTCGAGCTCGGCAAGCGGCGCGACTGGGCCAACTTCGCCGTCGAGTACCCGCGATTCCGCATGAACGACGACCGCGAGGTCAGCTGCTATGCGCTGATGCTCGACCATCAGGCCGGCAAGGACGTGCACGACGAGGCGCTGGCCACCTGGCTCGCCCAGAAGGACGCCGACGACGGCTGCGCACTGATGGCCGCCACGCTGGTCGACGCGAAGAAGTTCAGCAACGCCGATCTGTGGCGCAAGGTGCGCGTTGCGATCGATGCTGGCCGGCCGAAGGCGGCGCGCCAGGCCGCCGTGCTGATCGGCGCCTGGCCGGCCGCCAGCGTGGTCGAGCTCAGCGACAGCCCGCTGCGCTTCCTCGCCAAGAGTGCCTCGGCCTCGACACGGCCCGGTGCCGAGCTGGCCGCACTGTCCCTGATGCGGCTGGCCTCCACCGACCCCGACGCCGCTGTTCTGCAGCTCAACGAGCGCTGGGACCGCGCCCTGCCGCCCGACCTGGCTGCCTGGGCCTGGGCCGCGGTGGGCAAGCAGGCCGCGTTGAAGCTGATGCCCGAGGCGACTGAACATTTCCAGCGCGCCGCGCTGCGCGCCAGCCGCGAAGGCGCCGAGCCCGACTGGCCCGACGACACGCTGGCCTGGAAGGTGCGCGCCGCGCTGCGCGCCGACGGCGGCCGCGGTCGCTGGCAACAAGTGATGCAGGGCATCAACGCGATGAGTGCGGAGCAGCAGCGCGACCCGGCCTGGGTGTACTGGAAGGCCCGCGCGCTGCAGAAGCTGTCGGGCAACTCGCAGGATGCCGAAGGCATGCGCGGGCTGTCGCGCGAGCTGCTCGCCAGCATCGCCGGGCGCATGCACTTCTACGGCAAGCTCGCCGCCGAAGACCTCGGGCAGAGCGTCGAGCTGCCGGGCAAGCCTGCGCCGCTGACGGCCGAAGAGATCGAGGCGGCGCGCAACCACCCGGGCCTGACGCGCGCGCTGCAGCTCATCGCGCTGGGCCTGCGCAACGAAGGCGTGCGCGAATGGAACTTCTCGCTGCGCGGCATGGACGACCGCCAGCTGCTGGCCGCCGCGCAACTCGCCTGCGACCGCGAGGTATGGGACCGCTGCATCAACACCAGCGACCGCACGCGTGGCGAGATCGACATCGACCAGCGTTTCCCGATGCCCTTCCGCACCGAGGTGCAGGCGCGCGCCAGGGATATCGGGCTCGACCCCGCCTACGTGTACGGGCTGATTCGGCAGGAGTCGCGCTTCGTGATGGACGCGCGCTCCGGCGTGGGCGCTTCCGGGCTGATGCAGATCATGCCGGCCACTGCCCGCTGGACGGCGCGCAAGATCGGCCTCGATTTCACGCCCGACCTGATCACCGACCGCGACGTCAACCTGCGACTGGGCACCAGCTACCTCAAGATGGTGCTCGACGATTTCGACGGATCGCAGGCCATGGCCGCGGCGGCCTACAACGCCGGCCCCAGCCGGCCGCGGCGCTGGCGCGAAGGGCCGTCGCTGGAAGCGGCGATCTGGGCGGAGAACATCCCGTTCAACGAAACCCGCGACTACGTCAAGAAGGTGCTGAGCAACGCGACCTACTATTCGATCCTGCTCAGCGGCCAGACGGCGTCGTTGAAGACCCGCCTGGGCCGGCCCATCGGGCCGCGCGACGACACGGCACCGCCGCCGGACAAGGAACTTCCCTGAATCGATCGCGAGCGTGCCGGCGAGGCCCGGGCGCCCCGCGTGGAACGAGACTGCATCGATGATCGACGACATCCTGGTACTGGGCGGCACCGGCTTCGTGGGCCGCAGCGTCTGCGAGAAGCTGGTGGAGCGCTCGGGCGGCGCGGGCGGCAGCATCGTGGTTCCCACGCGGCACATCGCGCATGCGCGCGACCTGCAGATGCTGCCCACGCTGCAACCCGTGCAGGCCGACGTGCACGACGACGCCCAGCTCGCGCAAATGGTGGCCGGCCGCGACGCCGTGATCAACCTGGTCGCCGTGCTGCAAGGCGACGAGCGCCGCTTCCGGCATGTGCACGTGGACCTGCCGACCCGGCTGGCGCGTGCCTGCCAGGCCGCCGGCGTGAAGCGGCTGGTGCACGTGAGCGCCCTGGGTGTCGGCGCCAACGCGCCCAGCCACTACCTGCGCTCCAAGGCCGCCGGCGAGGCCGCGCTGGCAGCGGCCGGGCTCGAGCTCACCGTGCTGCGCCCGTCGGTGATCTTCGGTGCGCACGACAAGCTGCTGAACATGTTCGCCGCGTTGCAAGGCCTCGCGCCCTTCGTGCCGCTGGCGGGCGCCGACTCGCGCTACCAGCCGGTGTGGGTGGACGACGTGGCCGCGGCCATCGTGCGCTGCCTCGACGACCCGGCCACGATCGGCCAGACCTACGAATGCACCGGGCCCGACGTCTACACGCTGCGCGAACTGGTGCAGGCGGCGGGCCGCTGGGCCGGCCACGAACGGCCGGTGTTCGGGCTGCCCGGCGGCCTGGCCCAGTTGCAGGCCAGGGTCATGGAGATGCTGCCCGGCGAGCCGCTGATGTCGCGCGACAACCTCGCGTCGATGCAGGTGCCCAACATCGCCACCGGCACGCTGCCGGGGCTGGACGCACTGGGCATCCGCGCCACGGCGCTGTCGGCGATCGCGCCGATGTACCTCGGCCACGGCCGGGGCCCGGCGCGCATGGACGCCTGGCGGGCGCGCGCGCGGCGCGGCTGAGCCGCCGAAGCCATGCGCCGCGCGCATCGTGGCGATGCGCATTGATCACCCAGCGCCCTGTTTGCGCCGGCTAGCATGGCGCTCCCAGAAGGCACAGGGACAGCCATGAAGCTCTACATCGGCAACAAGAACTACTCCTCGTGGTCCATGCGCCCCTGGGTGCTGCTCACGCAGGCGGGCATCGCGTTCGAGGAGGTGAAGATCCGCTTCGATGCCTTCACGCCGGAGTCGGCCTTCAAGACCGAGCTCGCCCGCCACACCCCGGCCGGCCGCGTGCCGGTGCTGGTGGACGAAGGCTTCGCCGTCTGGGACACGCTGGCCATCGCCGAGTACCTGGGGGAGCGGTTTCCCGACAAGCAGCTGTGGCCGGCCGACCGCCGCGCGCGGGCGCGCGCTCGCAGCGTCTGCGCCGAGATGCACGCCGGCTTCGGCGCGTTGCGCAGCCACTTCCCGATGAACGTCGAGGCCCGCCTGCCCGAGATCGGCGCCAAGGTGCTCGCCGAGCAGGCCGGCGTGCGCAGCGATCTCGCGCGCATCGTGCAGATGTGGAGCGAGCTGCTCGGCGAGCATGGCGGGCCGCTGCTGTTCGGCGACTTCAGCATCGCCGACGCCTACTTCGCGCCGGTGGTCATGCGCCTGGTCACCTACGGCGTGCCGGTGCCCGCCGGGATCGCCGCCTACATGGCGAGTGTGCAGGCCCTGCCCGGCGTGGCAGCCTGGGTGAAGGACGCGCTGGCCGAACAGGACTTCCTCGACTTCGAGGAACCCTACCGCCAGCACCGCTGAGCGTGGCACGGCGGCGAGGCGGCCGCGCATACACTCCCGCCGCATGAAGGTGTACCTGGTCGGCGGCGCGGTGCGCGACGAGTTGCTCGGCCGCCCCGCGGGCGATCGCGACTGGGTGGTGGTGGGCGCCACGCCCATCGAGATGCTCGACGCGGGCTTCGTGCCGGTGGGCCGCGACTTCCCGGTCTTCCTGCACCCGCGGACCCACGAGGAATACGCGCTGGCACGCACCGAGCGCAAGACGGCGCCGGGTTACCACGGCTTCGCCTTCCACGCCGCGCCCGAGGTCACCCTCGAGGACGATCTGGCGCGCCGCGACCTCACCATCAACGCCATGGCGCGCGAGGAAGACGGCACGCTGGTCGACCCGCATGGCGGCCAGCGCGACCTCGCCGGGCGCGTGCTGCGCCATGTGTCGCCCGCCTTCGCCGAGGACCCGGTGCGCATCCTGCGGCTGGCGCGTTTCGCGGCCCGCTTCCACGACTTCTCGATCGCGCCTCAGACGATGCAGCTGATGCGCGAGATGGTCGGCGCCGGCGAGGTCGATGCGCTGGTGGCCGAGCGCGTCTGGCAGGAGCTCTCGCGCGGGCTGATGGAGGCACGGCCGAGCCGCATGTTCGAGGTGCTGCGCGAATGCGGCGCGCTGGCGCGGCTGCTGCCCGAGGTCGATCGCCTGTGGGGCGTGCCGCAGCGGCCCGAGTACCACCCGGAGGTCGACACCGGCGTGCACCTGATGATGGTGCTGGACATGTCGGCGCGCCTGGGCGGCAGCCTGCCGGTGCGCTTCGCCTGCCTCGGCCACGACCTGGGCAAGGGCACGACGCCGGCCGACGTGCTGCCGCGCCACATCGGCCACGAGGTGCGCAGCGAGAAGCTGGTGCGCGCGCTGTGCGATCGTTGGAAGGTGCCCACCGAGTGCCGCGAGCTGGCCGAGGTGGTGGCACGCGAGCATGGCAACGTGCACCGCAGCGCGGAGCTGAACGCCGCCGCCGTGCTGCGCCTGCTGGAGCGCTGCGACGCGCTGCGCCGGGCGGAGCGATTCGAGGAAGCACTGCTGGCCTGCGAGTGCGATGCGCGCGGCCGCGCCGGCAAGGAAGACGAGCCCTACCCTCAGCGCCCTCGCCTGGCCGCCGCGCTGCGCGCAGCCTTGTCGGTGGACACCGCGCCGGTGGCCGAGGCCGCCGCGGCACGCGGGCTGGCGGGGCCGGCGATCGGCGAGGCGGTGCGCGAGGCACGCGTGCGCGCCGTGGCGGACGCGCTGGCCACGATCTGATCGAAAGTCAGATCAGCGCCCCGATCGCCATCGCGATCAGGCTGAGCAGCAGGCTGCTGGCGATCGGCAGGTGGTACTCGCGGCCGCGCCAGCGGAAGCTGAAGTCGCCCGGCAGCCGGCCCAGGCCGATGCGGCGCAGCCAGCCCGCCAGCCCCTGGAACACCAGGAACGCGAGCAGAAACACGATGAGCCAGCGCATGCGGCCTTTCAGAGGGTGTGCGTGCGGTCGCCGCGCGCGAAGCCGATCGGGTCGAGCGTGATCCTGCGGGCCAGCCCGATCACCTTGAACAGCTCGCCCATCTCGTGCTCGGTGAGCAGCTTCTGCGCGTTCGCGGTGCTGCGCAGGTCGGCGCCCCGCAGCATCTCGAGCAGGCCGCAGTTCATCAGGAAATGCGCCTGCGTGGTGTAGCCGATCACGTCGAGCCCTGCGTCCTGCGCGGCCAGCGCGATGCCGGTGAAGTCGACATGAGCGGTGATGTCCTTCTCGCCGATGTCGGTCAGCGGGTCGGCGTCGGCGCGGTGGGCGCGGTGGCACATCAGCGTGCCGCCGTGGCGCGCCGGCAGGTAGTACTCGGCCTCGGGAAAACCGTAATCGATGAAGAAGGCTGCGCCGCGCTGCAGCCGCTCGGCCAGCGTGGCGACGAAGGCGCGCGCCTGCGGATGGATCTCGGTCACGGTGCCCGGCACGAAGACGCCGTCGACCGGCGGGCGCAATGCGGTCGGGCGATCGGCCCAGATGAAGCTGTCGCCGTGCGCTGCCACGCCGCGCTCCCACCAGGTCTGGCCATCGAAGTGCAGCAGCTGCACCGGCATCGCATCGATCACTTCGTTGCCGACGAGCACACCGTCGAGGGTGCCGGGCAGCGATTCGACCCAGCGCACCCGATCGCCGAACGCCGCCAGCCGCTCGCGCTGCCGCTCGCGCAGCGAGCCCGACAGCTCGACGATGGTGTAGCACTGCACGGCCTCGCCCAGTGACTCGAGCAGCTGCGCCGCCAGCGCGCCGGAGCCCGCACCGAACTCCCACACCGCGCCGCTGCCCGCTGCAGTGAGCGCCTGCGCTACCTGGCGCGCCAAGGCACGGCCGAACAGCGGCGACAACTCGGGCGCGGTGACGAAATCGCTGCCCGAGGACGGCAGGCTGCCGAACTTCCTCGAATCGCGGCTGTAGTAGCCCAGGCCCGGCTCGTAGAGCGCCATCGCCATGAAGCGGTCGAAGGCGATCCAGCCGCCCGCTGCGGCGATGGCCTCGTGAATGCGCCGGCGAAGGGCCGCCGATACACTGTCGCCCTCGTTGTGTTGCATTGCCGCATTGTAGGAAGCCATGCCGTCCCGCCCCGTCGTGCTCATCACCGGTGCCGCCCGCCGTATCGGCCGGGCCATCGCGCTCGACCTCGCGGCGCATGGCTTCGACATCGCGCTGCACTGCCATGCAGCGTCGGCCGAATCGGCCGCGACGCTCGCCGAGCTGCGCGGGCTCGGCGCACGCGCCGAGGTGTTCGCAGCCGACCTGGCCGACGAGGCCGCCACCCGTGACCTGCTGCCAGCGGTGGCGCAGGCCTTCGGCCGCGTCGATGCGCTGGTCAACAACGCGTCTCGATTCGCCTACGACGATGCGGCCAGCTTCGGCCACGCCGAGATGCAGGCGCACTGGCGCATCAACACCGCCGCGCCGATCCTGCTGGCGCAGGCGCTGCATGCGCACCTCTTAGCACGCGATGCGCAGGGCTGCGTGGTCAACCTGCTCGACCAGAAGCTCGCCAACCCGAATCCCGACTACCTGTCGTACACGCTGTCCAAGGCGGCGCTGCAAAGCGCCACCGTGATGCTGGCGCAGGCGCTCGCGCCGCGGCTGCGCGTGTGCGGCGTGGCACCCGGCGTGACGATGATCTCCGGCGACATGAGCGAGGCCGACTTCGCCGCCGCGCACCGCCTCACGCCGCTGCGGCGCTCGTCGACGCCGGCCGACATCGCGCGGGCCGTGCGTTACCTGATCGAGGCGCCGGCGGTGACCGGCACCACGCTGCTGGTCGACGGCGGCCAGCACCTGGTGGCGCAGCCACGCGACGTGGCCTTCCTCGTCCAGCCTTCCGGAACCTGAACCGATGCAAAGCCTGCTCCACCACGCCAGCCTGATCGACTGCCGGCGGCTCTTCCTGCGCGACTACGAGGTGCGCATGAACATCGGCGTGCACGACTTCGAGAAACGCGGCGAGCAGCGCGTGCTGATCAACGTCGACCTGTACGTGCCGCTGGCGCAATCGACGCCGTCGAACGACGCGCTCGATGAGGTGGTCGACTACGACTTCATCCGCCGCAGCATCCTGGAGCGGCTCTCGCGCGGCCACATCCACCTGCAGGAAACGCTGTGCGACGACGTGCTGGCGCTGATGCTGGCCCACCCCAAGGTGCGCGCCGCACGTGTGTCGAGCGAGAAGCCCGATGTCTACCCCGACTGCGACGCGGTCGGCTGCGAGGTGTTTGCCGTGAAGGAAGCCCAATGAGCGCCGTGCTCGACGATGACAATGCCGCCGCCGAGCCAGGCGCCCGGCCGCCCGAAGCCGGGCGAGATCCCCTCGGGGGATCGGTCGCGGTAGCCCGCGACCGAGGGGCAGACATGAAGCACCTGCACGAGATCAACAAGCTCTCGAAGCGGCTGCACCGGCTGGTCGGCCAGGCCATCACCGACTTCAACATGATCGAAGACGGCGACAAGGTGATGGTCTGCGTGTCCGGCGGCAAGGACAGCTACGCGCTGCTCGACGTGCTGATCAACCTGCGCCGGCGCGCGCCGGTGAAGTTCGACCTGATCGCCGTCAACCTCGACCAGAAGCAGCCGGGATTCCCGGAACACGTGCTGCCCGACTACCTGAAGAGCCTGGACATCCCTTTCCACATCGAGACCCAGGACACCTATTCGATCGTCAAGCGCCTCATCCCCGAGGGCAAGACGATGTGCAGCCTGTGCTCGCGCCTGCGCCGCGGCATCCTCTACCGCGTGGCCGGAGAACTCGGCGCGACCAAGATCGCGCTGGGCCACCACCGCGACGACATGCTGCAGACGCTGTTCATGAACATGTTCTTCGGCAGCCGCCTGAAGGGCATGCCGCCCAAGCTGGTCAGCGACGACGGCAGAAACATCGTCATCCGGCCGCTGGCCTACGTGGCCGAGCCCGAGCTGGAGCGCTGGGCGGCGCACCGGCAGTTCCCGATCATCCCGTGCACGCTGTGCGGCAGCCAGGAGAACCTGCAGCGCGTGCAGATGAAGAAGATGCTGCGCGAGTGGGAGCGCTTGCAGCCGGGGCGGCTGGACAACATCTTCACCGCGATGGGCAACATCGTGCCCTCGCACATGATGGACAGGAAACTCTATCCGTTCACCACGCTCCAAACGACGGGCGTGGCCGATCCGCAGGGTGACCGCGCATTCGATGACGACGAGGACTGCGGGCCGCCGGCTGCCAGCCCGATCCGCATCCACCGGGACGATTGAGCCGAACTTCGGCTGGGGGAGCATGACATGACCAGGACCTTGAGTCTCTTGATCGCCGCCGTGTCGCTGGCCGGCTGCGCCTCGCTGAACAGCCTGACCAGCGAGGTGTCCAGCTACAGCCAGTGGCCGGCCGATCGCAAGCCGGGCAGTTATGCGTTCGAGCGGCTGCCCTCGCAGCAGACCCGCCCGGAGCAGCAACAGATGCTGGAAGACAGTGCGCGCCCGGCGCTCGAGGCCGCTGGCTTCACGCCCGCAGCCGATGGCAAGGAGAGCGAGTACATCGTGGCGCTGGGCGCCCGCGTCAACGCCACCGAGCAGTACTACGACGACCCGTTCTGGTGGCGCGGCGGCCTGTACTCGCACCGCTTCAGCCGGCCCTGGCCCTACTATGGCATCGGCTTCGGCATCCCCACCACCACCTACGAGCGCGAGGTGGCGCTGCTCATCCGCGAGCGCAAGTCCGGCCAGCCGCTGTACGAGACCCGCGCCACCAACGACGGCGGCTCGCCGTCGATCCAGTCGCTGCTGCCGGCGATGTTCGAGGCGGCGATGAAGGACTTCCCGGCCGGCAGCGTCACGCCGCGGCAGGTGACCACCGAGATCACCAGGCCCTGACTGGCATGGCGACGCCGCGGCTCAATCCGCGGCGGTCGCCAGTGCGCGGAAGTCACCCTCCCAGCCCTTGAGCTTGGCCGCCGCCGCCTGGCGCTGAGTCGGCGTGGTGGCGTTGTGCAAGCTGGCGGCGAAGGCGCAGTTGTAGGTCTCCAGCTTCTGCTGGTATTGCCGGTAGGGCTCGCGCGGCGAGCGCGACAGGCGCAGCACGTGGGCACGCAGCGTGGCCAGGGCGGCGTCGCGGTCAGCCGGCTCCGCGCTCAGGCGCCGCAGCATCTGCAGTGTTTCATTGCGCCGTTGCAGCCGCTCGGCGTTCCAGGACTCGGCATCGAAGGGCGAGGCTGCCACCAGGCGGGCGACTCGTTCGCGCTGCTCGTCGTCCAGCGTGCCGTAGAGGAACTCGGCGCGCTCGAGCGTGCGCTTGACCGAGTCCTTCAGGCGTTGCGCCGGGTCGGCGGCGAGGTAATCCCGGCGGAACTCCTCGTCGTTGCGCAGGTAGCGGGCCTCGATGTGCTTGAGCTGCTGCGCCGACAGGGTCGGGATCAGGTCGGCGGCGGCGGGTAGCGCCTGGTCGACGGCCCCTTCGCCGCGCCGGCGCAGTTCATGCCACCAGCGGCAGACGCGATCGGGCGTGGTGTCGGCGAGCACGTCGACCTGGGCGCGCTGGAGCAGGCCGGCGTAGTCGGGCAGCTGGGTGCGCCGGTGCCAGGCGAACCACTGGCCAAGCATGTCGCGCACCCGCCGCGACTGGGCGTCATCGAAGTCCACATAGCCGTCGAGCCACCAGTAAACCAGCTCGGGCGCCTGGTTGTAGCCAAAACGTACCGTGCTGCAGCCCGTCAAGCCCGCGGCCAGCAGGACCAGCGCCACGATAATGCGCAGTCTCGACACCACGCCCTGCAGGGAAGACAACAACATGGCTCTGGACATCGTGATCATGGCCGCGGGCAAGGGGACCCGCATGAAGTCGGCCCGGCCCAAGGTGCTGCACCGGTTGGCCGGGCGCAGTCTACTGCAGCACGTGCTGCAGGCGGCCTCGGGGCTGCAAGCCCAGCGCACCGTGGTGATCACCGGCCACGGCGCCGATCAGGTCGAGGCGGCACTCCAGGCGCCGAACCTGGTCTTCGCCCGACAGGAGCCGCAACTCGGTACCGGCCACGCTGTCCAGCAGGCGGTGCCGCAATTGCACGACGAGGGCACGACGCTGATCCTCAACGGCGACGTGCCTCTGATCGAACCCGAGACGCTGCGCAAGCTGGTGCAGGCCTGCAATGGCCAGTCGCTCGCGCTGCTCACCGTGGTCCTGCCCGACCCGAGCGGGTACGGCCGCGTGATCCGCAGCGGCGACCCGGTCGGCGGCACGATCGAGGGCATCGTCGAACACAAGGACGCCTCGCCGCAGCAACGCCGCATCCAGGAGATCTACACCGGCGTGATGGCCGCGCCGACCGCGCAGCTCAAACGCTGGCTCGCCGCGCTGAAGAACGACAACGCGCAGCGCGAGTACTACTTGACCGACGTGGTGGCGATGGCCGTGGCCGACCAAGTGCACGTGGTGGCCTCGCACGCCACCAGCGAGACCGAGGTGCTGGGCATCAACAGCCCGGCGCAGCTGGCCGACCTGGAGCGGCGTTACCAGCGCCGGCTCGCGGATGCGCTGATGGAAGCCGGCGTGCGCCTGGCCGACCCGGCGCGCATCGACATCCGCGGTGAGCTGACCTGCGGGCAGGACGTCGAGATCGACGTGAACTGCGTGTTCGAGGGCAAGGTGACGTTGGGCGACAACGTGCGCATCGCTTCGCACTGCGTGATCCGCAACGTGAACATCGCCGATGACGCCGTGATCCACTCCTTCACGCACATCGACGGCGAGGCGCAGGGCGCCAGCGTCGGCAAGGGTTCGCTGGTCGGCCCGTTCGCACGGCTGCGCCCGGGCGCGGAGCTGGGCGAGGAAGTGCACATCGGCAACTTCGTCGAGGTGAAGAACTCCACGCTCGCCAAGGGCGCCAAGGCCAACCACCTGGCCTACCTCGGCGACGCCACGGTGGGCGAGCGCGTCAACTACGGCGCCGGCAGCATCACCGCCAACTACGACGGCGCCAACAAGCACCGCACGGTGATCGGCGCCGACGTACACATCGGCAGCAACAGCGTGCTGGTGGCACCGATCACGGTGGGCGAAGGCGCGACCATCGGCGCGGGTTCGACGGTGTCGAAGAGCGCCCCGGCCGGCCAGCTGACCGTGGTGCGCGCCAAGGCCGTCTCGCTGGCGGGCTGGAAGCGGCCGGTAAAGACGAAGAAGTAGTGCCGCTGCAGCTCAAACGCATTGGCGTTCGAGGCTCATAGGACGCACAGCGCTGCAGTGGCCGGTCGCGGCCCTCGAGCGACATTCACGCGTGACCGCTTCGATCGGCGCGCGGGCAGGCGGTCCGGGTATGCGATTTCCGGCCCTCGCTCGCGGGCGACCACCGAGACTCGCCTCGCATGACCTCGTCAACACCAGCTTCGGCCTGCCACCGCCAGGGCAACCGCGAATGGGGCCTGCGATCGCACACCCGAACCCCCTGCCCCACAACCACCGAGGCCTTCGTGAGGGCAGGCCACCGCGGATGCCGGCAGGGCGGCGGTGGTGCCCGCGGGCGCAGGCCCCATTCGCGGTCGCCCTGGCGCGAGCGGGCCGTACACGGTGTTGATGCGGTGAGAGTGGCGTGCCGCGGTGGACGCCCGCGAGCGTGGGCCGGAGAACGCGGGTACCGCCGTCGACCTGCGACCATGCCCGTCGCACGCAAAGCAGACCAACGACGACCGCAACGGGCCGAAAGCCGCCCCCCGACCACGCCCAGCGGTCCGCCTTGAACCGGCTCGACCTACCCCGGCACCCCAGCTCCGCGTCCGCGATGCGCCAACTCCATGCCCCGCTGCAGCACGCAGAACACGCCGAGAAGCGCGCCGATGACGATGCGCGTCCACCAGGAGCTGAGCGTCCCGTCGAAGCTGATCAGCGTCTGGATCACGCCGAGCATCAGCACGCCGGTGAGCGTGCCCATCACGTAGCCGACGCCGCCGGTCAGCAGCGCGCCGCCGATCACCGTGGCGGCGATCGCATCGAGCTCCAGGCCCTGGGCATGCAGCCCGTAGCCCGACAGCGTGTAGATCGCGAACAGCACACCGCCGAGCGCCGAGCAGGCGCCGCTGAGCGCATACACCGCGATGCGCGTGCGCGCCACCGGCAGGCCCATCAGCAGCGCCGAGCGCTCGTTGCCGCCCACGGCGTACACCGCGCGGCCGAACGGTGTGCCGTGCGCCAGCCACACCGCCGCGGCCAGCACCGCCGCGGCCACCACCACGCCGGGCGAGACCTCGCCGAGCGCGCCCAGCGGCAGGCGCGCCTGCGACCAGGCCGTGAGCGTGGGCTCCGAGATGGCGATCGAGTCGATGCTGATCAGATAGCACAGGCCGCGCGCAAGGAACATGCCGGCCAGCGTGACGATGAAGGCGGGGATCTGGAAGGTCTGGATCACGAAGCCCATCGCCGCGCCGAACAGCGTGCCCCCAGCGAGCACCAGCGTGATCATCAGCAACGGCGGCAGCTGCGCGCGCTCCACGCCCCAGGCCAGCACCATGGTCGTGAGCGCCACGACCGAGCCCACCGAGAGGTCGATGCCGCCGGACAGGATCACGAAGGTCATGCCGATCGCCACCACCAGCAGGAAGGCGTTGTCGATCAGCAGGTTCAGCAGCACCTGGCCGGAGAAGAAGCCGCGGTAGGCGAACGAGCCCGCCGCGAACATGGCCACGAAGAGCAGCACCGCCACCCAGCTCGGCAGCGTCTGCGCGTTCAGCCTCGGCATGAGCTTCAAGCCGCCACCCGCCGCTTCGTCAGCCAGCTGCGCAGCTCGGGCGACTGCACCAGGCACACCGCGAACACCACCACCGCTTTGACGACGAGGTTGATCTCGGGCGGAACGCCCAGCGAGTAGATGCTGGTCGTCAGCGTCTGGATGATCAGCGCGCCGAGCACGCTGCCGCGCAGGCTGAAGCGCCCGCCCAGCAGCGAAGTGCCGCCCAGC
>Ga0209480_10000614_pt1 | contig 28626 bp, 24 predicted proteins | sample JI61114C2DNA_FD_187501 | JGI IMG/M metagenome (GOLD analysis project Ga0209480, IMG submission 187501) | Wastewater effluent complex algal communities from Wisconsin, to seasonally profile nutrient transformation and Carbon sequestration -... | ecosystem: Engineered > WWTP > Effluent > Algae... | reverse complement strand
GGAAAAACTCAAGGTCCAGACCTTGGTTCAATTATTTCAATACTAGGCGCCGAGCGAGTAAAATCCCGTCTGGAAGCGGCCCTGACTCACAAGTAAGCAGCTAAATCTATGAATAAGATTCAAGTCTTCAATACTCTTTCCGGCACGAAAGAAGAATTTGTTCCACTGCAGGACAACGTCGTCAGAATGTACGCCTGCGGCCCCACTGTCTATGATTTAAGCCACCTCGGTCATGCCCGCATGGCCATTGTCTGGGATGTGGTACAACGCTATTTGCGCTTTGTCGGCTACGACGTTATCTATGTGCGCAATATCACCGATGTCGATGACAAAATCATCAAGCGCGCCAAAGAGTTAGGCATTACACCAGAGAAGCTCTCACGCCAGTACACCTATGCCTTCTGGCACGACATGCACTCACTCAATGTCGAATCACCAGATTTCGAGCCAAGAGCCACCGAGTACATCACCCAGATGATTGCCTTCACCCAGGGTCTAATTGATGGTGGCCATGCCTATGAAGCCGGTGGCGATGTCTATTTTGACGTTGCTTCTTTCAAAGACTACGGCAAATTGGGCAAGCAAAACTTAGAGCAATTGCTAGTGGGCTCGCGCGAACAAGCCGTAGCTCAAGAAACCCTGGCCCACTTGAAAAAGAGCCCGGTTGATTTTGCCTTGTGGAAATCTGCCGATGCTAGTGAACTGGGTTGGCCTAGCCCCTGGGGCAGGGGCCGTCCGGGCTGGCACCTGGAATGCTCAGCCATGGTCAAGCGCATACTAGGCGAAACCATCGACATTCACTGCGGTGGAGAAGACCTTGTTTTCCCTCACCATGAAAACGAAATAGCTCAGTCAGAAGCTTTACATGGCCAACCCATGGCACGCTATTGGCTGCACAATAGCTTTGTGCAAACCAATTCAGAGAAAATGGCCAAGTCACTAGGCAATTTCAAAACGATTAGAGACTTGCTGGCAACATTTTCGGCCGATACCATTCGCCTCTTTATTCTGCAATCGCACTATAGAAATCCGATTGACTTCACCATTGAAAGTTTGCAAGCCACCAGCACTGGAATTCAACGCCTGCTGCGAGCCGCCAGTTTCGAACACGGATTAAATGAGAGTGAAGCTGTTGCCCCAAGCGAGGCAGCGCAAAAAACTGCTGACACATTCAAAGAAGAATTTGCCGCAGCGATGAACAACGACTTTAATACAGCTGTTGCGATTTCGCATCTCTATCAACTGGCAGACGGTATTACTCAGACAAAATCAGCAGCCGACAAGCAGTATCTCGCCAGCACTCTGGTTCACTATGCCAAAGTATTAGGCTTGACCATGACTGACACACGACAAGAGCTAGACACCGCCACCGGTGCCAAGCTAATAGATTTGATTCTCACCTTGCGCAAAGAAGCACGAGAAAGAAAAGACTATGCCTCGTCAGATCTGATTCGCAAAAGCCTGACTGAAATTGGCGTAAATGTCATGGACAGCGCCGATGGAGCGACTTGGGAGAAGATCTAGATTTTCAGCAATCACTTAAATAAACTTGTGGCTAACTTGGGCGCGGGCCCCAGTAGCTGCAAGCGTTGCATTTCACCATGTTATCGGTAACAGTCCAATCGCAGGCCGAAATGCAAGTTTTCGACGATCGCAGCTTCACGTCCACTTCAAACGGCCCTTCGATTAACGTTCTAAAAATCTGTTCGCAGAAAGAACATCTCATTACCTGATAATTGCCGTCGACACCGAGCACAGGCCCGTAATGCTTGCTGCCGCATAATTTTAAGTCGAAATCGTCCAAAGACCTTTCCTGATTGCGCTAAAACTAAATTGTATTGCCACAGCTGAAGTTTGGCTAGCACCAAGACTCACTTCTGCTCTTTGCTGTGACGGTCATAAACGTTATAGCGATAATTCCAATCGGCAAATTCTTTAGCACCGACGCAGCGTGAGTGATAGCGGGCTTCGCCCTGGCACTTATACTGAGACAAAATTCGAGAAATCATGTCAGCCTTTTCTAAGCCATCAAAGGTCTGACCACCTTCAACCACAATTACGCCTGGCTTATTTTTATCGATATCGCTGCGCAATCGATCGAACATCTTTTTCTTGGTCGCTACAATCCAGCCAAAGGGCTTACCGACCATGTGATCCGCTAAACCATGACCCTCGATATTAGCTAATGAACTAAAGGCTTCAGTACTAATGAAATAGGTAGCAATCGGTTTTTCCGCCAGAGTATAGAGCGGGAAACTAGGCAGCAGTCGGCCATTGAGAATCATAATTGAATCACCCGACTGACAATATTTAGGGAATGCATCAGCCAGTGCAAGATATGTTGGGTCAATGGCCATGGGTCCGGTCAATGCGGTAACGTTCTCACGACGCTGAATTATCTCAAGGGAGATTAGGGTCAAAACGGTGAGCGAACAAACCACAGCAAGAGAGACTGACTGCACCTTAGGCAGGCGACTATAGGAAAGCTTAGGATAACGCCGAGCGATGCTAGAGAAGAAACTACTCTCAAGCAAATACAAAAACTGCACAGAGAAGCACATGCAAGTAGCCCAAATCAACAGCAAGATGTCGCTACTCAAGCCGCTCATGCCCATTTGATAGAGAACGAAGCCAGCCATCATCAAAGCCATAATTGGTCGCAATAAAGGCAGTCGATTGACGATACCAAAACTGACAATGGCTGCTGCCGTACAAACATAAATCACATCGCGACGGTCTGGGGTGGCACCAAGGCCGAAATAAGCAATTTGATCTAAGTAGTAGCTGGTAATTTTAAGAGGAATGATCCAATCGATCAGCTCTTTGAGAGCAGCTTGATCGAGCTGCAGCAAGTAAGACCAAGAAACGAGAAATGATATTAAAAGCCAAAAGAACTCATCGGCAAATGAGTTTGCTTTACCAAGCAAACGGCGGCTAATAAATTCTGCCACCTCAACTGTTATAGGCACGATTATAAACAGCGGGTCGAGAGAAGCAGCAAAACCAGCAAGAATTCCAGCAAAAAAGCGAAGCCAGTGACTGCCAGCTTTGCCTAAATTATCGGTAGACGAAAACCAGGCAGTGAGACGCAAAAAGAAGTAGGGGCTGAGTAGCAAGCAAAAAATATGCTGAGCGCAACCATAAGAGTAACCCATAGCAAAATTGGCGATAGCAAAACCAATTAAGGCAAACCACAATTGCATCTGCCTGCGCTGATCTAACCTAGCGGTGACAACAGTATAGATACAAAGGGCAAACGAAAGCGTCGCCAATAGTGAGACTTCAACAAATGAAGCTATAGCGATAGCATTGAACGGCAGCACAGCAGCGCTGCTATGGCCGGAAAGCAGCTGAGCCAATAAAACAGCCGGCATGCGCAAGAAAACCAGAGTCAGTGGTGCGTCAAAATAGAAATCGCGAAAGGGAACTTGACCATGAAGCATGCGATTGGCTGCTTCCATTTCATAACAAATTGAACCAGCCAGGTCGCTGAAGAAAAAGGCACGAACAACTATGCTCAGGGCAAAAACAGCCAGAGCAGAGCAAGCTACAAATATTCTTTGCTTACTAGTCATTGCGTTTATAAATACTTATACCGTCTCTATCTTCTATTTTTTTATAGTTAGCCATGCGGGTGTTGATAAAGTCAACATCGCCAAAAACCCAACTCATAGGATTGTCTTGAATGTAAATTAGCTTCGGTCTATTTTTCTGAATATCCTCTGTATACCAGTCAATAACTTGTTTTTTGTATCCTTTAAAGCGCTCTTTCGCCTTAGCATCAAGCTCCGGCTTATCAACAATGAACGACAATATCGGCAGCATCATACCGTGCAAAAATCGTGAAGCTGGCTTTCTTTCGGTCTGCAAAAGCACTGGATAGCCAGGAGCCATTGAGGCACAAATAAACAGAATAGAATCACCCTTACTACTATGTTCTAAGCAAGAGCCAACAAAGCCGTCCATGTCATCCACAAAACCCATACCCCACTCAGGGTAGCCGACCTGTACCAGAGGGTATGGTTGTCGGTTGCGCAGCTCTTCGTCTTCAACTACTTGTACCGAATTTAAATAAATGCCACCACCAACAACAGAAGCAGCCGCCACAAAGACCGCCATGCCCGCCAATTTAGGTCGGCCCAAACCAATTGCCTTAAGAGGCAATAGCTGATAGAGCAAAGCAGCTTCAACAGCAAGTGCCATTGTATTTCCCATGCGCACAGCAATCATGTGGCACGACCAGGCCTGACCGGCAAGAACAAAAACCACAGCCGACATAAACGAAAAAGCACAAATTGCCAGGGGCAAGCTCGACGACTGAGCCAAGACTATAGCTAACAAAGAGGCCAGGGCCAAAAGAAGAAAATCACTGCGCCAATAACTAGCCATATTGAAAATGGGCGAAGTAACGTAGTACTCATAGCCTTCTTTATAGATTGGCACGACAAAATTGAAAAACGCTCGTAGTTCTTGCGCTGGCAAAAAAATAAAATGCACAAGATATACGACAATCACTGCTACTGCAGCTAACACCTCCGGACTAATGAACGGTTTGAACTGACGTGTGCGCAGCCACCAAACAATTTCAGGTGCAGTAGCCATCAGCATAAAATGCGGCTTAAGCGCCAGGCCAATACCGGCCAAAACTCCAGCCGCGATGCAAGGCCAACGGCCAAGCTTAACGCCTTGCCAACGCAAATAACGAAGCAAAAGAAATGGCGCATAAACAATGCAAAAGATATGCTCTCTCTGGCCAAAATCCATGCGCTGAACCTGATTGAAATAAGCAAATCCGATCAAGGCGCTGGCCCCAAGCACAACGGCACCAGTGCGCCTGGCTGCCACCAGAACCCAAAGCACAATAAAACAACTGAGAAATTCAAGCAGCGAAACATAGATGGAAAAACTCAGTGGTATCGGCATATGGCACAGGCGAGAAAGCAGCACCGGTAAAACCTGAATATAGATAGCCAAAGGCGGATTGACATCGAACATGTCTACATAAGGCACTTTTCCTTCAAGGAGAAGCTGCGCCATATGAACAAACAGACCTTGATCACAGAAGATCAACATCGGATGAGAAAACCACCAGCGCAAAGCCACAACAAGAAGCACAAGAGAGAGAGACCCAGCTGCCAACAAGACCACAATGGACAAATCATTAGGCATGGGCTGATCGTCTACATTTTTGTAATCCTGCAGCTCTTGCTGTTCAAACTCATTTACTTCTTCGCCTAGCAAAGCCATGCTAAGCACTCCAAAGGTCTATATTGTATTGCTTGGTACAGATGGCATCCATAACAATGTCATCATCAGCCATCTGTTTTTTGTATGGCGCAATATCCTCCGGACGACCTTGGAGTTCGGGCGAAACCAGGCAGAGCTTGAAGTTAGCTTCCTTCAGGCGTTTATAGTCTTTTTTGTCAAGCGACAAACGAGTGAAGCAATCAATCCAAACCCATTCAACCAGGCCCGAAAAATTGAGCACAGTTTCTATGGTCTCAAACTCAGAATAACGCAAGGCAATGCGTTTCTCGCCGCGCTTAGTCAGATTAACAATCATCGGCAGGGATGAATCAAGAAAGAAATAATTCTCGATCTTATACTTCTGCATCAAAGGCAAAATCGTATCTTCAATTCGCTCACTCTTAACATTCAAAATCAGAGTGCCATGATTATTGTACTCAGCGAAGAAAGGCTCAGCATCCTCACCATCCTTAAAGGGGTCATGCTGCAAAATCAAACGTTCACCACGGTCACGCAAATCGATCTCGCAACCAAACTGGGGTGGAACCTGACGCAATGCTTCTAGTTGATTAATGCGATGGGCAATAAAATGCATTTAAATTTCCTTTGCTGAGTGACTAAGCGAGTGCTTCAGTTTGATACTAAAATCGACGGTGCGCTTGATGAACTTTACTTTCGACTTAAAGCCTGTGTTCCACTTAGACTCGCCGTGAATGCGAGGAGGAAAGACCACGTCAAAGCGGACGATGTTGAGATTCTTTTGCCTAGCCATGTAATAGGCATACAAATCTAAAGCAAAGTCATTGGGTGGCTGAGTCCACGACTGAAAGAAAGAACGATGAAAAATATTAGGTTGAGCATTGATATCCCAGAGGTTGGTACCCATGAAACAAGTCTCAAATAGACTCATGCCGCCGGTAAAAAACGAGTCAGATAGCGGCCGGCCACGACGCAAACCCTTAACGTAAATATCTTCTGGGTAGTTTGCTTGCTTAATTAGATCAATGGCTTTAACAATATCGCTGGGATCGGTCTGCATATCGGCGTGAGTCCAACCGATATAATCACTTTGGCAAGCACGCAAACCCTCCAGTATGCCAAAGCCATAACCTTGATTAACAGGCACTCTTAGTGACCGGGCAAAAGAAAACTGTGGCAGCTGACTGGCTAAAGTAGCTGGGCTATCGTCAGTAGAGCCGTTATCAACTAACAGCAGCTCAACTTGCGAATTATCATTGGCAGTGATTTTCTCAAAACGACTGAGAATCAGCGGAATATTTTTCGACTCGTTATAACATGGCATTACCACAGTAAATGTCTGATTATTTGGATTTGTCATGCCTGAATCTTGCTGACCTCTTTCTTATAGTCATGCCATGAGCACTTACGGAAAAACGACTGCCAGTAAGCAAAGGTCTTAAGATCATTGGGTATGCCAAAAGAGATATAGTCGATAACTTCAAAGACCACACATTTGAGGCCAGAATCGGCTAAGACACCAACCATACTATCTACATAAAACTCGCCGTTGACACGAATATCTTGCTCAAGCATCACCTTCATTGCTTGATCAAAATACTTTGCTTTGCGAAAGAAAAAGGCACCAACTATGGCATGATCAGCGCGCGGATTATCTGATATTGCCTTCTTCACAGAAACACCAGAAATAACTGGAAATTCAGCTGCGGCACTCTCTTCTGTAGGCGCAACTTTAAGCCAACCAAACATTTGAGGGTTTCGTTCACTAGATGGATGATTACGGAAACTAAAAGCAGCCATATCGATAGATTGATCTGCCATCAAGGCTTGCCACTTACTGTGGTCGTAAACAATACCGTTATCGCAGGCACCAATCAACAAACTGGCCTCGGGGTCAATAGCTGGCTCAGCCCCGTCAATACCGAGCTGGCAAGAAGAAGCCTGACCGGCAGTGATACCATCGATAGCTACCACACTAACATTAGGAAACTGCTCAGTCAGTATCCCTTTCAATTGCGAATTATCAAGGTGCTCTTTCTGTGCGACGAAGACATAACGCGAGGCTGGCGGCAAATTATCGCAGGCAAGCACCACCATGGGCTTGTTCGAAACTGGAATAAGCGGCTTGGGCGTCAAATAGCCCACATCGGCAAAGCGAGAGCCTTTGCCCGCCATTGGAATAAGACAGGTGTTAACCAGAAGAGCATCTTTGGCTGTAACCGGGCGATTCTTTCGCCCTGTGCGTGGCTCGTCTTCTGAACCTTCATGGGCCAATCTTGTGAAATAGTCAGACCAGTGTTGATACTCCTCCAGATCACGAGGAGTACCCCATTGCAGCATGTAGTCAACTTCGTAAACTGAGACACGAAGACCATCGGCCACCATGAGGTTGTAAATCATACTGACATAGTATTCGCCGTTGACTTGAATATCTTGCTTCATCAACTCTTGGAAGTAGTGCTTGACGTACTCTCCACGGGAAAAATAGTATGTGCCGTTAGAAGCAAACTCAGCCATGCGATTATCTGTAAATGGCTTCTTCTCTTGAATCGCTTCCAACCAGAGGTTCTTCTCTTTGATAAAGGCATAGTTATCAGTGCCAAGCATGTGCGGATGAAAGTTGCGGTAAGCTGGAACCGAGCCGGCAGCTTTTCGACTGCGGGTTTTTGCTAAGAAGTCAGAGTAGTGCCAATATGAATAGAAATCACAATAGTTGACGATTGTCTCTTCGCCAGAATCTATTCGATCTAAACACTGCCCAACGGCATAAACAGGACCTTTGCGATGGGTATCAATGGTAATTATTTCAGCCTGCGGAGCAATACGATTGAGTACTTCAGCTAACTTTGTCTGAGTCATATGCTCAAGGTTGCAGACAAAAGTAAACTTATCGGCAGGAGAAAACATTGAGACCACATGCTCAATCATCGGCTTGCCGTCTACTTCGATTAATGGTTTCGGCAGCTTGTAGCCAGCTTTTATAAAGCGCTCACCAAGGCCAGACATAGGAATTACAACATGGGTCATAGGCTCTGCCTGTATTTCTCAGCTTCCCAATTGCTCAAATAATCGACTTCGTCCTGGGCCAAATAGGTCATGTCATCAAGCTCCCCACCCAGTTGTAGCATGACGTGGGAACGCAAGACTTCTTCACTTTCTCGACACTTGCGCAAACTCTGCCCGAGAAGCAAAATATGCTCGCCCGAAATTATCACCTTTGGCGGGTGGCCAAACTTCTGCAAATAATCAGCCACAGATTGCACCGCTGAGGCACTATCAAAGTCGGCTAGAGCCAATCCACTAGCACCACAGTAAACCAATTGATCAGGCGTGGCACACGGGGCAAGCAAATAGGCGGAATTGCGCTTCAGGGCATCTTGGAGAATATGGTCATCACTTAAATAGGCTAACCACTTGGTGCCACAAACTTGATTAACGAGAGCAGAGGCAAAATTAACTAGTTTATAGCGATAGAGGTTGAAAGCAAGCTCGCTGGCCAATTTGTCTACCACTTCATTGGTAATCTGCATCACCACTTGCTTATTGGCACCAGCCACAATCAGGCCATGGTTTTCCAAAAATACGATGGCTAGACTGGCCTTGTCAGCAGCAGCCGGCTGCCAATTCTTTTCCCTGAGCTGCTGCTGAAGAGCTACAGCTAAGGCTGGCCCTGGCGTTTTATAAGAAACAAGAAAAAGTGAATCTTGATACTGCGGAAACTCGCTAGCAAAAATATCTCTCACTCTCTTCTGCCAATTCTTGCGACAAACCAGGGCTGCCACAGCTATTGGATGGGTGTGAAGAGTATATTTTCCTAGTAAGCAATGCAGCAGTGCTTCAATCGATGGCCGTCTATTACTAGAAGCAACCGGCGTAAGAGCAGCAGCCACAGCGACTTTGGCCTGGGCCTCAAGCGCTTCAACAGAAAGATTAGCATCACAAGCAGACAAGAACTGCAGCAAAGCAGGCCATTGCAACAAGCAAAAATCAGCCTCAGAGCCGACTTCACTTAGTGCCATACCAGAAGCTTTAACAAAAATGCGGCCATCGTCGAGCTTGACTGATGTGTTACCACCACCGGCCTGCACCAGATCGAAACGCTCTCCAGCAAAACGCGATATTTCTATAAGATCTGCTATTTCAGTTTCTATGGCGTTCATTTTTTCACCAAATCAAGCAACTGAAGAAAGTCATCGAAAATAGTAACACTGCTCATGTCGACAATGGGCTGAATATTTGCAGCTTCAGTATTGAGCCAATAGCAATCAAGACCAAGTTTGCGGGCACCTTCGATATCACGCTCAAAGCTATCACCAATCATACAAAGAGCAGTCAAGGGCAAGTCGAGCTTCTGCGCAGCCAATTCAAATATGCGCGGGTGCGGTTTTTCGTGGCCGCTCTCTTCGCTGGTAACAATAGCCTGTAAATAGGTGGCAATTTTCAAGTGAGCAATTTTGTCAAACTGAACCCGCGCCGTTAAATCAGTGACTATAGCGATTGGCAAACCTACTGACTGAAGAAAAGGGAGACAGCCTGGGCGCAGCTGCATATTGTCAAAAAATGTCTGCCAATAGAGATCTTCAGCAGCTCCAGCTAATAAATGAGGGAAACGGCCAAAGGCCTCAACAATACCTTGAAAATATAGCAATCTACTGTGGGATGAAGCCAATCCGTGCAAGCTCTTATTGACTCTACTGCGGCAAGCAACATACTGAGCCTCGATCGCCTCAAGCCCCTGCTCAAGCTCTGCAGCCAGCCACTGCAAAGCAGCAGCAATAGCCGGTTCGTGAGCCTGTTTATAGTCATAGACTGTATTATCGAGATCAAGGAGAATGCCTTCAAACTTCATGCATTTCTTCCTTGTCTTTCATCAAGTCATTGATGATAAGCAGAATAATCAACTGCACAAAGCCACGCAAATCTTCTGCCCACTCAATTTTACTCTCGACTAACTCTTCTAAATTAGGAATCATTTCACTAGCTAATTTTTGCAATAACGCTGGTGGCACTGGCTCTGAGAGAGTCAAATCTTGCTTTGATAGATTTTCGCTGTAGTCCCAATGTAAGAGCAGACCATTAGCCATAAGCTCTTGCACTAAATCTTCTAGATGAATACTTGAACTTAGTGACAACTTGAGCGAAAGTTTAGCCTGAGCTGTTAGAGAGCCCTCATCAAGCAAAGCCTGGGGATAATAGCGAATACAGAGATCAGCAAACTCTCTCTGGGGAGAAATAAATTTGTCTGCGTCATTCTTTCGGCGATTGATCTGAGCATTAGCTTGCTTCTCGGTATATCCTCGTTCGCGGTGATCGCGACTGACTTTCCAAAAAGTCTTAAGCTCCGCTTCTGGATCCATGAAAATTTTCAGATCAATTACTTTTCGCGACTTAGGCAAATAGAAAGTGTGTAAGCCAGAAAGGACAATAAAATCGTTGGGCTCAATCACCCGAGCGCTAGTAAAGGCACCAGTTGAGTGATCATAGTCGGCACGCTCAACACTCCGTCCGCGTTTCAAATTGAAGAGTGTATCGGCCTGCCTGTGGAGGAAATTGGCTTTTGGATCAAGATGGGTAATATCTTTCTTCCAATTTTCATCGTGGCGAGCCCATTTGTGATCAGCGTCACCTTCAAGCTCAACCACGCGATTTTGCAGTAAGGCCTTTATGTCTTTGAGCAGTGTTGATTTACCAGCACCACTATCGCCACCAATACCAATGACAATAGCTCTCTCGCGCTTATAAATTGAATTACTGCGCACACCAGTGCGATAGCAAAGCACGATATTGGCAAGCAAAGTTGCCTCTAGCAAAGTAAAGGCCAGAGAAGAAAGGTGCTCACCAGGAATGCCTAAATTCAAAGCATTACCGCAAAAGACAATGGCCGGATAATCGAAGTGATGGAAAAAGAGAAAATAGAAAAGATAGAAGCAAGAAAGGGCCATACCAGCTGGCACAATGCGGCTATCACGTCGGCTATATTTGATCATGAAAATGCTGAGAAAAGGCACAATCCAAACGTACCAGCCGGGCGCAGGCACAATGAGAGCGACAAATAAAGCAAAGACAATATTGAGAAAGGCATCTAATAAGTCAAGATTGATTTTGGGATAGAGGGCAAAACGCACATAGGTGCTGCACACAGCCAGAACTGGCAAGAAAATGTGCATTGAACCAATGCTGATGTAAGACTCAAAGATCTGGCTCTGCTTGGGATTATGCAAAACAATTGCCTGAAAACCAGGCGACGACAAGAAGGGATAGACCCAGAAGATAAGCATGAGAAGCGAACAGACGAGATAAAGCCCGGCCATCTTGGGCTTCTGATTGCGATAAATATAAGTGAGACAGAGGGGCAGGGCCGCCGCCACGTGAGACTTAGTCGCCAGAGCTAAACCAAAGAGCAGCGCCGATTTAAGCGTATCGTGTTTGCGCAAGAAATAAACAGCAGAAAACAGTATCGCTGTTGGTATCAAGTCGAGCTGTGAGTGAATGTAGCAAGCATAAAATATGATTGGCGAAAGAAAGTAATACCAGAAAACTTTGTTGACCCTTGCCGGAAACATTTTGACCAATAGGAACGCAATCAAAATATCGCTAAGAAGAGTGGGCAATTTCATAAAGAAATTGACGAAATAGGTATTTTCGAAACCAACAAGCTTCAGAGGCAGACAAAAGAAAGCGACGATATAAAGCATCAGCGGCTGATAAGGAAATTGATCCCGCTGTGTGGTGGTTTGAAAATAGAAATCCCAAGGGTTGTCAAAGTGACCGATAAAGTGCTGAACAAACGGCACAAATAGCTGGTTCATATAACCAGACGAAAAAAGCACCATCAGCAAAACCTTGGCAAAAACCACCAGAGCAAAAGCGCTGAGGCCAATTGGGGCCACAGACTTGAGAGCAGCACCCGCTGTGCCACCGTCGAGCTTATCTGCTGGATTCAAAATCGGTTTTGCTTTTGCTTCCATCAACCCTGCTTGATCACTTTCTATTTTGATATGCCCGCTCTTTGGAGGCGGACCACTACTTACAACCACATCAAAACAATCGACTGCGGCCAAATAACTGTATCAAGTGGCTACAATGCAAACAGAGTCAATTTTATCGTTACTACTTAGAAGCAGTGCCTTCTGGGTAGTAAATGAAATCGCAGCGGAATGGTGCCGGAGCGTCTTTGAAATCAGCAGGCAAGGGAGCAAAGGGTGACTGAGTTCTCACCGAGTCAACAGTTCTCTCAATAGCCCGTTGACCACCGGTGGCGCTGACCGTATGAACATCGGTGCACAGACCTGGTCGAGTAATTAGAAATTCAACGGCTACGCTGTAGCGATGGTCAGACTTAAGTGGCCGCCAACCTTCTGCCAGGCGATTCTGCAGATCTATGCAGTAGCGCTGTTGCTCAGGAGTGTAGCTATGTTCGCTCACCGGTGAAACCATTACTTTGTGAGGACCAACTGGCTTGGCCGGCTCGGCAGTAGTTGTAGTGGTAGTTGTTGACGTAGTGGTGGTCTTGTCTCCAACTTTATCGGTCTTACTGCATCCAGTCACTATGACAGCCGCAGGGATAAGCAATGAACACAAGAGAACCGACAGGCGCATGGTAAGACCTCGAATAAGATAGACCCATTCTACACGAGGGCGAATAAGTCATGTATCACCTGAAAGCCTTCAGCAACTGTAAAAATCCGGTAAGCACAAAAAAGTTGGGCGCGAAAGAAAGAAATCCGCCCAAGAAATAGACAGCTAATGCTCGATAGCTTCCACCGGTCGCCTAATTTGAGCGCCAACGCAAAGGCCGTCATTAAAATCGAGGTCTAGATATGCCTCTTTCAGCCCCCGGCTCATGACATAGCTCAACTGCACTACTTTGTTGTCAATCACTTTCTTCTCACACAGACGACTGCCGAGAAGCTTTTCAAGCTGTTGAACATCTTTGCCTATCAATCTTCCCGAGCCAATCAAGTCGTGAACCATTGAATAGCGGGTCGGACCAACGCCAAAATCCCAAATCTCACTATTAAACGGCAAAGGTGTGGGATCTTGCACAAACGAAATAGCCAGTACTGCTATGGCAATCAAGAGAATTAACTCTATGGCCAACAACCACTTGAATATAGGCCGGGTCCGCCACAAAGTTTTGAAATCAAGTTTACTCAAGGTCTACCGGCCAAGTCCTATCATGCAATTCGTCACCAACTGGTAATTATAGGGGTATTGACATAGTCGCTATATTTTGATATTTGTACAAATATAGAAATATAGAACATAAGAATACGAAATATGGAAATACAATCAGTTTTAAACGCCTTTGGCGCTCTTTCCCAAGAATCGCGCTTAAACGTCTTTCGCCTTTTAGTACAACGGGGTCCTGACGGTCTGGCCGCTGGCACAATAGCAGCTCAATTGGGCATAACGCCGGCCACCATGTCTCACCACTTGGAGCAATTGAGCCAAGCCGGGCTTGTTTCTTCACGTCGGGAAGGACGCTCAATCATCTACAGCGCCAAGTACGACACAATGCAAAGTCTGATCAATTTCCTCATGGAAAATTGCTGCGAGGGAAAAATTGACTGCTGCAACGAAACTACAACTTGCAATGAAACTACAGCTTTCAACGAAACCAAACAGAAAGCCATAAAAGTAATCTTCGCTTGCGTACATAATGCCGGCCGCTCGCAAATGGCCGCCAGCTTCTTCAATTTATATTGCAACAAAACCAAAGCTTTTGCACTCTCGGCCGGCACCAAACCTGGTACCACTGTGCATCCCGAGGTGCTACAAATAATGAAAGAAGAGGGTATAGATCTCTCTGAAGTTAAGCCACAACTGCTCACCGACGAACTGGCAGCAGACGCCCACATGCTCATCACCATGGGCTGTGGTGAAACCTGCCCCATGATTCCAGGGCTAAAGAGAGCAGACTGGGCTTTGCAAGATCCCAAAGGGCAGCCAATTGAGCGCGTTCGCGAAATTCGAAACGAAGTGGAACAACTGGTAAAAAATCTCGTCCGGGAACTAGGCGTGGCAGCCCAATCAGATAGCAGGACAAAATAATGGTCGAGCAACCAAGCATAGGCTTCTTCGAACGTTGGCTCACTGTCTGGGTTTTTCTTTGTATTGGTGCGGGAATCGTTCTGGGGCAACTGCTGCCAGAGCCAGTAAAATTTATCGGTTCACTTGAGATCGCCAAAGTCAATATACCTGTTGGCTTTTTGATTTGGCTCATGATCGTACCGATGCTTTTAAAAATTGACTTCAGCGCCCTCGGCCAAGTCAAAGGCCACTGGAAGGGCATTGCTGTAACTCTGTTTATAAATTGGGCGGTAAAGCCATTTTCTATGGCCTTTCTTGCTTACATATTTATTCGCGTCGTCTTTGCACCATACCTTCCCCCTGAACAAATCGATAGCTACATAGCCGGACTAATTTTGCTAGCCGCCGCACCTTGCACGGCTATGGTCTTTGTCTGGAGCCAACTAACTAAGGGTGACCCTTATTTCACGCTCTCACAAGTAGCTGTTAATGACCTAATTATGATTTTCGCCTTTGCACCAATAGTAGGACTACTACTGGGCTTATCGGCCATAACAGTACCCTGGGATACCTTGCTAATTTCAGTTGGTCTTTACATTGTAATACCAGTTCTGTTTGCCCAGCTGTGGAGAAAACTATTACTCAAACAAGGGCAGAGCAGCTTTGACAAGACTCTTGAATTTCTTCACCCGGTCTCGCTGTCAGCTCTACTAACTACTCTTATTTTGCTCTTTGCTTTTCAAGGCGAAGCCATTCTCAAGCAACCACTAGTAATAGCGATGTTGGCTGTGCCGATTTTGATTCAAGTCTTTTTCAACTCCACTTTTGCCTACTTGTTGAACAAACATTTCGGAGTTGCTCACTGTATCGCTGGCCCCTCTGCCTTAATCGGAGCCAGTAACTTTTTCGAACTGGCTGTGGCCTCTGCCATAAGCCTATTTGGTTTCAATTCAGGGGCAGCACTCGCCACTGTAGTTGGTGTGCTAATTGAAGTGCCAGTGATGCTTGCCGTTGTTAAAATCGTCAACAGCAGCAAACAATGGTACGAAAAAGGACTTCCAGAAAATCAAAGTTAATTACTTGCAAGCAAGGAACAGAGACCAAATACGAGAGTCTTGCCAATACAGCGACAGGAGCAAAGCCATGAAAATTCAAGTATTCGACCCGCCAATGTGCTGTTCAACAGGCATTTGCGGACCAGGAGTAGACCCAGCTCTAGTAAATTTCACCGCCGATCTCGACTGGCTCAAACGCCAGGGCATTGAAGTAGAACGCTATAATCTCTCGCAGCAAACCCAGGCTTTTGTCAGCAATGCAACAGTGGCTGCGGCCCTGAAGAAAGACGGTAACGATTGCCTACCGCTTATTCTTGTTGACGGTAAAATCGCAGCCCAGGGCGTATTTCCAACAAGAGAAAAGCTAGCAGAGCTTACAAATTTAGAATTCTCATCTAGCGAAAACCAAAAAGAGACGAAGAGCGGGCTGAAATTTACTGTTCAGCTGGCCGAGCCTGCTACTTCAGAGTCTGCAAAAACCTCAGCCGCTTCAGGATGCTGCAGCGCACCAGCTGAAAAGGAAGAAGCAGACAAGAAGTCTTCCTGTTGCTAATTAAAGGAGCGGCTATGAACCTGGTTGAACAAGCCACTAAATATATGTTCTTCACCGGCAAGGGTGGAGTTGGTAAAACCTCAGTATCATGTGCTGTGGCCATTGCCCTGGCAGACAAAGGCAAGCGAGTTCTACTTGTCAGCACCGACCCAGCTTCAAACCTTGATGAAGTGCTTCACGTCACTCTCAGCGGCACGCCCACTGCCGTGCCTGACGTGCAAGGCCTCGATGCTCTCAACATCGACCCCGAAGCAGCGGCCGGCGAATATCGCGAAAGATTGATAGGGCCATACCGTGGCCTCTTGCCCGAGGCCAGCCTGAAGAGTATGGAAGAGCAGCTCTCTGGCTCGTGCACCACTGAAATTGCAGCCTTCGACGAATTTGCCAAGTTGCTTGGTGACGACGAAAAAACAGCCAACTACAACCACGTTATTTTCGATACCGCCCCAACTGGCCATACAATGCGTCTTCTTTCCCTACCAAAATCATGGTCGACATTCATTGAGAGTAATACCACTGGCACCTCCTGCCTTGGCCCATTAGCAGGACTGCAACAACAAGAAAACATATATGCTTCTTCAGTAAGTACACTAATGGATGCTACCCGTACAACTCTTGTACTAGTGGCTCGGCCGGAGCAATCAGCCTTAAGAGAAGCTGCCAATACAAGCAGAGAACTACGTGCCATTGGAGTTGCCAATCAATGTCTTATCCTCAATGGTGTCTTAAAGAACGACACCACTGGCGATGCTATAGCGGCAGCCTTCTCAAAGCGTGAACAAACAGCCAGAACCTCAATGCCAAAAGAATTAGTTGAACTGCCCCGCCAGGAAATATTACTGAGCGCCAAGGCCCTGCTTGGCGTTGCCGCACTAAGAAATATGTTTCAGTCCACAGCGGCGACGAATCAATGCGCCGAATCGGAAGCAAGAGCTCAACTGCCACCAGCCCTTCTGAGCATTGTCAATGAGCTAGAAACATCCGGCAAAGGCGTAATTATGACCATGGGCAAAGGTGGTGTTGGCAAAACCAGCATCGCGGCAGCCATAGCTGTAGAGCTTGCCAAAAGAGGCCACGCTGTGCGCCTGAGCACGACAGACCCGGCAGCTCATTTGTTATGGGTGGTAGAAAATCCAGTACCAAACTTGACCATTAGTCGCATTGATCCCGCCGCCGAAACCAAGTCTTACCAAAGAGAAATAATGCAAAGTGCTGGCGAAAATCTCGACGAGCAAGGACGAGCACTCCTAGACGAAGATTTGCGCTCTCCTTGCACCGAAGAAGTCGCTGTCTTTAGAAGTTTCGCCAATATTGTGGCTGAAGGGCAAGACGGTTTTGTCGTGCTCGACACCGCCCCAACAGGACACACAATTTTGCTGCTAGATGCAGCCCAGGCCTATCACAAAGAAGTCTTGCGCCAATCTAGCAATATGCCCGACTCTGTCATTAATCTATTGCCCAGACTACGGGATCCTGATTTTACTCGCATACTACTTATCACCTTGCCAGAAGCGACTCCAGTGCATGAGGCTAAGCACCTACAAGAAGACCTGGCTAGAGCAGATATACATCCATTTGCCTGGATTATCAATCAATCACTATCGGCAGCGCAAACAACTAACCCTGTCTTACAAGCCCGCCGTAACAATGAAGAGGAATACATTGCCGAAGTTGAGCAGCTAAGCCAACGCGTGGCCGTAGTGCCATGGCTAGCTGAGCCCCCGAGCGATACGTCGGGCTTAGAAAAAATGCTAGGCGGCAAACCTCAGAATTTGCCTGCGGCGACAGCTTCAGTTCGGTAGCACTAGCGGTAGCAACAAGCGCGCCCCAGGCTCTAATTCGATAGTTTCAAGGTGCCCGGCAATCTTATCATCGCCAGCTTTAACATGCATGTGAACAAAGCTTGAGTGGTGAGTAAAGATACCCTGGTGATGCTCAGAATAAAATCCAAGAATACTGACTGGCTTATCTTCAATGGTAAAGCGCACTTTGGCCTTTTCATGCAACTCTGGGCCTGGACTTGGCGGTGTTGACTCAGCTCTATTCATGACATGATAGCGAGCAGACTTAGCCACGCCTTCGATCAAGAATGGAAAAGGCTGATCAACATTGATACCGCATTTAGTAGCGGTATTTTTCACAATTTGATCAATCTCGCTAGCCGTCACAGCAGAAGACAGCGTAGTAGTCTGCCACCGCTCGACTGAAGCATAGACTAAAAAACAGGCCTTGCCTTTGAGATCATTATCAACTTTTACTTGGCTACTAATCACCCGAGCAATCAAGGGCTTGCCGTCCCAAATTGTCACTTCACCCCGTAAATTCGCTAAAGGACCAACGGCGTAAAGGTGAGGCAATTCAGCCAACGGTGACAAAGCAATCTTGCCACTAAAGTCTAGGCCCTGATGCACATTTTTCACAGCACCGGTCCAGCAAACAGTGTAGTTGCCATCGGCATAATTGTTATTAGCTACTTTCAGCAAGCGCTGCAAACGATGAGCCTCAGGAGTGGACAGAGACTGTTCGTTGATCATAGTAATCAGTGTGGGAGAACGATCTGAAGAGTGGTCGGCCTTGAGCCAAGAAATCAATTTCTCTATCAGGGCTGGTGAAAAATTTCCTTCCTCAAGCAAAAGATGCTCGCCTTTAGCATCAATCAGAAACTCTTTACTTCTGGCAGGCATATCACCGAAGAGTTCAGCTACGGCCTTTGGCGAGACCAGATGGTCATCGAGCCCTTGCATCACCAGCACTGGCATCTCTATTTTTTTTGCATAACTATCTGTCTTGGAAACGAACCGCACAAAGTCGAAAGCTTCTTTGCGTGTAAGTTTCATCTTGTGCGACGACCCAGTTAACCAGTGCTCTGCTAGTTCACGGTCGCTGGTAGCTTGTTTAATCACACCGCGTGAAGCAATGCCAGGCCGACGGCTATGAAAGAGATAAAGCTCAAAGATGCCTTTGACGGCAGTGCTTCGCATCTTTAGCAACTTCCAAGCAGGGGCAGAACAAACTACTCCGTCAACGAGATCGGCATTCTCTGCAGCAGCTCTTATTGCCAGAGCCCCTCCCATAGACTCTCCAACTAAAAATACTTTGTAGTCAGGATATTGTTTGTGAATATCGACCAACAACTTGCCGATATCACCAACGGTATCAATACAATTTAACTTGGCACGGTCGGCCTTATCTCTATCGGGTCCAAAACCGCGAACGTTTATGCTATAGCCAGCAATTCCCGCATCGGAAAATTGTTTCGCTAGGGGTTTATAGGCCATGGCGCAGAGACCTAGACCGTGAATACATACCACCACAATCTTTGCTGGTGTCTTACTTTTCCATTCAAGAATATGGCTATTGCCTACAACTACACAGGCTGGATCGGCAAGACAAGGTGAACCGATGTCACAAGTTTCGGCTGCCTGCACAGGCCTAATTAACAGACTAATTTCAGCCGTCTGTGCAAAAATCGCAATTAGAGCGCAGACAGCTAGCCCGCGACTAAACTTAGTCGACTTTACTCGCCTGCTTGCCGTTACCAGAGTTTGACTCAATTGATTCTTGCTGCACAAATTCATCTTGCTTTGGCTCAGCTGTTTTTGTCTTGGGCTGCTCGACCGAGCAGCTACGAGACATTCAGGTAGGGATGCCGAGTTTCGGCAATATATAAAGTTGCAAGGCGAAGTACAAGAGCACGAAGCCCACCATCCAAATCATGTTTTCCATAGCTTGCCGTCCTTTATTGGGTATATTCGTTGCCTTAATCATATTCTATCCTTCAATTCAAAAGTCTCTTAGCTGACTAGAGCTGCAGCTACTTGCTCTTGCCAAATGGCATGCTTGCCAGCGCTGTTCTGCATGGAGCTCCAAGTTAGATATCCACCAGACAAATTCTTCACCCTGAAACCATTTTGCTTCAATAAGCAGGCGGCATTGTAGGAGCGCTGTCCACTTTGACAATAAGTGATAATTTGTTTCTCTGCTGGTATTTCAGAAATTCGCAGTCTCAAATCAGGCAGCGGAATATGGATACTTCCAGGGATGAAGCCGCGCTCTCGCTCGCCCTTGCTACGCACATCAACGATGCAGTAACCGGCTCGGCCCAACTCATCGATTTGATGCCATTGCACCTGCTCACTGAAACCATCTAAGACATTAGTACCAGTCATGCCCGCCAAATTTATGGCATCCTTGGCTGAACCAAATGGTGGTGCGTAAGCTAACTCCAGCTCTGCCAGGTCACGGACGCTCAGGCCGGCCTTCATCGCTGTGGCGAGAACGTCGATGCGCTTGTCTACGCCTTCTTGTCCAACAATCTGAGCCCCAAGCAAGCGGCCGGTTTCTTTATGGAAAAGAACTTTGATATTGAGACGCTCGGCGCCAGGGTAGTAGCCCGCATGTTGAGTAGGATGAACATGGACAGCATCATAAACGATGTTGCTGAGCTTCAACTGCATCTCATTGAGACCAACGGATGCGACTGTCAAATCGAATACGCGCAAAATAGCCGTACCTAAAGTGCCCTTATATTTTTCATTGGCGCCCAAAATATTGTCTGCCACAATGCGACCCTGGCGATTGGCGGGACCACCTAAAGCAATCATTGTATATGAGCCACTGACGGGGTTGCGCACTTCAATAGCATCGCCGACTGCCCAGATATTAGCCGCGCTTGTCCGTAAATTTTCATCCACACGAATGCCACCACGCTCACCAATGGTTAGTCCAGCATTGCGAGCTAGAGCGACTTCTGGTCGAATTCCCAGCCCGAGAATAACAATATCGGCATGGATTGGCTTGTGCTGACCAGCTAAGACCCAGCACGATTTTGGGGTGTGCTCAGCAGCAATTCCGGCATTTTCTTCAGTAGATTCGCCTGCGGTAGCTTGGGCACCGGGAGCAAGGAAACCATTGATCGCCTGGCCAAGGATAATTTTCACACCTTGCTTGGCTAACTCTTTGTGCACAAGCTCTGCCATTTCAATATCAAGTGGTGCCAAAACCTGATCTTTACTATCAACTAGTGTCACATCAAGGCCGCGGCGCACAAGCTGTTCAGCCATTTCCAGGCCAATGAAACCAGCGCCAGCGACTACGGCAGTGCGCGGATTATGAGCCTCAAACCATGATTGGATAGACTCCACATCTTCAATGTTGCGCAGAGCAAAGAGCCCAGGAAAATCAATTCCTGGCACCGTTGGTCTAATAGCAGCAGCACCCATAGCCAAAACTAGGTGATCATAACTTTCTTGGTAAGTCGTCTCGCTTAGTCTATCTTTGACTGTAACTAGCTTTGCCTCGGCATCAATAGAGACAACCTCTTGATTGATGCGAATATCGAGATTGAGCTTCTTCTTCAACCCTTCGGGTGTGGCCACCAGTAGCTGATCTTGCGACTCGATTTCTCCGCCGACAAAATATGGTAACCCGCAATTGGCGTAGGAGACAAAACCACTACGTTCAAAGACTATGATCTCCGAACCTTCGGAAAGGCGCCGGGCGCGAGCGGCTGCGCTCATTCCGCCAGCAACACCGCCGACAATTACAATCTTTTGGGCCTTAGCTGACGACACTTTCATGATTCCTCCTAAGCGTGTGTTCTCCTGCACGACCGCTGGTAACTCATTGAGTTCCAAGTAATTGCCGTACAGAGATAATCTGCAATCTATATAAAATTTCTACGGCTTCGGCCTGAGCCGAGCCGAATCTAGCTACAGCAACCACCCTTGGCCTTGGGCTCTCCACCTTTGGCTTGCGGTTGGTCGCATTTAGCTGGAGCGACTCTAATCGGCAGCTGGTTCCACGGCGCTTTCATTAGTAGAAGGCCAAGAGCACAGGTGCCGGAAAGGCCAGCAAAAGTCAGACCGGCGCCAAAGAACCCAGGAATGACGAAAAACCAGGGATTGACCAGAACCCCAAGAAGCACCCCGGTCAATACGCCAACGCCAACCACTAACTGAATCTGACGCTCAATTGGCAGCATTTTCTTGCCTTCTGTGACCGGCAAGCCAGCTTTGCGCCAGGCAACCATGCCGCCCTCAAGAACCTGAGGCTGAAAACCGCGACCCATTAGAGCGTAAGCCCCCCGCTCGGCGCGCTTGCCCGATCTACATATAACAACCAGTTGGCCTTTTCTCGGTACTTCCTCAAACCGAGCCTCAAGCTCATTCAATGGCACGTTTATGGAGTTGGCAATGTGTTCTGTTTCGAACTCGATTGGGCTGCGCACATCTAGCAGAACCGAATCTGCCACTTTTGGAGCCAGTTCGGCGCAGGCCACTTGCTGGCAGGTTGTGGTATTGGACAGTTCTGACATGGCTAAGCCCTCTTGCTAATAAATCTCGTGCAATAAAATTACTATATCACCAATCAGTTATATGGCGAATCATTCTTAAGGTTGATTGCCGAATTAACCATACGGTTGTAAACTGGAAATAATTACCAGGGTTTCTCATCGTGAAAGACAAGAACAAACTTCTCTCAAGGCCAGCACTAGAAATAGTCGCGGCTCGCTTTCGTGCCCTTTCTGACGCCTCTAGATTGCAAATACTGCAACATCTATTTAAGGGTGAACAATCGGTGCAAGCCCTTTGCGAACTGAGTGGCATGAGCCAGGCCAATGTTAGCAAGCACCTCTCCGTGTTAGCAGAGCAGGGCATAGTGCAAAAGCGTAGGCAAGGTCTTTTTGTTTATTACAGCATTGGAGACGAGAGCATTTATCAGCTGTGCGATATCGTATGTGGTGCCGTTGGCAAGCGCTACGGTCAAGTGATGATGGAATTTTCAGAGCACTAACGCTGGCCCTTATCCGCTGGCACCTTAGTGCGCAGGTAGCCAATGGCGGCATTGATCTGGCCGTCTTTGATGGTGTTGTATAGCTGCGGTGTTGGATTATCCACTACCAGATTTGGCTGCAAGCCAATGCGAGAATCGTGGCCATCACCAGGCCAGAAGCCTGATGGTGTGTAATATCTAAAGGTAGTTACCTTGGTGGCACCTTTTTCGAAACGGTCAGGAAAAACTGATTGGCCAATTCCTTTGCCAAAAGTCGGCGTGCCAACTACATAGGCTCCGTCAGAATCTTTCAATGCGCCAGCGAGAATTTCTGCTGCCGATGCCGTGCCTTGATCGACCAGCACTACCACAGGCTTATCAACGCGGTCAGGATGCCGATCGAAGTACGGGAGAGGCTTTTGATCATTGATAGTTTTGGTGATGCCATTTGGGCCGACGCGATAAACATCGGTTTCATACAAAGGACGAGCTGGATCAGAATCCAATCTTGTCTTAATCGTAGCGACCTTGCCATCCTTCATGAACACAGATGCTGAACTAAAAGCCTGGTCAAGCAATCCGCCTCCGTTGTGACGCAGATCGAGAATATAGCCTTTAGCATTGGGGTTATCGATTATGGCCTGCTCTATCTGTGCTGAAGTATCGTCGGTCATAAAAGTGCGCACTTTAATATGAGCAAACTTGCCATCAACCATTTTACTGCTTACATTTGCTGGCTCTTCGTTAGTACGGGTAAGTACAACATCGCTAACCTTGCCATCGCGCAAAATGCGCAAATTTACCGGTGTACCGTCGGCTCCGCCCAAGGCTCTAGCTCCATCGCGCCAGCTCTTGCCTTGCATGTCTTCGCCGTTAATTGCCAAAATCTGATCTCCAGGCTGCAATCCACGGCCTCGTGCAGCTGTGCCATCGAAACTGTGCACAATAAGAGGCGGATTAATGCCGTTCTTATCGTCAGCTGCTGTGGGCATGACAAACTCCACGCCTACTCCGACGACCTCTCCTTTTTGAGCTTTCTGAAACTTGGCAAAGTCATCGGGAGTGATGTAGGTAGTGTAGGGATCTTTGTCATCTACATCCAGGGCCAATTTCACGTATTTAATTGGGTCTTTAGTGCGCTGAATATCACAGTTGTACTTAGTTTTCAGTTCATTCAAATCACCGAGTGTGGTCGGGTCAAAAATGCGGCGCGCCACGGCATCGATACGCCGTTCATATTCCGCCGAGGTTGGACAAGCTGCTGCAGCACCTTCAGGCGGAGCTTTGGCACTACCTGGGAAAGCAACCGTTTTGCCCTGGTCTTGCTTAGATTGCCTGGATTGCTTCGCTTCATTATCTAAGGCAATGACATCGAGAAAACTCAGTGCCTGTTCAACGGGCCGCTCATTGGCACTGTCGCCAGCCACATCGCCAGTCTTTGACTCCCTGTTTGATTCAAAAGGCTGGCCTTGCATTAGCGCCTCAACTTGCTCATCTCTAGATGACCACAATACGTTTCGCTCGGTAGTCAAGCAATCGGGAAAATACGTACTTACCCCCAGCATTTCGGGTAGGATGGCTATATAGCCCACTCAGTCGAAGATTTCAATGAAAGTTTTACAGAGCGCTAGTCGAACATTTTCCGGCCAATACCGCTGGTCGATTCCTCTTTTGCTTGCTCTCTTGCTTAGCAGTAACCCCTCATTTGGTCTGCATGCAGCGGACGAGAGTGAGTTCTGGTACTGCCCGCCTCATTTGGAATCACTGAGAAGGCAAATACAGAGCCAAACTCAAAACGACAACTTCGACACTGTAGTTAGCCTTGCCACAAAGGCAATCGCTGCTAGCCCTAAAACAGCAAGCTTCTATGCCAAACGAGCAGAGGCCTACTTAATATTAAACAAGCCCGACCTAGCAATGGTCGACCTAACCACCGCTGCAACGCTGCAGCCGAAGATAGGATGGCCACTAATCGCCCGAGGTCGTATCTATGATAGCCAGGGCAAAGACGCGCTAGCATTGGCCGACTACAACCGCGGTATTGCCCTGGGCTGTTTTGTCGGATACAAAGACCAGGCGCGAGTATTGGAGCGCAATGGGCAACTGGAAAAGGCCGCAGTGAGCTTGACCAAATTAATGCCTACCATAGGCCCTCTGGAGAGAATTCCCTATCTCTTCCAGAGAGCAAAAATATACGAGAAGCTTGGCAAAACAGAGCTAGCTAAAGCAGATAACAAGCTGGCTTCTGACTTAGTAGACAAATCGGGCGGCAAAAATGCAGACCGCTACAACAGATGACATCAGACAATATCAGATAAGATAAGGGCATCAATCAATATCTATAGTGGTGTCGTAAATGGTGCCCCAATTCGACGCATAAGTCGTTTTAATTCAACAGATTGCCACTGTTCAACGGTACAATACTATTCAGTTCTCAAAAATGGCGGAGAGGGTGGGATTTGAACCCACGTGGCTTGCGCCCATCCGCTTTCGAGGCGGCGCCGTTATGACCGCTTCGGTACCTCTCCTCATCAGAAGAAGGTCATTCTATCAGCAAAGTGCGATAATTCGGAAACGCTAAACTGAACTCCTCCTCACAAACTTAACCATATGCTTGCCCAAGTTAGAACCCTATTACAAGAAGAAGATGTAGACCACCAGTCACTTCTAGAAATCGCGCTGGCTGACGGCCAGACGATGTTCACCTTCCAAACCAGCGGTAGTAAAGCAGTAGACTACTGGCATCGTCTGAGAGAGACCGGCTCCAAGGCTGCCAAAGCCTCCCCTGATGGCAACGCTCTCTTACTTACCCCCGTTATTCTGGGCACAGATCAATCTTTTGAACTGTTAATGGAGCACCTTGGCGATCTAAGCGAAGAGCCACCGGCATCCACCCAAGCTTTGATTGCCCAAGCAAACAATATTGATTGCCAAAACTGGCTGGCCGAAAGGCTAGAGCGCTTTGTTTGCCCAACGGGCGAGTGGCCCTCTGCTATCAAAGTCGGCCTGGTGGCAGAACCCGATCTCTTTGAGCTGCAAGATTTACCCCTTGCCATCAATAATTGGGACCAAGATCACCACAAAATGACCCTTGGCGAGAGCGTCTATATCGGCCTTTTGCCCACAGCCAAATCTTACGAGATTCCAATTCTGCTGCGCTTTGGCGGTCAAGGCAACTGTCCAATATCACCAGAACATTGCGCCATGCTCAAGCGCTGGAGTGAAATATACGGAGCTAGCTTAATGGCAATTGAGCCTAGCGTAATTGAGTGCTTTGTAGAAGAGCCACCAATGACGAAAGAACAAGCTCTAAAGGCCGCCCGCGAGCACTATGGCTATTGCAGCGACCGAGTGGAACAGGCCGAAGGAGAACTGGCACCATACGCCTACGAACTTCTTAACAGCGGCCTTTGGTCTTTTTGGTGGGACTAACTGTCTACCATTTCTGACTGTTCGACCAATAGCACTAAAAAACGGGCACTTCAGCTGATGAAGTGCCCGTTAAAATTAGCTTTGAAAGTACTATTGACCGCGAGCCTGTGGCCGTCCGGCGATTTGAACGCCAGAATGAACCTCGGCTTGAGCCTTCAGAGTAGTCATCACTTCCGGCATATCAATGCGGCATTGACGACGCACTAAAGGTTGAGGCATCAAGAATCCGCCATCAACATAGCTAGCATAGGTAACCAAAGTTGTGTGGCCGCCATCAAGTGGCTCCAACTTCCAATATCCATCAACTTGCTTGAAGGCACCAGAAACGCGGTGCCATTCCAACGAATGTGGGGCCGATTCTTTCACTTCAACGATGTACTCATAAGTACCAGGCAAGCCAGAAGGAGCTAAGACGTGCTTAACGATTTTGCTGGAACCATGGTCTTGCATCAATTTGCTTTTCTTCAACTGAGGAAAAACTTTTGGTGCATTGTCGTAGTCGGAAAGAATTTGCCAGACTTTATCGGGAGAAGCTTTTATTGATACACGGGCGACTGTGTAAGTCTTGCCATGCATAAGCTCTTCGGAAAGATTTTCATGCTTACTTTCATGATGGCCCTTTGCAAAAGCGGCCTGACCGCAATCAGGTGTAGTTGCAAAAAGCGAAAGCGACATAGATAAGGCTGCTGCTGAAACTAAAGCAGCTACCGATTTATCGAGAAATTTCACTAGATTCCTGCCTTTCTGATCGGAAGACCCAATGTCTTGCGAAGAGGAAATTGCCGCTGTGTCGAATTACTGTCGAAGAACTACTTACGAAGTGGAATGACCGTAGAATGGAATTACCATAGAGTGGAATACAATACTGAAATCCATTTAATTGTCAACCGTGCCATTGAGAACGGTATCACATTACTTTCAGATTAGGTAGCGATAAGAAAGATATAGAAGCCTACCACGAGAGAGATACGAGCGGTCAATGAGAACAATAGTTATCTGCCGCACAACCAACGAGAGCGATGATTTTACTTGCTATTGACTTCTATCGCAAGCAAGATTGCTCAATAGGTAACGAATGTAAGAAACTATGAAAGAAAGTAACCAGCAAAGGCTCTGAAATATGCCCGCCGCTCTATTGATATACAACCCCACTGCTGGCTCCGCCGCTGGCCCAGAGATGTGGTTAGGCGCCTGCGTTCATCGCCTTTGCACCGAGGGTGGTTACGAAGTAACTACGGTTTCCACCACTGCAAGCACGACCCATGACAACTTATTAGAAGGCCTTAATCGGGACTTCGACATCATAGTCGCCGCCGGTGGTGACGGCACTGTACGCATGGTCATTCATGCATTAGCGAGTCAGGGGCTTGAGACAAAATTGGGGATAGTACCTCTGGGCACCGGCAACCTACTGGCTCGTAATCTCAAAATATTCGAAGAAAATTTACTATCAGACCCTGTGGACATTGCCCTCGACGTAATTTTGAACGGCGAAGCACTGAAAATAGACCTCGGCATCATGAACGGCAATTACTTTGCTGCGGCTGCTGGTGTCGGACCGCTGTCAGACGCCATCGTCACACCAGGCAAGGCCGACAAAGAAAACTGGAAGATGTTAGCCTACGCCGGATCAATGGTGCAGACCCTGGCCCAAGCACCAGTAATTTTCAAAGTCACCGCCGATGGTGAAGAGTTTCGCGTATCAGCCTCGGGCATCTTCATTACCAATATTGCCGATCTAGGCGTCGGCATGCTATCCGAATCAGCTTCAATGCACGATGGCTTGCTAGATCTCTGCATCTTGGCACCAAAAGAATTCGGCGATTATTTAAAATATGGCTTTCACTTCGCCACTGGCTTGAGCCCGAACATCACAGGAAACACAGCCCCTTATTACATCAAGAAAATCAAAGAAGTCGATATCGAAGTGGTACCACGTCGAAGACCGCTGTCATTTTTAGAGCAAGGTTATCACAAAATCAAATATGCACTGACCGGGCAGACAGACGGCCGCAGCAAGCAAAACCAGGGACTAGCAATGATTGACGGTGATGCTTGCGGCATGACACCAATGCACATCAAGGCAGTTCCCAATGCCGTGCAAATGATTGTGCCCACAGCAGCGCAACTGCAGAAGCGATCGTGGTTGAAGTAATGCGTTGGTAGCACAGGTGAGTTGGTGCAAAAACACTCGAGAAGCCTTTCGAAATCATTTTCCTAAAGTGTCATTTTTTTTGAGGAAAATCTGACAGTTTTGGAAATGCACTGACTAGGACTAAATCTCGACTGCCGTCAATACTCACAATTAGAAGGAAAGTAAGTCGCTCTCTCATTGGGAAAAGCTACCAGCGCCCGACCGTCTGAAAAAGAGCAAGCACTAGAAAACTTGGCTGGAATAACAAGTTTGCCATTGTGATTGATATATCGTGTCCGTCCGCTGAACCACGTGGTAGCGGAAGGAAAGTCAACATGATTTCCTATGAGAGTGGCCGATGCGGCGATGGTGCGCTGCTACGGCGGTGACCAGTTCTGAGGAAGCAGCTGTTGCAGTTC
>Ga0209480_10000611_pt1 | contig 28674 bp, 26 predicted proteins | sample JI61114C2DNA_FD_187501 | JGI IMG/M metagenome (GOLD analysis project Ga0209480, IMG submission 187501) | Wastewater effluent complex algal communities from Wisconsin, to seasonally profile nutrient transformation and Carbon sequestration -... | ecosystem: Engineered > WWTP > Effluent > Algae... | reverse complement strand
TCTCCGGCCAAGGCACGTCAGGTTGGCTACTACTCGGAGAACGAGTTTGATCTGACGCGCCTGCAGCACCTGCGGCCACGTCTGGTCGAAATCGGCCGCTCCTGCGTTCATCCGGACTATCGTACGGGTGCCACCATCACGATGCTCTGGGCTGGATTGGCAGAATATATGATTACCCATGGCTACGACTATCTGATGGGCTGCGCTTCGGTGAGCATGGCTGATGGCGGCCATGCAGCAGCCAGTCTGTATAATCGTCTGGCCGACCATCTCGGGCCGCAGGAGTACCGTGTTTTTCCACGTTGCCCGCTACCGCTGGCAGCCTTGCAAAATGACCGGCCGGCCGAAACGCCGCCGTTAATCAAAGGCTACCTGAGGGCCGGTGCATGGATTTGTGGTGAGCCGGCATGGGATCCTGATTTCAATACTGCTGATCTGCCGATCCTGATGCCGATGGCCAAGGTTTCAAATCGTTACGCAAAGCACTATCTGGGATAAGCCGTCTGAACCAAACCAACTTTCTGATTCGCGGATTCCGGATATTCCGGCTCACCCTGCTGGTCCTTAGTGGCCTGCTACTGACCCTGTGCCTGTTACCGCTGTGCAGTGAAGCTGCGCGCTTACGTCTGAAATCAAGTTGGGCCGTGGCGCTGCTTGATGCGCTAGGAGTTGAGGTTGAAGCCGATCTGGCGCATGCGCTACCCGGCGTCCTGCTGGTGGCCAATCATGTTTCGTGGATCGATATTTATGTGATCAACGCCGTTATGCCTGCCGCTTTTGTGGCCAAGGCGGAGGTACGTGATTGGCCTGTGCTTGGCTGGCTGGCAGCAAGGAACGATACGATTTTTCTGCGACGCGGCAGTCGCGGTCATGCCCATATCGTTAACCGGCAGGTTGCTGAATTGCTGGGAAAAGGTCGTCACGTTGCCGTTTTTCCTGAGGGGACGACGACGGATGGCCGTTCGCTCCTGTATTTTCACGCAGCATTGCTGCAGCCCGCGTTGAGCGCCGGAAAGCCGGTATTACCAGTGGCCATTTCCTATTGGGAAGCGGATGGGCAACGCAGCCTGGCGCCGCGCTACGACGGAGATATATCGCTGGGGCAATGCACTCGTGCCATTCTTGGTCGCAAACGCTTGATTGCCCGGCTGGTGACTACGCCGTTACTGGGCTTGCAGGGCGAGAGCCGCAAACAGGTCGCCGCCGAAGCCCGTGCGGCTATCGCTTTTGCGGCAGGGCTTCCCCTGACTCACAATCCACCTGAAATACCCGCCGATCTTCGAGGCGCAGAGCAGTCAAATGACCCCCCCAGAGACAGCCGGAATCCAGTGCCAGCCGATTCGGTGTGATCTGCAGGCCGAGTGCCGACCAATGGCCGGTAACCAGCACGCTGTCAGCACTTTGTCGATTGGGTGCTTCGAACCACGGGAGGTGGCCGGCTGGGGCATTGACCAGTTCGCCCTTGGTCTTGAATTCCATGATGCCTTCTGGCGTGCAAAAGCGCATGCGTGTCATGGCATTGACAATCACGCGCAAGCGCTGCCAGCCACTCAGGTCCTCGGACCAGCCCGCCGGGTCGCTGCCCCAGAGATTTAGGACAAATTCGTGATAATCGGGGCCTTGCAGGGCGGCCTCGACCTCACGCGATAGTTCGCGGGCGCGACTGGCCGACCACTGCGGCAAGAGACCGGCGTGCACCATGCAGTATTTGCCCTCGGTGTGGCAAAGTGGTTGATGCCTGAGCCAGTCCAGTAGTTCTGCGCGGTCTTTAGCATCGAGAATGCCTTGTATCGTATCGTCCTTGCCGCGATATTTGGCACCACCCTCGGCAACCATCAGCAAATAGAGATCGTGATTGCCGAGTACTGTCTGGGCGGCCGGGCCCAAGGACTTAATCAGACGCAGGGTCTTTAGTGATTTTGGCCCACGATTGACCAAGTCGCCGACCAGCCAGAGCTTATCCTTGGCACGGTCGAAGGCACAAAGGTCGAGCAAGCGGCGCAGAGCATCAAAGCAACCCTGAATATCGCCGATTGCGTAGGTTGCCATTATTCGACAGTAACGCTTTTAGCGAGGTTACGCGGCTTGTCGACATCCGTTCCCTTGACCAGGGCGGCGTGATACGACAGTAATTGCAGCGGAATGACGTGGAGAATCGGTGACAGCTCGCCGTAATGCTCGGGCAAACGCAGGATATGAACCCCATCCGACTCGGTGATTTCTGAATCGGCATCTGCAAAAACGTAAAGCTCGCCACCGCGTGCCTGAACTTCCTTGAGATTGGATTTCAGCTTGTCGAGCAGTTGATCGTTGGGGGCAATGGAAATCACCGGCATGTCGCTATCGACCAGCGCCAGCGGGCCATGCTTGAGTTCGCCGGCGGGGTAGGCTTCGGCGTGAATGTAGGAGATTTCCTTGAGCTTCAGGGCGCCTTCCATGGCGATCGGATAATGGCGGCCCCGCCCGAGGAACAGGGCATGATGCTTGTCGGCAAAGCGCTGGGCCCAGGCCTTGATTTCAGTTTCCAGCTCCAAAACCTTGTTGACCGCAACCGGCAGGTGCCGCAACTGGTCGATGTACGCACTTTCCTGCGCCGGTGTCAGGCGGTGCTTGACCTTGCTCATGACCAGCGTCAGCAGGAAGAGTGCAGCGAGTTGAGTGGTGAACGCCTTGGTCGAGGCGACACCGATTTCCGGGCCGGCGCGGGTGATGAAGCGCAGTGCACATTCACGAACAATGGCGGACTCGGGCACGTTGCAGATGGCCAGTGTCTTCATCTGGCCGAGCGATTTGGCATGGCGCAGCGCGGCCAGCGTGTCGGCAGTTTCGCCGGATTGCGAAATGGCGACAATCAGCTGACGCGGGTTGGCGACCGAGGTGCGGTAGCGGTATTCGCTGGCAATTTCCACATTGCAGGTGACACCAGCAATCGCTTCGAGCCAGTAGCGGGCGGTGTAGCCCGAGTGGCTGCTGGTGCCGCAGGCGAGGATCAGGATGGAGTCTACATCGGCGAGCAGATCGGCAGCTTCGGCACCGAAGATGCCGGGCTGTATGGTTTTGCTGCCACCGACGATTTCCAGCGTATTCGCCAGCGCCTCGGGTTGTTCGAAAATCTCCTTCTGCATGTAGTGCTGGTAATTGCCGAGTTCGACGGCAGCTGCAGAAAGCTGGGAGATATTGACCGGGCGTTCGACTGGGGTGCCGTCAAGGCGAGTGATTTTGACGCTTGTTGCGGTCAACTCGGCAATGTCGCCATTTTCGAGATAAACCATGTTGCGGGTGACTTGCAGCAGGGCCGAGGCGTCGGAGGCGGCGTAGTTGCCGGTCTCGGAAACGCCAAGCAGGAGCGGTGAGCCTTCGCGGGCAACCACGACCTTGCCCGGTTGCTTGTAGTCAATGGCTGCGATGGCGTAGGCGCCAACCAATTGGCGACAGGTGATCTGCACGGCCCTGAAGAGATCGGGTTCGCTCTTCAAGGTTGATTCGAGCAGGTGGGCGATGCTTTCAGTATCGGTGTCGGAAGTGAAAACGTAGCCTTGGGCGGTCAGGTCGCGACGCAGTGTTTCGTAATTTTCAATAATGCCGTTGTGGACCACGGCGATCGAGCCGGAAACATGTGGGTGGGCGTTGCGCTCGCTGGGCACACCGTGCGTTGCCCAGCGCGTGTGGGCGATGCCGGTGACTGAACTAGTATTGGCCGAGCCAATTTCGAGTTCGGCAACGCGCCCCACCGAGCGCACGCGCTCGATTGCGTCGTTGCCGATAATCGCCAGGCCGGCCGAGTCATAGCCGCGATATTCGAGTTTCTTCAGTCCTTCAACGAGGACCGGAACAATGTTCTTGCCGGCAGCTGCCGCGACGATGCCACACATGATTTATCCTTAAACTTTGTAGTAATCGCGGTACCAGGCAACGAAGCGGCCGACGCCGGTTTCGACACTGGTGCCTGGAACGAAGCCGACCCAGTCGTTGAGCAGATCGGTGTTGGCGTAGGTGGCTGGGACGTCGCCATCCTGTAGCGGCAACAGGCGTTTCTCGGCCTTCTGGCCCAAGGCATTTTCGATGGCACCGATGAAGTCGAGTAACTGCACCGGGTTGTTGTTGCCGATGTTGAAAACACGGTAAGGCGCGTTGCTGGTCGCCGGATCGGCTTCATCAGGCACATAGGCGGGATTCGGCTCGGCGGTGCGATCAAGCACGCGGATGACGCCTTCGACGATGTCGTCGACGTAGGTGAAGTCGCGCTTCATGTTGCCGTGATTGAAGACATCAATCGGCCGGCCTTCGAGAATGGCCTTGGTGAATAGAAAGAGTGCCATGTCCGGCCGACCCCATGGGCCATAGACCGTAAAGAAGCGGAGGCCAGTGGTTGGCAGGTCGAAAAGGTGGCTGTAGGTATGGGCCATCAACTCGTTGGCCTTCTTGGTCGCCGCGTAGAGGCTGACCGGGTGATCAACGCTGTCATGCTCGGAGAACGGCATTTTGGTGTTGCCACCGTAAACGCTGGAGCTGGAGGCGTAAACCAGATGGCCCACCTTGTTGTGGCGGCAACCTTCGAGGATATTGGTGAAGCCGATAATGTTGCTGTCAATGTAGGCGTGCGGATTCTGTAGCGAATAGCGAACACCGGCCTGCGCCGCGAGGTGGATGACCTTGTCGAACTTCTCGGTGGCGAACAGTGCTTCCATGCCGGCTCTATCACCCACGTCGAGTTTGACGAAGCGGAAGCCGGGCAAGGCGGTCAGACGAGCCAAGCGGTTTTCCTTGAGGGAAACCTCGTAGTAGTCGTTCATGTTGTCGAGGCCAACAACTTCGTCGCCGCGCGCCAGCAGGCGTAGCGAGGTGGTCATGCCGATAAATCCGGCGGCGCCGGTAACGAGAATTTTCACAGTTTCACCTTGGGTGGAAGTTGCCGAATTTTACCGCAGTGCAGCATCAATTTTTTGCTGCTCCAGCATTTTGGAATATTTCATCATGCTGTTGAAACAGCCGATGGCGATGTGGATCAGGCCGGGCAAGCCGTCACGGAAGCCCTGACGGACAAAGTAGAATTTGATGAAGCGAACGATGGGGCTCAGGGCGATGCGTGGGAAGCTGGCACGCTTGCCTGCCGCCAGCGCCATCTCTGCGGCCAGCGTGGTGTAGCGGTTCTGCTTGCTCAGGTAACTGGCCAGTGATTCAGCCGATTCGTGTAACAGGTCCCCCGACAATTTGCCAACGGCGGATAGTGTCTCGACCTTTTCATGGACGGCGTCAGTCGACCATCTGGCCTGACGGCGGTCGAACAGACGCAGGCTCCAGTCCGGATAGCCCTCGCCATGCTTCAGGTAGCGCCCAAGAAAGCGATTACAGCGCGCAAAACGAAATGCTGCGGTCGACGGGTTTTTTAGCGTATTTTTTATGGATGACTGTAATTCAGGGGAGACACGCTCGTCAGCATCGAGGCAAAGCACCCAGTCGTGATGGGCGGCTTCCACCGCAAACTGTTTTTGCGGCCCGAAACCCAGCCAGTCCTGCGCTATCACCCGCGCGCCAAAACGCTCGGCCAGCGCTTGTGTATCATCACTGCTACCGGAGTCAATCACCACAATGTCGTCGGCAAAGCGCACGCTTTTCAGGCAATCTTCCAATTGGGAGGCTGCATTGAGCGTGATGATTGCAACGGAGAGCGGTTGAGGCGACACGGGCATTTATAATCGCTGCTTCGAAAGCCGCTATTTTATCTGCCGATGCGCATATTGATCGTGAAAACTTCCTCGCTTGGCGATGTAATCCACAATCTGCCGGTGGTTAGCGACATCCTGCGCCATTTTCCGGAGGCAGTGATCGACTGGGTGGTTGAAGAGAGTTTTGCGGCTATTCCACGCCTTCATCCCGGTGTCGAAGAGGTCATTCCGGTAGCGCTACGGCGTTGGCGGAAAAATCTGTTCAATAGCGCAACCTGGGCCGAAGTCGGCAGCGTTCGCCATCAGTTGCAGCTGAAAAACTACGATATCGTGCTCGACACGCAAGGCCTGCTCAAAAGCGCCTTGATTTCGCTGCAGGCACACGGTACCAAATGTGGCTACGACGCAGATTCTGCACGCGAACCTGTCGCGGCTCGCTTCTATGAACGCCGCTATACGGTCAGTAAAACGGCTCACGCGGTAACCCGTAACCGCTTGCTGGCTGGCGCTGCTCTTGGTTATGCGGCCGATTCGCCAGTCGATTTCGGTATCGCCGCAGCGAAAAGCAGCGCCGCATGGCTCCCCGGGAAGCCCTATGTCGTGCTGTTAACCGCTACCAGTCGTGACGACAAACTCTGGCCGGAAACGCATTGGCTGGAGCTTGCTCGGCGACTGAAGGAGCAAGGCTTCATTGCCATCCTGCCGGGCGGCAGTGCAATTGAGCGCGAACGGGCGGCGAGACTGGCGGCCAGTCTGCCGGAGGCCATTGCCGCTCCGCCGATGGCCCTGCCGGAACTGGCCGGACTCCTCAGTGGCGCTAGCGCTGTCGTTGGGGTTGATACGGGTTTGAGCCATCTAGCCGTCGCCTTGAATGTCCCGACTGTGGCGATATATACCGCGACCGATCCAGGGCTGACTGGCGTCTTTGGCTGTGGTTATCACAAAAATCTCGGTGGAAAATCGCAGATGCCCAGCGTGCAAGCGGTGCTCGAAGCATTGCAACCGGCTCTGGGATAATGGCGCGCCTGATCTACACGCTGATTTTTTATCTGGCGAGCCCCCTCATTCTGTTTCGCCTGCTGTGGCGCGCACGCAAGCAACCCGAATATTTACAGCATTTGGGGGAGCGCCTGGGGTTTTATGGTTCGCCTCCAAAACAGCCATTGATCTGGGTGCACGCCGTTTCAGTAGGTGAAACCCGTGCCGCACAGCCTTTGATCGATGCCTTGCGTGCAGCATGGCCAGATCATGGAATTTTGCTCACTTGCATGACCCCTACCGGGCGCGCGGCGGGTCGCGAGGTTTACGGTGAGAGCGTGATTCAGGCTTTTCTTCCTTACGACATGCCGCTTGCGGTCAACCGATTTTTTCGCCATTTTTCGCCAAAATTTGGTGTTTTGATGGAGACTGAAATCTGGCCCAATCTGTTGGCTGCGGCGAATCAGCGCTCAGTGCCGGTTGTCCTTGCCAATGCCCGGCTCTCGGCTCGCTCGGCGCGTGGCTATGGGCGAATTGCCGCACTGGCCAGGCCAGCTATCGCCACGCTGAGCGCCGTCGCGGCCCAGACGCAGGCCGATGCCGAGCGGCTCAGCGCGCTCGGGGCGGCTCATGTCGTCATCTGCGGCAATATAAAATTCGACGTTTCCCCCGTTCCTGAAAAACTTGAACTAGGTAAAAGCTGGCGCTCATCTATCGGTGGACGCCAAGTCTGGCTCGCCGCAAGCACTCGCGAAGGAGAAGAACAGCTCGTGCTCGCCGCCTGGCGCAGCCTGGCGTTGCCTTCAGCCTTGCTGATTCTGGTGCCACGTCATCCGCAGCGTTTTGCTGAGGTCGCCGAGCTGCTTGCTGGCGAAGGTGTTTCTTACATCCGGCGGAGCGCAGGACTGCCGGAGGCCGGTACCCAAGTCTGGCTCGGCGATAGTATGGGCGAAATGGTGGCCTATTACGCCTGTGCCGATTTTGCCTTCATCGGCGGCAGTTTGTTGCCACTCGGCGGGCAAAACCTGATTGAGGCGGCAGGCTGTGCTTGTGCCGTGCTGGTTGGGCCACATACCTTCAACTTCACGCAGGCGACGGAGGATGCGATTACTGCCGGAGCCGCGCGGCGTGTAGTGGACGCTGCGGATCTTGGGCTACAGGCGCGACAGCTGTTTTCAAATAAGACGGAGCTTGTCGCCATGCGCCATGCCGCAATCGAGTTTGCTGCAGCTCACCGTGGCGCAACGGCTAGAACGCTGACCCTTATTCAGCGAGTGACGGGTCAAGCAGAGCGTTAACGGCGGCCACTTCGTCTTCGCCGAGCGCACCAACAGCAGCTTTGAGGCGGAATTGCGACATCAGGGTATCGAGCACCGCCTTGGCGAAGTCGCGACGCGTTACATAAACCTGATTTTCCGCATTTAGTACGTCAATATTGATGCGTACCCCGACTTCGTAACCCAGTTTATTTGACTCAAGTGCTGATTGCGATGAAATCAAAGCCGCTTTCAGTGCCTTGACCTGACCGAGACCATTCACCACGCCAAGGTAGGACTGGCTGGCCGACAAGGCGGCATTACGGCGAGCTGCTTCCAGCGCCGATTCTGCCGCAGCACGATTGGCTGATGCCTCGCGTTCGCGTGACATCACCAGCCCACCTTGAAAGATGGGTATGTTAAGTTGAACACCGACATTCTTGAAATCAGAGTCGAGCAGGCCGAAAGAGGTCGAGCCATAGGACTTTGAAGTTCCGGCATTGGCGACGAGGTCCAGCGTCGGGTAATGACCAGCACGCTGCTTGTCGACTTCGCGGGCGGCGATGGATGCTGCAGCCTGCTGTACCTGAACCGGAATGCCATCCTTTTCGGCAGCGGCAACCCACTGTTTCATGTCGCTAGGTTGTGGCGGAGAAAGTTCGGCACCTTTACGCGGCGGTGCCAGCGGGGAGGGTTCCTTGCCGATGATTGCCTGCAGTGCCCGCTGGCGAATTTGCACGTCGCTTTCGGCTGCTATTTCCTGTGCCGATGCGAGGTCGAAGCGCGCCTGGGCTTCGTGGGTGTCGGTAATCGTTGCGGTGCCGACTTCAAAACTCTTCTTGGCCAGTTCGAGTTGCTGAATGATGGCCAATTTGTTGGCCCGGACGGCTTTCAGATTCTCGTTTGCATAGATCACATCAAAGTAAGCCTGGGCAACACGCAGGATCAGATCCTGTCTCGCCTGCACGAAGTTGGCCTCGGCTTGGACAACTTGTAGCTTTGATTGGTCGTAGCTGACCCAATTTTGCCAGCGAAACAAGGGCTGTGACAGCGAAACCGAGTAGCCATTGCTGTTGAAACGTGGCTTGCCCAGCGTTGCTCCGTTATTGAAAGCAATTTCATTCTCGTTCCACAGGGTGTTGCCCGATATTGAGAGGCTGGGCAACAAGCCGGCACGGCCCTGCGGCATCTTTTCGCGACCGGCATCCAGTGTCGAGCGTGAGGCAGCGAAGGTCGGATCGTTGTCGACGGCTTCCCGATAGACCTGCATCAGGTCGGCGGCCATTACTTGTGATACCAGTAATGGGGAAGCAAGCAGCCAGGCAAGTTTTTTCATCGTGGACTCAGTAACGGCGGAATGTTGGATCAACTTCTCCGGCCCAGGCGTCTACGCCGCCGGTCAGGTTATAGAGTGAAGCGAAACCCTGGCGTTCGAGGAACATGGCCACCTGCATGCTGCGCCCGCCGTGATGGCAAACAAGCACGATTTCATCATCCGGATTCAACTCGCTACAACGTGTCGGGACCAGATGCATGGGAATGTGAAGTGCATTTGGCAGGCAGCACATCTCAAGTTCCCAATGCTCGCGCACGTCGACCAACACTGGTTGCTTGCGGCTGTCATCAGCCATCCAGTCAGCAAGTTGTCGTGCGCGAAGTTGTTGCATTAGAAGTTGAATCCGGATTTGGCGTTAAGTCCGTCAAGGCTGGGAATAACGGTCTCGAACAGGTTTATGGTGTTGTAAATGCCGTCGGCTGTACAGGTAATCAACTGGGCTTCCATGACCGGTGCTTCGCCAACGACGATGGCCAGACGTCCGCCGACGCGCAGTTGCTTGAGCAAGGCTTCGGGTACTGCGGGGACGGCTGCAGAGACAACGATAGCGTCGTAAGGGCCGCGCTGTGACCAGCCTTTGGCGCCACAACCGGTTTCCACGGTGATGTTGGCAATGCCGGCACGCTGAATGTTCTCGCGGGCGAAGTCAGCCAGTTCGGGGCGAACTTCAACGGTTACGACGTGCTCGGCACGGGCCGCCAGGAGTGCGGCCATATAGCCGCTGCCGGTGCCGATTTCCAGTACCTTGTCGGTGCTTTTGATGCCGAGTTCCTGAAGCAACTTGGCTTCAACACGAGGCGCCAGCATGACCTGGCCGCTACCGATCGGGATTTCCATGTCGGCGAAGGCCAGATTGCGATAAACGGCGGGCACGAAATCTTCGCGCTTGACGACAAATAGAAGGTCGAGCACCTTGGGATCCAGCACCTCCCAAGGGCGAATCTGTTGCTCGATCATGTTGAAACGGGCTTGCTCGATATTCATTTGGTTCTCCGCAGGCTAAATATTAGCACAGGCTAATATATTGATTCCGACAAAACAAAATTATACCTGACTCCCTTTCAGGCCTTCGCGCAGCAGCTGGAGGTGAACGGCCAAATATTGTTTTGGATCAACCGGATTGTTCTGGCAGCAAGCCATGGAATGGCGCCAGATAACGAGCATCAGTATGGGGGCGATGACGACGTCGATCGTTGTTTCAACATCCATTTTGGCGAATTCGCCGCTATTTATACCGCGCTCCAGCGCAGATCTGAGCATGGCGCGGCCACGGCGAATGACGTTTTCGTAATAAAACTGGGCGACATCGGGAAAATTACGTGCTTCAGCCACCATTAATTTGGGGATACCGGAAAAATTGGTTTCCCCGATACCGGCCCACCAGTTATCGAGCAGTTTTTCCATCAGTGAAAAAGCGCTGCCGTCGTGGCGCGCAGCTATGCTTTCGCCCTCTATCAGAACTGGAATAACACCTTCCTGAATGACGCTTTTGAAGAGTGCCTCCTTACTGTCGAAATAGAGGTAAAGCGTGCCCTTGGAAACGCCGGCGACCTTGGCGACATCCTCAAGGCGAGTTGCCGCAAAGCCCTTCTCAACGAATAAGGTCAATGCCGCGGCGGCCAATTCGGACGGTCGCGCCTCTTTGCGACGCTTGCGGGGTAGGCTGCCAATACTCATGGGTAACTTAATGACTTGTGAGTCATTAAGTTACCACCGAGAGCGAATTTCGGTCAACGGCCTTCTTTGATCAGGCGATCTTTCGCCGGCTGGATCGGGCGCGCGTTATTACGGTAGAGGCGCGAGAAAATTGCGATCTGATCGGTAGATACCTGCACCGGTTGCTTCATGACCAGCCAGAGCACTCCCTCGGTGCACGGGGGCGTGGTCAGCGAGCCCATGTAGGTGTAATAGTTGCGGCTGGCAGGCAGCAAAGATGAGGGGTTGATCGTGGGAGCGGGCGGGGAAACCGAAACGTTCTTTTCCAGCGGCATGTTGTTCCATAGCAGCTGGATAAAGGGGTTCTCGTCACCGCGTTCCATAAGTACCGCGACGACAGCCAGTGCGCCATCATCGGCCTTATGCACGAGGTGTGCGACCATGTCGAAATTGCGGCCATTGACCTTTTCTTCCGACGGGCGGTGGAAGTGGAACTGGACTAGTTCATAGGTTTTCCCGGTCAGGGTAATGCTGCTGTCCCCGACATTGACCTGTACCGTGTGGCCGTTATCGATAATGCGGAAGGCGGAAGAGCGATAGTCAAACTGCACGGGTTCGAGGTCAACCTTGATGCCTTCGCGGATGTCGATTGGCGACTGGCGTTGGCCAACGGCGCAGGCGGTATTTTTCGGATCAATTTTTGACCAGTTTTCCGGGCCGCCTTCACCTTCGTAAGACCAGTGAATGTGCTGATGTTGGGTGGCCGAGCTACTGTGAGCCAGTTCCAGCATATAGCCGCCGGATTTTGCTGCAGCCGGCTTTGCGGGCTTGGGTGAGTGATCCGACTGCTTGCTTGTGCTGTGGACAACGATAGTCGAGGGTGGCTTGGTGACTACCGTTGGTGTGGCGTGGGGCGGGGCTTCCTTGATGGCAACCGGTGCCGGGGACGGCGCTGTTTCGCGGGCTGCTTCGGCTGCAGCTTTGAGATTCGGGCGAATCGAAGGGATCATTGATTTGGGTGCTTCCGCACCATGGGCAGGTTCCGATGCCTTAACGATGGTCGGCTTTTCCGCCTTGGCCATTTCCTTCTTGATCAGCTCGTCATTGGCTTGTTTTAATTGCGCTGCTGCATCGTTTGCCTTCTGCGCGATTTCGACGGCACTCTCTTTTGGCGGACGGCAAACTTCGCGCAGCACTTTGTCGTCAAGGGTGCCGGTGCGTACCGGCAGGTCGTTGCCTTTGATCTCTTCCTCGCGAATGACTTCGTTCTCGTTTTTCTTGAAGATACGCTTGATGGTGTTGGCGTTGCGCGTGTTGCAGTCGTAGCGGGTGATCGCTTCGATGACGCGATAGCCGGCGCCTGACTTGGCGTCGATCAGCTCTTTTTCCAGGATGACCCGGCCTTGTGCCTGCACCTTGCCGGCGTCGTCACGTTTGAGGCTGGTACGGTCAAGTTCTATACGTTTGCCGGGTTCGGATGAAATGGTTTGCCAAGTTGGTGCAGCCGAGGCAGCCCAAGGCAGGGTGAGCAGCAAGGCGGCAATTGTGAGAAGACGCATTTCAAATCCCTTTAGTGCTTTTTCGTTAATATTCGTGGGCTTGGCAATGATATTTCGGCTAGTTTCTGGGAAACTTAAGCCAAGATTGCAGTTCCTTGCATTTTGCCTGTGTTTCCAGTAACTTGCAGGCTCTCGTTAGGGGTGTCGGCGGTGCCATTTGTTGCGGTCGACTGAGAAAAACCCTTCGAACCTGACCGGGTCATGCCGTCGTAGGGAAACGAACTCTGTTGTTGGAACCAGATCGCTCCTTGCCCGTCTTACCCCGTTGAATCCCTGCACGGAGCACTCATGAACGCCAAAGATACTTTTCTCGCCGCCAACGCCCACGTCGACGAGGCCGCAGTCCAGCCACTGCCCAATTCTCGCAAGGTCTACATCGAAGGCTCGCGCCCGGACATTCAAGTGCCGATGCGTGAAATTTCTCAGGATGACACCCCGACTGCCTTCGGTGGAGAAAAGAACCCGCCGGTTTATGTCTATGACTGCTCCGGTCCTTATTCCGACCCGGCCGCCAAAATCGACATTCGTTCCGGCCTGCCCGCCCTGCGCGCGCAATGGATTGCCGAGCGCGGTGATGTGGAAGAACTTGCCGGCCTGACCTCGGACTTCGGCCGCAGCCGCGCCAACGACAAGGCGCTCGACGAACTCCGTTTCCCCGGCCTGCACCGCAAGCCGCTGCGCGCCAAGGCCGGCAAGAACGTCTCGCAAATGTACTACGCCCGTCAAGGCATCATCACCCCCGAGATGGAATACGTTGCCATCCGCGAAAACAACAATCGCCGCGCCTACGTCGAAAGCCTGAAAGCCACCGGCCCGATGGGTGGCAAGATGGCCGCCCTGCTCTGCCGCCAGCACCCCGGCCAGAACTTCGGCGCAAGCATCCCGGAAGAAATTACCCCGGAATTCGTTCGTGACGAAATCGCCCGTGGCCGCGCCATCATCCCGAACAACATCAACCACCCGGAAAGCGAGCCGATGATCATCGGCCGCAATTTCCTCGTCAAGATCAACGCCAACATCGGCAACTCGGCTCTGGGTTCATCGATTCAGGAAGAAGTCGAGAAAATGACCTGGTCGATCCGCTGGGGCGGCGACACCGTGATGGACCTGTCCACCGGCAAGAACATCCACGAAACGCGCGAATGGATCATCCGCAACAGCCCGGTCGCCATCGGCACTGTGCCGATCTATCAGGCGCTGGAAAAGGTGAACGGCAAGGCCGAAGACCTGACCTGGGAAATCTTCCGCGACACGCTGATCGAACAGGCCGAACAGGGCGTCGACTACTTCACCATCCACGCCGGCGTGCTCCTGCGTTACGTGCCGCTGACCGCCAACCGGATGACCGGCATCGTCAGCCGCGGTGGCTCGATCATGGCCAAGTGGTGCCTGGCCCACCACAAGGAAAGCTTCCTCTACACGCATTTCGAGGAAATCTGCGAAATCATGAAGGCCTACGACGTCGCCTTCAGCCTCGGCGATGGCCTGCGTCCCGGCTCGATTTACGACGCCAACGACGAAGCCCAGCTCGGCGAACTCAAGACCCTCGGCGAACTGACCCAGATCGCCTGGAAGCACGACGTGCAGGTGATGATCGAAGGCCCCGGCCATGTGCCGATGCACATGATCAAGGAGAACATGGACCTGCAACTGGACCAGTGCAGCGAAGCCCCGTTCTACACCCTCGGCCCGCTGACCACCGACATCGCCCCCGGCTACGACCACATCACCAGCGGCATCGGCGCCGCCATGATCGGCTGGTTTGGCACCGCCATGCTCTGCTACGTGACGCCGAAAGAACACCTCGGCCTGCCCGACAAGGATGACGTCAAGGTCGGCATCATCACCTACAAACTCGCCGCCCACGCCGCCGACCTCGCCAAGGGCCACCCCGGAGCGCAGATCCGCGACAACGCGCTGTCCAAGGCGCGCTTCGAATTCCGCTGGGACGACCAGTTCAACCTTGGCCTCGACCCGGACAAGGCGCGCGAATTCCACGACGAAACCCTGCCCAAGGAATCGGCCAAGGTCGCCCACTTCTGCTCCATGTGCGGCCCGCATTTCTGCTCGATGAAGATCACGCAGGAAGTTCGCGAGTTTGCGGCGCAGCAAGGGCTGGATGAAGCGGCGGCGCTGGCGAAGGGGATGGAAGTTAAGTCGGTGGAATTCGTGAAGGCCGGGGCTGAGGTTTATAGCAAGGTCTGAGCTTCGCCAAACGGCTCGTAGCAAAGGAAAGGCGGCTGGTTCAGCCGCCTTTTTGCTTTTTGGGGAATCCCACGGTCAACCGGAAAAATCGGCCAATTTTGGGAAATATGGCCATCCGTGCCGTAGTGTTGTCGCTGGCAAAGTATTGGCATAGTATGCCAATATGAAATTCCATCGAAGGAGCCGCTCATGCCGACCCGAAATGTTGTCCTGACCGACCATCAAGCCAGTTTTGTCGAGCAACTAGTGACTACTGGCCGCTACCAGAATGCCAGCGAAGTTTTGCGCGAAGGATTGCGGCTGGTCGAGCGTCGCGAAGCGGAAGACGAACTGCGCTTGGCCGCCTTGCGCGAAGCCGCCCGTATCGGCATAGCCGACATCGACGCTGGTGCTTTTCGCAGCTTTGAATCCGCCGACGAACTGGGCCGGCATCTGGCCACACTGGCGGCCGCAACGGTCGGCGCATAGTGGCCGGGAGTTTCTGGACGGTTCGCCTTTCGGCTGCAGCCGAGGCGGATTACCTGCAAATTTTGCGGTGGACCGTGGAGAATTTCGGTTCGTCGCAGGCGCGGGTTTATGCCGAAACCCTCATGTCGGCGCTGAAAACGCTAGCCGCCGGTCCTGATGTCATTGGCGTCAAGGCGCGCCCCGAAATCGGCGGCAACATCCGGACGCTTCATGTCGCGCGCAATGGACGCAAAGGCCGGCACTTCATCATGTTCAGAGTAGGTGGCGCCGAGGGGGAAAACCTGATCGACGTGCTTCGGCTCCTGCATGACAGCATGGATCTGGAGCGGCATCTGCCGCCAACGGAGAGCAGTTGAAAATTGGCTGGAAGCGGCAGAGTGACAAAGGAAAGGCGGCTGGATCAGCCGCCTTTTTTATGGCAATTTAAATCTAATGTGACTTGATCACACCCGGGAGTCATGTCCCTCATATTTGCCTGTTGGTGCCGTAGGCACCATTGGAAAGTTGTCACTAAGAACGTAGAGCTAACCGGCGCTGCGCCGCTTTATCGCGCGGCGTCCAGCGACCGAAGGGAGCGAGGTTGAGCGCCATGTTATGTTTCTTGGTAGGCAAATGGATCAATTCCACGTAGCTGGCACCAATGCTGCAGCGTGACGATGAATGCTTCTAGCGGATATACGCTGTACCCGAGGCAGCGCATATAAAAGTCGAGCCCTTTGAGGCTTGGGATTACTCGAATACCTTCGGCTCCGTGGCTCAAGAAGTGGACCTCATGGATTAAACCGAGTGTTACCAGAGCCACGATCTGAGGGCGAAACCGCGAGATTGCGATGCCATGATCGTTCGCTGTCGATAAGATTTTTTCGTGCGTTGAATTGGCGATGGGCACTATGTCACTTAGATCGCCGGGGAATTGCTTGAGTACGTCCACTACTGAGTAGATCAACTTGTTTTCTGGGTAGAAGACAGAATCCGAGTGCGATGCGATGGGCTGCTTCACGCTACAGCAGCGAGGGTCGCTATAAATTCGATTGATTAGCCGCGCTTGAAAGGGGGTTAACCGTTTCAAGGTATCTGTGTAGACGAGGGAATCATCCGCTACTGCACGCTTGGACGATGCAACAGCCAGAAGCCCGGCCCACATAGATTGGATGCTCGGGTCTTCTGTCCACGATGCATCTTCAATGATTTGTCGAAGCAGGAGCGGGTTAGCGTCACCAGTTGGCTCCAACTTCTGATGCTCGATCTTTTCCCTTGATTTGGTGGCTATTGACTCTAGGTTCTTCTTGCGAAAAACAGCGACTTTATCCCTCAGAAGCAAACCAAACTCTTCTGCCGCAGGCATGCAGATTGCGCCAAAGAACGCACCGACGCCATCGACCGATTTTTCCGTGATCTTTTCGACAGCCTTGGCCAAGGGTTTGGCACCAAGAATGTCGAGGCTGTTGTCTTCAGGCATGAACAATTCTCAGAGAAACATAACGGTTATTCAGACGCAGAAACGTCCAGGTAATTTCTAGTAATACGGACATGGCTGAATCGCTCCTAAGCTTTTGAGTGACATTGAGATTATCCGATGCAGGTCTCCTTATCAATCAACAATGATACGGACAGAGCCAACGTCCGCTATGGAACGGTTTCTTGGGCGACCGCTCCTTGGCAGACAGCAACCCCCTCTCCCGCGAGTTGTATTCCTCTGTCACCGAATTTACGTTCATTTACAGCTCCCTAACCCGCCTTAACGGTGCCACGGGGGAAGATTCGTCCTGTCGTCGGGCACCCCCCGAAACTTGGAGTCAAAGGGCTGAATGTGAATTTTCCAAAATTGAGTTTGAAGCGGTTTCTGATTGCCACGGCGATTTCGCTGGTGCTGCCGTTGGCTGCCCTGGGGGTTGGTCAGCGGGGTGATCGTTGCGGCGTCTGGCCGGCTACGGAATCGGGAAAGATGCCGCCGTATTTGCGCCAGCTGGATTTGAGCGAGGCGCAGCGCGACCGGGTTTTCGAGATCATGCACGGGCAGGCGCCGGCCATGCGCGAGAAGGTGAAGGCGGCGCGTAATGTCGAGGAGTCGCTGCGCAAGCTGGTGTTGTCGACTGAATATACCGAGCCGAAGGCGCGCGCGTTGTCTGATGGTGCGGCGAGGGCGATGGCTGACCTGTCGCTGGCCCGGGCCAAGGCAGAGCGCCAGATTTATGAGGTGCTGACTGCCGAGCAGCGCAGCCAGCTGGCCAAGTTGAAGGCTGCGGGCAAGATTCCCAAGGACGGGCGCGATGGTGAGCGGCGTCCGCCATCCGGCGATTAACCAAAGTTCTGGCTGCTGCCAGAAGGGCTGCAGCCACGCGATCTACCCCCTTGCCCGCCCCGGCTGAATTTGTGGTCGCGGCGGGCTTTTTTACATCGTTTAACGCCTGCGATGATTGTTGGCGGTGAGAATGTTCGGATGAATTTCATGTCGTTTTCAAGAGGGCCAAGTTGCCGCTTGTCGCTTGCTGTTTTATTGGCCGCTGGCTCGCTGAGTGCCTGTTCCGGCCTGCCTTCGGTCGGGCCGGATTATCAGGCGCCCGGGTGGGCCATGCCGGGCCGCTGGCTGGCGGCGAAGCCGGATGAGCGGGAACCGGTGCCGGCAAATGGCGATGCCACGGTCAACCGGAAAAACAGCCCAAAATCGCAAAGTGAGTGGTGGCGGCAACTGGGCGATCCTGTGCTCGATGAACTGATCGCCACCGCCCAGTCCGGCAGCCTCGACCTCAAGGCGGCGCAGGCTCGCTTGCGGCAAGCGCGGGCCAGTCGGGCGCAGGCGGTGAGTGGCTATTTTCCGCAGGTGTCTGCGTCGACAGGCGTTAGCCGGACGAAGAACGCCACGGCAGTCAGCGCCCTGCCGACGCGCACGCTGTACGACGCCGGTTTCGACGCCAGTTGGGAGCTCGATCTTTTCGGCGGTACGCGCCGGGCGGTCGAGGCGGCGAGCGCCGATCTGGCGGCGAGCGAGGCCAGTCTGGAAAACGTCCGGGTTTCGCTGGTTGCCGAGGTGGCGCAGAACTATGTTGAGTTCCGTGCCTACCAGTCGCGGCTGGCGATTGCCCGGGCCAATCTGGCCAGCCAGAGCGAAACGGCGCAGATCACCGAATGGCGTGAGCAGGCCGGGCTGGCCAGCAGCGCCGATGTCGAGCAGGCGCGGACCAACCGCGAGCAAACGCGGGCCAGCATGCCGGATCTTGAGGTCGGGCTGGCGGCGGCGGAAAACCGGCTGGCCACCTTGCTTGGCCGGCAACCCGGCGCTTTGCATGAACAATTGCTGGCCGCGCAAGCACTGCCGGTGGCGCCGCCGACGGTGGCCACTGGCATCCCGGCCGATGTGCTGACCCAGCGCCCTGATCTGATCGTTGCCGAGCGCACGCTGGCGGCGGAAACGGCGCGCATCGGGCAGCGGCAGGCGGCGCGCTTTCCCAGCCTGTCGCTGGGTGGTTCCTTCGGCTGGCAGGCTTACAGCCTAGGCGCGCTGGGCGGCAGCGCCAGCTTGGTGCGGGCGGCGAGTGGCACATTGGCGGCCGCGCTGTTCGATGGCGGCAAGTTGCGCAGTGCCGTCGATTTGCAGACGGCGGTGCAGGAAGCGGCGCTGGCTGACTATGAAAGCGCCGTGCTGACCGCGCTGGAAGAGGTCGAAAACGCGCTGACCGCCCACGCGCAGGCCCGCGACCGGGGGGTCGCCCGGGAAGCGGCGGCCGTTTCGGCGCGCAACGCGGCGACGCTGAGCCGGCAGATGTATGAAGCCGGCCTCGCCGATTTCCAGAAAGTGCTGGAAACCCAACGCACCCAGTTGACGGCCGAAGACTCGCTGGCCACCGCCCAGTCGGCCGTGCTGACCACGCTGATCCAGCTCTACAAGGCGCTCGGCGGCGGTTGGTCGTCGGCCAATGAAAGTGATCGAACATGACGCAAAGTACAGATACCCAAAGCACGGATACCTCGTCGGCGGCGCTCGTCGCGCTGCTCAGCAAGAATAACCCCAAGGGTGCCGGCCGGCGACGGCTGTGGCTGATCGGTGGCGGCATTGCCGTCGTGGCCGTGCTGTTGGTGGCTTTGTCCGGTGGTAACGGCCAGCCGGCCGGGCAATATCTGACCGAGGAGGCGGCCGTCGGCAATCTGCTGGTCACCGCCTCGGCCAGCGGTACGCTGCAGCCGACCAAGTCGGTCGATGTCGGCTCCGAGCTTTCCGGCACGCTGTCCAGCGTGCTGGTGCAGGAAAACGACGTGGTCAAGAAAGGCCAGTTGCTGGCCCAACTCGATACTGCCAAATTGAAGGACGCCGTGGCCAAATCGCAGGCTGCGGTGGCGGCGGCGGAAGCCTCGGTGGCGCTGGCGCAGGCGACGGTGGCGGAAACGACAGCCTCGCTGAATCGCATGCGGCAGGTCGCCGAGCTTTCCGGCGGCAAGGTGCCGGCCAAGACCGAACTGGACACCGCCAATGCGTTGCGGCTACGGGCGAGCGCCAGCCTGGCCAGCGCCCGGGCCGAGGTGGTGCAGGCGCGGGCGACGCTGAAAACCGACGAAACCAATCTCGGCAAGGCGACCATCAGTTCGCCGGTTGATGGCGTCGTGCTGAGCCGCAAAGTGGAGCCGGGCCAGACCGTGGCGGCGCAGATGACCACGCCGGTACTTTTCGTGCTGGCCGAGGATCTGGCCAAGATGGAATTGCAGGTCAAGGTCGATGAGGCCGATGTTGGCAACGTCAATACCGGTCAGACGGCGAGTTTCACCGTGTCGGCCTGGCCGGGGCGCCAGTTCCCGGCAAGCATCCAGCGTGTCGGGCTGGGGGCGACGACGACCGACAACGTGGTCACCTACAAGACCATCTTGCAGGTCAATAACGACGATCTCGCGCTGCGGCCGGGCATGACGGCGACGGCGACTATCGTCACGGCCAGCCGCGACAAGGCCTTGCTGGTGGCCAATGCGGCGTTGCGTTTCACGCCGCCGGGAGAGGGGGCGGCGGCGAAAGAGCGCGGCTTGGTCGCCCGCCTGATGCCCGGCCCGCCGCCGGAGGCGCCGAAGAATCGTCCAGCGGTAGCCAAGGGCAGCGGCGACGGGCAGGTCTGGGTGCTGGTCGATGGCCGGCCGCAGGCGGTGGCGCTGAAAACCGGCGTCAGCAACGGGCGCCAGACCGAAGTGCTGGGCGGTGAGTTGAAGGCCGGCATGGCGGTGATTTCCGACTATCAGGCGGCGAAAAAGTGAATTGCTACGGTCAACCGGAAAAAACGGCCAAAATTTCAATGTTGGCGTGGTTGCTGTGAGTACGCCCTTGATCGAATTGCGCGCCATCACCAAGACTTACGGTGCCGGCCAGACAGCTTTTCAGGCGCTGGGCGGTGTTGATCTGAGCATAGCGGCGGGTGAATTCGTCGCGGTCATGGGGCCGAGCGGTTCCGGCAAATCGACGGCGATGAACCTGCTCGGCTGCCTCGATACGCCGACCTCGGGCGAGTACCGTTTTCAGGGCATCAATGTCGAGCAACTCGACCGCAATCAACGGGCCTTGCTGCGTCGGCAATGTCTTGGCTTCGTTTTCCAGGGGTTCAATTTGCTGGCGCGAACCTCGGCGCAGGAGAACGTCGAGCTGCCCCTGCTTTATCGCGGCGAGCCGGCCGAAGCACGCCACACGGCGGCCCGCGCCGCCCTCGCCAAGGTCGGCCTCGATGGCTGGGAAACGCACACCCCGGCCGAGCTTTCCGGCGGCCAGCAGCAGCGTGTCGCCATCGCCCGGGCCATCGTCACCAACCCGCTCGTCCTGCTCGCCGACGAGCCGACCGGTAACCTCGACAGCAAGCGCAGCCACGAGATCATGGAACTGCTCGGGCGGTTGAACAGCGAACAAGGCATCACCATCATCATGGTCACCCACGAGCCGGACATGGCCCAGTACGCTCGGCGCATCGTGCATTTTGTCGACGGCCTCGTGGATAGCGACAGCGCGACGGAGGCAGCATGATCCTCAACGCACTCTTGCTCGCCTTGCGCGAGATCCGCCGCAACCTGCTGCGTTCCTTTCTGACCGTGCTCGGCATCGTCATCGGCGTTGGCGCGGTGATCACCATGGTGACGCTGGGCAACGGCGCAACGAAGATGGTTTCCGACCAGATTGCCAGCCTCGGCAGCAACCTGCTCATGATCATGCCCGGCCAGCGCCTTGGCCCGGGGAGCGACAGTGCCGGCGCGGCGAAATTCAAGAGCGCCGACATCGAGGCCATCCAGCAACAGGTCAATGGCCTCAAGGCCGTGGCGCCTGTTGTCGGCAGCCCTGTGACGCTGGTCGCCGGGACGCAGAACTGGTCGTCGACGGTGAGCGGTACAACCAACGACTACTTCATCTCCGGCAACTGGAAAATCGCCGCTGGGCGGCAGTTTAGCGATGACGAGGAACGCGCCGGCAAGGCCGTCTGCGTGATCGGCAATACCGTCAAAAAGGAGTTGTTTGGCGCCGGCAATCCAGTCGGCAGCAGCATCCGCGTCAAGACCTTCGACTGCGAGGTGATCGGCCTGCTCGTCGCCAAGGGCCAGGGCGGCATGGGGCAGGACCAGGATGACACGGTGCTGATGCCGCTGCGCACCGTGCAACGCCGGCTGACCGGCTCGCTTGATATCGGCAATGTCATGGTCTCGCTCAAGGATGGCACCGATTCGACCGTCGCCATCGCACAACTGCGCAGCCTGCTGCGCGAACGGCGCAAGCTGGCCGAGAACGCCGACGATAATTTCAACGTGATGGACACCAAGCAGATCGCCGAAACGCTCTCCGGCACCATCGGCACGATGACCGCGCTGCTCGGCGCGGTAGCCGCCGTCAGCCTGCTCGTCGGCGGCATCGGCATCATGAACATCATGTTGGTGTCGGTCACCGAACGGACCCGCGAAATCGGCATCCGGCTGGCCATCGGCGCGCTGGAAAACGAGGTGCTCTGGCAATTCCTGATCGAAGCCGTCGTGCTCTCTGCCTGCGGCGGGTTGGTCGGCGTGGCGCTGGCTTTTGTCGCCTGCCTCGGGCTGTCGTCGCTAATGCACATCCCTTTTATGTTCAACCCGGCCATCAACCTGACGGCCTTTGGCTTCTCGGCAGCGATCGGCGTGATTTTCGGTTACGTGCCGGCGCGCCGGGCGGCGCAACTTGATCCGATCGAGGCGCTGCGGCACGAGTAGGCGGTTTCATTTTTGGCCATTATTTCCGGTTGACCGCGCCCCGAAGGAAGCACTCTTGGGGTGTAGCAAGCCGGGTTGTTCCCGGTTTCCATCGCCTTTTCATCCGCTTACGCCATTTACTTTCATTTACAGCCCTGTCACCCACCTTAACAGGCTCTCGGGGGAGTATTCGTCCTGTCGCTTGGCCCACGTGGGCCGGCTAATTTGAACAAGAGGATGAAGAGATGAAAACTACCCCCAACACCAATATCAAACGTTTCCTGATTGCCGCCAGCGTGGCTTTGGCCATTCCGCTTTCTGCCGCGGCCTTTGGCGGTCACGGTGGCCATGACGGCTGCGGTATGGAAGCGCATGGCGGGCCGGGCCATCACATGATGGGTGGCAACATGATGCCGCCGCATCTGCGTGCCTTGAGCCTGACCGAAGCGCAGCAGGATAAAGTGTTCGAGATCATGCATGCGCAAGCGCCAGTGATGCGCGACAAGGCCAAGGCCCTGCGCAAGGCCGAGAGCGATCTGCGGGCACTGACCTCGGCGGCGGATTACAGCGAAGCCAAGGCGCGCGGTCTGGCCGACGAGGCGGCGAAGGCGATGTCGGAAATGACGCTGGCGCGGGCCAAGGCTGACCGTCAGGTGTTCGAGGTGTTGACACCGGAGCAACGGAAGCAGCTGGCTGAAGCGAAGCCGGCGGAGCGCGGGCAGCGTGGCCGTGGTGATGGCCCGCGCGGCGCTGCAGCTGATGGTGCCAAGCCGGCTGGCCGTTAATTCGGTTTTTGAAACTTGGTAGTTTGTTACCCAAACCCCTCCCCAGCCCTCCCCTTGTCAGGGGAGGGAGTCTCATCCCGCGCGATTTGTGGGGTGCTCCTCCCCTGACAAGGGGAGGCCGGGAGGGGTTTTGCGGTCTGGTCAACCAAAACCGGTGTTCGGCTTGAGAGCTTTCGACGGATCGTGAACGGGCTACAAGCCCTGTTTCATTTTTTCCCGTTTTTTACGGTTGACCGTGCCCCGAAGGAAGCACTCTTGGGGTGTGGAAGTCATCGGCGCCAAACGGAAAAGCCGAATCTGCGACAATCAGGCATGTCCGAAAAGCCTCGCTCCTCCGTTCCGTTACCGATGGCCTGCCGCCCCAGTTGCGGCGCCTGTTGCATTGCGCCGTCGATCAGCTCGCTGAACAAGCCGGCCGGCGCGCCTTGTCGGCATCTCGATGGCGATTTCAGCTGCCTGATTTTCGCTAGCCCGGAGCGGCCGGATTGCTGCGCTGGCCTGCAACCGTCGGCCGAGATGTGCGGCTTATCCCGCGAGCATGCGCTTAATTGGCTGGCCGAACTCGAAGTTTTGACACATCCGGGATAGTAGAATGCGGCCTCCCCAACTTGGCATAAGCGCAGGCTGCACCCCATGGACCCGATTCTTCTCCTCAAAGCCCTCATTCTTGGCATCGTCGAAGGGCTGACTGAATTCCTGCCGATTTCCTCGACCGGCCACCTGATTTTGGCCGGCGATTTGCTGGATTTCAATGATGATCGCGGCAAGTTGTTCGAGATTGTCATCCAGTCCGGCGCCATTCTGGCCGTCGTCTGGGAATACCGCGAACGACTGCTCGTAGTGGCGCGCGGTGCCTTCAGCGACAAGGCGGCGCAGAAATTCATCCTCAACCTGTTCGTTGCCTTCCTGCCGCTGGCCATCCTCGGGCTGGCTTTCGGCAAGGCGATCAAGGCGCACCTGTTCAACCCGTATGCCGTCGCCACGACGTTCATCCTTGGCGCCTTCGTCATCCTCTGGGCGGAAAAGCGTGAGCACAAGATTCGCATCAACACGGTCGAGGAAATGAGCCTCGTTGATTCGCTCAAGATGGGGGTCGCACAGGCATTTGCCCTGATTCCCGGCACTTCCCGCTCCGGCGCGACGATCATCGGCGGCTTGCTCTTCGGTTTGTCGCGCAAGGCGGCAACCGAGTTTTCCTTCTTTCTCGCCATCCCGACGCTGAGCGTTGCGACGGTCTATCAGCTCTACAAGGAACGCGCCCTGCTCAACGCCGACGATATCGGCATGTGGGTGGTCGGCTTCATTTCAGCTTTCATCTCGGCTTTCCTCTGCGTGCGCTGGCTGCTGCGCTTCATTTCCAGTCACGATTTCACGCCGTTTGCGTGGTATCGCATCGTGTTCGGTATCGTCGTATTGATGACGGCGCAATTCGGCTGGGTGCAATGGACCGCGAATTAAGCAAGCCGCTGATCATCTACCTGCACGGCTTTTGTTCCTCGCCGGCATCGTGGAAATCGCAGATGCTGGCCGAAGAAATGGCCCGGCGCGGCATGGCGGCGCAGTTCGTTTGCCCGCAACTGTCATGGGTGCCCAATGAAGCGGTGGCCAGCGTCAGCCGGCTGATCGAACAGGCAGGTGGGCCGGTGACCTTGATCGGCAGTTCGCTGGGCGGGCATTACGCTAACCATCTGGCGGAAAAGCATGGCTTGAAAGCTGTGCTGATCAATCCTGCTGCGGTCGACCGTCTGGATTTGGCAAAATTTGTTGGCGATCATGCCAATTTCCATAGTGGTGAGCGTTTTACCTTCACCGAAGCGCACGCCGCACAACTGAAAGCCCAGGTAAGGCAGCCGACGCCGGCGCGCTATTGGTTGCTGCTTGAAACCGGCGATGAAGTGCTGGACTACCGGCAGGCACAGGCTTTTTACGCGGGCAGTCGGCAAGCCGTGCTGACTGGCGGTGATCACAGCTTCACGAAGTTTCCCGATTTCGTTCCGCAAATCATTGAATTCGCTGGGTTATAATCCATAAATGAATGTATTGTTTGAAGAAGATGGCGGCTTCAAGGCCGGTAGTGTCATGGCCGACAACGAAAGTTCGTTGCAGGTCGAAATGCCCTCCGGCAAGCGCAGCAAGATCAAGGCGGCAACCGTCGTCTTGCGCTTTGAAAAGCCGACGGCTTCAGCATTGCTTGAGCAGGCCGCGCCGCTGGCCGAAGAGATCGAACCGGAATTCCTTTGGGAGTGCGTGAACGATGGCGAATTTTCGTTTCTTGATTTTGCCCGTGATTACTACGGACGCGAGCCAAGCCCGGTTGAGGCGACGGCGGTGTTGCTTGCCGTGCACGCCGCGCCCGTCTATTTCCACCGCAAAGGCAAGGGCCGCTTCCGCAAAGCGCCTGCCGACATTCTCGCAGCTGCTCTGGCCAGCCTTGAAAAAAAGCGTCAGCAAGCGCTCACGATGGAAGGCTGGATCAACGAGCTGAAAGCGTTCCGCCTGCCGCCTGAAATCGGCGTGCTGACTGATGCCTTACTCTACGCGCCGGACCGCAACAAGTCGGAAACCAAGGCCTTTGAGACGGCCTGCGCAGAAGCCGGCCTCACTGCAGCGCAAATGTTGTTCAAGTGTGGTGCCATCAAGTCGGCCTACCACCTGCATTACCGTCGTTTCCTTCATGAGCAGTTCCCCAAGGGCACGGCTTTCCCGAACCTCGATGCGCCGAAGTTGCCCAGCGACCTGCCTCGCGCCGATGTCATGGCGTTTTCGATCGATGATGCCAGCACAACCGAGATTGACGATGCGCTGTCGGTCGTTCGGCTGCCCGGCATCGGGTCGCGTATCGGCATCCATATCGCCGCGCCGGGCTTGGCCATCGAGCACGGTTCGCCGCTTGACGGCATTGCCCGCGCCCGGCTATCCACGGTTTATATGCCGGGCAACAAGATCACCATGTTGCCCGATGCCGTAGTCCAGAACTACACCCTGGCCGGCGGCGTCGATTGTCCGGCAGTCTCGCTCTACCTCACGGTGAATGAAGAGCTTGAAGTCGTTGCCCAGGAGTCGCGCCTGGAAATGGTGCATATCGCCGCCAATCTGCGTCACCATGAAATCGAGCCCTGGTTCAATGCCGAAACGGTGCTTTCCGGTCTGGCCGATCACCGTTTCAAGGACGAACTGCTCCATCTCTGGCATTTTGCCAATGCTTGCGAAGGAAGACGTGGCAAGCCGTCGGCGATGCAGGGCAACAATGACTACAACTTCGCCATTGAAGGTGACTTGAACGACCCCGATAGCTGCAAGGTGGAGATCAGCGAGCGCAAACGCGGTAGTCCGCTCGACAAACTGGTCGCCGAGTTGATGATCGTCGCCAACTCGACCTGGGGCGGCCTGCTTGCCGAGAACAATGTGGCCTGTCTGTATCGCGCACAAACCCAGGGCAAGGTAAGGATGACCACCTCGCCCTTGCCGCACGAAGGACTGGGCGTCGCGCAATATGCGTGGATGACCTCGCCGTTGCGCCGTTACTGCGATATGGTCAATCAATGGCAGTTGATCGCCTGTCTGAAGGGTGAAACGCCGGCATTTGCCCAGAAATCGGCTGAGTTGTTCGGCGCCATGCGCGATTTTGAGCAAACCTATGCTGCCTACGCTGATTTTCAGCGCCAGATGGAGCGCTATTGGTGTCTGCGCTGGTTGCAACAACGTGAGCTTTCGGTAGTTGAAGCCACGGTGCGTCGCGAGCAACTGGTCAAAATCGACCATCTGCCCTTGATGCTGCGCGTGCCTTCGCTGCCGGCTGATCTGGCACCGGGCCAGCGCGTCAGCCTCAGCATCGAGAGCATCGATCTGCTCCAGCCTGAAGTCACTTGCCGCTTCCATAGCTTGCTCGGCGAGAACAACGCCGCTGAAGCGCTGGAGGAGGAAGCGCAGTGAGTCCTGCGCGGTTGGCTATGCCCATATTCAACGCCCGTCGGCGGTTGGAACTGGCCATTGCCATCTCGCTGGCGCTGCATGCGCTGCTCCTGACGTTGCATTTCAAGTTTCCGGATGCCGCCAGCGCAATGCGCGAGAAGGCCATGGATATTGTTCTGGTTAACTCCAAGTCAGCCAAGAAGCCGCGTGAGGCGCAGGCTTTGGCTCAGGCCAATCTCGATGGCGGTGGTAATACCGATGAGAATCGCCGGGCCAGGACCCCGCTGCCCCCCACCCTGCAACAGACCACGGGTGCCGATATGGAGCAGATGCAGCGTCGTGTTCGAGATCTTGAGGCGCGTCAGCAAACCCTGCTGACTCAGGCCAAAAGCTTGCGTTCTGCAGCGCCGGCAGAGAATGCCAGCGAACAGCCGGCGCCCGTACCAACGCTCAGCGGTAGCGACCTGGCTGAATCAGCGCGGGCGATGGCCAGGCTGGAAGGTGAGATCAGCAAGTCGGTGGATGAGTACAACAAGCGGCCGCGCAAAAAATACCTTGGGGCGCGTGCCGAAGAGTATCGCTTTGCCCAGTACATTGAAGACTGGCGCCAGAAGATCGAGCGTGTCGGTACCCTGAACTACCCGGAAGCCGCGCGCGGCAAGCTCTATGGTTCGTTGATCCTGACCGTCTCGATCAACGCCGATGGGCAGGTTTCACGGATCGATATCAACAAGTCATCCGGGCACAAGGTGCTTGATGACTCGGCGCGCCGTATCGTGCAGATGGCATCACCCTATGCCGCCTTCCCGCCAGACATCCGTCGCGATACCGATGTTCTCGAAATTACTCGCACCTGGCACTTTACGCAGGGCGATCAGCTAAGCGCCAAATGACCGACCGTTACTGTGTTCTCGGCAATCCGATTGCCCACTCCAAATCGCCGGCGATTCACGCTCGATTTGCTGCAATCGCGGCGCAGGATATGAGCTACGAAGCCCAGCTGGCACCACTTGATGGCTTTGCCGTGACGATTCGCGAATTCATTGCGGCGGGTGGGCGCGGGGCGAATGTCACCGTACCGTTCAAGGAAGAGGCCTACCGCCTTTGTGGGCGGCGCAGTGCGCGAGCCGAGCGCGCTGGTGCGGTCAATACACTGGTTTTCGACGGCGCAGAAATCTTCGGTGACAACACCGATGGCGCCGGTCTGGTCAGCGATATCACCGGTAATCTGGGGATTGGTCTTCGTGGCAAACGGGTTCTGCTGCTTGGCGCCGGTGGCGCCGCGAGCGGTGTGGTCGAGCCGTTGCTGGCGCAGCAGCCGGCCAGTCTTTTTATTGCCAACCGCAGCGCCGATAAGGCGCTGGCTTTGGCTGCGTCGTTTTCAGACATTGTTGCGGTCGACGCCGGAAATCTCGCAAAAATTGTCGGCAATAGTTTTGATGTCGTAATCAACGCGACTTCCGCCAGTTTGTCAGGTGAAACGCTGCCCTTGCCTGATGGCATCTTTGCGCCGGGTAGCCTGGCGTACGACATGATGTATGGCAAAGGTGAGACGCACTTCATGCGTCAGGCGCGTGTGCAAGGGGCGAGTCAATGTGCCGATGGTTTGGGCATGCTGGTCGAGCAGGCCGCGGAGGCCTTTGCGCTGTGGCGCGGCGTGCGCCCTGAGACCGCTGGCGTACT
>Ga0209480_10000610_pt1 | contig 28713 bp, 27 predicted proteins | sample JI61114C2DNA_FD_187501 | JGI IMG/M metagenome (GOLD analysis project Ga0209480, IMG submission 187501) | Wastewater effluent complex algal communities from Wisconsin, to seasonally profile nutrient transformation and Carbon sequestration -... | ecosystem: Engineered > WWTP > Effluent > Algae... | reverse complement strand
TGTTTTCAACCCGCAGCACTTCTCCGGCGGCGCGCCTTTCTCGGTGCAGGTCCCAGTCGAGTCGGACTACGCGCCACACACCGCCCGCCGCCGCGAGGAACCGGGCTCCGTCGAACTCTGGCCGCTAGATGCACCCGCCGAGATTGAAGAGCCCGATCCGTGGGACGCGCCCGTCGATCGCGTTACCGAGACCGATGCGCCTGTCCAACTCGCAAAACAGATCGCAGCCTTCATCGCGCGCGAGATCGAAGCCGGTGCCGGCGTCTGGGAAAAAGGCAAGCAGCGCCCCGCCAAGCCGGGCGATTTCCTGATCCTCGTCAAGCGCCGCACCGGCGGCATCTTCGACGCCATCCTGCAGCAACTGAAAGCCCGCAACATCCCCGTCGCCGGCGCCGACCGCATCCACCTGCTCGACAGCGCGCCGGTGCAGGACGTGCTGAACCTCGTCCGCTTCGCGCTGACGCCCACCGACGACCTCACGCTCGCCGAAATCCTCAAGGGTCCTTTCGGCGCCCACATCGAAAGCGGCGATTTTCCCTGGCTCGACGACAACGACCTGTTTGACCTCGCCATCGACCGCAAGGGCTCCCTCTGGGACCAGCTGCGCGCTGCGAAATCGAAACGCCTCGCCCCGGTTCGCACCTTCCTCGAAGACCTGTTCGCCCGCCGCCACCTGCCGCCGTTCGAATTCATCACCCGCGCGATGGAGCTTGGCCGCGGTCTTCCCCGCCCCGGCTGGGATCTCATCCTCTCCCGCTTCGGCGGCCCCGCGCGCGAACCCGTCAGCGCCCTGATCGACCGCGCCTCCGGCTTCGACGCTGACCAGCCGCCCAGCCTCGAACTCTTCCTCGCCGCCATCGAAGCAACAGGCGGCGAAGTAAAACGCGAGCTCTCCGGCCCGCAGGACGAAGTGCGCGTGATGACCGTCCACGGCGCCAAGGGCCTTCAGGCGCCCATCGTCATCCTGCCCGACACCACCAGCGCGCCGAAGCTCGACACGTCCGGCCTGTTCTTCACCGCTGAAGGCCTCCCCGTCTGGGTCGGCCCCAAGGGCGGAGACACGCCCGCCACCGCCGCGCTGCGTCTCGACTCCAACGAGCGCGCGCTGCGCGAACATCGCCGCCTGCTCTATGTCGCGCTCACCCGCGCGCAGGATCGCCTCATCGTCTGCGGCGCGTGGCATGGCCGCAGCAAGGAAGGCCGCGACAAGGATTCCTGGTACCAGCTCTGCGACGCCGGCATGCAGCGCCTGATCGCCGCCGGCTCAGCCGCGCAGATCGAAGACACGCTCGATGGCGTCGCGCATCCCATCATCCGCCTCGGCGATCCAGCGCCCGCCCTCGGCCGGGCCGCCGCGATCGCCTCGTCTGAATCGGCATTGCCCGCCTGGCTTCGCACGGCCGCGCCCGTCGAAACTGCGCGCAAGATGCTGTCCCCCTCGCGCCTCACCGCTTCTTGCGAACCGCCCGTGATGTCGCCCTTCGGCGAAGGCCGCGCGGAGAAGCTGCGGCGCGGAACGCTGATCCACACCCTGTTCGAGGTGCTGCCCAACCTGCCGCCCAAGAGCCGCTGGCGCGCCGCCGAGACCTTCCTGAGGAAGCAGCTCGACCTTGTCCCCGCCCAGCGCACGGAAATGCTCGAAGCCGCCTTCGGCGTGCTGGACGATCCGCGCTTCGCCGCGATCTTCGCCGAGGGCGGCCGCCCCGAAGCTCCCGTGGTCGGCAAGCTCCCCACCGGCGACGAGATCAACGGCCGCGTCGACCGGCTGGTGGTCACCCCCGCCGAAATCCTGGTGATCGACTACAAGACTGACCGCCCGGCCCCTCCCGCGGTCAAAGGCGTCGGCGAGGCCTACATCGCCCAGATGGCTGCCTACCGGCATGTTTTGTCGCAGCTTTGGCCCAACCGGCTGGTACGTTGCCTGCTGGTATGGACAGACGGGCCCCAACTCATGGAAATACCCTCGGAAATGCTGGACGGGGCGCTCAGCCGCTTGCGCTGATCAACCCAGTGTTTAGCGACTCTCCGTTGGATTAAGCATCGGCCCTGCCTACCTAGGCGGTACGATCAGTTCAGGAACCGCCGTCATGGCCGTAGCTTCCATCACAGACGACACCTTCGACAGCGAAGTGCTGGCCGCCGACAAGCCGGTGGTTGTCGACTTCTGGGCGGAATGGTGCGGGCCCTGCAAACAGGTCGCCCCGACCTTCGAGGCGCTGGCCGAAGAACTTGGCGACAAGGTCAAGATCGTGAAGCTGAACATCGACGATCATCCGCTCTCCGCCCAGCGCTTTGGCGTGCGCGGTCTGCCTACCTTCATGGTTTTCCAGGGCGGCCAGGTCACGGCCACCCACCTCGGCGCGATGAACAAGGCGCGCATGATCGAATGGCTCAAACAGTCCGCGCCCTCCGTGGACGAAGAACAAGGGAAGATCTGACATGGCGCTCGCCGAAGTGACCGACGACACTTTCGAGGCTGAAGTCCTAAAGGCCACCGGCCCCGTGGTGGTGGACCTTTGGGCCGAATGGTGCGGCTCGTGCAAACAGATGATGCCCGCCTACGAACAGCTCGCCGGCGAGCTCGAGGGCAAGGCCAAGCTGGTGAAGTTCAACGCCGACGAAAACCCGATGACCCCGGGCCAGTTCGGCGTGCGCGGTCTTCCCACGCTGCTCATCTTCGAGAACGGCAAACTGCTCTCGATGAAGACCGGCGCCATGACCAAGTCGAAACTCTACGAGTGGATCGCGCAGACGGCGCCGTCGGTCGCCTAGGATCACCGGCAGTCGCCTCAACGCGCCGACCTGCAACACCGAAGCCCGCGCGGCTCCAGCTGCGCGGGTTTTTCTATGCCGAGCCAACCGGCAACTTCCTCCCATCACACCGCACCTTCCGCAGGCACGGTCTGCGCTCACGAGCTCCCACACCCTTGAACACCCCGCGCCTTGATGCGATGCAGCACAGCACTTGCATCGACAGCCTGCGAAACACCGGGGACTTCAATGAGCACGAGAACACCGCGCCAGTTCTTCAAGCCGTTGGCGATTGGTGCCCCGGAACCGATGCGCGATCTGCCCGTGCGGCTCGAGCGCATGATCCATTTCGTGCCGGGCCATAACGAGAAGGTTCGTTCCAAGACTCCCGAGATGGCCGCAAAGGTCGACGTCATTCTGGCGAACCTTGAGGATGCCATCCCCTCGGACGCGAAAGACGCCGCCCGCGCCGGCGCGATCCAGATGGCGAACATGCTCGACTGGAAGGGCCAGGGCACCGGCCTCTGGACGCGCGTGAACCCGCTCAACTCGCCCTGGTTCCTGGACGACGTCACCGAGATCGTCACGAAGGCCGGCAACGTGTTCGACGTCATCATGCTGCCCAAGGTCGAAGGCCCGTGGGACATCCACTACGCCGACCAGCTGGTCGCCCAGCTTGAAGCGAAGGCTGGCGTCACCCGACCCATCCTCTTCCACGCCATCCTCGAAACCGGACAGGGCGTCGCTCTCGTCGAAGACATCTGCCTCGCCTCCCCGCGCATGCAGGGCATCTCGCTTGGACCGGCCGACCTCGCCGCCAACCGCGCGATGAAAACCACGCGCGTCGGCGGCGGCCACCCGATGTATAAAGTGATCGAGGATCCGCACGCAGACGCTGCCACCCCCCGCGCCGCCGCCCAGCAGGACCCGTGGCACTACACGCTCGGCAAGATGGTGGATGCCTGCGTGCAGGCAGGCATCAAGCCCTTCTACGGCCCCTTCGGCGACATCGCTGACCTCGCTGCATGCGAGCAGCAATTCAAGAACGCCTTCCTCATGGGCTGCGCGGGCGCATGGAGCCTCCACCCTGGCCAGATCGACATCGCCAAGCGCGTCTTCTCGCCCGAGCCCGCCGAAGTGAAGTTCGCCCTGCGCATCCTCGAAGCCATGCCCAACGGCACCGGCGTCGTGATGCTCGACGGCAAGATGCAGGACGACGCCACCTGGAAGCAGGCCAAGGTCATCGTCGACCTCGCGAAGCAGGTCGCCGCGAAGGACCCGGACATGGCGAAGGCTTACGGGCTCTAACCTCTTGCCTCCCTCACTTGCAACGCAAGTGGGGGAGGTGGATCGCTGACGCAGTCAGCGAGACGGAGGGGGGGGCCATCGACGGAGAAGGGTCTCTACGGCTCATCCAACCCATAGAGATCCTCACTCGCATCCACCCGATACCGCCACTGACTACCGTCGCGCCACCCCTCGAACCGCAGACACGCATACGGCCGCGACGGCTGGTTATCCGCGTCGCGACTATCGATCGGCCAAACGTCCCGTTGATCGTCGTTGAAAGTCCAGCACGACTCAGCCGCCATCCGATCGCCAGTCAGATCCTTGTCCACGAATATGGCGATCCAGGTCCGCGTAGCGGCCGATGGCTGCGCGCTTCGCCTGCTGAAGACAGCGATATCTCCGGCGACGATGCGTTCCGCCAGATAGGCATTGCCAAGCAGCCGCTTGAGATCGGGCAGAGAGCCCGCCTCCATGGCAGCCATGATTTCTACGGTACGATCCCTGATCTCGTCCCGATGCGGCCAGTGAGCGGGCGGCGCCACAAGATCCCCGCCCTTCGCCCCCGGCAAGCGCCGCTTGATCCCCGACGGCTTCATCCCGGCGTGAGTCATGAACACCAGGAACGGGCCCTTCGGCTCAAGGCATCCCAGCGTGCGTCCATGCAGGCTGATCCCCGGCGAGCGCAGCAGACCTGTCAGCAGATCCTCTTCCGCCACCGCACAATCGGCAACGCGGCCGGTGAACGTGCCCGTCCATGCCCCGCCGACATCGCCCTTCCCGTCGACATAGCCGCCGATGGAATTGCCGTTCACGCCATAGATTGCGTCCGCATCCACATTCAGCCGCTCGCCCGCGTAGATAGCCTCGACGCTGACGCACTTGCCCATCCAAGCTGCAGGATCGGCGGCAATGGCGGCGACAGTCGCCTTCTCGGAATTCGTCGGCGCACACACGCGCGGCGCCCCGGCCGGCGGTTGCGAAACCGCAGTCCCGGCCAGCATCGCCAAGGTGACAAGCATCACCGCCGCAAGCCTGATCATCCTGCATTCCTCCCCGGAATCGGGCAGGCCATGCTGGACGCGCAATGGCATCAGGCGCAACATCAATCGCTTCACATCCAACGGAGCCTCTCCATGGCCGCGCTTCGCTTCAGCTCCGCTCTCGCAGCCCTGGTGCTGGTTGTTGCCGGATGTTCGGAACAGGCGCCGACGGCCACTCCGTCTGGCGCAGCAGACGATGTCCGCCCTGGCTTCACCCTGCCCGATGGCGCCGTGGCGATGATGCACCTGCAGGCGAAGATGCGCGATGGCGTCCGCCTGGACACGTCGGTCTGGCTGCCCGCAAAGGATGGCAAGTTCCCGGTCGTCCTGATCCGTACGCCCTACAAGACCGAGATGTGGACCTTCCAGTCAGAGCTGCTCAAGGCTGGCTACGCGGTGGTGCAGCAGCACGAGCGCGGACGCTTCCTCTCCGAAGGCGAAATGCGCATGCTCGGCATGGCGGATGAAGACGGCTGGGACACCCTCGACTGGATCGTCGCCCAGCCCTGGTCCAACGGCGCCATCGGCACCTATGGATGTTCCTCCTCTGCGGAAAACCAGCTGAAGCTCGCCACCCTCGGCCACCCGGCGCACAAGGCGATGGTCGCCGGCTCGTCCGGCGTCGGCATCGCGCAGGCCGGGCCGCACAATGAAGGCGGCAATTTCTGGCGCGGCGGCGTCTGGCAAATGGGCTGGGCGGATTACTTCTTCGCCGAGATGTATCTCGACTGGCCACAGCTTCCCGCCGGCTTGTCGGACGAGGAACGCAAGAAGCTGTCTCTCACGACGACGGTCGAAGGCCCTGAACCGATCGCCGTGAAGACGCTCGACACTGCCCGCATGCATCTGCCGATGATCGACATCGCGAAAGCCGCTGGCGCCCCCGACACGGAGCTTGACGAATATCTCGCACGCGGCCCTTCTGATGCTGCCTGGGCCGAGGATCGAGTCACCGACAAGGACGTGAGCAAGGTTCCTGGCCTCTATGCCGAGGCGCTGTACGATATCTCCGCCCCGCCCGGTGCTGCGCGCTTCGAGAAAGTGCGCACTGACAATCTGCCCGGAACGCAGGCCATCGTCCTCACCAATGGCCAGCACTGCTCTTTCGCTCGCCCGCGCACGGCGATTGGCGACCGCCCGCTGGGCGAGGCCACGTTCGATTGGGACGCCATGGCGCTCGCCTGGTTTGATCGCTGGTTGAAGGGCGATGCAGAGGTCGCAATTCCCGCCACGCCGGTCCGCGCCTACATGGCCGGCGAAAATGCGTGGCGCAACTTCGCCAGCGTGCCCACCGCCGGAGCGAGCGCCACTGACCTCACCCTGTTCTTCGACAGCAAGAGCAACGCACGGCTGTCTGCGGGCGATGGCCTGCTCTCCCCCGAAGCGCCCACAAAGCCCATAGCCGACCAGTTCGTCTACGATCCCGCCAACCCCGTGATCAGCCACGGCGGACAGATCGGGGGCATGGGAACCGACCAGAAAGACGGCGCGTTCGACCAGCGCGAGATCGAGGCGCGCCCGGACGTGCTCGTCTACACGACATCACCGCTGACCGCCGATCTGCCGGTGTTCGGCTATGTGACGGTCGAACTGTTTGTGGGTTCGGACGCGCCTGATACGGACTTCACAGTGAAGCTCGTCGATGTGGCGCCCGACGGCACGGCGTGGAACATCTCCGACACTATCCAGCGCATGCGCTATCGCGATGGCGATGACAAGACCGTATTCATGAAGACTGGCGAGACCTATCGCATCACCCCACCTCCCATGCTGGTCGCCAACACATTCCAGAAGGGTCATTCCATTCGCGTGGAGATTTCGTCGAGCAACTTCCCGACCTATGCCCGCAACCTCAACACCGCTGAGGATCCGTACACGTCAACGAAGATGCAAGTCGCGACCAACCTTTTGGTTCACGGGCCAGCCAAGGCCTCGCGTATAATCCTGCCGGTGGCGACGAAGTAAGCTCAGTCCCAACTGTCGAAGCGGAACCAGCCGCTCATCGGCCAGTTGAACAGGCAAGGCTCTTCCTGCGTGCCGGCCCCTATGTTGTGGGCGATCAGCGGTTGTGCGCCCTGCTTCTTGCGCGTGACGACGCCGACATGCGGCAAGCCTCCGCCCGAAAGCCGCCAGCTCACGATGTCGCCCGCGCGATAGTCCGCGGCGCTGGTGCTGATCGTCTTCGCCCCGCCCTTGCGCCGGAACAGAGTCTCGAGATTGGGTACGCGGCGATGGTCGATATTCCGATCGGGCTTGGTCAGGCCCCAGTTCTTCGGATAGGCGCTGAAATTGGCGCGCATGTCCTCGTGCACTTCCACCTGCAGATCGACGCCAGCATGGCGGAAAGCGCGGATCACCGTGTCGGTGCAAACACCCCTGTCCTCGGCCACGTCGCCGCCGGGATAGGTGAGTTTCACATAGGCGGGGTCATAGACCTCCGCCTTCTGCGCCCGCAGCTCGCCGCCGATGGCGACCTTGATGGGGAAAGCGACGTCCTGCCCTGCCGGCTGTGCAATCCCGCGTGGGGCAAACAGCAATGTCCCCGCGCCTGCGAGGAACAACCGGCGATGCATAAGTCCAGACATGAAGACCCCCTGACATCTCACGACATCAGGGGGCCATTCGATTGCGGCGGAGGATCGACCGAAACCCGGCGGGCTGCGGTCAGCCTGTGCTAGCCGACCTTCTTGATCACGCCGAAATGCGTCAGCAGGATCAACGCACCGCCAGCGATGGTGACCAGCATGCCGAACATGTAGATGCCACCCGTGCCCATGATGAGGCCCATCATCAGTCCGTCGAAGCCAACACCGGCGCCTGCCCCGGACATCGCGCCACCCAGCATAGGAAGGATGATTGGTCCGCCGACGGCCGCGGCGCCAGTCGCCAGACGGACGGTCTGAGTCAGCTTGTGATTGGTGAGTTCCATGAAGATGAGGAGGCCAGCCAGAACCGGGATCGCAACCAGCAGGAAGAACACCAGCGCGCCGATGCCCAGGCCAGTGTTGACGCTGTAGCCGAAGCCGACATTCACGCTGCCGCCGATCTTGCCCAGCATGCCGAGCGCGCCGAACAGGTAGCCGGCCATCAGCGAGCCGAGCAGGATGATCCCGGCCCAGATCACATTTGGCTTGGCCAGAATATTCTGGACGGTCGGATCAGCTGCGATCTTCGACATGTCGATGCTTGCGCCCGGCGGGGGTGCAGCCGCCGCTGCTGCAGCGACGATGAAGATTTCTTTGGCGGCGCCTGCGTCAGCAACGTAGTCGACCTCGTCGCCCGCCTTTGGCGGCGCGGGACTCTTGTTATCCGAAATGCTGAACTTGTAGCGATTGCCATCGTCGCCGTTGATGACGCCCGTTCCTGTGGCGGCGTCGTAGCCCAGAACTTTGCCCTTCATGGATTGCCCCTCAGCTTGCCCACATAACTGAAACAGCTAGCAAAATTCGCTCGCTCACGCAAACGCGCGTTAGCGGAACGCCTGTGCCCAGCAGCCATCGCCGTCATGCCGGCCACGACCTTAACCGCGCATGAACCCTTTTTTGTTTGGGCCTCAAACGGCGCGTTAAGCTTGATGGTGCATAAACCGGACAACGCAAAATGCGCCTCACGGCAGGGTCGAGTTATGTTCCAGATCATCGGGATTGTGGTCGTCTTCGTAATGGTCTTCGGCGGCTTCATGCTCGCCGGCGGCCATTTCGACGTGATCATCAAGGCCGCGCCATTCGAGATGATGATGATCGGTGGCGCTGCTGTCGGCGCCTTCCTGATCGGCAACTCGTTCAAGACCGTGATGGCCTCGCTCGGCGGCTTCGGCAAGATCATGGGTGGCTGCAAGTGGAAGGCGAAGGACTATACTGACCTGCTCAGTCTCTTGTTCGTATTGACCAAGACCATGAAGACGAAGGGCGTGGTGGCGATCGAACAGCACATCGAGAACCCAAAGGAATCCACGATCTTCCAGAACTACCCGAAGATCCTGAAGGACCACTTCGCCACCGATCTCATCTGCGACACGCTGCGCATGATGACGATGAACCTCGAGGACCCGCACCAGGTCGAGGATTCGATCGACAAGCAGATCGAGAAACACCACCACGAGGCACACAAGGCGGCTCACGCCATGCAGAACATGGCCGACGCCCTGCCCGCGCTGGGCATCGTGGCCGCCGTGCTCGGCATCATCAAGACGATGGGAGCCATCTCTCAGCCGCCGGAGTATCTCGGTTCGCTGATCGGCTCGGCGCTCGTCGGCACGTTCCTCGGCGTGTTCCTTGCCTATGGCTTCGTCGGCCCGTTCGCCGCCCGCATGGGCCAGGTGATCGACGAGGAAGGCCAGTTCTACAAGATCATCAAGGACGTGCTCGTCGCCCACCTGCATGGCAACGCCGCCCAGGTTTCCGTCGAGCTCGGCCGCGGCCAGGTTCCGTCCGACAGCCAGCCCTCCTTCGCCGAACTCGAAGAAGCACTTAACGCCGTTACGGTTTAAGGCGGGCACGGTCCAAGTTCAGTAGAGTAGCGTAACCCTAGCGTATGCATCACGGCCCGGCTCCTTCGAGCCGGGTCGCTTGCGTTTCGCACAGGCTCTCGCCATCGTGTGCAGGCAGGCGGGGAGGCCATCCTGAGCACAACATTGCAACGCCTTCGCCTGCTCGCTGCGGCCGTCGCCGCGCTGGTCGCGTCAGCGTGCACCGCCTTCCCCACACTCGCTGAACGCACCGCACTCCTGGCGCCAACGCTGGAGTATTACGCACCCGATCCCGGCGGCGGCCGCGCGCCTCTGGTGATCCTCGTCTCGGGATGTGGCGGGCTCAACGGACTGCAGGGCCCCAAGACCGTGATGAAGAACTATGCCGGGGCCGCCACGCGCGCCGGCACCTATGCCGTGGTCATGGACAGCTTCGCCTCGCGCGGCATTCCGTTCGACGACGCGGTCAGCACCGTCTGCTCCGGCCTGCGCCTGCATGGCAACGAACGCGCAGGCGACATCATCGCCGCCGAAGCACTGGCGCGCAGCCACTGGAACGCCGAGTTCTCAGGCGTCATCCTCGCCGGCTGGAGCCACGGCGGCTGGACGGTGATGGAGCTGCTCTCCGCCGGACCCCGCGCCAAGAGCGTCGCCGGCTTCCGCGTCGACAACGCCTCTCCCGCCCTGACACCGGACGCTGTCGCGCTCTTCTATCCCTATTGCGGCTTCCTCAATGCGACAGGCCGCAGCACGTGGGACTTCGAGGGCCCGCTCCTTTATCTCAACGCCAGCACAAACGCCCCCGCCGCCGGGAAGGAATGCACCGACGCGATCATGCATGCTCGCGGCGGCTCCGATGGCTTCACCCAGGTGGACTATCCCAACACCCATGCCTTCGACGAGGAAGACCAGGTGCCCGGTTCGGAGTTCACATACGACCCCGCAGCGACGCAGCGCGCGCTTGCCCTGTTCGAGACCTTCATCCGGGATCAGGCTGCGCGGCTGCGTTGATCAATCAGCCGCCGCCGGCACGACCCGCGCAATGCGCGCGTCCTCGGGACTCAGCCACGCCTTGGCGGCAGCGATCACGTCACCCTTCGTGACGGCACGCACACTCGCCTCTATGGCGTCCAGCCTGTTGCGCGCCATGAGATCCGGCCGCGTCTGTGCCTGCGAGATCAGGCTCAGCCAGTAGCTGTTCGACGTTGCATTCTGCGACAACCCCTCCAGCGAAGGCGTAACCGCGCGCGCAAATTCATCGTCCGAAATCTCACCCGCCCGCAGAGCGTCTGCGATCACGAGCAGCGCGGCGATCACGCGATCAGCATCCTCCGGCTTCACGTCCGCGCCGGCCGAGACATAGCCAAAGCCCGGGTAGATCGAGGAGAGCGTCGCCCCCGCGCTCGGCGAATAGGCTGCGCCCAGTTCCTCCCGCAACGCCTCTGTCACCTTCAGCCGCATCACTGCGGCCAGTACGGCCAGCACGCGCGCAGCCTGTGGATCCGCGTCCGGATCAACGCCAGTCACAGGCCAGAGCACGTTGACCAGCGCCTGGTTCTTCTCACCCGCATGCGACAGCACCAGCGGCGAGCGGTCCTCGCGGAACGCTACCGGGCGGTCTGATTTCCAGCGCGCTGGCATCGCATCCCGATCCGGCAGCGCGCCAAACGTGCGCGCGACCAGCCGTATGACCTCATCCTCGTCGACGTCGCCGACGACCGCAATCTCGATGGCGCCTGTCTTCAACACCGGCGCCAGATAATGGCGCAGTTCCACGAAAGAGCGGAACGCCGCCCCGTCATCAGGATCATTGCCGACGCGCTTGTCGCCGCCCACAAGTGTGCGCACGCCGCGCGCCGCCCACACTGCCTGCGCCGTTGCATCTGCACGCGGCCAGCTCAGCACCAGGCTCTGCCGCCAGCGCCGCTCCGCCTCGGGGCGATACCCGGGATGCGTGACATAGGCCGCAAGCAGCTGCAGCTGCAGCTCAAGATCTGCCGGCGTCGTCGCGTACGTGCCGCCAAAGGAATTGCCGGCCGCGCCAAATCGCGCCGCCGCCACTCGCCCCTGCAGGATGGCGCGCAGATCGTCGGAAGAATGCTTCTCCAGCCCACCCGCCGCGAATGCAGACATGAGGGAGCCAAGCCCGAACGGCTCTTCTGGAAAATCCAGCTGCCCCTGGCCCAGGCGCACCGACACCTGCACCGAATTGTGAGTGAAGTCGGTCCTCTTGATGTTGAGGCGGACATTGTTCCCGAACATCACCAGCCGCGTGTCGATGTCTTCGATACGCGTGTCGCTGACCACGCGACCGGGGCGGCCGAAATTGGTGTAGATGAAGGGGATGCGCTTGCGCGCCTCGGGCGGCGCCACGTCGACCGCAGCGGATTCGCTCCACGCGGCGATCACGCCATCGCCCAACCCCTCATCCTCGACGCTCGACGCGATGAAGAACAACGGCGTGCCGATGCTCATGTGCTGCACGAACGCCTTGTGCACGACCTCGGGCGTTACTTCCGCCGCCCATGCTTCAAATCGCGCAAGGCCTGAAGACGGGGTGGCAAACACCGTGTCGTTCTGCACCGAGGACAGGAGCTGGTTCATCAGCGCACCCGTGGTCCGCGTGTTCTCGCGCTCGGCCTGGTTCTTCTGGCTGGTGCGCAGCGACTCGACCTGCGCCTCAATCTCCGGCGCAGTGAAGCCATGCAACAGCGCGCGGCGCCACTCCTGCTCCAGCGCCGCAACGGCCGCCGCCCACTCGCCCGGGGCGAAGGACACGCTGCCGGAAGCAATATCGGCGACGCGAAGCACATCGCCACTCGAAATCCCCGCGCTGCGAAATGGCGGGGCTTCCGCGTTGACCAGCGGAGCAAGCCGCCGCTGCACCGCGCCAATCCCGAACATCAACACGTTGTCCGCACGCCGCTGCGCACCCGTGTCAATATCGGGCGTGAAGGGCGAAAGCGAATAGACCGCAATCGAATCCCCGCCATCGCGATGGACGAAGACCGAGGCCGCCGGCTCACGCAAGGGAGGCTCATAGCTGCGATCAGGTTCGCGGCCTGCCTCGCCCTGCCCCGCCCAGTCGCCGAAACGCGCAATGATCTTCTGCTCCATCGCATCGAGATCGAAGTCGCCCACGACCAGCAGCGTAGCGCGCTCTGGCCGGTAGTAACTCTGATAGAGGCTCACCATCTGCTCGCGCGTGGCCGCCTCCAGCACTTCGGGCTTACCGATCGGCATACGGCTCGCCACAGGCGCACCGGGCAGCAGGAAATCCAGCTGCTGCTGGCTGCGCCTGCGCTGGAAGTTATCGCCACGCCGCCATTCGGACAGCACCACACCGCGTTCGCGATCAATGGCGGAGGCATTGAAGGTCAACTCGCTCGCCGTCTCGCGCAGCAGGAAGAGGCTCTCGTCCACCAGCCCGTCCGCCGCATTCGGAAGTTCGAGGCTATATGTCGTGAAGTCCTGCCCGGTCGAGGCGTTGGTGTCAGCGCCGAAGGCAAGACCCAGGCGCTCGAGTATCCTCACCATCTCGCCTTCGGGCACGTTGCGCGATCCGTTGAACGCCATGTGCTCGATGAAGTGCGCAAGCCCCTGCTCGGCGTCGGCTTCATAGAGCGAGCCGAATGCAACCGTGAAGCGGATCGACACGGCCGCCGCGGGAAGTCCGTTGTGCCGAAGCGCATAGCGCATGCCGTTGGGCAGCGCGCCGAAGCGCACGGCAGGATCCGGCGCGATGTCGCTCGTCTCATGCGCCCACGGACGCGCCACGACCTGGGCTGACGCCGGCGCGACAAGCGCGGCGAAGTACAGAATCAGGACGGCAAGAATGCGAACCATGGCCCCTCTCGGCGGTGAACCCAGTGTGGGCAGAGACGGGCGCCGTTGTCGATTGGCGGCTGACATGCCCGGGCGGCTATTCCACCCGTTCGCCATTGGCGGCGAGCGCTGCACCGCAGAGATAGACCGATCCGCAGATATACAAGCCCTGGGCGCGTGAGAGTCCCGCCGCGACCGCTTCCTCGAGGCTCGGTGCGACTTTCGCGCTCGCGCCAAGCGTGCGCGCGATACCGGCGACATGATTGGGATCGGCCCCCGGGCCGCCCTCCTGCCCGCCACTATCTGTCAGCGGACAGACAATGATTTCGTCGGCGACGGACGCAAGTTCAGCCAGCACGCCCTCGATGTCCTTCACCGCCTGTGCGGCAAACACGACGGCCACGCGTTCGCCCACCTGCCGCGACGAGCGGATCGCCGCCGCCAACGTGGCCGCCCCACCCGGATTGTGCGCCGCGTCGATCCAGACCGCGCCATCCCCCACCAGCGGCCCGGGTTTCAGCTTCTGCAACCGCGCGGGCCATGACACCTCACGCAAACCGGCCGCCATCGCTGCCGGCAGGAACTGCGGATCACCAAGAGCTTCCAGCGCCGCACATGCCGCGCCAGCATTCTGCGCCTGGTGACGCCCGCGCAGGCCAAGCCAGGGCGAGCGCACAGTGAGCCTGCGCCCCTCGTAGACGTACGCATCGCCCTCCCAGCGCGCGCGCCAGTCATCGCCTGATTCCAGCACATGCGCCGCCGCTGTCCGCGCTTCCTCGCGCAGGACACCCAGCGCAATGGCCGGCTGGTCCGCGATGACGGCGGGAACGCCCTCGCGGAAAATGCCTGCCTTGAGCCTGGCGATCGCCGCTACGCCTGAAATGCCGAACATCGCCTCATGGATCGGCGTCACCACACAGGCCGCAGGCCGCGTCATCACATTGGTTGCATCTGCCGCTCCGCCTGCTCCCACCTCGATGATGGACAGGTCCGCGCGATGGTGCGCGAAGAGACAGAAGGCCGCCGTCGTCAGCGCCTCGAAATAGGTGAGCCCCTCCGTCCGCCGCCGGATATCCGCCAGCACATCAGCCAGTTCGCCATCCTCCACCAGCCGACCCGCGACGCGGATGCGCTCGTTGACGCGCATAAGGTGGGGAGAGGTGAATACGTGAACCTTGAGGCCCGCCGCTTCCGCCATGGCCCTTATGAATGCGCCGGTGGAGCCCTTGCCGTTGGTGCCTGTGATATGGATCGCCGGCGGGATCCGGTCCTGCGGATCGCCCAGCGCTACGAGCACCTTGCGGATATGCGCCGTGCCGAACGCAGGCGACACGCGCCCCATGGAGGCCAGCCTGAACCTGTCGAGTTCGGCGCTTACGATGGCGGCGTCAGCCAACCGATTCTCCAGCCCAAGGCGCCCAACCCCCGCTCCTATCTAGGCAGTTTATCACGTCGCGCAAACCACACTCACGGCGCGGGAGAGTCGGGGGGGGGGGCCAGGTCACATCCGCGTGTTTGGAAGCGGGCGAGAATCCATATCCCCTGCCGGCTGCAACAGAGATGGGACATCAGGGATGAGCTGGCCCCAGGACGAAGACGGCGACGTCTTTCGCAGTCTCGAACAGGCCGGTTTCGACTTTGCCGCCGAAATCCTCATCGACTTCAACGTCGACGTCGACGATCCCGCCGCCATGCTCGATGCAATCGGCGCTGTGCTCGAGATCTATCCGGATGCAGGCATCGGCGAGGAGGACAACTACTTTGTCGTCCAGCTGATTGCGCGCCTCACCTACGACCTTGTGATCGAGGTCCAGCGCAAGCTCACGGCCGCCACGGCAAAGTTCAGCGGCCGGTGCGACAGCTGGGCGGTCCTGCATTGATGTCGTGAGACAGCCTACCCCGCTACGGCTGCTTCTTCCGAGAGCTGCGCTTTCGAGCGGCGGCCACGGGCCGGCGCCATCAGCATGCCAAGGATGGCGCCGATGGTCGGCGTCAGTTCCTTGCGGTGGCAGACGATGTCGACCATCCCACGCTCGCGCAGGAATTCCGAACGCTGGAAGCCCTCCGGCAGCTTTTCGCGAATCGTCGCCTCGATGACGCGCGGTCCGGTGAAGGCCAACTGCGCCTGCGGCTCGGCGATCTGCACGTCGCCCAGCATGGCGTAGGACGCCAGCACGCCGCCAGACGTCGGGTCTGACAGGACGACGATGTAGGGAAGTTTCGCGCGCTTCACGTCCTGCACGGCCAGCACGGTGCGCGGCATCTGCATGAGCGCGAAGGAAGATTCCTGCATGCGGGCGCCGCCCGAAGCGGTGACCACGATGAACGCCGCCTTGCGGGCGACAGCAGCTTCCGCCGCCTTGATGAAGCCCTCGCCGGCCGCCATGCCGAGCGATCCGCCCATGAAGGCGAAGTCCTGCACCAGGATGACGGCCTTGCGTCCGTTGATCTCGCCGTGCGCGGCGGCCATGCAATCGTCGCGGCCGGTCTTGGCCTTCGCGGACTTCAGGCGGTCGGTGTAGCGCTTGTCGTCCTTGAACTTCAGCGGGTCCTTCTGGACGGGCGGCATAGGGATCTCGGTCCACAGGCCGCCATCGAACATGTATTCGAAACGCTGCTCCGGGCTGATGCGCATGTGTGCGCCCGACGGCGTCACCCAATAGGCGCTCTCAAGCTCCTGCCGGTAGACCAGCTCGCCCGTCTTCGGGCATTTGACCCAGAGGCTGTCGCCTTCGGAATCATCCCTCTTGGAGAAGATAGACTTCAGGCCCGGGGGGAGGTTTGTCAGCCAATTCAATGAACGCTCCGTGGAATACGCGCCGAGGCTATGGCGTTTGACAGTGACTTAGCAACCACACTTATTCTCTTGACAGACGAGGCGGGATCACCCTGCTCCACCGCCGCGCGGACTTCTTCAACAAGCGCCGACCCCACCACGACCCCGTCCGAAATACGTGCAAAAGCAGCGGCCTGTTCCGGCGTTCGCACACCAAAGCCAACAGCCACGGGCAGTTTCGAGAGTCGACGGGCCTGGTTGACGCCCGCGGAAATGTCGGCTTCGGCGCCTATTCCCGCGCCGGTCACCCCGGCAACCGACACGTAGTAGACGAAGCCGGAGGCGCCATCGGCGATCCGGGTCATGCGCTGTTCGGTGGTGGTCGGGGTCGCAAGACGGATGACGGCAATCCCATGCGCGGACAGTTCCTGGCGCAACGGGGCGTCTTCTTCCGGCGGCAGGTCCACGGTGATCACGCCATCGACCCCGGCTTCGGCGGCAGCACGCGCAAACGCGGCATAGCCCATGCGGTGGATCGGGTTGGCATAGCCCATGACGATCAGGGGCGTTGTCTGATTAATCAGACGGAAGCGCCGGGCGATATCCAGTGTCGAATGAAGGCTGGCGCCAGCAGCCAGCGCGCGCAGGGCCGCCTTCTGGATCGCGGGACCATCAGCCATCGGGTCCGTGAACGGCGCGCCCAACTCGATGATGTCGACCCCGGAATCTACCAGAGCCTTGATATTGCTGAAACTTGTCTCAATGTCGGGGTCGCCGGCCATCAGGTAGCCGACAAACGCCGCCCGTCCCTGCTTTGCACAGGCTGCAAACGTCGCGGCTATCCGGTCAGCGGTCATGGGCTCGGGTTTTGGGGTGTTAGCGCTTCAGACGGTCAAGGCCAAACGCAGGTTCCATTGCGCCCCGAGAGGGGCCGGAAGGCCCGTTAGATACCCCAAATTGCCCATCCGACCTACCCCCCTCCGCGCTTCCCGATGACGCACCGCAACAAAGCGGGAACAGGGGTCAGAACTTCTCGAACGACACCAGCAACCCGCCGGACTTGGCGTTGATCGGGAGTTCGGCCTCGAATCCCTTTGGCCTTGAGAAGTCCAGATCGAGCACCCGGTGCTCGTGCCCTCCGCTCTCGCGGCTCGTCTCGACATGGATGCGGTACTTTCCGGCGGGCACGGAGCCACCCCCATCATCAATGCCGTCCCAGAAAACCTTGTACGTCCCCGATCCGCGCGTCGACATCGACCGCCCGGCAAAATAGCTGTCCACCTTTGCACGGTTCTGCCGCCACCAGATGTGGTTGCCTTCGTGCCATTCCTTGTAGCGCCCGATCAGCAGCAGCGTGCGCACGGGCTTGTCGGCCATGTCGCTCACCCAGATGACGACATAGGGAGAGCGGAACGCGATCTCGCGCCGCATGTCCTTCGGCGGCGCCTCGAAGGTGATGTTGGCGTACCAGCCCTGTTTCCAAAGCGAGGGCGCACCTTGGGCGGGCTGCTGTGGGGCATACTCGACCCAGTGCGGCTGCACCGCGCCGAACCGCTGCACGCCTTGAGGATCGGTCACGCGCGCTGATACGCCGGGCAACCGGGCCACAAGTTCGCGCGCATCGTCGGGCGTCATCACCAACATCGCCGTCGCCAGCGCATCGGCCTCCATCGCAGACGGCGCAATCGCTGTCGCCGACCGCTGATGTGCAATCGGCCAGCCGGTGCGCGGATCAAGCGTCGCGCTTTGCACGCGGCCATCGACGCCAACATCGCGTGGGCCACAGCCCGACGTTGCGATGGCCGCATCCCGCAGGTCGAACTCAGCCGCGAGCGGCGCATTGTCGAACGTGGACAGCGGATCAGCCAGACCGATGCGCCAGCATCCGTCATAGGGTCCGTCGCCGGTGCAACGTATGTCGCCGCCGATGTCGACCATCGCGCCCGCCACGCCGGCAATGCTCATGGCCGACGCCAGCGCGCGATCGACGATGTATCCCTTGGCGAGGGCGTCGAGATCAAAGCGAACGATCTCCGGCCGCGTGACCGTACGCGTCGTCGCATCCAGCCCTGCGTCCGCAGCGCCAATCTCGCTCGCGAGCAACGCCATCTCGCCGCGATCCGGCGCAACAAGCGCGCGCCAGCGATCCAGCAGGATGCCCATGCGTCCGCTCACCACACCGCCGCTAATCTCGCGCCAACGCTCCGCTGCCGAGACGACAGCAAAGAGATCTATCGATGCCTGAAACTTGCCCGCCTGGTTCAGCAGCGAAATCTCGCTTGCGGGATCGCGCCAGTTGAACACCGAATCCAGCCGGTCGATCTCCGCCCGCGCAGCGCAGGCCGCCGCATAGGCCTCCGTCTGCCCGCCCGCGCGCACGGCCACATTGAGCCGCGTGCCGAGCACGCATGGATCGTGGAAAATGAACACGTCATCAGCGCGCACTGCAATCAAAGGCGCACGCGCCTCGATCACAGGCTCAACCGCCACAGGCAACGCAGGCTGGCCGTCGGCAGGCAGCATGGCTGTTACAGATTCGCGCCGTCGAACTTCTGGATTTCCAGCGCATCGAGATCGATGTCGGGCACGCAGCGCAGGTTTACCGCCACCATCTGCTTGCCGTCTGGCGCAACGCCGCCGCCATGGGTCGAGATCCCGCAATTGGCGCAGAAGTAGTGATTGATGGCCTGCTTGTTGAACAGATAGACCGACACATCCTTCTGCGGCGTCTTCAGTTTGAAATGCTCGGGCGTCGTGAACGCCAGCATGTGCCCCGCGCGGCGGCAGTAGGAACAGTTGCACACCATTGCGCCACCGAAATTTCCCTCGACCTCGAAGGCAACTTGCCCGCAATGGCACGATCCGGCGTGTGTGGTCATGGCGTCTCTCCTCGCGTTCCGGGATTCATGCCCGTCTGCCGCGCTCATGGAAAGGGGCGACGCCAGAGACTATCCCCGATGCCCCGGTATCCCAGTGATCACTGGCGGCCCCTCGCCCGGATTGGCGCAATCGATTTCGGTGGGGTCGAGCAAGAAACGGATAACCGGCTTCAGCCTGATCCGCGCCGCCTTTCCGTCATCCCATACGCTGAACGAAATGCGGACGCACCGCTGCGATTGGGATGTCGTACGCAGGAGGGCCGAGCCCTCGTCGGCTGGCCATTGCATCTGCCAGCCTTTCGACTCCAGAACGGCGATATAGGCTGAGCGTATCTTGTCCACGTCGGCCTCGCCCTGCCCGCCAATCACCACGCACGCCTCGCGCGCAGGGTCTTTCACGCAATCGGGCGCAAGAGAATTTCCCGGCCACATCGGCAAGGCCAGAACGGCAGGCAGAACGATGTTGCCTGCCTGTTGCCGCTCCCGCGACTGAGACACCGATTGCTGAACCTCTGCCTGCAGGGCGGAGTTCTGCGATCCGCCCGGCGTCGCACATGCAGAAGCCGCCAGGCCCGCGCACACCAGCATCACGAAACCGCGTTTCATGTTTCCCCCGAACCGATCCTAGATCTTCATGCCCAAGTGCCCGGCAACGGCGAAGATGTCCTTGTCTCCCCGGCCGCACATGTTCATCACGATCAGGCCGTCCTTGCCCAGCTCCTTCGCCACATCGCCCGTGCGGGCCAGTGCGTGCGCCGGCTCCAGCGCGGGGATGATGCCCTCAAGACGCGTGCAGAGCTGGAACGCCTCGAGCGCTTCCTTGTCGGTGCAGGTGCGATACTCCGCACGTCCCGTCTCATGCAGGAAAGAGTGCTCCGGCCCTATACCGGGATAGTCGAGGCCCGCAGAGATGGAGTGAGCGTCGATGATCTGGCCGTTCTCGTCCTGCAGCAGGTAGGTGCGGTTGCCATGCAGGATGCCTGGCATGCCGCCGGTCAGCGACGCCGCATGCATGCCCGTCTCGACCCCGTGCCCGCCGGCCTCGACGCCGATCATGCGCACACCCTCATCCTCGATGAAGGGATGGAACAGGCCGATCGCGTTCGACCCGCCGCCGATCGCCGCGACCAGCGCATCCGGCAGGCGGCCTTCCTGTTTCAGGATTTGCGCCCGCGCTTCCTTGCCGATGATCGACTGGAAGTCGCGCACCAGTTCCGGATAGGGATGAGGCCCGGCAGCCGTGCCAATGACGTAGAACGTGTTCGACACGTTCGTCACCCAGTCGCGCAGAGCTTCGTTCATCGCATCCTTCAGCGTGCCCGTGCCTGAGGACACCGGCACGATCTCGGCGCCGAGCAGGCGCATGCGGAATACGTTGGGCTTCTGGCGCTCCACGTCGGTCTCGCCCATGAACACCACACATGGCAGGCCAAAGCGCGCGCAGATGGTAGCAGTCGCCACGCCATGCTGTCCGGCGCCCGTCTCCGCGATGATGCGCGTCTTGCCCATGCGCCGGGCAAGGAGAACCTGGCCGATGCAATTGTTGATCTTGTGCGCGCCCGTATGGTTCAGCTCGTCGCGCTTGAGATAGATCTTGGCTCCGCCAAAATGCTTCGTCAGACGCTCCGCGTAATACAGAGGGCTTGGACGCCCGACGTAGTGCTCCAGCAGCCAGTCGAACTCCTGCTGGAAGGCCGGGTCCAGTTTCGCCTTGCGGTATTCCTGCTCCAGATCGAGCACGAGCGGCATCAGCGTCTCTGCCACGTACCGCCCGCCAAACGTTCCGAACCGGCCATTGGCGTCAGGCCACTGGCTCCACGAATTGGGCGGGGAGGTTTCGGTGCGGGTTCCGGAGGCGTTTGTCATGACGTTGCGATAAACCGCCGGACGACAAGTTCCAAGCCCAGTTTGCGGTTGAGACCTGCGGGTATTGATCGCGCTGCGGGGCGCCCCGGCAGAAAATGCTGTCTGCGCTCAACCCGCTGCTTCAGAGGGCTATACGGCCAGCCTCAGGCCTTCTCTTCGCCTTCGGCGTCTTCCTCGTCGTCGTCCTCGTCCTCATCGCCGGCGTCTTCGTCCTCGTCGCCTTCCTCGTCTTCATCTTCATCTTCGTCCTCCCCGTCTCCTTCGGGATCGCCTTCAGCCGCGGCGAAAAGCGCGCGCTCCTGAAGCGCGTCGATGAGTTCGCGGAATTCCAGCGGCTCCGGCATTTCCAGCGGCGGCGACAAAGTTTGCAGACCTGAGGACACGGGACTTCCTTTGCGTGAACGGCAACGTCGATGCGAACGCCAGATGACGAACTAGGGCGATCTGCCAGAGAAGAAAGAGCAACAGGCGATAGACGCCGCGCTCAGCTGCGGAACCGGATTACCTTACGCGTCGTACGGAACAATTGTGTGACGCGTGCATTTTGGCCGCGAGACGTCGTGCGAAGCGGACACGGCGCGGAGGAGTACACCCAATGGGCAACATCATCTATCTTGTAGGCCTCGTCGTTATCGTGATGGCGATCCTTTCATTCGTCGGGCTCGGCTGAACCCATGCCCGAGATCATCAATCAGACCTTGAGCCGGGATACGCGCGTCGACTGGGCCGCGATCTTCGCCGGCGCCGTCGTCGCAACAGCGATCGGCGTCATTCTCTCCACCTTCGGGCTTGGCCTCGGCCTTGCCGTCAACTCGCCTTATGAAGGCGAAGGCGTCTCGCCCGGCATGTTCGCATTTGGCGCCGGCCTCTGGCTGCTCGCCACCCAGGTGCTCGCCTTCTGGGTCGGCGGATATATCTGCGCCCGCCTCCGCGCGCGCCAGCCTGAACTGTCCGAACATGAAGTTGACGTGCGCGACGGATTGCACGGGATCATCGTGTGGGGCGCGGGCGTGCTTGCGGCCGGCCTCATCTCCGCGCTCGTCATCGGCGGTGCCACAACGGCCGCCCAGACAGCCGATCGCGGCGGTCTCGTTGAAAGTGTTGCGACCGCAGCCGACGCGGAAATCGACCAGGCCGCTACACGCGAACTGGCGGACAACCCCGAAGCCGCCGATGAAACCTTCACCGAACGCCGCGCGGAAGTCGCCCGCAAGCTGACCATCCTGTCTGCTTTCATGACAGGCGCGGCCTTGCTGGTTGGCGCGGCTGTCGCATTCTTCGCGGCCGGCATCGGCGGACAGCACCGCGACCGCAGCACGACCTTAAGGTTCTTTGAACTTCGCCGTCCGCTGCGCAGCCCGGTCACGACTCCAGCCGCGCCTCCAACCACGCCGGTTGTCTGACGCTGAGAATGATCGAAATGGGAAGGGCGCTGGAAACGGCGCCCTTTTCCTTTTAGCCGCCCTGCCCCCCAATGAGCTTCGCTTCGGACCTGCGAACGCATTGGCATAGCTCCGCAACCCGGACAGGACACCCATGCGCTTCATCGATCTTACGTCCTGGCAGGGTATCCTGCTCACCATCTTCAGCGTTGCCCTGATCGCCCTGATCGGCGTCGGCATTCGCGTGCTGATGATGATGACCATCCAGCAGCGCCAGCAGCGCATGAACCGCCAGATCAACGAGCGCCTGCGCACGCTGATGGCGGCCTACAAGGTGCTTGGCGGCTCCTTCACCGGCGAACTCACGGTCGATCCCACGCACCTGCGCGAGCTCACGCAGAAGGCAAAGGAAGCCGGACTCGAAGCGCCCGATGGCAATGGTTCTGACCGTGGTCGTCGCATCCGTGACGCCGTAGAGGCCGCGCTCTCCGACATCCTGCTGCTCGGCACCGAGGATCAGGTGCGCCTCGCCGCACGGGCTGCGCGCGACATGGCCTCTGGCCGACCGATCCACACCGCCGAACTCGTCATCTCGCTCCGCAATTTCATTCGCACCGCTCTCGATCTAGCGCCCGTTCCCGGCGACGCCGAAATCCCCTCGCAGGGCCCCACCCGCTAGCAGGGCGGCGGACGCGGCAAGGGTGAAGGCGAGAAGCGTGGTGGAGGTGGCGGCGGAGGCGGTGGGATGGGCGGAGGCGGCACGGGCGGCGGGATGGGGCTCGGCATGGGCGCAGGCCGCGCGGCGGACGACGCCTGAAGCCTTCCCTTGCGGAGCACCCCCAGACCCGCTTGCGGAGGCTTTCGCCGCAGGCCAGTAGGAGGCGCTGACAGTTCGATGCACGAAGGCTCCTCCATGCAGTACGACGAAGTGATCTTTGGCCGCCGCAGCATTCGCGGCTACAAGCCAGATCCCGTCCCCCGGAAAGTGATCGAGGAAGTGCTCGCGCTCGCCATGCGTGCGCCGACCTCGATGAACACCCAGCCCTGGCACTTTTACGTGATCACTGGGGAGCCCCTGAACCGCATCCGGGCCGGCAACACCGAGCGCAACCTTGCGGGCGTGCCGCACTCGCGCGAATTCCGCATCGGGCAGCCCTTTGCCGGCAAGCACCGCGAGCGCCAGATCGGCGTCGCCAAGCAGTTGTTCAGCGCAATGGGTATCGCTCGCGATGACAAGGATGCGCGTCAGGACTGGGTGATGCGCGGCTTCCGCCAGTTCGATGCGCCGGTGTGCGTCATCATCACCTATGACCGCGACCTCGACGGCAGCGACGACACGCCCTTCGATTGCGGCGGCGTCGCCAATGCGCTGGTGAATGCTGCGTGGTCACGCGGCCTCGGCACGGTGATCAACAGCCAGGGCATCATGCAATCGCCCGTGGTGCGCGAGCATGCCAACATCCCTGCCGATCAGGTCATCATGAAGAGCATTGCGCTCGGTTGGCCCGACTTCACCTTCCCGGCCAACGCCGTCGTTTCGGAACGCAAGCCGATCGAGGAAGCCGCCGTGTTCGTGGGGTTTGACTGACTTCTGGTCAGGCTTCGAGGTTTCGCCTGGAGCCAGCGTCGCTGGCTGTGGCTTCTCGAGCGCATCGAAATGGTCGGAGGCTATGCGCTCACCGGTGTTAGCCTCCAGCCCGGCATCCCGGAACGCGCGATAGCGCGGCGTGACCCATCTAATCCGCCGCCTTCGCCGCCGCGATGAAGGCCTCGACCTTCGCAGCATCCTTCACGCCTGGGCTCGACTCAACGCCGGAGGACACATCGACCGCGCCCGCGCCCGACAGGCGGATCGCCTCGGCTACGTTCTCGGGCGTCAATCCGCCCGACAGCGTCCAGTCTTCATGATCGTGGACCCGGAAGCCCTTGAGGATCGACCAGTCGAAGCTGCGGCCATGCCCGCCTTCGCGCAGAGCGCCCTTGGGCGGCTTGGCGTCGAACAGGAAGGCGTCGGCGGCATCGAAGTCCGCCGCCTCGGCAAGATCGCGCGGCCGCTCGATTCCCATTGCCTTGATCACGGGAACCAGCTGGTGCCTGCGCGAGAAGAACGCGACCTGCCCGGGCGTCTCCTTGCCGTGCAACTGTACTGCGCCGATCTCCGGCGTTTCGTCGACCAGCTTGTCGAGCCAGGGGACAGCAATGGTCGCCACCACCCACGGCTCGGCGCCCAGTTCGGCGGCCCGGCGGATCAGCGCCCGCACCTTGTCGAAGTCCACGAAGCGGGGGCTGGTCTCGACGACTACAACGCCGATCATGTCGGCGCCGGCTGCGACCGCCATGTCGACATCAGCCTCGCGGGTCAGCCCGCAGATCTTCACGCTGACCATGCCGGCCTCCGTACCCAAGCAAAACTCAAAGTCAGAAACAGCCTGAACCCAGAAACAGAAAGGGCGGCCGTGGAGGCCGCCCCTTCCTTACTCTACATAACTCTACCAAGGCGGCCCAAATACATCAGCGACCCTTGGCGAGCAAGTCCCTGATCTCGACCAGCAGCTTCTCTTCAGCCGTCGGGACTGGCGGGGCGGCGGGCGCTTCGACCTCTTTTTTCTTCATGCGATTCATCCCCTTGACCACCATGAACATGGCGAAGGCGACGATCAGAAAGTTGATGGTGAACTGAATGAACTTGCCATAGGCGATTACCACGGCGGGTACCGGCTCGCCTGCGGCGTTGACCGTGGCGGCCTTCAATTCATAGCCGAGGTCGGCGAAATTCACCCCGCCCGTGACCACGCCGATTATCGGCATGAAGATGTCGGCCACAAGCGAATTGACGATGAGGCCGAAAGCCCCGCCGATGATCACGCCGATCGCGAGATCAACGACGTTGCCTCGCATGGCAAATTCCCGAAATTCCTTGAGCAAGATATCTCCCCTCCTGCCACCCGGCGCGTCATCTGCGCCGGTTACAGTCTCGCAATGCGACGGCCAAGCGTCCAGTCCGAATCAGGAAGGACGGCTATTCCGCTCCGGCAAGGCGCCCCAAGCCGGGTAGTCGAGGCACTTGCGTCAGGTTCGGTCTTCGGGGTCCTGGCCGTTGTTCAGGCGCGAGCGAAGCTCCTTGCCGGCCTTGAAGAAAGGCACGTGCTTGGCCTCGACCGACACCGAATTGCCCGTGCGCGGATTGCGGCCAGTACGAGCGTCGCGCTTGCGAACGGAGAACGCGCCGAAGCCACGCAGCTCCACCCGGTCGCCCCGTTCGAGCGCGGCGGCGATCTCGTCGAAGATGACATCGACGATCCGTTCGACCTCGCGGGCCTTCAGGTTCGGGTTCTCTTCAGCGAGCTTGGTGATCAGTTCGGAGCGCAGCATGACCCCAAAATTGCGCTAAGCGTCGAGGAAGGCAAGAGATTTTCGCAAAGCCCCTGCATCTGGCGGGGGCCGGGTGGGTCTTTCCGGGTCTGCCCCGAGCGATTCAGGGCGGGATCGGCACCCCGCGCCACCCCCAAAAGCAGAACGCCCCCGCTTTCGCGAGGGCGTCTGTTGCAATTAATTGCAAGCGAAGGATCAGTCTTCCTTCTTCGCCTGTTTCAGGGCGGCGCCGAGGATATCGCCCAGCGAAGCGCCCGAGTCAGCCGAACCGTACTGTTCGACGGCTTCCTTCTCGTCCTTGATCTCCATCGCCTTGATCGACAGCGAGACCTTGCGGCCCGCCTTGTCGAACGCGGTGACGAGAGCGTCGACCTTGTCGCCCACAGCGAAACGCTCGGGACGCTGGTCGCCGCGATCGCGCGCGAGGTCAGCCTTCCGGATGAAGCCCTTCAGGGCGCCGTCCGCGATCGACACTTCGATGCCGCCGGTCGTGATCTCGGTCACGGTCGTGGTGACGATCGAGTTCTTGCGCAGATCGATCGACTCGGTCGGGTCCTGGCTGAGCTGCTTGATGCCCAGCGAGATACGTTCCTTCTCGATGTCGATATCAAGGACGCGCGCCTGGACGGCGTCGCCCTTGTTGTACTTCTTGATGGCTTCCTCGCCCGGGACGTTCCAGTCGATATCGTTGATGTGGACCATGCCGTCGAGATCCGGGCCCAGGCCGACGAAGAGGCCGAACTCGGTGATGCCGCGCACTTCGCCTTCGATGTTCGTCCCGATCGGGTGTTCTGCCATGAAGGCCTCCCACGGGTTGTTCATCACCTGCTTGAGGCCCAGCGAGATGCGGCGCTTCTCCGCGTCCACGTCCAGCACCATGACGTCCACTTCCTGCGAAGAGGAGATGATCTTGCCGGGGTGCACGTTTTTCTTGGTCCACGACATTTCGGAGACGTGGATCAGGCCTTCAACGCCATCTTCCAGTTCAACGAACGCGCCGTAGTCCGTGATGTTGGTGACGCGGCCCGTCAGCTTGGCGCCGACCGGGTATTTGGCGGAGACGCCATCCCACGGATCGGTCATCAGCTGTTTCATGCCGAGCGAGATACGCTGCGTGTCCGGGTTGATCTTGATGATCTGGACTTCGACTTCCTGGCCGACTTCCACAACCTGCGACGGGTGCGAAACGCGCTTCCAGCTCATGTCGGTGACGTGCAGCAGGCCATCGATGCCGCCGAGGTCCACGAACGCGCCGTAGTCGGTGATGTTCTTGACGACGCCCTTGCGACGCTCGCCCTCGGCCATGTTGCCGACGATTTCCGCACGCTGTTCGGCGCGCGACTCTTCGAGTACTGCGCGACGCGAGACGACGATGTTGCCGCGCGGACGGTCCATCTTGAGGATGGCGAACGGCTGGGCCTGGCCCATGAGCGGGCCAACGTCGCGGATCGGACGGATGTCGACTTGGCTTCCCGGAAGGAAGGCGTTGACGCCGCCGAGGTCGACGGTGAAGCCGCCTTTGACGCGGCCGACGATCGTGCCTTTGACGGTCTCTTTCTTCTCGGACAGGCGCTCGAGGCGCGTCCAGGCTTCTTCACGCTTGGCCTTGTCACGCGAGAGCACCGCGTCTCCGAGCGCGTTCTCGATGCGCTCCAGGTAGACTTCGACGATGGCGCCCAGCGTCGGCTGCACTTCGTCGGCAGCGAATTCGCGGGCCGGGATCCGGCCTTCCGTCTTCAGGCCGACATCGACCGTGATAAAGTCGCTGCCAACTGCAGTGACCGTGGCGGGAACAACCCGGCCTTCGATCATGGCGGAGCCGGCAAAGCTCTCTTCAAGTAGGGCGGCAAAGTCGTCGGTAGACGGGTTCATGGTTGCAACAGGCATCAAGGCTCCAATGGATTTGACAATTTCAGGCCGGCCGGTTGCCCCGGCGGTCTCGTCGCGTTGTGCGACGTGAGTTCGGATTTCCGCGGGAAAGCTGGGGATTTCGCGGACATTCGCCGGCTGAGCTGGCGCGTCCACGAGAGCTGTCCTCATGGCGGGAGCGGGTCTCTAGTCGCTGAACCCCCGCAGAGTCAAGCTTTGGCCGGGATCGGCCGGCCTCCCGTTGAGCAAGCCAGACCGCCGCAGGCCACGTATAGACGCCAAAAGGCAGTTCCCTGGAGATCACAATGAAGTCCGTCGTAGTCACAGGCGCATCGACAGGCATTGGCTGGGGGTGCGTGAAGGTTCTCACGGGGAAGGGCTTCCACGTCTATGGCAGCGTGCGAAAGCAGGCCGACGCCGACCGCCTCTCGAAAGACTTCGGCTCGTCCTGCACGCCCCTCCTCTTCGACGTCACCGACGAAATTGCCGTTCACGCCGCTGCGCGTGAGGTCGGCGCCAAGTTGGGCGCCGAGACGCTCGCCGGTCTCGTCAACAATGCCGGCATCGCCAATCCCGGCCCCCTGCTCCACGTCAGCATCGACAGTTTCCGCCAGCAGATGGAGGTCAACGTCACCGGCCAGCTGATCGTCACGCAGGCCTTCGCTCCCCTGCTCGGCGCGACGCCCGATGCAAAGGGCAAGCAGCCCGGCCGCATCTGCATGATGAGCTCGGTCGGCGGCAAAGTGGGGATGCCGTTTGTCGGCCCCTACAATACATCGAAGTTCGCGCTCGAAGGCCTCTCGGAATCGCTACGGCGCGAACTGATGATCTACGGCGTCGACGTCATCGTCATCGCGCCGGGCGCCATCGCGACGCCCATCTGGGACAAGGCCGACGCCATCGACGTTACCCGCTACGCCAACACGCCGTTCGCGAAATCGCTCACCATGGTGAAGGGGTACATGCTCGAGATGGGCAAGAAGGGCTTCCCGCCCGAACGCATCGGCGAGGTGGTCCACACTGCCCTCACCGTCGCCAACCCTAAGACCCGCTATATCGCCACGCCCGACCCGTTCGGCAACTGGGCGAGCAATCACCTGCCCAAACGCATTGTCGACAAAACCATCGCCAAACGTCTCGGCCTTACGCGGGGATCGTAAGCCCGCGTGGCTTCATCAGCCGACCTTGCCCTCAA
>Ga0209480_10000608_pt1 | contig 28780 bp, 20 predicted proteins | sample JI61114C2DNA_FD_187501 | JGI IMG/M metagenome (GOLD analysis project Ga0209480, IMG submission 187501) | Wastewater effluent complex algal communities from Wisconsin, to seasonally profile nutrient transformation and Carbon sequestration -... | ecosystem: Engineered > WWTP > Effluent > Algae... | reverse complement strand
TGCCGTTTATCAGAACTATGAAATTGAAGTTGAGTATCGTTTTGCCGGTGAACCTGGAAATTGTGGCTTGTTAGTGAATGCCTCTACACCAAGGGCACTTTATGAAATGTTTCCAAAATCGATAGAGGTTCAAATGATGCATGAAAATGCGGGTGACTTCTGGTGTATTGTTGAAGACATTGAAACAACAGATATGGAACAAAGACGCGGCCCAAAAGAAAACTGGGGGATTACCGAAGGCAAAGAACGCAGAATAAAAAACCTCACCGATGGCACTGAGAAACCTTTGGGAGAATGGAATAAAATGAGAGTACTTGTTAAGCAAGATTCAATTACGGTATGGGTCAACGATGTATTTGTAAATCAAGGCTGGCACTGCACAGCAACGAAAGGGCAAATTGCATTGCAAGCGGAAGGCGCTGAAGTAGAGTTTAGGAAAGTTTTGTTAACCTCATTAAAATAAAAAGACCGATAGATTACTCCATCGGCCTCGTTCCTTTTTAAAGTAAACTTACTGCGCCATTTGCACAATCTTGGCTAATTGAATTCCATTAGCAACCGCTGTAATATCGCCCTCTGAAGTATCATCCATCTTCAAAGTCAGTAGCGTATTGTTCATAGGTATCTGCAATTCATAATCAGTCTTTCCAGTTTCGGTATTTACATGCTTATTAAGAATTGATTTGTAGCCCTGAACCTTTACAATTTTCTGATTCTCGTCTCGCATCATGCCACCAAGTATCGGCATGCTTAAAATAGTAGTGAGCGAATTAATAAGCGGGGAGTTATTCATAATTTCAATCGAAGCTCTTTTAGGATCGGCACCATAGTGACGGTTTACATATAAGCCTACATAACTTCCTGTTCCCGAAACATTGTCTTCCTTTTCAACCATGGCCAATGCTCCTGCTTTGGCAGGAAGTAGTTTCAAGATTTCTTTACCGATTGCCATATCCAAGTCTCTAAGAACTTGCTCCATGGCAAAGCGCGAGTCTTGCAAATTGCCAGATGAGTAGGAAGATCGGGCCGTTGCAATATTTTTATCAAAGTCTTGGGCTGTTGCGGCAATGCACGCGATTATTCCCAATCCAAGTAGTGTAATTTTTTTCATTGTGATCAGATTATTGTTCGCCTAATTCTTTTTTAATACTATCAATATCAATTGCTTCTGCCGCCTTCATCATATCAGGCTCTGTTGCAAAGTTAATTCCTTCATACACAATGATGGAAGATTGCCCGATTGGCACACTCAATTTATAACCACTGCCTTCATTAAATTCAATAATAGCGCGATACCCTTTCACTTTGGTTTGCTTCCAGTTTTGCTGACCCGATGTTTGTTGCGCATATCCACCCGAAGAGAGATAAGCATTTACACCGGCCATCCAAACCGAGTTGTTGGCAACAATAACATTAAGTTGTTTGTCTTTAGCTCCTTTATAGTCGCGCTGAATGGTGAGCCCGGCCCAGCCCCAGCCCGTGCTAGTTACTTGATCTGCGGCTGCATCTTTAGTTAATCCAACAACGGATTCAGGAAGTGACTTTAAAATCTTGTTTCCAATTTCCAATTCTACGCCAAGCATAGCTTGTTGAACTGCGTATCGGGCTTCGCCATAACTGGTTTTTTTATAGGCCGCCTCAGCATCAATTAAATTTTGCTTAACATCTGGAGGTGTAGAGATTAATCCGGCACCGCTATTATTGCCAGGATTGTTACCTCCGGCACCGCCATTATTACCGGCTCCATTTGCACCGCTATTGCCACCAGATTGATCGGTGCCTGCTTTTTTCTTTCCGCCAAAAAGTTTATCAATTTCATTTCCGGCCTTTTGCTCGGTTTTATCACTAACTTTTTGTTTTAGTCTATTAAGGACTTGCGCCTTACTGGAAAGTATGCCCAAAGCGAGCGCAACGCCCAAGGCACATACATACTTAATTTTCATAATGAGTAGTTTGGAGCAATAAAATTACAAAATTCAAAACCATTAATACGCAAAGAATAGGCCAAAGGATTATAACTGAATTAAAATAATGGCATTTCTAAAAACCAGCCCCTATGGAAGGTGAGACTGTCTGTGGTTGGAAGGTTTATCTAAGCCTTTTTGAGTTCAATAAAATTCATGCAAGATGGTTTTTAGAGAAGCTTGATGTAAAAACCATTCTATTTTTTAACTTGAAGCAGGATATAACTACTCAATAAATAATTTCTTTAAATATGAATTCACTTTTTGATTTATCAGGAAAGGTTGCGGTGATAACCGGAGCCAGTAAAGGAATTGGTGAAGCGATTGCAAAGATCTATGGTGCTGCTGGAGCCAGTGTAGTTGTTTCCAGTCGTAAAAAAGAATCGGTAGATGAGGTCGCTAATGCAATTGTGAAGAGTGGAGGTAAGGCAATTGCAATTGCTTGCCACATGGGTAACATGCAAGATGTTGATCGGTTAGTTAAAGAAACCGTTTCTGCTTATGGTGGCATTGATATTTTAGTTAACAATGCCGCTACAAATCCAACTTTCGGGCCTGTTGTTGATACCGATGAAGCAGCTTTTGATAAGATCATGAATGTGAATGTGAAAGGTCCGTTTGAACTTTCGAAAAAAGTTTATGCTTTAATGAAGGAAAAAAAATCAGGATCGATCATCAACATTAGTTCGATAGGAGGGTTGCGTCCTGAGCTAGGTCTTGGAATTTATAGCATGAGCAAAGCAGCCTTGATTTCACTTACTAAAGTAATGGCCAAAGAATGGGGTGGTGATAACATCCGTGCAAACGTAATTTGCCCCGGCTTGATTAAAACAAAATTTAGTGAAGCCTTGTGGAGTAATGATAAGATTATGAATACCATGATGAAGATATTGCCAATAAAACGTGTTGGCACGCCCGAAGAAATTGCAGCGTTGGCCTTATACCTCGCGGCCGATGAATCGGCTTATTGCACGGGCAGTGTGTTTACTGCCGATGGCGGATTTACGATTTAATATGATAGCATTATTTCATACTGACAAAGTCAACTCACTACTTCCTAAATACAAATCGTTTTTAGAAACGGAAGTTTATCCGTTTGAGTTGGAGATGATCTCAACCTTCAAGCAAGCACTTCCTCAATTAAAAAAACTTCGCGCGAAAGCGAAGGAACAAAAGTTGTGGGCTCCGCACTTATCTGAAAAGGATGGCGGCCTCGGACTTTCCCTTGTTGAGTTTGCGCAAATCAGTGAATTGCTCGGAACCTCGCCATTAGGCCATTACCTATTTAATTGCAACGCTCCTGATATCGGTAATATGGAGCTTATGCACCAGTTTGCTTCCGCAGAATTGAAAGCAAACTATCTGAAGCCTTTAATGAATGGTGATATTCGGTCTTGCTTTGCTATGACGGAACCAGAGTTTGCAGGATCGAATCCTGTGAACATGGCAACCACTGCGGTTCTTGAAAATAATCAGTATATCATCAACGGGCATAAATGGTTTACTACCGCAGCCGATGGTGCCGCCTTTACTATTGTGATGGCGCTTACCGATCCACAAAATCCAAATCTATACTTACGCGCCAGTATGATTTTAGTGCCCCTTGATAATCCTGGTTATAAATTAATACGCAACATTCCTATCATGGGCGATGTAGGCGCAGATTATTTAAGTCATGGCGAAGTAACGTTTACGAATTGCAAAGTACCGGCTACTAATCTTATTGGCGAAGCTGGAAAAGGGTTTGCATTAGCGCAGGCGCGATTAGGTCCAGGCCGCATTCATCATTGCATGCGTTGGATTGGGATTTGTGAACGAGCTTTTGATTTGATGTGCAAGCGTGCGGTTACTCGTAAAGTAAGTAGCGAAAAGTTTTTAGCCGATCAGCAAATGATTCAATTCTGGATTGCTGAAAGTCGCGCAGAAATAAATGCGGCTCGGCTAATGGTTTTACATACAGCGTATGCGATGGAAAAAGAAGGGGCTAAAGCAGTGAAGAATGAAATCTCAACAATTAAATTTTTTGTTGCCGATGTATTAATGAAGGTGCTTGATCGTGCCATACAAGTGCATGGTGCTTTAGGAATAACAGACGATACGTTGTTATCATTCTGGTATCGCCATGAGCGGGGAGCCCGTATTTATGATGGCCCCGATGAAGTACATAAATCTGCGTTAGCGAAATCTATTTTGAAAAAATATATAGCTGACTTATGATTGATCAACCAGCTTCGGTGCGTCAAGGCGAAGAACTTGATCAGGGTAAACTGCAAATGTATCTGCGCGGAGTACTTCCAGGATTAGAAAAGGAAATTTCTATTCAACAATTTCCGAGCGGGTATTCTAATCTTACTTATTTTATTCAGGCTGGTGATCAACAATATGTTTTACGCAGACCACCCGTTGGCGCCAACATCAAATCGGCACACGATATGGAACGCGAGTTTAATGTGTTAACTAAGCTTAAGGCAGCAGGTTATTCAAAAGTGCCGGAGGCAATTCATCTCTGTGAAGACTTAACCGTGATGGGCTGCAAATTTTATTTGATGAAACGAGTGGAAGGTGTTATTCTAAGAAACCGTTTACCAAAAGATGTTTCAATCTCGGAAGATTCTTTTCGATTGCTTTCCAAAACAACGATTGATCAATTAGTTTATTTGCACAAATTAGATCTCAATATTACAGGCCTAAACACGTTAGGTAAACCGGATGGCTATGTGGCGCGCCAAGTTGAAGGCTGGACAAAGCGTTACACAAATTCACAAACCGATGACATTGCATCGATGAATGAATTGGCTGATTGGATGCAGCAACATCAGCCGACCAACTCACGCACGGCTTTCATTCACAACGATTTTAAATATGATAATCTGGTGTTGAATCCGGAAAATTTAACTGAAATAAAGGCAGTGTTGGATTGGGAGATGGCCACGGTAGGAGATCCGCTGATGGATTTGGGAACAACGTTGGCGTATTGGGCCGAAGCAAAAGACTCGGATGCCTTAAAACCCTTTAACCTTACGTGGATGCCTGGAAATTTTACGAAGCACGAAGTAGTTGACTACTATCAACAAAAAGCGGAGGAACAAATTAATGACATCGTATTTTATTATGCGTTCGGGGCTTTTAAAGTAGGTGTAATTTGTCAGCAGATTTATCAGCGTTACAAATTGGGAGTAACAAAAGATCCTCGCTTCGCTATGTTGATTCATGTTATAAAAGCGTGTGGAGAAAATGCGCGTAACGCGATTGAAAGAAATGAAATTTAAAGCCTGAACCTTTGTGTTCTTTAACCATGGTCTGTGTCCTCACAGACCATTAATGAAATGAGATAAATGATTTCGTATTTCGGTCTGTGGGGACACAGACCGAGGAAAAGATAAAAAAACGGAAAAGAATGAATATAAAAAACATCACCATCATCGGTACAGGTAACTTGGGCAGTCGTATTGGATTGCAGGCAGCTATCTCGGGTTACAACGTCATCTTTTATGACATCTCTGATTCTGCGCTCAGCAAAGCAAAAACATCCCTTGAGAAAATCTGCAATCAACTCATTAAATCAAACTTACTTCTTGAAGCCAAAAAGGAGGAAGCACTTGCTCGCATCGAATACTCTACTGATCTGAAAAAATCACTAGCCAATTGCGACTTCATCAGCGAAAGCGTAACCGAAGATTTAGTCATCAAAGAAAAAGTGTGGAAACAATTGGGTGAGCTCGCGCCAGCAAAAACAATTTTCACCACCAATACTTCTTATCTGCTTCCTTCACAACTTGCCAGCATCTCCGGTCGACCGGAAAAATTTTGTGCGTTTCATTTTCACGATGTGTTTTATGCGCGGGTGGTAGATATTATGCCGCATGCCGATACTGATCCAACTTTAATTCCTTTGCTTGAAGAGTTGGGAAGAAAACTCAATCAGGTTCCGGTTATTGTAAAAAAGGAATCGCCAGGATACATTTTTAACTTTATGTTGATGGCCTTGATTGGCGCTGCCGGAAAATTAAAAACGAAAGACATCGCTAGCATCGAAGACATTGATCGTTCGTGGATGGTAAACTTTCATATGCCGATGGGACCATTCGGTATTCTTGACACCATTGGATTGGATACTGCCTGGCATGTTGTAAAAGAACGCGATGACACTTCTTCGCAGGCTTTTGCATCTTTATTAAAGGAATATATAGATCAAGGCAAACTAGGAGAAAAATCTGGTGCTGGATTTTATACGTATCCCAAGCCTGCTTACCGCCACTTTAATCTTGAGTAGCGCGGAATATAAAATGAGATAAACGCTATCTAAAAAACCGAATTTGTTCAGGCATCACATTAACTGTTGCTGGAAGAAATCCAATTAATTCGCCCTCTGCTTCCAGCATTGTTTTATTTGATGATGAAAGCGCAGCGTGCGATGTTGAAGAATAAATAATTTTTGGATCGGAGATTTTTTTCTTTGACTTGATCTTTTGCAGATAAAGCAAGAATTTGAAAAGGGGCAAATCCGCTGCTAGAAAGATATCGAACAGCCCATCATCTGGTTTGGCATTTGGTGCAATATAGATTTTGCTGCCAAAGGATTGACCATTGGCAATTGCAATTGCGCGGGCTTTTCCTTTCCAAGTTAAGCCTGATGTTTTCAATTCAACTTTTTCTGGCGTCTGTGTAAAAAAAGTTACGATAACTGAAGTTAAGTATCGCAGATTGGCGCTTAACCAACTTGGTGATTTCTCCATCTGTAAAACAGTAGCCGGCCCCATACCCAAACTACACACATTAATAAAATAATGTTCAATAGATTGATCTTCTTTATTTCTACATATAACCTTACCGATGTCTGTTGGCTTAGGCTGATTTTGAATCAGGAGTTCGATTAAATGATCAGGATTATCAGAAAGCTTAATGGCTCCGGCAAAATCATTTCCTGAGCCAAGCGGCAGTAAGCCAAGGGCTGGCAATGGATGTTGATGGGCTTCGCTCATCATTCCATTTACAACTTGATTAAGGGTTCCATCGCCACCGGCAGAAATGATTGTGTCGAAATTTTTAGCTACAGCCTCGGCAGCAAGTTGTCGGGCATGATTTGAAAATTGAGTCTCAAAAACTTCTACAGAAAATTTACTGGTGAGTGCGGGGAGTATTTTTTTATAAAACTTCTTTTTACGTTTCGAGATGCCATTGAGAATGATTGCAATTTTCATTGGCAAAATCTCTAACTCAAAACTACTTACAGTTTTTCTTTATCGCTGCTCTTGCTTCCACGGCACCTAATTCATCGGCATGCTTTAAATCAAGACAGCCATCATAATTGTTGTTCATCATTAACTTAACGAGCCCCCGTTGATAATATGTTTCCGGGTCGGCCGGGTAGAGTTCTATAGAAAAGGTATAATCTTCGACAGCACCCGCAAAATTATCTTTTTCGGTTTTGCTCAATGCCCGGTTGTCATAATAGGTAGGGTTGGTAGCATCTAATTCTATTGCTTTTGTATAATCCGCAATAGCGCCATCATAGTCTTCCATAGTATGCTTTAATACACCGCGCATATTATAGGTCTCTGGAGCTTCACTTTCTAACCCAATGGCCTTATCATAATCAGCTAACGCTCCTTTCAAATCTTCTTTTGCGGTTTTAGCAAGCGCCCGGTTTTCATATTTAAGTGGATCTTTGGAATCCATTTTTATAGATTCGTTGTAATCCTCTATCGCACGATCAAAATTACTGATGCTGTAAAACGCCACCCCGCGATAGTTATATAAGTTGGCATCTGCTTTATCCAACTCAATTGCCTTAGTATAATCATCAATGGCACTTACATACTCGCCAAGCTCAGCTTTCACCAACCCTCGATTAAAATATTTGTCGGCATCAATAGGACCAAGTTCAAGGGCTTTTGAAAAATCAAAATATGAGCCTTGTAAGTCTTCAATATTATATTTAGCAAATCCGCGATTGGTATAAGCATCTGTATAACGGGCATTAAACTTTATAGCTTTATCGAGGTCAACGATTGCGCCTTCATCATCACCTAAGTTAATTTTAGATTCACCCCGCATATTCAATGCTTGCACAAACGTTGAATCAATTTCCAATGCAAAATTAAAATCACCAATAGCTCCATAGTAATCTTGTTGAGCCATTCTTACTTGTCCCCGAAGCGAAAACGCGTTTTTATTGCGAGGGTTTGTTTCTATAATTTTTGTGAGATCGGCCTTGGCTCCTGCAAAGTTCTTGGCATCTAACTTTTTCTTTGCGGCATCAAGCGCTGGGTCTTGAGCCCAAACCATTACCGGAAATAACAATACTATTAAGATCAGTTTTTTCATGTTATCTGTTGTGGTTGGCAAGTTAACAAGAATTCGTGGAACAATGGATGCGGCATTTTGCCCAGCTCCCTGAGAAGGTTCGTGCCACCCAAAAAAAAGTATAAACCTGGTTGACTGATAATCGTAAATTGCCTTGATTAAATTTCTAATTCTATGAAACGATTAACACTGCTTTTCTCTTTTTGGCTTGCAACCATCATTATTTATGCTCAAGAAAAACAATTAGACATAAAGATGGATTTTGAAGAGTATGATCCGCCATCAACATTAAAAGTTGAAGCGCATCATCTTACACGGGCAAAGTTTCCGTTCATTGATATTCACAATCATCAGGGAAACATGAACACGTCAGATTTTAAAGATCTGATTTCTAAAATGGACGCCTTGAATATGGAGGTGATGGTAAACCTAAGCGGTCGCGGGTTTAGAAGCAGTAGTGATCACTTGGGAAAATCTCTTGAGAATATTAATAACCGCTTCCCAAAACGATTGGTAGTTTTTACCAATATAGATTTTGATGGCATCGATAATCCTGATTGGACAGCACGCACGGTAAAACAATTAGAAGCCGATGTAAAGCTTGGCGCGAAAGGGTTAAAAATTTATAAAACATTAGGCCTTCATGCAAAAGACAGTAAAGGAAATCGCATTCCTATTGATGATCCGCGAATAGATCCTGTGTGGGCAAAGTGCGGGGAGTTAGGTATTCCAGTTTTGATTCACTCGGCCGATCCGAAACCTTTTTGGGATCCAATCGATAATCAAAACGAGCGTTGGCTCGAATTGAAAACTCATCCGGGTCGCAGGTATGACGAAAGTTTTGCCAGTTGGGAAACGATCATTGCCGAACAACATCACATTTTTCAAAAACATCCGAAAACAACCTTTATCAATGCGCACCTTGGTTGGTATGGAAATGATTTAAAGAAATTGGGTTCGTTGATGGATCTGTATCCAAACATGCTGACGGAAATAGGCGCTGTGATTGCAGAGTTAGGAAGACAACCGCGCGCAGCGAAAGCATTTTTTACAAAATATCAGGATCGTATTTTATTTGGTAAAGACAGTTGGGTGCCCGAAGAGTATGAAACTTACTTCCGGGTGTTAGAAAGTGAAGATGAATACTTCCCTTACCACAAACGCTATCATGCTTTTTGGCGCATGTATGGATTGGGTTTGTCCGATGAAATTTTAAAGAAAGTGTATTATAAAAATGCGCAGCGCATTTTGCCTAATATGGATAAGAGTCAGTTTCCGAAGTAAAATTTTCATGCAAAGGGCGCAAAGTGATTTAGATTTCTTTGCGCCTTTGCGTGAACCAAATCAAGCTAAACTCAAAATTCCCTCCTCTTTAGATTCCAATGCCGATTGCCCCATCAGGTATTCGTCAACTGCTTTTGCTGCTTCGCGGCCTTCGCTAATTGCCCACACCACTAGTGATTGTCCTCTGCGCATATCGCCAGCTGTAAAAATAGTTGGAACAGAAGTTTGATAACGAGTTGCCTTCACGTTGCCTCGTTCATCATAATCAACGCCAAGTTGATCAAGTAACCCTGTATGTTGAGGATGTAAAAAGCCCATGGCTAATAACACTAATTCACAAGGAATAATTTTTTCACTTCCTTCAATTTCTGTAAAGCCTGGAGATTTTCCAGGTTCGGCTTTTTTAAATTCAACTTCAGCAATCTTTAATGCTTTTAAATTGCCTTGCTCATCGCCAATAAATTCTTTTGTAACGATTGACCAATGTCGCTCACAACCTTCTTCATGCGAAGTTGATGTGCGCAAAATCATGGGCCAACTTGGCCAAGGCATTGCCTCTGTTCTATCTTTTGGTGGCTTCGATAAAATTTCAATTTGTGTTACCGACTTTGCACCATGGCGGTTTGATGTGCCAACACAATCCGAACCTGTATCGCCACCACCAATAACCACTACATTTTTTCCGGTTGCCCAAATCTCTTCAACAGTTACTTTCTTTCCACCCACCCGTCTATTTTGCTGTGTTAAAAAATCCATAGCAAAATGAACGCCTTTCAAATTCCTTCCTGGGATAGGTAAATCGCGCGGCATGGTTGAGCCACCACTAAGCACCACTGCATCAAATTCTTCTTTCAATGCTTCCGCAGAAAGATTCTCACCAACATTTACTTTAGGTTGAAACTTCACTCCTTCTTCAATCATTAAATTAATTCTACGATCAAGTACTTGCTTATCTAATTTGAAATCAGGAATTCCATACCGAAGCAAGCCACCTATTTCATCGGCACGTTCAAACACCGTAACGGAATGCCCTGCATAATTTAATTGCGCTGCCGCTGCTAACCCGGCCGGCCCAGATCCAACAACAGCAATTTTTTTATTGGTATTAACTAACGGCTTGCGCGGTTTCACATAGCCATCCTGAAATGCTTTTTCGATGATAGATTTTTCGATGTACTCAATCGCTACTGCGGGTTTGTTTATTCCTAGTACGCACGAGGCTTCACATGGCGCAGGACAAATGCGACCTGTAAACTCAGGGAAATTATTTGTTGAGATAAGAATTTCGTAAGCCAACTTCCAGTTCTCCTGGTATACTGCATCATTAAACTCGGGAATAATATTACCAAGGGGGCAACCATGGTGGCAAAACGGAATGCCACAATCCATGCACCGCGCAGCTTGCTTTTGCGTAATGGAGTTATCGATAACAGAATCAACTTCGTTATAATCGCTTGTGCGTTTTTTTGGATCGCGCTTCTTTGGAAGTTCTCTATCCTCTTCTAAAAATCCTGTTGGTTTTCCCATTTTCTCATGCTTCATGCTTCAAGCCTCAGGCGACAAGCTTGTAGCCTGAAGCCTGCAACTTGTGGCTTATTATTAGTTTGATGAAATTTTAAATTCGTTACTCCCTAAAGTTGCTTTTAGTGCTGCTGCCTTCTTTTCAGTTTTTCTTTTCTCCATTACGGCCTTGTAATCAATTGGCATCACTTTTATAAACTGCTTGAAGGCTGTTGGCCAATAACTCAACACATGAGCAGCTACTTTGCTATTCGTAAACTGTTGATGCATTTCTATTCGTGTTCTTAGCAACAATTCATCATCGGCATCTAATGTGTCAAGCATCACCATTTCCATATTGCAGTTTTTTACAAATGTGTTGTTTACATCCCACACATAAGCAACGCCACCACTCATGCCTGCAGCAAAGTTTCTTCCAGTATCGCCAAGCACAATCACCGTTCCGCCAGTCATGTATTCACATCCATGATCGCCAACACCTTCTACCACTACTTTTACTCCGGAGTTACGAACGGCAAAACGCTCACCTGCCATGCCACCAATAAATGATTCGCCCGAGGTTGCCCCGAAGAATGCTACGTTGCCGACAATAATATTTTTTGCGGGATTAAAAGTTGCTTGCGCAGATGGATATAAAATCAGCTTGCCTCCAGAAAGTCCTTTGCCAAAATAATCATTGGCATCGCCTTCCAATTCAAACGTAACTCCGTTTGCTACAAACGCTCCAAAGCTTTGCCCAGCCGTTCCATTAAACTTTATCTTAATGGTATCATTTGGCAAGCCTTCACCTAAATAGACTTTAGAGATTTCATTCGACAACATGGTGCCCACCGCGCGATCTTGATTGGTAATTTTAAACTCACCTTCAACTAACGTGGCATCCTTTAGAGTAGGCTGAGCTAAGTCAATTAGTTTTCGATCGAGGATGTTGGCAATGCCATGATCTTGTTCTTCCTGTTTGAATAATGCAGTATCCAAACTAATTGGATCTTTAACCAGCAGCGCACCCAAATCAAGGTTTGCATATTTCCAGTGATCTCCTAAATCCCGAGCCTCAAGTCTATCGGCTTGACCAACCATTTCGTTAACTGTTCTAAATCCAAGCTCGGCCATTACCTCGCGAAGTTCTTCTGCGAGGAAGGTGAAGAGATTAACAACATACTCAGGCTTGCCTGTAAACAGTGCCCGCAATTCTTTATTCTGAGTGGCCACGCCAACCGGGCAGGTATTCAAATGACATTTGCGCATCATGATGCAACCCGTTGTTACCAATGCAGCTGTTGCAACGCCCCATTCTTCTGCGCCAAGCAAAGCAGCGATTGCCAGATCGCGACCGGTGCGAATCTGTCCATCAGTTTGTAGCACGACACGACCGCGCAATTTATTTCTTACTAAAGTTTGATGTGCCTCTGCTAAGCCTAACTCCCACGGCAATCCCGCATGACGAATTGAACTGATTGGAGAAGCACCCGTGCCACCATCATGCCCAGAAATCAAAATCACATCGGCATGTGCTTTAGCAACGCCAGATGCAATGGTGCCTACACCAGCTTCCGAAACAAGTTTAACATTTATACGGGCATCACGATTTGAATTTTTCAAATCGAAAATTAACTGTGCTAAATCTTCAATTGAATAAATATCATGATGTGGCGGTGGTGAAATTAATCCCACGCCAGGCGTTGAGTGACGCACGCGCCCAATCCATTCATCCACTTTATGACCGGGCAATTGACCTCCTTCACCAGGCTTGGCACCTTGTGCCATTTTAATTTGAAGTTCTTTCGCGTTGGTCAGGTAATAACTTGTTACTCCAAACCTGCCTGAAGCAACTTGCTTGATGGCCGAGTTTTCCCAATCGCCATTGGCTTTTTTTATAAAACGACTTTCATCTTCACCACCTTCGCCCGAATTACTTTTTCCGCCAATGCGGTTCATGGCAATGGCCAATGTTGTATGTGCTTCAAAAGAAATTGATCCAAATGACATCGCGCCCGTAGCAAATCGTTTAAAAATATTTTCTTTTGATTCGACTTCGCTTAACGGAATAGATTTCCCTTTCTTAAACTTCAACAAACTCCGAAGGGTAATTGCTTTTTCACTTTGGTTGTTGATAAGGGTGGAGTATTTTTTGAACAAGGAATAATCATTCGTCTTAGTAGAGTGTTGCAGCAAATGAATTGTCTGAGGATTAAATAAGTGAACTTCACCACGCTGTTTCCATTGATAGATACCACCAACAGCAAGCCTTGGCAAACCGTTATTAATTCGTGGAAATGCCAGTTGATGTTTTACTATTGCTTCGCGGGCAATATCATCCAATGTTAATCCACCAATACGTGAAACGGTTCCTGTAAAGTACCGATCGATTACATCTTTATGAATTCCCAGCGCTTCAAAAATCTGGGCGCCATGATAAGATTGCAACGTGGAGATTCCCATTTTGCTCATTACTTTCAACAACTCACCCGCTACTGCTTTTTTGTAATTGTAGATAGCTTTTTCTTCCGTTAGGTCGGGATGTAAAAGATTTTGCTTCTTCATGTCGTGTATAGTTTGAAACACGAGGTATGGATTTACACCCGAAGCGCCATAGCCAATTAACGTTGCATAGTGATGGGTTTCCCACACTTCACCGGCCTCTACCAATAATCCAACTTTACCACGAAGTCCTTTGCGTATCAAATCATGATGCACAGCCGCCACTGCAAGCAGCGAAGGAATTTGTGCGTGCCCGCTGTCAAAACTTCTATCCGAAAGAATGATAATGGTAAAGCCATCTTCAATTGCATCCGTAACATATTGACAAACGCGATTCAATCCTTTCTCCAACGAACCCGGCTTGCCATCTGCTTTAAAGTATGTGTAAACTGTTTTTGTTTGAAGATGACCGTGATCGATGTATCGGATTTTTTCTAACTCAGTATTTGAAAGAACCGGAGTTGGTAGCTCAAGGGTGATACAATGTTCCGGAGATTCTTCTAACAAGTTTAGCGACCCGCCAACGTGTGATGTTAGCGACATGACCAACCGCTCGCGAATAGGATCAATTGGCGGATTAGTAACCTGCGCAAATAGTTGCTTGAAATAACTTGATAAGTGCTGAGCTTGTTTGGAAAGAACGGCTAAGGGTGTATCGAGACCCATTGATCCCAGCGCTTCTTTTCCCGACTCACACATTTGAGTAATAATCACCCGGATATCTTCCGATGTATATCCAAAAGAAATTTGTCTCTTTAAAAAAGTAACTGGATCGTACTTGTGGAAGCTACCACCTGGCTCAGGCAAATCTTGTAGTCGAACTTTATTGTCCTTCAACCATTGTCCGTATGGTTGGCGCGTACAAATTTCTTTCTTCAATTCATCATCGCTAATGATGCGGCCTTGTTCTAAATCAACCACAAACATTTTGCCTGGTTGCAAGCGACCTTTGGTAATTACCTTGGCGGGATCAACATCTAACACCCCAACTTCCGAAGCCATAATTACAAGATCATCATCGGTTACAACAAAGCGCGAAGGGCGAAGCCCATTGCGATCGAGTGTAGCTCCAACAATTTTTCCATCGGTAAAAGTGATGGAAGCCGGACCATCCCAAGGCTCCATTAAGTTTGCATGATACTCATAGAAATCTCTCTTCTCCTGAGCCATTCCTTCGTTGCCATCCCACGCTTCAGGTATAAGCATCATCATTACATGCGGTAATGAGCGCCCGGCATGCACCAACAACTCAACGGTATTATCTAAGTTTGACGAATCGGATTGTTTCGCGTTAGCGATTGGGAGAATCATGTCCAACTCTTCGCGCGAAAAATGTTTAGAAGAGAAAAACGCTTCCTTAGAATTTAACCAGTTAATATTTCCGCGCACGGTATTAATCTCACCGTTGTGTGCGATGTATCTGAACGGTTGAGCAAGGCGCCACGATGGGAATGTGTTTGTTGAAAAACGGGAATGAATAACGGCTAATGCCGACACCACATCATCATGTTCAAGATCAGCAAAGTAAGGTCTCAACTGCCCCGAAGTTACCATGCCCTTATAGGCTATTGTTTTGTATGAGAGTGATGAAAAGTAAAACTGACTTTCAACGCCCTTTACGGATTCAGTTATGATGTTGGTTGAATATTTTCTTAGAATAAAAAGCTTACGCTCAAAATCATCAGGATTAGAAATATCATCTGGTCTTTTGATGAATACTTGTTCCATAACAGGCTCTGCCTTCAAAGCGGTTTCACCAAGATCACTATTGTTGGTTGGCAGCACACGATAACCCAACAAAGTCATCTTCATTTTTTTGATCTGACGATTCAATACAGTGCGACTTTCTTGTCTCACTTTTGCATCGCGTGGAAAAAAGACCAAGCCTACACCATAACTTCCGTACGCAGGCAATTTGAAACCAAGCTTGCTGCATTCACTGCTTAAAAACTCGTGTGGAATTTGAATAAGAATACCCGCGCCATCGCCCGTGTTGGGCTCACAGCCACAAGCTCCGCGGTGTTCCATTCGTTCAAGCATAGTAAGCGCATCGCTCACTATCTGGTGCGATTTGCTTCCTTTTATGTTGGCTATAAAGCCAACCCCGCACGAGTCCTTTTCAAATGAAGGATGGTACAGTCCCTGTTGATTCGTGTCTCTCAAGTTCATTTCTGGTTAAAGCGTAATTCTAACCTTACAAGTTAACTCGATTACAAATGGAAATGCGAAAAAATTGCAGAGATTTTTTTATTACAAACTAACAGTAAGTAGCGTAAACGTTTGCTAAAGGCTTTGAAACTAAAAGATGAACGTTTATCTTGAATTGATGAATAAGCAAATGAACTTTATGCGTTTTAAGTTGTGTGAAAAAGCACTCTATTTTGGGTGTCTTTTCTTTTTAGTCCACTCGGCTTTTAGCCAAGCTTACACGGTGGACACCGTTCCCAATGTAAAACTCCAAACAAATAGTTATGTGAGTAACCCCAATGGGCTCATCAGCGAATCAACTTTAAATCAGATTGACCAGAAATTAGCCAGCCTCGAACAAAGCACAACCGCACAAGTTTCGGTGGTGATGTTAAACTCTATTGGAGATGAAGATATAACGGACTTTGCCCAATCGCTCTTTGTTAAATGGGGAATAGGGCAAGCCACTAAAGACAATGGGTTGTTGATTCTGTTTGTGCAAGATCAAAAAACCATTCGCTTCCACACTGGCTTTGGGCTTGAAGGTGTGTTGCCGGATGTCATTTGCAAGCGCATCCAAACTCAAAAGATGGTGCCCTTATTTAAAGAAGGAAATATTGGCGGTGGCATGGTGGCTGGAATTGATGAAGTAATTAAGATTCTTACCGATCCCGCTTACGCGGAAGAAATTAACGCAGCAGAAAAACCAGTTGATCTTTCAAAATCAGACTTTGCCATATTCTTTGGATTAGTTTGGTTGGTCGTTGCCCTAATTGCTTTTTTTGTCAAACTGAAATCAGGATTTTCAAATTCCAAAAATTTTGACAAGAACGTGCCAAATTCAAAAATGAGTTCGGGGCAATGGTTTTTATTTTGGGTTGTACTTCCGCTCGTTTTATTTTTTGGTTTACCCCTTGCTGAAAGTTGGTTAGTAATGCTGGGAGGATTTTATGGATTTTTTGCACTTGCTGCAGTTGGCAAATATTTAAGAATGAATAAAAGTGCCAATTCATTTATAGAAAAGGGAAAGTATAGATCGGTGTTTGATTTTTATCAAGAGAACAAAGGAATTTTATCATGGGTCATTTTATTTCCAATTCCATTTGCCTTTTTAAGGAAGCAGTTTACTAATAAAATGAATTCCATTCGCACACACCCGCGCACCTGTAGAAAGTGTAAGGGTACTTGCGTTAAGTTAAGCGAAAAGGAAGAGAATGAATACCTATCTCAAGGGGCGCAATTTGAAGAGACCCTTAAATCAGTAGATTATGATGTTTGGAAATGCGGACAATGCAATGACATTCATCTTGAGGCCTACCTCAACGATAAAACAGAATACAGCGTTTGCTCAAAGTGTAAAACAAAAGCCCGGAGTTTAACAAACGCAACTATCAAAGAAAACGCAACAACTTTTTCAACAGGCATTATGATTTATTCCTATCTCTGTAATTTTTGTAAACATAAATCAACAGCTAGAGGAGTTATCCCCAAAATAGTTGTCTCCACCTCATCCAGTTCTTCATCCAGCGGCTCTAGTTATAGTAGCAGCGACTCAGGCGGAAGTTATGGTGGCGGAGATTCTGGTGGTGGCGGTGCCAGCAGTAGTTGGTAGTCTATTGAAATAATGAGAGCTGCACTTGCTTGCTGTTGATCTGGCTTCTTGCATTTTGCTCACCGCCTTCAGTAAAGAAAAGTTCGGTTTCCCGGTAACGGGTTGCGACAATCACCTGCGTATTACCGGCTATTGGTTTGAACAAATTTTCAACAATAGTTGGGGTGTTATTATGTTCCGACAAATGCGACAAGATTAGGTGACTCATAAACTTCGGCTTGTGCTGCTTAAACAAGTTGGCCGCTTCTCTATTTGAAATATGTCCTAGGCCGCCACGAATTCTATTTTTCAATTGCATAGGATATGGCCCCGCATCTAGCATTTGCTCATCGTAGTTTGATTCTAAAAACGCTGCCTGACATTGAGCAAAATTTTTAATCACATCTTCACAGGCAATTCCAATATCAGTAATAACCCCAACCTTATTTTCTCCATTAGCTACAATCACGCTGAGGGGATCAACGGCATCATGCCGCTTTGGAAATGCTGTAACAGTTAACTCTCCCAATGTAACGGGCGCATATGGTTTGAGTGATACAATCAGGTGTGGCTTTATTCGCAACCGCGCCTGATGCAATGTAGGATTGGTTATGTACACTGGAATTTGATATTTCTTAGAGAGCACAGCAATTCCTTTAGTGTGATCAAAATGCTCATGCGTTACAAAAAGTCCGCGTACATTTTTTAGTGAGAGTCCCAATCGCTGCATACGAATTTCTGTCTCGCGGCAAGAAATTCCACAATCAACTAACACCGCCTCTTGCTTATTGCCTACATAGTAGCAATTACCGTTACTTCCAGAGTTTAATGAGGCAAAAAATAATGACATAGATGCGAAGGTAATAGATTTAAAACTTTACCGGTAATGAGTTTTGTTATCTTAATCTTTTAAGAAATCTTACCTTGCATCATTAAATTTTCTACCCATGGTTAAAGAATATATTCAATCCAATCAGCAACGATTTTTAGATGAACTTTTTGAGTTACTCCGCATTCCGTCTGTGAGTGCCGATAGTAAACACAAGAATGATGTGCGCAAAGCAGCAGAGTATGTTGTTAAAAAACTAAAAGATGCCGGTGCCGATACAGTAGAACTTTGTGAAACAAAAGGTCACCCTATTGTATATGGAGAAAAAATAATTGACTCCAAACTCCCCACGGTGTTGGTGTACGGGCATTACGATGTGCAACCGGCCGACCCAATTGATTTATGGACCTCGCCACCTTTCGAGCCTGTGATAAAGGATGGAAAGATTTATGCGCGTGGCTCGTGCGATGACAAAGGTCAGGTTTACATGCACATAAAAGCTTTTGAAGCCATGATGAAACTCAATCAGCTTTCGTGCAATGTAAAATTCATGATTGAAGGCGAAGAAGAAGTGGGTTCTGATAACCTCGGCATTTTTGTAAAAGAAAATGCAAACAAGCTAAAAGCTGATGTAATTCTAATTTCAGATACTTCTATTATTTCTTTAGACAGTCCTTCAATTACGGTTGGCTTGCGCGGATTGAGTTATATGGAAGTGGAAGTGACTGGCCCTAATCGCGATCTTCATTCGGGAGTTTACGGGGGCGCGGTTGCAAACCCGGCAAACATTCTCAGCAAAATGATTGCGTCTCTTCACGATGATCAAGGGCGTGTAACTATTCCTGGATTTTATGATAAGGTTGATGAGTTGACTAAGGCCGAACGCGAAGCACTTAATAAAGCACCGTTCAATTTAGATGATTACAAAAAAGAATTAGCAATCGAGGATATCAATGGTGAAGCAGGCTACACCACGCTTGAAAGAACCGGCACGCGCCCTACGTTAGATGTAAATGGAATTTGGGGTGGCTACTCAGGCGAAGGAGCGAAAACGGTTTTGCCTTCAAAAGCGTATGCGAAAATTTCAATGCGATTAGTTCCGCATCAAAACAATCACGAGATAACAGAACTGTTTACAAAACATTTCAAATCGATTGCGCCTAAATCGGTAAAAGTAAAAGTAACCGCTTTGCATGGCGGTGAGCCTGCCGTTACGCCCACCGATTCTAAAGCTTTTCGCGCAGCGAGTGAAGCCTTTGAAGAAGTGTGGGGTAAAACACCCATTCCAACTCGTGATGGCGGCAGCATTCCTATCGTTTCATTGTTCAAAAAAGAATTAGGATTGGATACCGTACTCATGGGGTTTGGTTTAGATAGCGATGCTATCCATTCGCCAAACGAACATTATGGAATCAAAAACTTTTTGATTGGGATTGAAACCATTGTTGCATTTTATAAACATTTTAGTGAAAAGAAGTAATTTATGTAGAACATCGAGTCATTGTGCCGGCATAATGCAATTCAATTTGTTAATGAGTTCCTAAATTTAAATTGATTCATCTGAATCCTTTTTTAAACAGAACGAACTTGCCCCTGACTTCGTTACCTTTGGATTCAATTTCTAAGTTAACATGCGATTATATTTAGTATTTATACTTCTTGCCTTTTCTTATTCAGGTCAGGCTCAAATCCTAACGCCAGCCAAGTGGACGTACTCAACTTCCTCGCAAGAGGTGAAAGTAGGCGATGAGGTAGAATTGATCTTTGAGGCTACAATCGAGAAAGATTGGTATTTATATTCTTCGGAATTTCCGTGTGAAGATCCAATCAAAACAAATTTCATCCTCACTCCCAACTCAAGTTTCCAATTAGTTGGCGGCATTCAACCCATCAACCCAATTGATAAGTATGATGAAATTTTTGAATGTGATGTTAAGATTTTTAAAAAACATGCAGAGTTTCGTCAGAAAATAAAAGTGCTAGGCACACCCTTAAAAATTTCGGGTGAATCCGAGTATCAGATCTGCACAGAAATTACCGGACAATGTGTGCCCGGTGCTGAAGACTTTTCATTTAATAATATAAAAGTCGTCTCTTCATCCAATACCCCAGAAGAACAAACCCAACAAACTAATCAGGATAGTTTTCCAGTAGTCAATGTCCAGCAACCAGCAACCAGTAACCAGCAACCATCTACCGGTCCCGTTCTCGATCCTACTTTAGTCAAAGAAGATCCGCAAGGAAAATCGTTATTAGGATTTTTATTGGTAGCATTCTTAGCGGGTCTTGCAGCACTCATCACGCCTTGTGTTTTTCCGATGATACCTATGACGGTGAGTTTCTTTACCGGACGCGGCACAAAGTTTCAAGCCTTGATGTATGGCTTTTTTATAATTCTCATTTATACATTAATAGGCGCAGCGCTTGCACCGTTAATGGGACCTGAAACGGCCAATCATCTTTCAACCGAATGGATTCCAAATTTGATTTTCTTTTTAGTCTTCATTGTGTTCGGACTTTCCTTCCTGGGGTTATTTGAAATAACCTTGCCGGGATCGATCATAAATAAAGTGGATCAACAAGCTGAGAAAGGTGGATTAGGTGGAGTGTTCTTTATGGCTTTCACATTAGTGTTAGTTTCCTTTTCGTGCACGGGTCCTATTGTAGGAAGCATTTTAGTTTCATCTGCAGGGGGCGAGTTTCTAAAACCGATTGCAGGTATGTTTGCTTTTGCGCTCGCGTTTGCAATTCCATTTACAGTGTTCGCATTTTTTCCTAACTGGTTAAAGTCACTTCCAAAATCTGGTGGTTGGTTGAATACGGTAAAAGTTGTTTTAGGTTTTATTGAAATCGCGCTTGCGTTTAAGTTTTTAAGTATTGCCGATCAGGCGTTCCATTGGGGAATACTCGATCGTGAAATCAACATCGCTATCTGGATTGTAATTGTTGTATTGATTGGTCTTTATCTGATGAAAGCCTTTCGCTTACCTGGCGATACAGGCAAAGATGCTGAAGATAGAACGGTAAGTGTTTTAAGAATTTCATTAGCAATGATTGTTTTTGTATTTGCTGTTTACTTAGTGCCCGGCATGTGGGGCGCACCACTAAAAGCACTGGCCGGTTATCTTCCGCCATTGCATACACACGATTTTAACTTATTAAAAAACTCATCGGAAAAATCTGGAACTATTTGTGATACGCCAAAGTATCAAGACTTCCTTCACTTGCCACATGAATTAAATGGCTACTTTGATTATGATCAAGCGTTGGCTTGCGCGCGTCAACAAAACAAACCAATCTTTATAGACTTTACGGGTCATGGGTGCACCAATTGTCGCGAGATGGAAGCCAATGTTTGGTCCAATCCACAAGTCCTTCAAAGACTTAATAATGATTTTGTTATTGTTGCGCTTTATGTAGATGACAAAACTGAGTTGCCAGAAAGCGATTGGTTTACTTCAACCTATGATAACAAAGTAAAGAAGACAATTGGCAAACAAAATGCGGATCTTCAAATCACCAACCTGAACAACAACGCACAACCTTTTTATGTATTGGTAGGTAAAGATGAGCGTGTACTTGTATCGCCTTATGGGTATAACTTAAATGCTGAAAGCTTCGTTAAGTTCTTAGATAGCGGAAAACAAAAGTATAAGGAGTTGTATCCATAATTTATTACCTTTGATTTCAACAGGTTCTGCAACCTGATTTTTTAAACTAAACTTGTGACTTCTTTAGTCACTATTTTTTAAGCAAATGAAACTATCAACTTCTACCAAAGCAATCTGGGCAGTCGCATCGATTTTGATCATTGTAATTGTTGCATTCTTTTGGATCGATGCCAAGACATCTTATTTTTCCAGTAATGGCGATTATGTTTTGGAGAGTGATTCGTCTCATCATGTTGAGCGTGAGATTGTGCTACCCGTATTTCTACACGGTATGGTGATTAACAATCTTCATATTGTTGAAGATGAAGTAAAGCGTAATCAACGGTTTACCGATTTGCTAACGGGCTATTCGGTGCCGCCTAGTATTATGCAGCAATTGAATTTGTTGCCCCGCTCTATTTATGATTTTAGAAAAATAGCTGCGCATAAAAAATATACATTACTGGTTGAGCCAGATTCTCTTAAAACAGTTCGGGCGATTGTGTACGAACCGAATGCCGTTGACTATGTGGTTTTCCATTTAAAAGATTCTTTGCTTGTTGAAACGTGCCAGCGCAGAGTTGATACGCTAGAACGGCAAGTAAGCGGCCGCATAGAATCAACACTTTCGCATACCATCGAGTCAATGAATATCTCGAACGACCTTACCAATAAGTTTGTAGATATTTTTGCCTGGATAGTTGATTTTCAGCGTTTGCAAAAAGGTGATCAATTCAAATTGATTTACGAAGAGAATTTAGTTGATGAAGTGCCTATTGGCATCGGCCGCATTCTTGGTGTTTACTTTGAACACTCAAACAATGGATACTATGCCTTTCCATTCGATCAGGGCGATGGAGAAGATTATTTTGATGAGAATGGAAATAGCTTGCGCAAAGCATTGTTAAAATATCCTATCGAGTTTACACGCATCAGTTCAAGATATTCTAAAAGTCGGTTTCATCCGGTAGTAAAAGTTTTCAGACCGCATTTAGGCACCGACTTCGCTGCGCCAACGGGTACGCCCATCCGATCGGTTGGTGATGGTATTATTGAAGAAGCTCAATACAAAACCAATAATGGCAACTATGTAAAGGTGCGACACAACGGAACATATACTACAGGCTACTTGCACATGTCAAAAATTGCGAGCGGTATTACTGTGGGCGCCCGGGTACGACAAGGCCAAACCATTGGCTATGTAGGCAGCACGGGGCTGGCCACCGGGCCACATTTATGTTATCGTTTTTGGAAAAATGGGGTGCAGGTCGATGCACTTTTGGTTGAATTGCCACCATCGATGCCTGTGAAAACCGAAGCCTTCCCTGCTTTTGAAACCGTAAAAGAGATCATTATTAAAAGACTGCAACTCATTCCATTCCCATCTGCTTCTGGCGAAATGGAAATAGCAAGTCGTTAATTATTTTATTCGTGCAATTTTCCGTTAGCCTTTTAGGTTATAGAGTAACTTGCGGTCGGGTTCACCGTATGGTCAGGTAACTTGCATGAACAAATTTTTACTTCTCATTATTTTATTCTGTTTCGCTCATTCATGCTTTTCTCAAAAAGTAGGATTAGTGCTAAGTGGAGGTGCCGCTAAAGGTATAGCGCACGTGGGCGTATTGAAAGCCCTAGAAGAAAACAACATTCCCATTGATTATGTGGTTGGCACCAGTATGGGTGGTATTATAGCAGGTTGCTATGCAGCCGGTATGAGTCCCAATCAAATTGAGGAAATTGTTCTTTCAAAAGAATTTTTGCAATGGATAAATGGGCAGTTTGAAGATGATAATAAGTTTAACTTTTCGCGTAACGATGATGACGCCTCCTTTCTTCGTTTAAACCTTTCGCTAGACTCAACTTTCTCTTTCTTGCTTAACGCCAATCTGGCAAATGACCTTTCGCTCAATTTCGCCTTGGCCGAAAAAATGGCTCAACCCTCCGCCATAGCCCACAACAATTTTGACAGTTTGTTTATTCCTTTACGGGTGGTTGCTGCCGATATCTTCACGCAAAACGAAGTCATCCTCTCTAAGGGTGTGTTAAGCGATGCCTTGCGCGCAACGCAAACAGTTCCATTCTTTTATACTCCTATTCGGGTTGACGGAAAATATCTTTTTGATGGCGGGGTGTATAATAACTTTCCGGTTGATGTGGCTCAGAAAGAATTTAATCCTGATGTTATTATCGGATCCAACGTATCATCAAAAATATATCAGGAATATCCTTACGGGAAGGATGATAAATTGATTTCACGATCGCTGCTATACATGCTATTAGATAAATCGGATCCTTCTGATGTGCCTGAAACAGGTATTTATCTGCAGCCAAACCTTACAGGCTATACAACCTTTGATTTTGGTAAAGCAAAGGCATTAGTTGATAGTGGGTATGTTCAAACCATAAGGCAAATGGAGGAGATTAAAACTAAAGTTGCCTCCCGAAAAACCTGCGAAGACGTTGCTATTGCCCGAAACAAGTTTAACAATAAAAGTGCCCCCTTCTTGATTGATCGCATTGATTTTGATGGATTTACACAACATCAGCAAAAATATATTAATCGATTTTTTAGAACAGGTAAGCGAGGGCTATCATTCAACGAAATTAAATCTGATTTTTATCGGCTTGCTTCCGAAGATTACTTTAACAATTTGTATCCAGGCTTTACCTTCAACTCCGACCGCAAAAACTTTAATTTCAAATTAACCAAAAGACCACAAAATAATTTTCAAGTTGACTTTGGTGGGGTTATCGCCACCCGAAACATTAGCAGTATTTATTTAGGATTGAATTATTATTATTTCAATCGTGCGCTCACACATGCAAACATCAACTTTTCGGCTGGTAACTTTTATAAATCAGCACAAATGAAAGCGCGAATCGATATTCCAAGACACACCCGATTTTATCTGGAACCTCAGGCTACATTCAATAACTGGGATTTTTTTCAAGGCAAAGATTTAATTGTTAAAAACATTGAGCCAACAGTGCTCAGGCGCATTGATCGTAAAGTGGGGGTCAATATCGGGTTTCCTATTAAGCATAATTATAAATTGGTTTTGGAAGGATCTTATATTAATAATCGCGATCAATATTTAAACTCGAAAGTTCTTATCTCCACAGATACCTTAGATGAACTTCGGTTAAGCGGAAGCAGAGTTGGATTAAGTTTCTCTACGAATACGCTCAATAGAAAGCAATATGCATCGGTTGGTAAATTCTTTTCCTTTGGTTTTGATTGGTTTGATCTTAATGAAAATCTGGAACCGGGCAACACATCTATAATTACAGAAGAAGCAACCAAAAACAGAACCTGGCTTCGGGCTAAAATTTCGTTAGAGCAATATTTCAAGCGGGGCATTTATAGCTCAGGATATTTCTTTGAGGGGGTACTTTCCAACCAACCGGTATTTATGAACTACGGAGGCACGATTATCAACGCGCCATCTTTTAATCCTATTCAGGATAGCAGGACACTGCTCTTAGAAAATTTCCGCGCCTTTAATTATGTGGCTGGGGGCTGGCGAAATGTGTTTTCATTACGTAAAAGTCTTGACTTTCGCCTTGAGGGGTATTTATTTAAACCCATTAAATCAATTGTAAGGGCTCAAAATCAGGAAGCCACGCTAAACGATGATATAACCAATATTTATTTTGCTGCCACAGCTGGCCTTGTCCTTCACTCAACAGTTGGCCCTATTAGTTTAAGTGTTAATTATTATGACGACAAACAGAACAAGTTGGGTGTGCTTCTCCATGTAGGATTTCTGCTCTTTAATAAAACTTCGTTGGAGTAATTCTTCTATAAAACTGCGGTTAAGCCAATCTTGCAGGCATAAGAATGGCGAGGATTGATGTAATTATTTTCCGCTTTTTCAATTTTTAGCTATGTTTAACCTTTAATACAGTAGCGTAGCTATCCCTGTGTGTTTAATATTATGAGAAAAACCTTAGTCTTCCTCTGCCTTGTGTTGGTAGGGATTCAATTCTCGAATGGTCAGTCTGTTCAATGGGCTTCAAAAGTTATTGATTTCTCCTCTGAGCTAACCCCTATTCAGTATTCGGCACAACAGGCCCTTGGCCAACCTAATGTGCTACCCGCTGGTGGGCAAAACCCGGGCGCCTGGACTCCCGATAAGCCTAAACGAGCTGAGTTTATTAAGCTTGGTTACGATAAGCCAATGCAAATACAACAAATAGCTATTGCCGAATCGTACAATCCCGGGGCGCTCTATAAAGTATATGTTTATGATGAAGCCGGTAAGGAATACTTGGTAAATACCTTTAATCCTATGGCAGTGCCTTTGCAAGGCCGTATGCTAAATGTATTTCTTGATAAAACAACGTATAAAGTTAGTGCTGTAAAAATAGAGTTTGATGGCCGCGCATTGCCCGATTATTTTTCTTTAGATGCCGTTGCTATTTCCGATTCTAACATCCCAATTATTGCCAATATCGATTTGCCTGAGTTGCTAAGTAAGGGCTTGGTGGTTGAACGATTGGATACCAATGTGAACAGCGATTTTAGCGAATACAATCCACTGCTTTCGCCTGATGGCAAAACCCTATACTTCAGTCGTAAAAACCACCCCGAAAATGTTGGCGGTGCAAGTGATAAAGAAGACATCTGGTATTCTGAATTAGGTACCGATGGCAAATGGAGTCTTGCTAAAAATATGGGCACTCAATTCAATAACAATCAACCCAACTTTGTTAATACGGTATCAGCAACCCCAGATGGAAAGGCCGTAGTTCTGCTTTTGGGAAATAAGTATTTGGACAAAGGCAAGATGTTGGCCGGTGTATCTATCAGCACTAATGTGGGTGGCAAATGGAGCGACCCTAAGGCATTGGAAATTGAGGATGATTATAACTACAATGAAAAAGCAAACTACTTTTTAGCCAATACGCGCAAATCATTGCTAATGTCAGTAGAGCGTGAAGACACACAAGGTGGCCGCGACTTATACGTAAGTTTTGAAAAAGATAATGGCACCTGGACAAAGCCACTTAATCTCGGTAAAACAGTTAACTCAGTAGGCGAAGATACCGCACCGTTTTTAGCTTCAGATGATAAAACTTTATACTTCTCTTCCAATGGATTTAGCGGCTACGGGGGTAGCGATGTATTTATGACCAAGCGTTTGGACGACACCTGGACTAACTGGTCGCCCGTTGAAAACCTAGGGCCGGATATCAATACAAAACTGGATGACCTGTTTTTTAATATTCCTTCTACTAGCGAATATGCTTATTACTCGCGTGGTGTAACGGTTGATAACTCTGATATCTTTCGCGTGAAGATGCCGATGTTTATGACGCCCGATCCAATTGTAATTGTAAAAGGCAAGCTTGTTGACTCAAGAACGGGTGAGCCAATAGGGGCAAAGATTATTTATGAAAGACTTTCTGATGGAAAACAAATTGGCTCCACCTTTTCGGATCCTGTTACAGGCGAATATGAAATTCATTTGCCCGGTGGCCAGCAATATGGTGTTCGCGCGGAAGCGAAAGATCACATCTCAGAAAACCAAAATCTTGACTTGAGAAACTTCACAAAAGATGGAACTTTGGTAAGTAAGGACATTACATTGGCGCCTATTGGAGTATCCGTGGTTGAAGAGAATGCCAAAATAACCTTGAATAACATTTTCTTCGACTTTGATAAGTCTGTTCTTAAACAAGAATCTTTCCCTGAACTTAACCGCATTGTTACCTTAATGAAAGAAAAGGATACTATGCAGGTAGAGATTTCCGGACACACGGATGCAACCGGACCCGAAGCGTATAACCTTGGCTTATCTGAACGCAGAGCAAAAGCTGTTTCAAAATATTTAACAGAAAAGGGCATTAGCTCAGATAGAATTAAGACAACTTACTTTGGCGAAACTCAATTGTTAGATCCAAGCAACACGAAGGAAGCTAATCGTAAAAATCGCAGAGTAGAATTTAAAATTTTAAAAATGTAAGGATGAAAGTTATTTCTCTTCTTTTCTTAGTTACGTGCAGTTTATCGGTTACAGCGCAAGATGCTGACACACTAATCTATGCACAAGGAAAGATTATAAATGGAATAACCAAAGAACCCGTTACTGCTCGCATCTCGTATCAAAGTTTGCCTTATGGAAGTAAAGTGGGCTTCCTTTCGGGGAGCTCATTTTCTTTCCCACTTTTCGATAATGAAAAATATTCTATTACAGTTGAAGCACCTGGTTTTGCACCCTCAAAATATCAGCTCGACCCAGTAACCGCTAACAGCGAAAGAAAAGTGATTCAAGACATTGAATTAACATTGCCATCGAGTGCTGTTAACAATGCCGAAACAACACATACCGTAGGGAAAGTAATGCGCTTGAGTGCCTTAAATTTTGATGCTGGCAAAGTCAAAATCACTGAATCTTCTTTTCATGAATTAGATGAAGTGGTGCTGATGCTAAAAAATAACCCGCGTATGATCATTCAATTGGAAGGCCATACTGATACGCGCGGAAATGCCAATGCAAATTTGAAGCTCTCGCAAGAACGGGTTGATGCCGTTAAAGATTATCTGGTTTCAAAAGGATCTAACAAGAAAAAAATAAAGACTAAAGCCTTTGGCGGTACTTCACCGCTAACCCGCGAAGACAGCGAAGAATCTCATGCCCTAAACAGAAGGGTTGAATTACGGGTATTGGATAACTAACACACAGTAATTACTGAGTTTGTGTCTGCTTGATCATGACCCTTTCAAAAAATTGCCTTCATAAGTAGCAAGATAGGCTCTTCTACTCCCTTACTGGCCTTTTAATCGCTATAACCATCCCTCTTACACGATTTAACTTTCTCTATCGTTAAGATATCAGACTCATATTTTTGGTGGTATTGGATTTGTTACTTTTGTAAGAGATTCTAAATGAATTATTACTATGAAGATTTTAAAGAAAGTACTTATTGGGATTGGCGTATTTCTAATTGTGTTGATTGCAGC
>Ga0209480_10000607_pt1 | contig 28784 bp, 22 predicted proteins | sample JI61114C2DNA_FD_187501 | JGI IMG/M metagenome (GOLD analysis project Ga0209480, IMG submission 187501) | Wastewater effluent complex algal communities from Wisconsin, to seasonally profile nutrient transformation and Carbon sequestration -... | ecosystem: Engineered > WWTP > Effluent > Algae... | reverse complement strand
ACACAAGCTGCGCTACTTGAAGCCATGCAGGAGTTTTCGGTGACGTATGCAGGGGTAACGTATCCGCTGGAGCGACCTTTCTTTATTCTTGCTACACAAAATCCAATTGAACAAGCCGGAACATTTCCACTACCAGAAGCGCAGCTCGATCGGTTTCTTCTTTATATAAAAGTAAGCTATCCAACTGCAGAAGAAGAGCGTTCTATTTTAGAAAGCACTACAGGCAAGCGACCCGCTGCCATTCAAAATGTAATTGAAGGACGCAAAATTTTGGAAGCCCAGAAATTAGTTCGTGATGTTCATATCAACGCAGAGTTAGTCGAATGGGTAAGTAATCTGGTGCGGGCTACACGCGCCAGTCATAGCGAAGTGAAGTTTGTAAAAGAATGGGTGCGCTGGGGTGCAGGTCCGCGCGCAGGGCAGGCCATGATTCTTACCGCTAAAGCCCGCGCTTTGCTCAGCGGACGCTTTGCAGTTACCCAAGAAGATATTCGACATATGGCCTACCCCGTGTTAAGGCATCGCATTCTCATGAATTTTAGAGCAGAGTCGGAAGGAGTTACTTCCGATGCCGTAACCACTCATTTGCTGGAAAATATTTCCATTCGAAAAGGTATTTGATGGACGCGCGCATCAAAGAACTACTCGATCCTTCCGTACTGCACACAGTAAGTGGGCTTGAGTTAGTGGCGCGTATTATTGTGGAGGGCTTTATGAGTGGCAGCAACAAAAGCCAATCTGTTGGTGCAGGGCAGGAGTTTAGTCAGTATAGAAGTTACCAACCCGGTGATGATTTGCGACAATTAGATTGGAAGATGTTTGCGCGTACCGAACGCTACTACATCAAGGAAGCAGAGATTGAAACCAACATCACCGCTAAGTTTATGTTGGATGCGAGCAAGTCCATGGCTTACATAGAGGATGGTGTGAGCAAAATGCAATATGCCAAGGTGATGATTGCTGCATTGGCGTACCTGGCACGAAAGCAAAGTGATACGTTTGGATTGTTTGCCGTTAATGATAAGCAGATAAAAAGTGTGCTGCCACGATTTGAGCAACAACAATTTTTACGATTCCTTAATGAGCTGATTCAGGTAAAAAGTGAAGGGGTGTGGGAGAAGGGCCATAACATTGAACAATTATTTGATCATCATGGAAAAGAGATGATCATTTTTGTTACCGATCTGTATGACGAGGCACGGGATATCCAACAATTTATATCCCGATTAAAAACATCACGCAACGAAGTAATTGTTTTTCATTTGTTGGGCAAGACTGAATCTACATTCAACTATCAGGGCTCGTTTACATTTGAGGATCTGGAAACCGGAAACCGGACAAAGGTTGATAGCCATTTGGAGCAGAAGGCATATCAACAGCGGATGCGGGAATGGTTGGCGGAATCGCGCGCCTGGATGTTAGAAAAACAAATCAATTATAATCTGGTGTATCTGGATCAGCCAATTGAATTGGTGTTGCAAAATTTTTTAGCCGTGCGTAAGCGATTAGCCAGATGATTCAATTTGCGCAACCTATATTTCTATGGGCATTAACAGCTCTTGCGGTACCAATTGGTATTCATTTGTTGAGTCGTAAAGAGGGGAAGGTAGTGAAGATGGGCAGCTTGCGCCACTTGCGTGAAACAAGCACGCAACAATTTAAAGGAATTAAACTGAATGAACTTTTATTGCTCGCCTTGCGATGCCTACTAATTATTTTATTTGGGGGATTGCTGGCTGGCTTTCAATGGAGTAGTACGGATGCAAAAAAATGGGTGCTGGTAGAGCCGGGTTTAGAAAATCATTCGCGAGTAAAGCAAGTAATAGATAGTCTGGAAGCTGATGGATTTGAAGGGCGTTGGTTGCAGTATGGATTTCCTTTGCTGGAACAGCAACAAGTAAGCGAAGTAAATTATTGGCGTGCAATTGATGATCTCAATAATGAAAATGTCTCGCGTGCAATTGTTTTTTCAAGAAGCACTATAAAAGATTTTGAGGGAATGCGCCCTGAAATGAATTCCGCAATTACCTGGGTAAGTATTCCACATGAGCCAACTGAATTTGTGTTGCAAGCTTTAAAGAAAAATGAAAATCAATTTTTGATTAGAAAGGGAATTGCTACATCAGAAAAGATTTCTTTTACTACGGAGCAAGCTTTAGCACTTCCTGATTCTCTTGTTGCTGAGCCGATAAGGCAAATTAAAATTTCAATTGTATCGGATGAATCGCATGCACTCGATGTGCAAATCCTTAAAGCGGCATTGAATGCCATACAACAAACATTGCCAGTTGAATTTAAGATTCAAGATTTAAGAAATTTAGAAACAGGGAGTAATTGGGTGTTTTGGTTGTCTGATGCAACGATACCAGCAAGCGACTCAACAAACGTTGTTGGCATAAAGCCTAAAATAGCAAATCAGTTAATAAGTAAACAAAAAGTAAATCAATGGACAATCAACAAACGACTTACTGTCGATGTTGCCCGCCACGAAAATCTTAGTTTGAAGTTGGCTGAGTTAATACTTGCTGATTCAAAACTTACAACCAGATTAAATCAATATGACGAGCGCACACTTCCTGATTCTGTAATTCTTTCTGGAAGTAAGAAGGTGGAATCCGTTTTGAAAGCAGGAATAATAGCACCATCCCCAAATAAATTTGTTCTTCTATTATTTTTTTTAGTATTGATTGTGGAACGAGTTATCGCCTACACGAGAAAACAATGAGTGTAGCTAAAGCCCGATATCGAATTCAAAATTTAAAGAGACGCTACGTGCTGTTGCGAGCGCTTGAGATTATTTTGTATGCTTCCGCAGGATTTTTTTTAGTCTTTGCTTTGACTGGCCTTTTCACATCATTTTTAATTTGGAAACTTTCACTTTCATCACTAATCGTATTAATTGTAATTGCTCAACAAGCATGGCATTACAAATTATTTTCACTCCGTCATTCAGTCTTCATTCAATATTTGAACAGTCATTATCCACAGCTTGAAGAGAGTGCCGATTTATTTATGCAAGTCGAGACTGGGTTGAATCCTCTCCAACAACTGCAACTTGAAAAGACACTAAGTACTTTTAATTCCTTGTATCCACAGATAAGGTTGCCGAATTCATTAGTTCGATCATTTGTAATTTTTGTGATTGGCGCAATCTTCTATTTTGGTTTAACTGCTTTTGTTCCAAAGCCAATCCTTAATCGAAAAATCGCGCGCAACTCTCCACTTGAGCTTATAAAAGGAACAGAGAATCCAAAATCAGTTATCATCAAGAACCTTAGTATTGAAGTTATGCCACCGGCTTACACAGCACTAAAAAAATCAATAGCCGAGAGTCCACATTTGTTGATCCCGGAAGGAAGTGAAATCAAATGGACAGCTAATTTTTCTGACGAGACAACCGTAGCTAAGATCCTTTTCTCCGGAAAGGATTCTGTTACAATGAAGAAGATAGATGGTAATTCATACTCAGTAACCTCGGAAACAAATGAATCCGGGTTTTATCAAATCCAATGGCATTATAATGATGAGACCAGCACATCTGATTATTATAAGATTGAACTTATAAAAGATCAGGTTCCCAAAGTAACGATTGATAACCTCAATCAGTTTACACGGCTTTCTTTTACGGAGAAACTTACCGTGCCTGTTAAATCCACCTTGCGGGATGATTACGGACTATCGGATGCAGCGATTATTGCTACCGTGAGCAAAGGAAGTGGCGAGTCTGTAAAGTTTAGAGAAGAGCGATTGCGATTTGATAAACCGCAAAAGATATCTGGGAAGAATGTTGGTGGTGAGATTACATTGAACCTAAATAAACTGGGCATGGAGCCTGGCGATGAGCTTTATTTTTATGTGGAGGCGAGTGACAATAAACTGCCGACACCCAATTACAATCGAACCGAAACATTTTTCATTGTCTTACAAGACACCACAAAAATTGATTTTGTGGATGATGATGGTTTGGGTGTCGATTTAATGCCTGAGTATTTTAGAAGTCAGCGCCAGATCATCATCGACTCAGAAAAATTACTGCGCGAAAGAAAAGGGATGACAAAACAGCAGTTCAATGCCGCCAGCAATGAGTTGGGCTACGATCAAAAAGTATTGCGCTTGCGTTATGGACAATTTTTAGGCGAAGAGTTTGAGGGTCAGATTGGTAAAGCGGAGATTGAAGATCACGGAGATGAAACAACAGAAGAGGTTATAGATAAATTTACCCATAAGCATGATACGGAAAATGGACACAACTTGGTGGCTGAGAAAAAGCCAGCACTAGCGGAACACGCTCATAACGATCCAAATGCTAAAGACGATCCGTTCGCTGCCTTTACGCATAATCACGATGATGGCGAAGTGGCCACTTTCTTTGTTGAATCTGTGCGCACAAAACTAAAAGCTGCACTCACCGTAATGTGGGATGCCGAGCTTCACCTGCGCCTCTTTGATCCGGAGAAATCATTGCCTTATCAATACACGGCCTTGAAACTTTTGAAAGAGATCAGTAATGATTCGCGCATCTATGTGCACCGCACTGGGTTTGATCCGCCACCTTTAAAAGAAGAGAAGCGGCTCAAGGGCGATTTGAGTGAAGTGCAAACTTCGACAGGTAAAAGAATGATTGAAGAAAATGATTCTTATCAAAACATACGACAAGCTCTAACGCTAACTGAGCAGATGATCGGAGCAAATAGAACATTGATTTCAAATGCAGAACAACAAACATTTTACAAAGCTGGTCAAGAGCTTGCACAGATAGTTCTGGAAAAACCAAATTATCTGGAGGGATTAACTATGTTAAAAGCAATGACTGATGGTGAAGGCAATGCGAAGGAACGAATGGCCAAACTTTTGAAAGTCCGAAAGGTGTTGTGGCAAGTGCTACCACAGCAATCTATTTCGCCAACTAAAAAGCGCTTGACTACACATTCCTTAGATCAACAATTTTTACAAAATCTGGAAACGCCTAATAATGAATAGCTCTTCACTTAATATTCAGCCGCTGTTTCCACTCTGGGCAATTTTTTTAGGCGCAGCTCTTTTACTTGCATTTCTTGTTTGGAAAGAGATCGGAAGGAAGAGTCGGTTTCTACTGGCAAGAATTGTAGCCGTTGTGTTCATGATTTTATCTATAGTGGCCTGGTTACTGCAACCAACTCAAGCATTAAGGAAAGAAACAGCGGGGATCATTTTACTCACAAAAAACTATGATCGCACGAAAGTCGATAGCCTTGTTAAGAAATACCCAAAACTTACTATACTGCGATTGAATGATGCGGTAGATTTTGAAAACGTCATTGCTATCCAGGCTTATGAATGGTCAGATTACAAATCTGAGATTGCTTTTATTTTAGGCGATGGACTTCCTTTTTATGAAGAGGAAATTATTAATGGTCCTTACACATTTATTCCAAGTAAACTTCCTATTGGAATTACGCAGTTAGAGACTCCTGTGGATGGACATATTGGACAAATGGCAATGATTAGTGGTACGATTAATATACCAGGAAGAACAACATTGATTTTGCAAGGTCCCGGTCAGGCTGAAGATTCGGTAACATTAAAAGGTGCTGGATTAAAATCTTTTTCTCTTTCCTTTCAATCCCAACAAGCCGGATTGTTTCAATACGCACTTGTTACTCGCGATAGTTTGAATATTGAAACCGAATCCAAAATACCTATTGAAGTAAAGCCGGAAGAAAAGCTAAGCATTCTCTTTGTTCAAAAGTACCCAACAGCAGAGGTGCGTTATTTAAAGAACTTTCTTGCAGAGAAAGGAAATGCGATTACCGTTCGGTCACAAATTTCAAAAACTAATTTTCATTACGAGTATTCCAATCAGGAGTCAATTAGAATCGATCGACTAACCCCTGAAATCTTGGAAACACTTGATTTAGTTTTTCTTGATAGCGAATCGCTGAACGGATTAAGTCCTTCTGAATTAAAAACTCTGGAGCAAGCATGTCGTGAAGGATTAGGCGCTATTATTTTACTTAACTCGACAGATACTAAAAGTAAGATCCCATTACTTAATGCTTCGACAACGACTTACGCGCAAGACACTGTACGATTAAAAGGAACTTCAACTAATTTTGTGTTACCGGCAACACCTGTTTCAATTGCAGCGACTTCGGTGATTACTCCAGTTGTTGTTTCATCAAATCGCACACTGTCTGGTTTTGTGAATCTTGGCGCGGGCAAAGTTGGGTTTCAGTTGCTACACGAAACGTATCGGTTATTATTGGAAGGAAAGATAAATGACTACGCAAATGTATGGTCACCTTTATTGGAGTCGATCACTCGTTTAAAAATGCAACACTTTAAAATTCAAATCGAAAATCAATTTCCATATTATACCGATGAACCGCTCTCTATAAGTGTAATTGCAGCAAATGAAGATCCTATATTGAAAAATGAAAACACCACTATTCCTTTACAGGAAGATGTAATTATAGATGACTTTTGGCATGCAACCACCTGGGCAGATAAAGCAGGTTGGCATCAACTACAAACACAGGATTCAACACAATTAAATTATTTTGTTTCATCAGCTGATGAATGGCAAACGTTAAGAGTTACCAATCAACATAAGCAGCATCAATCTCGGTCAACTTCGTATTCAGAAAAAACGCAGCGAGAATTGATTTCTATAGCAAAACCAATTTCGCCACTTTTGTTTTTTATTACCTTTCTACTGTCTTCAGGCTTTTTGTGGTTGGCTCCTAAATTGTAATAGGCAAATATCCTTTGTGCTACCTTCGTGGCTTTGCGACTTTGGGGTTCGATTGTTTGGGGTAAAGACGAAGTAAAACATTAAGTATATTAGTATCTTAATTGGAACCACATGATTTCAAAACGTCTCATAAAAATTACCTTTCCGATAATCGCACTGGCTGCGATTTATTTTTTAGGCCCGGCTCCCAAACACCCTACCTATAACTTAACACCTATTGTTGTGCCTTCAGAGGCAGCAGCATTGGAAAATTATGTGACTTCAAACGAAGCTCAACATAAAATTAAACCTGACAATGAAGCGCGTATTGTTTGGCACGATAGCACAAAACAAAAAACAGAATATGCTATTGTTTATCTGCACGGCTTTTCTGCCAGTCAGATTGAAGGCGATCCTGTACACCGAAGATTCGCTAAAGACTTTGGCTGTAATTTATACCTATCGCGTTTGGCTGATCATGGTGTTGACACAACAGAAACATTATTGTTGTTTACAGCTGATCGACTTTGGGAGAGCGCTAAGCAAGCATTAGCAATTGGAAAACAGTTAGGCGATAAAGTTATTTTGGTTAGCACTTCAACCGGTGGCACATTGGCATTGATGCTAGCTGCTTATTATCCCGATGATGTATATGCATTGATTAACATGTCGCCCAACATTGCTATCAATGATCCTGCTGCTTTTTTGTTGAATGATCCTTGGGGCTTGCAGATTGCACGAACAGTGCTCGGTGGAAAATACCGCATCACAGGCGCAAGTGAAGAGCACTCAAAATTCTGGAATAAGAAGTATCGCTTGGAATCGTTGGTTCAGTTAGAAGAATTGATAGAGACAACCATGAAGAAAGATCTCTTTCAAAAAGTTACAAAGCCTTCGCTTACGCTTTATTATTATAAGAACGAAACCGAGCAAGACCCCGAAGTAAAAGTAAGCGCTATGCTGAAAATGAATGATCAATTGGCAACACCAGATAACCTTAAAGAAACGATTGCCTTTCCTAACGCGGGCGTACATGTTATTGGCAGCTCCATGACTTCAAAAGATGTTGAAGGAGTTTATGCTGCCATGAAGAAGTTTGCGATTGAGAAGTTGGGGATGAAAGCAATACTATAGGGAAGTCTTGTTTTCTATAAACTCATGACTTATAAATGGTACCAACTAATCCCGAAGGGATTAAATATAAATAACCACCGATTGTATCGGTGGACAAAAAAACAAATGATAACCGGAACCACGAAGTGGTTCAACACTATGAGCACCTATACCCAAATACTCTATCAGATTGTGTTCAGTACAAAAGACCGAACACCCACCCTGACAGCACCTCATCGCAGTGACCTTTTCAAATACATGTCTGGCATTCTTGAAAACAAGAAGTGTCACCTCTACCAAATCAATGGCGTGGACGATCATATTCATATCCTTACACACCTGCATCCATCAGTAGCGTTGGCCGATCTTGTTAAGGATATTAAGTTGGCCAGCACAAAATTTATTAAAGAGAAAGGCTTCTTTCCGCAGTTTAGTGGTTGGCAAGATGGCTACGGAGCATTCACCTACTCAATCGACCGAAAAGATATTCTTATCAACTATATAAAAAATCAGGAAGAACATCACAGAATCAAAACTTTCCGTGATGAATACATAGACTTACTAAAGGAACATGGAATTCAGTATGACGAAAAATATTTATTGTAGTTCAACCCTTTCAGGGTTGTTAAGGGAGGTGTCTTTAACACCGCATTTCATGCGGTGTTATTTAAATTAAATCCCTTCGGGATTTATATGACTCTTCCTTGAAATCAAAACAAAACCCCGACCAAGGCCGGGGTTTTACACTTTAATTTCGCTAACAATTATTTCTGCTTGCTCACCACACCACCCTTACGGCTATCCACTTTTACAGTATAATTCTTGGCGGGCTTTATTATCCAGCGCACAGTAACAGCACCCAGTCCCGGAATACTTTTTACTTCCAGCACAGCGGGATTTATTTTTTGCTCACGGGTAATATTCAAATCTCCGTTCTCCACAATCATTCCGGCAACAACAGTTGCGCCTTGTAATGAGATATAGTCAGGACGCTCGATTTTAAATTTTAAATCCTGGCTTGCGTGCGTGGGCATCATGCGCTCGTTTTTTATGACAGCTGTAACTTCGGTAAGTCCGTTGCCTAAGTTCTTTTCTGAAATATTTTCGACACTCAACTTAGGCATGTGGTACGCATGATAAATAACAAATGACATATTTCTGTGTGCATCGCTCTCTAACAAGAAACCAGGATCGGCACGGGTAAAGTTTTTCTTCACTCCCCCTACTTCAATCTTTCCATATTGTGGATGATCATATTCTTTCCAAGGTACAACCGCATCACCAAAAAGTAAGTCGTTGTTAAATTCATAAGTTTCATCATCTCCATCTTCCCGCGAAGCTTTGTTATTGAAATACATATAGGATGTGAACAACTCGTTAGTGAACGTGTAAATACCACGGCCACCATAGAACCAATCTAATTCACCTCCAAAAACAGAATATAAATCTTTATACACAATCATGTACCGATACCCCGGAATCAGTAGCTCACCCTTTTTACCAATGGCATCGTAAATGCGAGAGTCTTCTGCATTATACGTGCTGGCATCTTCTTCGGCACCAGGACCACGCAAAATCATTCCGCCATTATTGTGAAAACTTTGTGCTCCGGCAATATTTGGATGCGCCATTACGAAGTTGCGTACGTTACGATTTTCGGGCAAGGAGAATGGATATTTATACGCACCATTTTGTATGGGATTGGGTTGCCACTTCCATCCCCAATCGCGGTTTGGGTCGTAGTACCCTTCTCCATCTTCATTCACTCTTCCATCTCCATCGGAGTCGATTCCTTCGTTGCCCAGCACTTCATATTCACCAAGCTCATCGTTTTTAACTCGCATTAATCTACGCGGGTCGTTTGGATCTTTTTTGAATCGGCCGGTCGCGCTCTTGCGAATCATTTGAGTGATATTTCCGTCTTTATCCAGATCATCAAATCCATCCTCATTGACTTTTCCATCCCGATCATTATCGATTGGTATCATACCCGAGCGCGGACTATTCGGAGAGTTTGGGGCTTTCATAAAATTGTCGCGCCCATCAGGATTGATTGTTGGCACAATGTAAAAAACACGATCACCTAGAAGTTCCTTGATATATGTAATGTCCTTAAAAGTTTCGGTCAGATACCACGCGGTGTACAACGCCATTTCGGCACCTTGAATTTCATTGCTATGGATGTTTCCATCTAAATAGAAAGCAGGTTTTTCTTCAGGCTTTCCTTTTTTAAAATCAGTGATGGTAAGCAACCACATCTCACGACCCTGATAACTTTTACCAATAGACTCGAGTTTTGCTAAGTCGGGATGAGCCGCGGCAATTTTTTTGCAGATCTCGGTAATACCATCATGGTTATAGTATCTATTCCACGTGATGGATACTTTCGGATTTTCGGGAGAGCCCGCAGCGCGAAACACTCCGTTAGCATCTTGTGCCTGCGCAGCTATGCCGGCAAACAGAAAAAAACATATAATTAGTTTATTCATAACTCGTTCAGATTAAAGAGTGATGGGTAATTTTTTAATTCCGGTTTGTGCAGCACCAGCTTCAACCGTAGCGGTGCCTTTGCCCTTCACGAGCCAGCTAACTTCTGTGCTCTCGCCTGGTTGTAAATTATTGATAGTAATAATTTTTCTGCCGCTAACAAGGGATTGATCTTTACCCAAATTCAATTCAACGTTTATCAACTTTACCCAATAGTTGTTGGCACCTACTTCGGCTACAGCCGGAAGTTGTCCTTTATTAAATACTGTGAGCGTAATGCGACTCACGCCATTATCCAACGATTCGGTTTTTAATTTGATAAGATCCAATTCAGGTTTTGCCTGCGCCAGCGCTATCAAAAACTTAGTATGCTCTATGGTTGCCTTGTCAAATTCCTTTGCAGGAGGATTTGATTTTACAAAAGGTTTAAAGCCACCCACTTCTACATTCTTTCCAGGGAAATCAGGATGGGCAATTTTTTTCCAAGGCACAAATACATCTAACCCTTCTTTCTCAGCCCAGCGAATAAAATCCACATCGCTGTTCTTATCGTCATTGGCTTTATACTTTTTTGCAGCTACTGAATCTTTTGGAGTTTCAAACTTAGGAGCCCACCAACCTGGAGTACTAAAGCTTGGGCGCGCATAGTTAAAATAAGCCCATTGAACAAAATCTCCTTTTGTTGGAGAAGCAGAGGGCGCATCCTTAGCTGTTACTGATTTTTTATAGAGGTCGCTAACAAACTTATTCACCTTGGCATCATTCTCAAGAATACCGGTGATCACGCGCATGCTTGTTTTTGAACGCTCATATTTCCAGGGCTCCGACAAATTGTTGGCGGGCCCAAACGTAACAACTGAAAAAACATTTGGCTTATCGTAGAGAAGATCCAGTAAAGCACGGTTCTCTAATTCAGATACTGGGTGTTCTCCAGCTCCAGGTGTAAAATAAGGAAAATCAAAAGAAAGACTTTTGTTAAAGTGAATCCCGCCTTCACCATCTTCATTGAACGATCCGTCTTTGTCGTTATCAACACCTTCTGTGTAGAGCAAATAATTTCCGCGCTCACCTTTCTCAGCATTAGCTTGTGTCATAATGCGCGCATCAGCGGGATGAGTTTTCCATTTTCCGGTTGGATCTTCAACGCGGATCATCGTGATCAGGCCATCGCCATTCAAATCCTCAAACCCATCTTCATTTATTTTTCCATCACGATCATCATCGGTAGCCGATGCATTGCCGCTGCGCTCATATTTAAGAGCAGCAAAATATTGTTCCGAGGCATCGGGGCTCATATTCGGAAACACATAGAATGTAGTTGTGCTCAATAAATTTTTGATGCTATCCGTCTTAGCGCCAAGTAATTTTTCAATAAAGCCAACGGCCAGCTCCTGACTGAAAAGATGCGAACCCTCAACACCGCCCACAACGGCTATTGCCGGATGGGCTGCGCGGTCGCCACTTCCAATTTCCATCAACCAGATATCTTTGCCACCGGTTGTTTTTGTTATGGATTGAAGTTTAGCTAATCCGCCTGAGGAAGCTTCAAGGCTTTTAAGTTTTTGTGCAAGCTGTGCCTGAGTTTGATATTGACCCGAAGCGCAAGACACCCATAGCCCAAAAATTAGTAAGCTGAGGTAGTATTTTCTCATAGTTAATTAAATTAAGAGCGAAAGTTCGGGAATCCATTTGTATAGATGGATGCCTTTTCCCTGAACGGTATGGAGCTAATCAGATTCACACAATTTGTATCTTGTCGAGATAAATGACTGCTACCTTAGTGGTTTTAAAAAAGGTTATACCCCCGAGTGCATTATACCAAATACAACCGCGCTACTTTATGACACAACAAGAATTAATTGATAAACTTAAAGACAATCACACCGCCTTTACTGATTATATTAATTCTCTCACTATAGAAGAGTTTATGCTTAGTCGAAATGAAAAGTGGACAGCTGGCCAACAACTTGATCATATCCGCATAAGCGTGAAACCAATAACCCAAGCGCTGGCCATGCCCAAGCTTGGATTGAAGGCAATGTTCGGTAAAGCTAACCGCCCCAGTAAATCGTATGACGAATTAGTAGCAAAGTATAAACTCAAATTGCAGGAAGGTGGTGTTGCCACCAGTCGGTTTATTCCTGAAGAAATACCTTTTGAGCAGAGAGAACAACTTATTAAATCTGTAAACGAAGTTGTTAATAAACTATGTAAGCAATTACTTGCCATTTCTGAAAAGGATCTCGATGAATTGATATTGCCTCACCCTTTATTGGGTAAACTAACCTTGCGGGAGATGATGTATTTTACGATGTATCATGTTACGCATCATCATACAGCCGCAGAGAAGAACTTAAAGTGATTTTTTTCCTTGTATCCTATTAACAGACAGGCATTCTATAGTTTTAACTTTTTGGGGTTTTGACGAGGATCAAAAAGTGTAATAACATTGATCACGTTCTTATTTGTCTCGTAATAAATTACTGTGTGTTTTGTTAAAACGGATCGTCTAACATTTTTTCTCTTCGCAGTTTTAGGAAATAATCCTGGATTGATAATTATTAGGTCAAGCCTTTTATTTAGACCTCTTGCAAAACTTTGAATCTCCTTTTTAGTCCAATTCTCGGCTAGATAGTCTATAATATTTTCCAGATCAGCTAAAGCCTATCAGACCAAAAAAGTCTATAGCCACTTTTCATAAAGTTTTTTGGCTTCCTTGTGTGGTTTTACCAGGCCGGCTTTAATATCAGCTAAGCCTTTGTCAATTGATGTTCTTTCTTCGTTTGTTATTTCTCTCCACCAATCCAACTTTCGTGGACTTTCCCTTAGCATTCTTAGCCTTTCAATAGCAGTGGTGTCCTTGAGTCCGGTTACCCATTTTATAATTTCAAGCTTCTCTTTTTCTAAGTTTAATTCGTTCATTTGATTCTCAATGATATCCTCTAATTTAATACTTTTAATTTTGAGAATTGAAGCCCTAACCCATTTATAAATCTGACATGACCTCAAAAAATATAAAACTCTTCCTTCGTGCGGCCATTGCAGTTAGTTTTCTTTCAGCTGTGGCTGATAGGTTTGGCCTATGGAATGCATCTGTTTCTGCGTGGGGTAACTGGGATAATTTTTTGGCTTACACTAAAGTGATAAACCCGTGGGCTCCAGATTCTTTAGTACCCGCACTTGGCGCACTGGCAACTTTCGCAGAAATCGTTTTTGCATTGGCCTTGCTTATCGGATTTAAAACAGAATTGGTTGCTCGCCTTAGCGGATTGCTCTTGCTTCTTTTCGCCTTCTCCATGACGTTCTCTGTAGGAATAAAAGGAGTCTTCGATTATTCTGTTTTCAGTGCCGCTGCTGCTGCATTTGCATTGAGTTTAATTAAGGAAAAGTTTCTGGAAGTGGATAGTTTATTGATCAAGCCAATAAAAAATTAGCCGCGCAGCGTTACCTAAACTAGCTCATGGTTTGTGTCCTCACAAACCATTAATGAATAAATCTTTCTTGTACTTTTGCGTTTCATTTTTTGGCAATGGAACTCAAGCTGACCACCGGCTATAAGCAAATCTTGTTCATGGCGTTGCCAATCTCATTGGCGATGGTTGTGCCGCAAATCAATTTTATAACCAACAATATATTTTTAGGTGCGTTGGGCGAGCAAGAATTGGCGAGTGCTGGTATTACAGGTGTTTACTACTTAATCTTTGCGGTAATCGGCAACGGATTAAACAACGGCCTACAAGCACTCATTGCTCGAAGAGCTGGACAAAACTTGCCCAAGGAAATAGGGCGACTTTTTTATCACGGAGTTTGGATTGCATTAGCAATTGCTTTTTTAGGAATCGGCACAACCTATTTGGTTGCTCCATCCATTCTGCATTATACAATCCATAATTCGTTGATTGCTGATCAGGTGATTAACTTTTTGCTTATCCGCATTTGGGGGCTGCCGTTTCTTTATCTGTATGTAATGCGCAACGCTTTGTTGGTAGGCACAAACCAAACCCGTTTTTTAGTTTGGGGAACATTAGCAGAGGCTGCTGTAAATATTTTCCTCGATTATACATTAATCTATGGTCACTTTGGATTTCCGCAATTAGGATTTAACGGTGCTGCTTATGCATCTATTATTGCAGAAGGGTCTGGACTATTAGTGCTATACTTAATTATTAATGCAAAAGGCATACATAGAACGTTTGCATTCTTTGAACAAACCAAAATCGAATTTTCGGTAGTTAAATTAATCTTAATTATTTCAACACCTTTGATTTTGCAGTACGCGATCAGTATCATGAGCTGGGAATATTTTTACATTTTGGTGGAGCACCATGGGCCGCGTGCCCTCGCCATCTCGAACACCATGCGAAATATTTTTGGACTATTCGGAATTTTTTGTTGGGCTTTTGCCAGCACCACAAACACGATGGTGAGCAACGTGATTGGCCAGGGAAAACAGGAAGAAGTTATTCCTTTGGTAAACCGGATTATGAAACTCAGTTTAGGCATCTCTGTTTTCACTTTTATAATTTTGAATTTAGTGCCGCAGTGGTTTTTAGCTTTTTATAATCAGGGTAATGATTTTATAGTGGAGGCTATTCCAATTGTACGTATTGTGTCCGTGGCCTTGCTTATGATGTCGGTTGGCACCATTTGGCTAAATGCTGTTACTGGTACCGGAAACGCGCGCGTTAATTTGTTGATTGAGTTTATCACAATCATTATTTACTGCATATATGTTTTCTTAGTGTTAGAGAAATGGAATTTATCCATCGCGTGGGGTTGGGGCAGCGAGTGGGTTTACTGGATCAGCATGTTTTCGATGGCGTTTTGGTATATGCGCTCCGGCAAGTGGCGGGGTAAAGTAATTTGAGAACACAAGCTAATCGGATTACAATAGCAGGTGAAGTAAAATGGCTATATTCGATTGTTAATGACAGGCCAACCTTCATTTTAAGAAGAGTTAAACAACATGAAAACAGAATGAAAGAAAGATTAACGCTTGTGCTGGCTTTTATTTCGATTTTGTCGTTTGGGCAAGTTGACATTAAATCTATTGAGCCTTTCCCTGCCGTTATTAATAAACCTGGGGTAAAAAACTTCAGCCCTTCATTTAATAATCTTCAGAATAAGTTATGTTTTATACGATCCACACGCGGAGAAGATGTGATCATGATCGCTGATAAGTCTGGAAGTGATTGGCAGGAGCCGTATGCAGCAATTCGCTTCCCCAAAAAGAAAATTCTTTCTGGAGTGAAGATAAATTCATCTGGAACGCGGATCTATTTTGGGATGAATAACGATCTATACTTCAGTGAATACATTGGGGAACAGAAGTGGTCTGTATCACTTCGCATGGATGAAATTTCAAGCGCTGCTAGTGAAACGAACCCATCGATCACATCAGATGAAAAGAGAATTGGATTTCTTAAAACTATTAGGAATACGGATAATACAGAATGGATTCTTGCCCCTTACATAGCCGAGTATAATCCAAGGTCTGGATGGTCTGAAGCAAAAATTGCCGCTATTCAAGGATTAAAAACAGATGTCGATGACTTTCTGATTTCTCAAAGCAAAGAGGCAATACTGTTTGCAACGTTTTCAGGCACGACATTTAAGAACTATTTTGCAACATGGGGCGATTCGACCTACAGCAATGTTTTAGAACTGAATTTTTCTGGTGGCAGAATAAAATGGATTAGTAATGATTTTTCTACTGGGCTTGCTGAAACTTTTACGGATCCATCCAAGATTGTTAAGATTAACTTCCAGAAGAGTTGGTTTGGCCAAGAAAAAAATAATGCTCCTGTTGAAATCTCAACAAGAAAAGCAAATGATGATCAGACAGAAATACAGACAAGCGTAAAACCAATCGGAAAATATTATGGACTTCTGATCGGTGTTTCAAATTATCAAGACCATAATCTTTCATTGGATAATCCAGCCAAAGATGCAATTAAGCTTAGTGAAGTTCTTACCTCATCATATTATTTTGATAAGACTCAATTAAAAATCCTGATTGATCCAACGCGACAAGAAATCTTGAGTGAGCTTTTCAAGCTTAGAAGCTTAATTACCCCCAATGATAATTTACTGATTTTTTTTGCAGGTCATGGATACTGGGACAAAGGTGTAGAGCAAGGATATTGGTGGCCAAAAGATGCCAAAACCAACGACCCTTCCTTTTGGTTATCCAACAGCGACTTGCGTGAACAAATCCGCGGCATAAAATCCGGACATACACTTTTGATAAGCGATGCTTGTTTCAGTGGCGGAATATTCAAAACTCGCGGAGTGGAGAATTTATATACTGCACCAACAAATATTCAGTTACTCTATAAAACTAAAAGCAGGCGCGCTATTACCAGTGGTACTCTTTCGTCTGTACCCGACAAATCTGTATTCTTTGGTTATCTGATTAAAAGATTGCTTGAAAATGAAGAGGAATTTTTGCCTTCTCAAATGTTGTTCAATAGTTTAAAGACAGCTGTAATAAATAATGCAATGAACATTCCCCAAGAAGGCATCATAAGCGATTCAGGTGATGAGGGCGGGGATTTTATTTTTATTAAAAAGCGAGACTAACAATCAACGTTCAAGATTGCAAACCCCGAACAGCACAAGTAGAGATTAAACTAAAATCCTCACCTCTTCGTCTATCAACCCATGTTAAAAAAATGGGCAAAGGAATACTGATCTTTGCCTTTCTATTCGCACTAACCGTATTTTTATTTATGCAACAAGCATCATTTGGCAAACTCCCGAAAGGAACACGCAAACAGAAAATAGAAAAATCAGTAAACTATAAAAATGGCTCGTTTCAGAATCGCATAGAAACGCCTATGATGGCGGATGATGTTTCCTATTTTTCTATGATGCGCGAATTTTTACGCGATAAACCAGAAACATATCCGCATTCAAAAACACCTTCAGTAAAAACTAATCTAAAAACTTTCGCATCCGAAAAACCATCCATAATCTGGTTTGGTCATTCTACTTATTTGATAAGTATAGACCATAAAAAAATATTAGTCGACCCGGTATTTAGTCAACGGGCTTCACCGGTTCAATATGCGGGTTCAAAAGCCTTTGATGGTTCTATGGTTTATGCTGCCGAAGACTTTCCTGAAATTGATTTGTTGATTATTTCACACGATCATTACGATCATCTGGATTACAATACCATCTTGAAATTAAATGCAACCGTAAAGAAGTTTTGTGTTCCGATGGGAGTTGGCCAGCACTTAAGCAGCTGGGGTGTTGATGAAAGCAAAATAACTGAGTTTGATTGGTGGGATTCGCATGAAATTTTTCCTGGCTTACAATTAACCTCTACTCCTGCCCGACATTTCTCCGGTCGTGGATTTATTCGTAACAAAACGTTATGGTCATCATACGTACTTCAATCAAACAACTATAAAATTTTTATTGGTGGCGATTCCGGTTACGATGATGCCTTCAAAGAAATAGGAGATAAGTTTGGGCCATTTGATATTGCCTTTTTAGAGTGCGGTCAATACGATCGTCAATGGCCAAACATACACATGGTGCCCGAAGAAACTGTGCAAGCCGGTGTAGATTTAAAAACTGAAATCCTGATGCCTGTGCATTGGGGAAAATTTGTGTTAGCGAATCATCCGTGGAAAGAACCCATTCAGCGCGCAAAGAAACATGCTGAATCATTGCAGATAAAAGTTACTACTCCCCGCATTGGCGAGCCAATAATACTGGGTGAAGACGTGCCGGCCACTTTGTGGTGGGAAGGTGTTGAGTAAGATATTTTTCAAAAGCGGGAGGAGAAATTTCGTTAAGAAAGATTATTTATTTTTTCTCAACTCAATTCCTGTAAAGTACCCCTCTTTAATCAGCGCCATTAATTGCACGGGCGTGGGGTTAATTTGATAAAACGTATCTTCTCCTCTTACAATTTCTTTTACAGAAACCTTTCGGGATATTTTTCTTAACATCTCTTTTCTTTTGGAATCATCTTGAATGTCTATGGATAAAAGTTCAAGCACACCGGGTGATTTCTCTTTCATCAATCGAAGCACCCATTGATCGCCTTCTTTGAAATTTACGAAGTAATAGTTTTGATAAAACTTAATAACTAAGGAATCGCTGAGCCTTGCATTCCCTAGCCAGTCTTTTTCGTCCGTATCCTTAAAATGATAACCCCACGACTCAATAAATAAAGTATCGCCTATTTCTCCAGTTGATTTATCACGAGTTAGGTATTCGCCTTGTAGCTTTTGTGGAATCTCTTTTAAAGGAGCAATGCCAGCGGGTTGTGGCTCGCGAAAGGTTACCTCTTTGCAGGAATAAAGAAGTAACGACCAAAACAAAATAAGGATCACAAATCGCATAGCTTCTAACGCTTAACGTGGCGAAGGTATTAAGTTACAAATGAATTTCCGGTTTCAGCAACACATATAAGTCGCCTTGGCGTGCATACCTCTTTTTTAAAGCCGGGTTTTTGTTAAAAACCCCAGCCATCAAATTGTCTTTATCCACGATAACTTCGGGCATATCAGCAGCAAATGAATCTGCAATCAAAACTACATTTTCAAAATAATTGGGTTCGCTAAAAATTTTCTTTGATAGCTCCCAATCGTAAAAGTATGTCGCTAATTTATTCGATTCAAAAAGACCCCAATCTGTTCCTAACACAAGTACTCGCTTTTGCTTTACATTGTTTTCATAGGCCGATTTCTCATAAAATATTTTTGAGTAATCAATGCTACTTAATTTGTTATAGCGCGCCAAATAACTGGTTGTTACAATTCCTACTATAAAAACCCATAGCATGAATTCTCCTATTCTTTTTCTTCGAATAAGTAAAAGGTAATGACTTATGAAATAGGCGAGCGGAGGCGCAAAGGTTATAACCTTTTGTGGAGTCATGCTACCCGATACTATAACCTCCACCATAGCAACCAGTAGCCAAAGAAACATGATTTGAAGAAGCTGCGATTGATATTTTGTCAGTCGGGCTTCGCGGTTTACCATCACAAGCGAGATCAAGAAATACAAAATCGGTATTGCCGAAAGGCAAACCATAGACCACAGCGTAATGATATTGCTACTTAGCCACACACTGCCAACGTAAAAATTGTTCCACACAAAAGGCATATCTCCTATAGCAAAGTAGTAGGCAAGTAATAGAAGGTGTGGCAACACAAAACCAAAAACAAGCAGCAACGATTTTCGGATTGTTGTTCGGGTAAAGATATTTAAGATAATTAATGTGCCTGGTAAAAAAACCGCATAACTAAAAACAAAAAGTGAAGCAATACCAAGATAAACCCCAAGTTTCAATAGGGTGGTGTCGTGCTGAACGCGAAACTCAACTTCTTTAAAAAGATTGTTTAGGGCAAAAATTAAAAAAGTAGCGGCCATCAACTCCCCCGAAAGAGTAAGCATATCAAATGAGTACAAGCAAAGCACTCCAAAAATTAATGCTGGCAAATATGTATTCTCATTTTGGGCTTTATTGTTAATTAATAGAATAGCAAAGTATGATCCCTGAAAAAATATAATCAGAAGTGAAAGTACATGCCTGGCTGTCAATGATCTTCCAAAGATCCACTCAACCCACCCCGAAAGCCAGGCGGCAAGCGGAGGCATGCTGGTGAATAACTCTGAGTATAGGGCTTTATGATCATTCAAGGCCTCGCCCAAAACAATACTTTTAAGTTCGTAAAGCGTTTGGCTGGCCGGGTCAACAAAAAACCACAGACTAATAACTATCAAGGCAACAAAAATGCCTAATAAGCGATACGGATCATTTACACGGAAAATGCGAAGCAGCACGAAACTCTATTTGTTGCGCAAATAAAATAAAAAAGTTGACAGTCACGCAGATATAAAAAATAGGATACCGATCTTTAGTATCTTTGCAGCATGAGTGGCACCATTCGGCAACAAAAATACAGCAAACTGATTCTAAAAGAATTAAGTGACATTTTTCAAAAAGATAAACGCGGAATATTAGGCAATGCGTTTGTTACTATTGCCGATGTGCGCATGAGCCCCGACTTAAGTATTGCTAAAGTTTATTTAAGCATGACGCTTGCCAAAGACAAAAATGTTGTCTTAGCTAAAATTGAATCGCACAAAAGCGAAATCAGAAAGGCTTTGGGCGACCGCATCCGCAATCAGGCCCGTATTATCCCGGCTTTACTTTTCTTTATGGATGAGGTTGAAGAAAATGCGCAACACATTGAAGACCTGATCAAAAACCTGAACATACCAAAAGAAAATGATGGGCAGGATTAACCCTTGTCATCCAAACGCTTGAATCTTTCCCTTTTTATAGCGAGGCGATATTTCTTCTCTAAGAGAAAGAAAAATTTCATTAACATTATTTCACTTCTTTCTATGCTGGGCATCGCCTTTTCAACGGCTGCCTTAATCATTGTGCTCTCTGTATTTAATGGATTAGGGGATTTACTTCGATCCTTAAATTCTTCTTTCGATCCTGAAATAAAAATTGAACTCGAAAAAGGGAAATCTTTTGAAGTTACTCCCGAATTTATTTCCAACATAAAAGCGGTTGAAGGCGTTCAGCTTGTTACTGAGGTAATAGAAGACTTTGCCTATGTGCGTTACCGCGATGCGGATATGGTTGTTACGTTAAAAGGAGTAAGCAATAATTTTCTTGATCAACACAGGTTGGATGACCACCTGGTGCAGGGTGAGCTTGTGTTAGAAAACAAAGGAATTAGCTACGCAATCATGGGGCGTGGCGTTCAGTACGCGCTATCTGTTTCTGTTAGCGAAAACTTATTTCCCTTGCAGGTATTCTATATAAAAAATTTGAAAGCAACTTCAATGGATCCTTCCCAGCTATATACGCGCAGAACGATTGAACCCGGTGGCGTTTTTTCTATTGAGAAAAATTATGACGAAAACTACATTTTCGTTCCACTTCAATTTGCTCAGGACTTACTTAGCTATGGTAACAAACGCACTTCATTGGAAGTGCAAACTGATAAAAAGATCGATTCAAAAATTATTCAGAAAAAAATTAAGCAAATTTTGGGTAATCAATTTAAGGTGCTTACCAATGAAGAACAGCATCAAGACATTTATCGCTTACTAAAAATAGAAAAACTTTTTACAGCCGTTGCTTTAATGCTGCTTGTGTTGGTTGCTTCAATCAACATTTTCTTTTCATTATTAATGTTGGCCCTCGATAAGAAAAAAGATATTTCAATCCTTATTGCTATGGGCGGACAAGAGCAACTGATACGAAAGATATTTTTAAGTGAGGGCGCATTGATTGCTTTTTCAGGAGCTGCGGTTGGCTTGTTATTAGGTAGCATCATTTGCTGGCTGCAGGATAGTTATGGATTAGTAGGGATGGGGATGGAAAATGCCATCATTTCAAATTATCCGGTCGAAATGAAACTTAGTGACTTCTTGCTGACCTCAATTGTTATTATTGCCATCACAATGCTGGTTTCTTTTTATCCGGCACGCCTGGCCGCCCGATCTTACTCGATCGATAATCTATAGCATGTAATTAACGAGCATGATTTTGGGTCAAAATCTCAGAAAATACTGAGTAGAATTGTCTATTTTGCGAGTCTGCATATTCTGTAAAATGCTAAAAATGAGCGTTTAGTGCTCCTTTTGGAAGTTAAGCAAATTTGCGGGCATTGTATTTTAAGAAAAACGGTAGCCATGAAAGTATCGGCAGCACAGCCATTTCAAATCATTTACTCGCTTTATCAGCACGAGTATTTGGGCTATATTTTTGAGTCATTCATCGTTCATCTTGACGAGAAAGGGAAGCTCACGTATCAACATCAAAACATCTCACATAAAAACGCCCGCGAGTTTTCGAAAGGACTTGACGATCGCGATTTTGAATTAATTGAAATGATGGATAACATGAGCCAGGATGCCGTGCTAAAACATTTTTCAAAAAAAATAATGAAGCCTGATGAGTTCTTCAGCAAAGTATTTAATAAGGACAAAGGCGATGAATTATTACAAGAGCAGATTGAAGCGTTCATGGAAAAAAGGCGCGCAGCCGTGCTTGAAAAAATGCGAGGCAAAATGCTTTTCGAAATGGGCAACGATGGTGAACCGACCTGGCGCCAGGTAGAAGTATTAGACAAGCGAGCCACCATTCAATTTCATTTTAATAGAAGCAGCGAAAACACTAATTATTTTCCTACCATATCCTATGAAGGAAAACGAATAGACATTCCAAACCCAACTGCCTACTTAATTTGCAAGCACCCAGCATGGATGGTGTTTAATGGAAAGTTATATGGCTTTGAAAAAATGGTTGATGGTAAAAAACTTCTGCCGTTTTTAAGTAAGAAGCAGGTTGTTATTCCTAAAAATTTGGAAGAGACATACTACAATCGGTTTGTAGCGCCACTCATTGCTTCTTTCGATGATATTGAAGCGCATGGTTTTGATATAAATAAAAACGAATACGATCCTCATCCGCTGCTAACTATTTCTGAGTTGCCGCCAGCAAACTCAAAAGAAGTAAGAAATTTATTTAACGAATCGAATGATGAGGGCGTTGCCAGCGATGAAGCAGGCAAAATTGTTTTTGATCTTTCGTTTAAATATGGAAAGCATCGATTTCGCGGAGATGCTTTTGGGCCGGTGAGTGTTACCGTTGAGAAGAAAGAGAATGACTATGTATTCCATCGCATAAAGCGAAATATAGAAACCGAAAAACAATATTCTCAAACGCTTGCAAAACTTGGGCTACCCTTGCGTGGCTTTCGCACCGCTGTTGAAAAAGCCCAAGCGTTTTCATGGTTGAATGAAAACAGAGTTAACCTGCTTAATCTTGGTTTTGAAGTAAGCCAGCCCGACAATCGCGACAAAAAATATTTTGTTGGTAAGGCCGTGATTGAACTTGAGGTAAAAGAAAATATCGATTGGTTCGACATTCATGCAAAAATCAGATTTGGTGAATATGAGATTTCGTTCAAAGATTTACGAAAGCTAATTCTTAAAAAGAAAGTCGAGTTTAAACTTCCTAACGGTGAGATTGCAATCATACCCGAAGCCTGGTTGATAAAATACGGAGATCTTTTCGCGATGAGCGAAACGCATGGAAACAATGAGAAACCCGTATTGAAGAAACATCATATCAACTTGCTGCGCGAACTGGAAGAAGGAAATCTTGCTAAAGTGCACATGAGCGAGCGGTTGCGTAACCTTCAATCGTTTAGCGGTATTAAAGATTATGCACTTCCTGCAAAGTTTGAAGGCACACTTCGCCCTTATCAAAAAGCGGGTTATAACTGGTTGCGCTTCCTTAACGAATTTCATTTAGGTGGTTGTCTTGCCGATGACATGGGTCTTGGAAAAACAGTTCAAACCCTTGCCTTGTTGCAATCCCAAAAAGAAAAAGGAAATACCGGAACTTCTTTGCTGATTATGCCTACATCACTTGTTTACAATTGGGAAATGGAAGCCGCGAAGTTTACCCCTGATCTTAAAATTCTTACATACACAGGCACGTTGCGAAATAAAGATATTAATCGTTTTAGTAAGTATGATGTTGTCCTTACTTCGTATGGCATTACACGATTGGATATAGAATTATTTGAAAAATTCTATTTCAATTATATCATCTTAGACGAATCGCAGGTTATTAAAAATCCAAGCTCAAACATTGCTAAAGCGGTTAAGGAATTAAAATCAAAATATAGACTTACTTTAACCGGAACGCCATTAGAAAACACTACCATGGATTTATGGTCTCAGATCACATTTATAAATCCTGGCTTACTTGGCGGACAAACTTTTTTCAAGAATGAATTTCAAATTCCCATTGAAAAAAGGAATGATGAATCAAAAACAAAAAAGCTTAATGCCATCATTAAGCCGTTTCTGCTGCGCAGGTTAAAATCACAAGTAGCAACCGATCTTCCCGAAAAGGTGGAAAATATTTACTACACCAACATGACGGTTGAACAAGAGAAAAAGTATGACGAGGCAAAGTCATTTTATCGTCATAAAATTCTTGACCTGATTGATAAAGATGGTATCAACAGTTCGCGCATGATGATTTTGGAAGGCCTAACTAAGTTGCGTCAGTTGTCCAATCACCCTAAAATGATTGACCCGATGTACGAAGGTGATTCCGGAAAACTTGAAGATGTATCGCACATGCTTGAGAGTGCGCTTATGGAGGGGCACAAACTTTTAATTTTTAGTCAGTTTGTTAAGCACCTCGATATTGTGCGTGAAATGGTGAAGAGCAAAAAAATTCCGTTTGCTTATTTGGATGGTTCGAGCAACGACCGTAAAGAGCAAGTCGAGAAGTTCAATAAAGACCCTAACGTAAAAGTTTTTCTAATCTCAATAAAGGCCGGTGGCTTGGGATTAAATTTAACCGAAGCTGATTACGTATTTATTCTTGACCCGTGGTGGAACCCAGCGGTTGAAGCTCAGGCGATGGATCGCGCGCATAGGATTGGGCAAAAGAGAAAAGTGTTCAGTTATAAATTTATTACCCGTAATACGGTAGAAGAAAAAATCCTCCAGCTTCAAAAACACAAACTAAAACTTTCCGAAAACTTAGTTCAAACTGAAGAGAATGTGGTTAAGTCGCTTTCGCGGGAAGATATTGAAATGCTTCTCAACTAACCGCGCGTCTTCCATCGGTTGTGCGACCACAACCAACCAGCAGGATATTGATTAATAATTTTTTCAGCAGCCTTAGCATAGTCCTCCACAATTTGTTGACTATCCTTTACGTATGGCGGCCTTGAAACAACAAAACCTTCTGCCTCGTAATAGCCGCGTTTTATTTTTCTTACCCCATAAAATACAGCTGGGTATTGAGTCATATAAGCTACCTGACTAAGTCCCAAAAAAAAGGCAGTATTCTGATTCAGGAATTTTGTCCATAGTTTTTTATCACGCGCGTGGCCGGGAAACTGATCGGCCATAATTGCTACCCCGCGTAAAATATTTTTTCTTTTAATTGTCTCGCGGCCCACTTGCGAGCGCTCAATAGGAAAAGCTCCAAATCGGTTTCTACCAGCTAGCGAAAAGGCGTTAAATGTTTTGCTGCTTTGCTTTTGATATACATAATCAACCCCCAGCGGCAAGTATAAACATCCTGATGTTAGTAACCATTCCCAATTAAATTGATGTGACGTAAGCAGTAAGATTGATTGATTCTTATCCGCAAACTCTTTTACAATTTCGGGATTTTTATAAACCATCCTTCGCTTTAATTCCGTGGCTGAGATTGAAAGCAGCTTTAGAGTTTCAACGGCATAATCACAAAGATCTTTGTAAAATTGTTTCTCAATGGCTTTGATCTCCGCCTGCGTTTTTTCAGGAAACGAGTTTTGAAGATTTTTTCGCACTATCTTCTTGCGATAGCTGATTAACCGATAGCTGACCAAAAACAAAAAATCTGAAAAGAGATATAGAATTGGAAATGGCAGATAGGAGAGCAGACGAAGGAGAAACATGTTTCAAAATTAAAACAATGTTTTGATTACTTTTGTTGGGCTAATCAGCACATGAAAAACAAAGTTGTTGTAATTACGGGTGGGTCTTCTGGCATAGGCAAGGCACTAGCCGAAAAATTTGGTGCCGAAGGCTCTAAAGTTTTGATAACTGGTCGCAATCAACTTGATCTTGAGGCTGCGGTTAGCGAGCTAAGGGGTAAGGGCTATGCAATTCACGGTTTTCAGGCCGATGTTAGTAACGAATCCGACAACAAAGCAATGGCCGAAGAGGCGGTGCGAACTTATGGCACAATTGATATTCTTATCAACAATGCCGGAATCTCCATGCGGGCCTTGTTTTCTGAAGTAGACCTGAATGTGGTGCGCAAAGTAATGGATACAAATTTCTTTGGTGTGTTATATGCCACGCGCTACTGTCTGCCAGAAATTATAAAAAACAAAGGTTCGGTGGTTGGCATTTCTTCCGTTGCCGGCTTTCGCGGATTGCCCGGAAGAACAGGATATTCGGCTTCCAAGTTTGCATTGAATGGATTTTTAGAAGTGTTAAGAAATGAGCTTTTAAAAACAGGTGTGCATGTGCTCACAGCCTGTCCTGGTTTTACAACATCAAATATTCGCAAGCGCGCTTTAACCAAAGATGGCGTGATGCAAGGTGAATCTCCCCGCAATGAAGAAAAAATGATGACCGCTGAAGAATGCGCGCATCACATTTATAAAGCCATAGTAAACCGCAAAAGAACGTTGGTGCTTACTGGGCAAGGAAAAATTGCTGTTTGGTTAAACAAGTGGTGGCCATCTATGGCCGATCGGCTGGTCTATTACATTATGTCTAAAGAAGATCATGCCCCGCTCGGGTAATTAAGTTTTGGTTACAAACACCATCTTAATGTTATCCGCCTTGTTCATGCTTTTGTAAAAATCAATTAACTCGTTGTATGATTCAGGAGGATATTCGCCCTTGTTCATTTTTACTTTACGGATATACAAAAGGCTTCCTTGATCAATTTTAAAACTTGATTCATACTCTCCAAATCGCGAACTGAACTTAGTTGGCTCAGGAATAAACTCCGGATATATCTCCTCAGGAATTTGGTAACGAATTGTGTCAAAATCAACATAGGGAGTTCTTCTTACTATGTTAGTTTTTCTTTGCTCAATTTTCTCAGGTATAAATGTTGAGCGGTTCATTAAGTTTGGGGTGATAAATAGTCGCTTACCACTAACGGAAGCAAACCGATTTAAAGTAAGACTAACATTTACCGTGGCCGAGGGAATTTTATCTTTTCTATTAGTCATTGAAAAAGTAGTGATATCAAAACTGGGGATCTGAGTATTTTCTTGTACCCATTTTTTTTGATCATCATACTTATCGCCCAATACACCATCTAAGTTTCCGGTTTCATATTGCAAGCCTGTAAATGTTGTTTTTACTATTGCCTTCGCATTTCCGGTTTTATCAATTGTTACTTCGGCTACGCGCGATTGCACATTTTGCTCGGCCGGATATTTTGGTGTGTTTACAATTTTTGCGCCTGATTCGGTAATCATCAATGCCTTTCTATCTCCGGTAAAAGAACCCATATAACCGAATGGGTTTATTTGACTTGTGCACTCTAGCCATAGCGTATCTTTTTCATTTGGCACCGCTACAACGGCATGATTAAATTGAGAGCTTGGAAAATCTTTTTTCAATTCGGGCTCATTTGCACCCGCGGTAATCAGCACATAGTTGGCCTTAATACCTGCAGCTTCTAATAACGCAACGGTATAATTTGAAAGCGCTTTGCAATCACCATACCCTGTCTTGTCTACAACGTTTGCCTCAAAGGGTTGAAACCCTCCTATGCCTAGCTGAATGCTTACGTACCGCGATTTGTTTTGCATGTACTCATATACTGCTTTAATTTTTTCTTCGCGTGTTTTAAGATTTGCCGTTAGTGCTTTAATCTTTTGCTTGGTTTCCTCGGGCAATACATCGCGGCCTTTGTTTAATGATAAAATCCATTTACCAAATTCGTCCCACGAATTCATAGTTCCTTCGTAGCCATCATAAGCAAATTGAGAGGGGGCAGCAGAAATTTTTGGCACCAATTCTCCACGAAGCGGACCCATCGATTCAAATTTCAATGGCATCAGTTTATCAAAACTCCAGGTTAAGGTTTCCAGTCCTTCTTTTGTCATACCTGTTTCAGGGCTTGCGCTAATATTTCTGGGGCTAACGCGGGGCGCAAGTTCGTGAGGGTATATAAGTGTGTATGAAGAATGCTCTAAAGAAACCCGTTCGCGCGCTAACACAACAAATGTTGGAATATAAAATAGAAATTTATATTCCAACTCATATTCAAACTCAACTGTATAGGGGTATGTGCCCTGTGTTAGATCGGCCGATTTTAATCGGTTGTCGCTATACAAGCTAAATCCATCAAATGCACTTTGATCATTAATATCAGAATTCTTTAATTTTTTTATTTGCTTTCCGGTGGCATCATAAGCCGTTGCATCAAAATTCACCACGCGTATTAACTTATCGTATCCAATCACTTCGGAGGCATAGGCTTTACCCTTTGCATTGAAGATCGTGTACACCTCTTTAACGTATAATGAGGCTTTGCTCTTTGAAGTAATTTTAAATATTGTTTGTTCATTTCTTACAACAACATCCGCCCCCTCCTTAAGTTCAGCAGGTATTAAACTTATAGGATATTTGGGGTCGCCCGCCCGCACATGGGTTAAAATACTCAGGCCAACAATCAACAAAAAAGTTTTTTTCATTACACAAGGTTCATTTTTTCTTCAATACAATTTGCTCAGCCTGCTTTGCTACCACTTGATTATAAAATTCACGTAAGTGCGCATACTCCTGTGGAACAAAAATACTTTGGTTGATTTGGAAGTTACTTAAAATATTTAGCACACGCCCAGCCTGTGTTACACTGTAGGTATATCGGCCGGCATTGGCAGGCAAACTAATTGCTTTTGGTTGAGGTAATTCATCCACATCATAT
>Ga0209480_10000606_pt1 | contig 28819 bp, 22 predicted proteins | sample JI61114C2DNA_FD_187501 | JGI IMG/M metagenome (GOLD analysis project Ga0209480, IMG submission 187501) | Wastewater effluent complex algal communities from Wisconsin, to seasonally profile nutrient transformation and Carbon sequestration -... | ecosystem: Engineered > WWTP > Effluent > Algae... | reverse complement strand
CCCGCAGGCGCTGATGATCTCGCCCTCGGCGACCAGCCCCAGCTTGACCGACATCGACGTCCGCGACGGCGACAAGCCGGGCCTGTTCTGGCGCAGCGCGCCCTCCGATTCGGTGCTCAGCCAGGTCCTCGCCGAGCGGATGGTCGCGGCGGGCATCACCACTGCCTACGTGATCTACGCCGACGACTCCTACAGCTCGGGCCTCGCCAACGCCCTCGACAAGAACTTCGAGCCGACGCTGGTGCGCGTCGGCTTCAGCGACGAGGCGGGCCTCGTCACCGCCGTCGGCGATGTCGCCGCGAACGCCTCGGGCGCTGGCATCGCCGTCGTCTTCATCGGCGCCGACGTCGCCCAGGTCGTCAATTTCCTCAACGGGGCCAGCTCCTTCCCGTTCTACGAGGGGGTCGACATCTTCCTCGGGGACTCAGCCTACAACAAGGACGTGCTCGGCCAGACCAAGAACAACGCCGCGAAGCTGTATCCGCGGATCCGCGGCGTGTTCCCGGGCTCGCCCGCGGGCGGGGTCTTCGAGAACTTCGTGGCCAACTACAAGGTCACATATCCCGGCGAGAACCCCGCCGACGCCGCGTACTCGGCCTACACCTACGACGCCGCGTGGCTCGCCATCTACAGTGCAGCGTGGGCGGAGTATCAGCGTGATAGCTTCTCCGGCCTCGACCTCGCATTCGGATTGCAGCAGGTCAGCAGCACGACCGGTGTCGCGGTGGACGTCAACCGCGACAGCTGGAACACCGTCAAGCGCGAGTTCAAGGCCGGCCACGGGATCAACATCAATGGCGCCTCCGGTGCGCTCGACTACGACCCGGAGACCGAGGAGACCAGCGCAGAGGTCATCTTCTGGAAGATCAACGACGCCCAGGACGGCTTCGACAACGTCCCATGAGGCGCGGATCCTCGCGGGTGCGCCCGCGCCCGCAGGCCGTCAGCGGAATACCGGCCTCGTTTGACTCGTCCGGCACCGGTAGATCGTGTAGGCTGAAAAACTCAGGGGTTTGAAGCAAGTGGCAGGCCAAGACACACCAAATCCGGCGCGCACAATCGTCTCCTCTGGTGGGGTACCCCAGCCGATGACCGGCGAGTTCGTGGCCCGGGGCGGAGGCATGGGCGCGAACCTGGTCGGTGTCGCGCTGCTCGGCCGCTACCAGGTGCTCGAGCGCATCGGCGACGGCGGCATGGGCACCGTCTACCTCGCCGAGCACACGACGATCCTCAAGAAGTTCGCGGTCAAGGTCCTGAGCGCCGAGCTGTCGGTGCGCCCGGACCACGTCGACCGTTTCATGCGTGAGGCCCGTTCGGCCTCGATGATCAATCACCCGAACGTCGTCGAGATCACCGACTTCGGGATGACCCCGGACGGCCAGCCCTTCTTCGTGATGGAGCATCTGCAGGGCAAGGACCTCTCGCAGATCATCGGCGAGTCGGGCTCGCTGCCGTGGAAGCGGGTCCGCAACATCACCATCCAGCTGTGCCACGCGCTGCAGGCCGCCCACGACCAGGGGGTCATCCACCGCGACATGAAGCCCGGCAACATCGTGCTGGTCAAGCGCGGCAACAGCCCGGAGCACGTCAAGGTCCTCGACTTCGGCATCGCCAAGGTGCTCGGCCAGGAGGGCGAGAACAACAAGGGCCTGACGCAGAGCGGCATGGTCGTCGGTACGCCCGAGTACATGTCTCCCGAGCAAGGTTGGGGCCAGCCGGTCGACCACCGCGGCGACATCTACGCCGTCGGGGTGCTGATGTACGAGCTGCTCACCGGCAAGATCCCGTTCACCGGCCAGACGATGATGGAGATCTTGAACCGGCACATGTTCGACGTGCCGGACGTCAAGCAGCCCAACATCCCCGAGGAGGTCGGCGCGATCATCCTCAAGGCGATGCAGAAGGACCGCTCGCTGCGGTTCCAGTCGATGAACGAATTGGCCGCGGCGGTCGAGGCCGTCGGCACCGGCGCGAGCCCGGTCACCGTCGTCGACGAGGAGATCCGGACCCCGTGGGGCCCGGTCACCGCCCGCTTCGCCGCCGTGCCGCCCCCGCAGGCCCAGCCGCGCAGCTGGATGTGGCTCAGCGTGCTCTCGGCGGTGATCGCCGTCGGCGCCCTGGTGTTCGCCATGCTGCCCGACCCGCCGGACCCGATCCCGCAGCCCGCGGTCGTGCAGGCCCCGGTGGTTGCACCGCTCGAGCCAGAGGTCGAGCCGAAGCCGGTCGTGCTCCCGGCAGAGGTAGCAAAGGTCAACTTCACGATCACGACCGCCGACGTCGCCGCGCAGATCCTCGATGCCCGCGACGAGGGCATCTACGGTATGACCAATGACCCGGCCGGCGTCATGGTCCAAAAGTCCGACGCGCCGATCGAGCTCATCCTGCGCGCCAAGGGCTACGAGGACCATCGCTTCAGCATCATCCCCAGCCAGGACAAGCGCTTCGACAAGACCATGGTCGCCGCCAAGGCCGGCGCCACGAGCAAGCCGCGCCCGACCCACCGCGACCCGAAGCCGCCCACCAAGTCCGACGCCCCGACCAAGGTCGAGGTCAAGACCAGCGGCGCCGAACCGGACGACGGCGGCGGCACCGACCTCAAGAACCCGTTCGGCAAGAAGTGAGCGGGCTGGCTTGTCCGGTCGGCGCCTGACGCGACGGACCTGGCCCGCAGGCCAGGTCTTTTGCGCCGCCAGGGCGGGGTCGCCGGCCGCCTAACGCGGCTCGGGGAGGCCGAGCCGACGCGTGGAGAAGGTGCGTACGTCCTGGAACCAGGGCAGGCCATAGGTCAGGTACAGGACAGGCCGCGCGGCGGCGCTGTGACTGGGCTGGCCGCGGTGCACGATCCGATAGTCGAACAGGACGACGCTGCCGCGGTCGAGGTGCGGGGCCACGGTGCGGCCGTGAAAGCCCACGCGACGGGGCAGGTCCGGGTCTTGTTGGTAAGTGCGCCTCAGGGCCTTGCTGAGCAAGTGCGACCCGGGGCAGTACTCGGTCGGACCGTTGTCGGCGCGGAGATCGACCATGGGCACCATGACATTGAGGCAATGTGCCGGGAGTGCGGGACCGTCGCCGGGGAAGAGATGCTCGCCGTCGGCGTGCCAGGGGTGCTCGGCGGCATGAGGTAACGTCATGAGCACGCCACGGAAGAGGGTGTAGTACTCGATGCCGAGCAAGATCTGAACCAGGCCGCGCCAGATCGCCTGCGTCGACAGCCTGGGATCCGAGAACAAGGCGTGGCGCGCGTCCCATTGCATGTCGTAGCGCCCGGGCGCGTGCTGCATGACCTCGACAAAGCCCTGCTCCACACCCACGCCGATCCCGCCGCGACCGTCCGCTGCGCGCGTCAGGTAATCGTCGAGCAGGTCCGAGGCCTCGGCCGGGCCTCGGCGCAACAGCTCGGGATCCAGCGCGCCGTCGAGTACGCAGAGACCATGCTCTCGAAAGTGGTCGGCCGCCACTCGGAGGGTCTCTTCGGTCAGCTGACCGGCCTGGCGTTCAGCGAGCGAGACAGGCACTCGTATAGCGAGTTCATCTGGGTCATTCTTCATACTGTCACCAATCGTCATCGATCCCTCCACCCGAGCGCTCAGAGAGAATGCTTGGTTCGCGCGCGATATGGGCCTATCGGCCTCGCCAAGTCAGGGACTCACGCGGCGCCGTCGTTCACGGAGGTCGAGCCCTCGTTACGCCGGCGTCTATCGAATTCGATGAGCTTAGAAGCGGAGGCTGAAGCTGGCACCCGCGCCGCGGGGGCCGAAGGTCGGGGCGAGTTGGGCGCGCTGGTCCGACTTTCCCTTGCGGGCCTTGAGCACGAGCACGGTGATTAGACCGATGGCGGCGACGCCGGCGACAGCGAAGCCGATGTCGGCGATCAGGGCGCTGGTCTTGCGCTTGTTCAGCGAGTCGTTGCTGACGTCGGAGCAGAACAGGGTGCCGCCGCCGTCCGAACAGCCGTCGAGCGCCTTGTTCTTCTCGCCGGAGGCCTTGACGCCGAAGCCGACGCCGAGGCCGAGGCCGACCACAACGCCCGCCGTCAGGGCGATCGCGCCTGGCCCGAAGAAGCGGTCCTTCTTGGGCTTGTCTTCCTTCTTCGGCTCGGTCGGCGGGGTGACGAGCGGCTGCGGGCCTGGGGAGGGCTCCTTTTGGGCGTCGGCGGCCGCCTTGCGCTCCTTGTCTTCCTTCTCGCGCTGGCGCTGGTCGAGCGCCTGGATGCGACGTGCGAGCGGCTCGCGCTCCTTCTCGGAGGCGAAGGCCCGGTACTGGTCGAGGTAGCGGCGAGCGTTGGCGAAGTCGCCGAGGCGCTCGTAAGAGTTGCCGATGTTGTAGAGGAGCGAGGGCTCCTTGGACAGCTCGTAGCTCTCCTGGAACGCGAGGATCGCCGGCTCGTAGGAGCCTTCGGTGTAGAGGCGCTCGCCGTTGTGGAACAGTTCCTCCGCGCGCTTCATGTTTGCGGCCTTGTCATCGGCGGGCGCTGCGGCGGCCTGGGCCGAGACGCGGAGCGGCGCCAGTGAGAGGCCGAGGCTCAGGAGGAGAACTACGCTGCTGCGGACGGTCATGCGAAACCTTCGACGGACGTGAATGCCGCGACTGCGAGTATAGAGGCCGTCCGGCGCTGGAGGCAAGCGTTGGGCGAACTGTCCTCAGGGTCAGCTGGTCGTGGCCGGCGACGCGCGGAGCTCGGCGAGGCGTCGGCGCAGGAAGGGAGAGGCCCGCAACGCCAGGGCTTCCTGTTGCTCGGCGTCCAGGTAGCGAAAGCCGCGGATGAGCCTGTGACAGCCCGCTGCGCCGCAAGCGCAGGCGAAGGGGGTGGCCATGTCCCACTCCGAGCTCAGGTAGTTAAAGTTCAGTTCTTCGCCCTGGGCGATAGGTCGAATCGCGCGGAGCTCGAGGCGTTCGAAGTCGAGGGCGGCGTTCGGTGCGCAGGAATGGTTGAGGAAGTCGTCGATCTCTCCGGTGCCGGCCTGGTGGAGGTGCTCGTCGAGCTGGATGGTGTAGCGCTCGGGATGCTCGACAAAGACATGGGCGAGCGCGAGCAAGGTCTCGCCGGCGGAGATCGCCTCGCAGGCGAACACGCCGATCCCATCGGCGCCAGGGCGAAGTTCGATCTTCGGGGAGGACCAGGTCTGGGCCCGGGACAGCGGAGCAACGGCGAAGAAGTCCATGGCAGCGAGCCTCTAGCTGAGTGTCTGTTGGACCGTACCGCGGAGCTCAGACACAGTGTTGAACTGGCTGCGCAGGCGCGGGTCACTTTGGATCAGCTCATTGAATTGGCGGCGCTGCAAGGTGAGAAAGATGCATGGCGTGAGCGTGCGGATGGTCGCGTTACGCGGCGTGTCCTTGAGTAGGGCGACCTCGCCGAAGTGGTCGCCGTCCTGCAAGGTGGCCACTTGTAGGTCCGAACCATCGGGCTGGCGCTTGAGCACGGCGACCTTGCCGCGCGCGATGATGTAGAACTTCTCGACGGTCGTGTCGCCCTCGAGCAAGACCCTGCGGTCCTCGGAGAAGCGCTCGCTGAGGAACATGCCGGCCAAGCGGGTGAGCAGGCCGTCGGCGAGCGAGGAGAGCACCGGGACCGCGCGCAGGCGCTCCGGCTCGATCACGGCGCGGGCCCCGTCGACGCTGACCACCAGGCCCTGCTGCTTGTTCCACAGCTTCTTGTACATGCCGCCGAGCGCGAGCAGCTCGTCGCTGCTGCCCTGCTCGACCAGGCGACCGCGCTCGAACACCAGGATCTGGTCGGCGTGCACGGTGGCGGCGAGGCGGTGGGTGACGGAGATGACGGTGCGGCTGCGACCGAGGCGCTCGAGGGTGCCGTTGATCGCCGCCTCGGTGGTCGGGTCGAGGGCCGAGGTCGCCTCGTCGAGCAGCAGGATCGCGGGGTCACGCACGATCGCGCGGGCGATCGCCACGCGCTGGCGCTGGCCGCCCGAGAGCCGTCCGCCGCGCTCGCCGACGATCGTGTTGTAGCCGTCCGGCAGGCTGCCGATGAGCTCGTGGATCTCCGCGGCCCGGGCGGCCGCCTCGACCTCCTCGTCGCTGGCGGTCGGGCGCCCGAAGCGGATGTTCTCGCGGATGCTCGTGTTGAACAGGAAGCTCTCCTGGAACACGATGCCCATCTGCTCGCGCAGCGCGACCAGCGAGCCCGCGCGCAGGTCCTGGCCGTCGATCGTGACCCGGCCGCTGTCAGGATCGTAGAAGCGGGCGATCAGCGCCAGCGCGGTGCTCTTGCCCGAGCCGCTGCCGCCGACGATCGCCACGTTGGCGCCGCGCCGGATTGTGAAGTTCACGCTGTCGAGGTTCTTGTGCTCGCCGGTGTACGAGAAGGACACGCCCTCGAAGGCCAGCTCATGCCGCAGCGCCGGCAAGGCCTTCGCGCCCGGGGCCTCGGCGACCTGAGCCTTGGTGTCGAGCAGCTCCTGGATGCGCTTGACCCCGCCGGCCGCGAGCAGCAGCGGCGGCATCACCCGCGTCAGCGAGGTGACGTAGGCGCTGAGGTAGCCGATGAACATGCTGAAGGCGACCAGCGAGCCGATCGACAGCTCGCCGCGGAAGCACTTGACCGCTCCGAAGCCGAAGACGGCGATCTGCAGCAGCAGGAACGCGAGGTTCGGGGTGCGCTCGACGAGGTAGGCGAGCACGTTGAAGCGCAGGCTGATCTTGTAGAAGCCGTGGAGCTGGCGGCGAAAGCCGCCGATCTGCAGCGAGGCCAGGCTGAAGGCGCGGATGACCGGCTGGGCGCTGACGTTCTCCTGGACCGTGCTGGCGATCTTGGCCTCTTCGTGGCGCACGAGGTAGCTGTCGCGCTCGGCCCGGGGGCCGAGGAAGCGCGGGGCGATCAGCGCCAGCGGGAGGCCGAGCACGGTGACCAGCGCGAGCTGCCACGAGAAGATGAACAGCAGGGTCGAGATCGTCAGCAGGCCGAGGGTGCCGAGGATGGTCTCCGGGATGCCCGTGATCACGGCGCTCTGCACGGCCGACAGGTCGGTCGAGAAGCGCGACATGATGTCGCCGATCTGCATCTTCGAGTAGAAGCTGGCCGACAGCTGCTGCAGGTGATCGAACATCCGCTGGCGCAGGTCGTTCATCACGCCGGTGCCTATGCGCGCGTACAGGTAGTCGCGCCCGATCGCCGCCGCCGCGGTCAGCAGCGCGGCGGCCACCAGGCCGATCAAGACCGTCCACAGCAGCGTCTCGTCGCGCTTCCCGATCGCCTCGTCGATCACGTACTGAAAGCTCATCCCGAACAGGACCGTCCACGCCAGGTCGATCAGCAGCCCCGCGAGCAGCAGCGAGACCTCGACCCGATACGGTCGCAGGTACTCGAGGATGACTCGCAAGGCGCTGAGCATGAGAGAGGCGAAAGTGGGCCGCTGCGCGGTTTCGTCAGGCCGCCGCGCGGCCGCCCGGGAGGTCTGCTCGCATGGTGACACAAGGCGTCGACGCCTGGGGAGTCAGCGACCTCGGCGCCGAAAAAGCCGAAACCACCGGCGTCGGTCCCGAATTGGCGGCCCCCTCGGTCACCGCGGCTCGGACGCAGCGCCGCGGTCGGAGCACGAGCCCCGCAGCTGCAGCGCGAGCGCCTCCAGCCGGCGAAGCTGCGCGCGAGCGCGGGTGTCGGGCGGCGCCGCGGGGTCGAGGGCGGCGCGCGGGACGATGAAGACGTCCGAGGTGATCGCCCCGACGTCCTCGTGGTGCTCCTCGATGCTGCCGAGCCGCAGGGCCCCGACGGCGGCCAGCAGCGGCCGCGACGCGAGGTTGCGTACGGGCTTGTCGACCACCGTGGTGACCACGAACGCGCAGCCCGCGGCGAACAGGTCGGCGACCGCCTGGTAGGCGAGCACGACCCCGCCGAGCATGTACTTCGGGTCAGGTACGAGCGCGAGCTGGTCGAGGTAGCCGATCGGCAGGTCCTCGAGGGCGCGCAGCTCCTCGCCGAGGCCGAGCTGACCGCGCCGCTGCCACAGCTCGGAGGCGCGCAGCTCGGCGTCGGGGAGCGCCGCGGCGAAGCCCGCGACCTGTTGGTCGTCGCCGAGCACCCAGGTGTGGCCGCCGGCGATCAGGCGCGCGTACTGGGCCCGCGAGGCCCCGAGCAGGAAGCCGCCGCGGCTGCTCTGGCCGGCGTCGCCGGGGTCGGCGCGCATGCGCAGGCGGAGCTTGAGCGCGACGATCGCGTCGAGGTCGTCCGGCGCGGCCCGGCGCAGGTGCAGGCCGGCGCTCACGGCGACCCCGGCGGACGCTCGACGAACATCGGACCGCGCAGCTGCTGCAAGATCGCGGCGGCGATGGTGTCGACGTCGTGATTGGCCGCGTAGGCCGGCGGCGGCTCGATCCGCTGATGCGGCAGCAGATACCAGGGGATCCGCGGGTCGGCGTGGTGGGTGGTGTGCTCGTTGAAGTTCAGCAGCGCCCACGACATCAGCCGGCCGGGCCGCAGCGAGCGGACGTTGTAGCGGATGTCGCCGCCGAGGGTGGTGCGGTAGTGATAGATGTACAGCAGCATCGACCACACCCACGCGAAGGCGAGCAGCGGCAGGCCGAGCACGGCGAGCCACAGCGCCCCGCCCCCGAGCCGCCACACCACGAGGTGCAGGGCGAAGCCGGCGAGCAGCTCGAGCCAGGCGCGCACGCGGTCCCGCGATCGCCAGCCCTTGAAGGCCGGGGAGATCCGGCAGGCGAGGGCGGTCGGCAGCAGCAGGAACAGCACCACCGACACCAGCGAGTGCAGGAAGAAGCCGCCCGCGAACACGGCGAGCAGCCAGGTCAGCCAGCCCCAGCCGCGGGCGAGGCGACGCCGCCACGGCGGGCCCGGCGGTAAGACGACGACGTCGAGCGTGGCGACCCTGGGGGCGCGGCGGTTCTGGCCGTGGTGAAACTTGTGGATCTGGCGAAAGACCGTCAGTGGCGCGCAGATCGGCGCGAGCAGGGCGGCGCCGACGAGGTCGTTGAGCGCCGCCCGCCCGGGGAACAGCTTGCGGTGCACGGCCTCGTGCCCGACGGCGTACATGCGGTCGAGCCACAGCCCGAGGGCCAGCAGCAGCGGCGGCCAGACCAGCAGGCGCGGCCAGCCCTCGAGCTGCATCGCGGCGGCGGAGGCGGCGCAGAGGCCGAGGTAGAGCGTCAGCGTCTCGGCCACCAGCCGGACCGAGATCCACGTGTGCGCGGGTGAGTGAGGCGGGGCGCCAGACACTTCGCGCACCATACCGGAGTCCGCGCAGTTCGGCGCGAACGCCGTTGGGAGGGCCGACTCCAGGTCCGCGCGCTCGAGCGCGTCAGGGGCTGTGGACCCCCCGCAGGGGCACGCGTGGGCGTTCGCGCCTCGCGCCGGGCGCCGGATCGCGCGCGCGAACGGCCGCGCGCGGCTGGCCCGGGCGGCGGCTCCGCGCTACACGCTGAGCCATGTCGCGTCTCCTCGACGTCTCCACCTCGTTTGTATCCACCTTCCTGCGGCCCGGCGCCGGCATGTTCGTCCGCGGCGTCGGTGCGCGGCCGGAGGCGCGGGTCCGGCTGTACGAGTTCGAGGGCTGCCCGTTTTGTCGCAAGGTCCGCGAGATGCTGACGACCCTCGACCTCGACGCGGCGATCTTCCCGTGCCCGCGGGGTGGGACCCGCTTTCGTCCCGAGGTCGAGAAGCACGGCAAGCGGCAGTTCCCGTTCCTGATCGACCCGAACACCGGCGAGGAGATGTTCGAGTCCGACGCGATCGTGCAGTACCTGGCGGACCGCTACGGCGACGGCAAGGTGCCGCTGTCGCTGCGGATGGGGCCGCTGACGGTGCTGAGCGGCGGCGCCGGATCGCTGCTGCGCTTCCCGCGGGGCACGCGGGCCCGGCCCTCGCGCCAGCCCGAGGGGCCGCTCGAGCTGTACGGCTACGAGGCCTCGCCCTACACCCGCCTCGTGCGTGAGGCGCTCTCTGAGCTCGAGCTTCCTTACGTGCTGCACAACGTCGGCCGCGGCAGCGCCAGGCGGGCGGAGTTCGTGGTCCTCGCCGGCAAGATGCAGGTGCCCTATCTCGTCGACCCGAACACCGGCACGGCGATGTTCGAGTCGGAGAAGATCGTCGCGTACCTCGACAAGACCTACGCGCTGTGAAGCGCCGCGGGGGCTGGCCGGCGGCGCGCCGCGGCAGTAAGGTGGGCCATGCTCAGCGCCTGGTCCGACGCCGACGCCCGCGCCGCCGTCGCCCACTACACCGCCCGCTACGCCGGCTGCAACGAGGACCTCGCCCTGCGCGTGTACAGCTCGCGGCTGATCGGCCGTGAGCCGGGCCTCGTGCTCCACGGCGGCGGTAACACCTCCGTCAAGACCACGCTGCTCGACGACCTCGGGGTCCCCACCGCGGTCGCCTGCATCAAGGGCAGCGGCTGGGACCTCGCCCGCATCGAGCCGCCCGGCCTCCCCGCCGTCCGCCTGGCCGAGCTGCAGGCGCTGCTCCGCTTGCCGGCCCTCGGCGACGAGGCCATGGTCCGGGCGCTGCGGGTCCGGCTGCTCGACCCCGCCGCGCCGAACCCCTCGGTCGAGGCGCTGCTGCACGCCTTCCTGCCCCACAAGTTCATCGACCACTCGCACGCGGACGCGGTGCTCGCGGTCGTCGATCAGCCCGAGGCGGCCTCGCTGTGCGCCGAGGTGTTCGGGCTCGACTACGCGGTCGTCCCCTACGTGATGCCGGGCTTCGCGCTCGCTAAGCTGGCGGCCGGGGTGCACGCGGCGGCGCCGGCCTGCCACGGCCTGCTGCTGCTCGGCCACGGGCTGTTCAGCTTCGGGGGCGACGCCCGGGAGAGCTACGAGCGGCACCTGGTCGCGGTGACGCGGGCCGAGCAGTTCATCGCCCGGGCGTCGCGTGCGACGGTGCAGGTCCCGGCCGCGGATCCGCGGGACTTCATCGCCGTCGCGCCGCTGCTCCGCGGCCAGCTCGGCGGCGGCGCGCTGCACTGGCGACCTGTCCCCGAGGCCATGTCATTCGCGGCCGACGAGCGGGTCGACGAGCTGAGCCAGCGCGGTCCGGTGACCCCCGACCACGTGATCCGCACCAAGCAGAGGCCGCTCGTCGTCGATCTGCTGGGAGCGCCCGAGGAGCGGCGGGCGGAGGTCCTGGTGGCCGCGCTCGAGCGGTATCGCGCCGACTATCGCGCCTACTTCGCGGCCCAGTGCGCGGCGCGAGGCGTGACCCGGGTGATGCTGGATCCGCAGCCGCGGGTGCTGCTGGTGCCGGGCCTGGGCCTGATCGCCGCCGGGGCCGACGAGGTCGCCGCCCGGGTCGCCGCGGATCTGTACGAGCGCACGATCGCGGTGATCCGCGACGCCGAGGCGATCGGTCGCTACCAGGCGCTGCCCGACGGCGACATCTTCGACATGGAGTACTGGTCGCTCGAGCAGGCCAAGCTCGGCAAGGCGGTTGCGCGGCCGCTCGCCGGTCGCGTCGTGTACATCACCGGCGCGGCCTCGGGCATCGGCCTCGCCACCGCCCGGCGCTTCGCCGCCGCCGGCGCGCTGCTGTACCTCGTCGACCGCGACGAGTCGGCCCTGTGCGCCGCTGCGGGGCCGCTGCAGGCCGGCTTCGAGGTCGTCGACGTCACCCGACGCGACGCGGTCGAGGCCTCGATGGATCGCGCGGTGCGACGCTTCGGCGGGCTCGATGGCGTCGTCTCCAACGCGGGCGCGGCGTATCAAGCTCCCATCGCCACATGTCCGGAAGACCAGCTGCGCGCGAGCCTCGAGCTGAACCTGCTCGCGCATCAGTGGGTCGCGGCGGCGGCGATGCGGGTGCTCGCGGCCCAGGGCCTCGGGGGCTTCCTGCTGTTCAACGCCTCGAAGGCGGCCTTCAACCCGGGCGAGGGCTTCGGGCCCTACGCGGTGGCGAAGGCCGGCCTGGTCGCGCTGATGAAGCAGTACGCGCTCGAGGGGGCCCGCGCCGGGGTGCGGGCCAACGCGGTCAACGCGGACCGGGTGCGGACGGGCCTGTTCCCGCCCGAGGTGGTGACGGCGCGGGCCGCCGCGCGCGGGCTGGCGCCGGACGCCTACTTCCGGGCCAACTTGTTGGGGCGTGAGGTGAGCGCGGACGACGTCGCCGAGGCCTTCCTGGCGCTGGCGCTGGCGGCGAGCACGACCGGCGCGGTGCTGCCGGTGGACGGCGGCAATCTGGCCGCGGCGCCGCGATGAGGTGTACACCGCGGGATGCTCTGCGCGCTGCTCGGCCTGCTCCTGTTCGCGCCGCCGGTGACCGAGGTCCCCGCGTCGCCGCCGACCCATCGGGCCTACGGCGGCCAGGAGGGGGTGGTGGTGGCGGTCGGGCCCGAGCCGGCATCGGAGCCGAGCGAGCGCTCCACGCCGCCGTCGACGCCACCGGCGCCTGCGCCGCTGATGACCTCGGCGGTGCCGGAGGAGACCGGGCTCGCGCCCACGTCGAGGCCGCCGGGGACCGGGCCGACGCCGCGCTGGTGGGGTCCGTTCCCGCGACCGAACGTGGTCGCCTTCCTCGGTCCGATGCTGCAGTTCACGCGCCTGAACGCGGCCTTCGCCGCGACGGTGGGGCTCGGCGGCGGGGCGTGGATCCGCGAGCGCTTCGCGGTCGGTGGGGCGGTGCTGTGGCTGGTGAACCCGATCGACGCCGGCAAGACCACGCTCGGCGCGGCGCAGCGGCTCAACGTCAACTACGGCGGGCTGACGCTGGCGGTGGTGGTCGCGCGGGTCAAGGCGCTGAGCTTCGCGATCGAGGGGCTGATCGGCGGCGGCGGGGCCTGCCTGCAGAACCCGAACAACGGCAGCTGCTACGCGCGCACGGCGATGTTCGTCGGGCAGCCGGGGATCGGGCTGCACGTCCGGCTCGGGCCGATCATCCGGCTGGTGCTGGGCTTCGGCTATCGCCTGGTGGCCGCGCGCGAGTGGGCCGGTCCGGGCGACCAGCAGCTCGGCGGGCCCACCGGCACCGTGATGCTCGAGCTCGGCTGGTTCTAGGCCTCGCAGCTCGAGTTCACGCAGCTCTTGCCCTCGGGGCAGGGCTTGTGACACCCGCCGCAGTGGGCCGCGCTGCTGCGGATGTCGGTCTCGCAGCCCTCGTCGTTGCCCTTGTCGTCGAGGTCGGCGTCGCTGCAGTCGGCGAAGCCCGCGTCGCAGGCGAAGTGGCATGACAGGCACATCCCCTTGACGGGCGTGCCGTTGCCGTCGCAGTCCTCCAGCGCCGCCTCGTTGATCTTGCCGTCGCCGCAGCGCGGGTGGCGGCAGTCGAAGTCGCAGTCCTCCGTCTCCACGTTGCCGCCGGGGTCACACTGCTCGGTCGGCCCGACGAAGCCGTCGCCGCAGCGGGCGTCCTTGCAGTAGCCGGTGCAGGCCGCGGTGTAGCTGTTGTCCGGCCCGTCGTCGCACTCCTCGCCGAACTTCTCCTGGCGGATGCCGTCGCCGCAGGTCGGGGGCGCGCAGCTCGTGGTGCAGTCGTCGTCCTCGATCGCATTGCCGTCGTCGCAGGCCTCGCCCGAATTGACGACGCCGTCGCCGCAGTTGGAGAAGCAGTCGTTGCTGCAGGCGTCGTCGTCGATCGGATTGCCGTCGTCGCAGGCCTCGCCCGGGCCGAGGACGCCGTCGCCGCAGCTGCTGAGCACGCAGTCGGGCCGGCACACCGCGTCGATGGCGTTGCCCGGCCCGTCGTCGCAGTCCTCGCCGGGACCGACCACGCCGTCGCCGCAGACCGCCGCGGCGCCGGTGGTCGCGACGCTCGACTCGCTGTGGGTCGCGGAGCCGGAGGAGGAGCTGCCGCCGTCGCCGTCGTCGGGGGGGTCGGAGAAGCAGGACAGGAGCGCGCAGGGGAGCAGCGCGACGCGGACGCGGGCGAGCATGGCAGAGTTCGAGGCTATCACCCCGGGCGTTGAAAGTTGAGGCCGGGCCGACGGCCGCGGCGGGTCATCACCGCTCAGCCTTGCTCGACGCAGAAGATATGCAGAGGCTTGGCGCAGCTGACCTTGGCGCAGCCCTCGGACCAGCCGATGCCGTCGCTGTTGAGCAGTCCGGCATCGCCGACGCCGGTGTTGAACTTCCAGCCGCCGCAGTCGGCGTCGGCGTCGCTGGGGCCGGCGGTGGCGGTGGTGTGGGTCCAGGCCAGCACCTCGCCCGCCGCGCACGACTCGCCGCTGGCGACCAGCGCGCCCTTCTCCGTGACCTGGATGGCGTGTTGCAGGGCGCCGTCGACGAGGTCGAGCCAGTTCGCGGCGACCACCACCCCAACGCCGAGCTGGCTCGCAGGCAGGATGTAGGGGAGCTCGCTCTTGGCGAAGCGCGTGGCCGGGCTCGCCTCGGCGTCGCTCAGCCAGGCGCGATAGCGACCGACGAGGGCGCCCTGCGCGGCCAGCTTCTGGCAGAGGTCGTCCGCGCCTTGCAGCCCGCCGAAGGCGCCGCCCTGGAAGGTGAGGCCGCTGACGAACACGAAGCGCGCGTCGCGGACGCACTCGGGGGTGCAGCCGTCGCCGAGCACGGTGTTGACGTCGTCGCAGGCCTCGTCGCTGGCGACGATGCCGTCGCCGCACTTCGACACCAGGCACTCGTGGGTGCAGTCGTCGCCGTCGAGCCGGTTGCCGTCGTCGCAGGCCTCGCCCGGGCTCAGGTAGCCGTCGCCGCACAGCGGGGCGGTGCAGAAGTCGGTGCAGCTGTCGCTGGCGCCGTCGCAGGCCTCGCCGGCCTGGACCATGCCGTCGTTGCAGGTGGACAGGCGGCAGTCGACGCAGCTCGCGGCGGGCGGCTCGCAGGCCTCGCCGGGCTGGACGAAGCCGTCGCCGCAGGTGCGGGGCTTGCACGCGGTCGTGCAGTGACCGGCGTCGCTGTTGGCGGGGCCGAGGTCGCAGCCCTCGTCGCCGCTGATGACGCCGTCGCCGCAGCGGGGCGCGCTGCAGGCCGAGGTGCAGCCGTCATTTTCGTCGAGGTTGCCGTCGTCGCAATCCTCGCCGGTCTGGACCACCTCGTCGCCGCAGGCGGCGACGCTGCAGTCGCTCCGGCAGGAGTCGATGTCGACCATGTTGCCGTCCTCGCAGGCCTCGCCTGGGCCGAGCAGGCCGTCGCCGCAGTAGTTGGGCAGGCACAGGGGGCCGCAGGCGGCGTAGAGGCCGTTGAGCGCGCCGTCGTCGCAGAGCTCGGCGCCGGCCTTGACGCCGTCGCCGCAGACCGCGGGGGCTTCGCCGGTGGTCGGGTCGGTGGTCGAGGCGGCGCCGGTGCTCTCGGGCTCGGGCTCGGGCTCGCCCTGATCGACGAAGCAGCTGAGTGGGCCGCAGGCGAGCAGCGCGGTGATGACGGGGAGGACGCGCATGGGCAAGGTCAAGCCGACGGTATCAAGCCGAGGCAACCACCGCGGGCGAAGAAACGCAAGCGGTACCGGTCGGTCGCGGCCTCAATAGGTGCACACGCTGCCTTCGCAGTGCTTGCCGTTGGTGCACTTGGTGAGGCATTTGCCGCAATGGTTGTCGTCATCGGTGGTGTTGACCTCGCAGCCGCTGGCGGGCTGGTTGTCGCAGTTGGCGAAGTTCGGCGAGCACATGATCGCCTGGCAGCCGTCGACGCAGGTGGCGTTGGCCAGGGCGACGCTCGTGTCGCACTTCTCCTCCGGGGCGCTGACGATGCCGTCGCCGCAGACCTTGCCCGGGCCGCTGCACTCTCCATTACAACCACTATTGTAGATCCCGTTCTTGGCGCCGAGGTCACAGGTCTCGCCGGCGCTGGCGTTCAGCTTGGCGTCGCCGCAGGCGCGCACCGAGCAGTCGGCGTTGCAGGTCGGGCTCTCCTGGCCGTCGTCGCAGCTCTCGACGTTGGTCTGCACGTGACCGTCGCCGCAGACGGCCTTCTTGCAGGCGATGCAGCCGTCCGAGTCGATCGCGTTGCCGTCGTCGCAGGCCTCGCCGTTGTCGAGCTTGTTGTTGCCGCAGGTCGGCGGCAGGGTGCAGTCGGGGCGGCAGGTGTCGCCGTCGACGAGGTTGCCGTCATCGCAGGCCTCGCCGGGGGTCAGCGGGTGGCCGTCGCCGCAGACGTTGACGGCGCAGTCGGGCGTGCAGGGGCGGGTCGGCCCGTTCTCCGCTCCGTCGTCGCAGGTCTCGCCCCGATCGAGCACGCCGTCGCCGCAGTTCGCGGGCGGCTCGGTCGTGGCCGGTTCGACGCCGGTGCTCGGATCTACCCCCGTGCTCCAGCCACCGGTGCCGGAGCCGGTGTCGGCGCCGGTGCCCGTGCCCCCGTGGGTCGCAGGCCCCTGCGTCGTGCCCGGCGACTCCGTCGCGGTCGGGCCCGCGCTCGCCGAGCTCGTGCCGCCGCTGGACGGGCCCGTGGCGGCCTCGCCCAGCCCGCTCGCGTCGAACTTGCACGCCAACAGGAGCACCGATGACAACAGAATATGTGGACGCGATTGCATAACGCGCGAGACCGTGCGAGCGATGGAGCGCGTCCGTGACCGCGCCGATTGATTTCACGCGGCGAGGGCCGCTAGTAGCAGGTACCCAGGACGCAAAAATTCGGGCACTTCTTGCCGCAAGCGCCGCAATTGTGCTTGTCGGACAGCAGCGCCTGACAGCCGTCGGCGAGGTCGCCGTTGCAGTCGTACTTGGCGAACTCGCACACCGGCTTGCAACCGCTCTCGCAATCGGTGCCCGAGGGCGCGCCGTCGCCGTCGCACAGCTCGAAGGGCTGGTCCCACACGCCGTCGCCGCAGCTCGGGCCCGGGCCGTCGCACGTCGCGTTACAGACGCCGTCGTAGGCGCCGTTGTCGGCGCCGGCGTCGCAGTTCTCGACGTCCACGTGCTGGAAGCCGTCGCCGCAGCCGGCGAGGATGCAACCGACGAGGCAGGCGTCGGTGTTGCTGTTGTTGCCGTCGTCGCAGGCCTCGTCGGGGCCGACGAGGCCGTCGCCACACGCGGCGACCTGGCACGCGCTGGTGCAGCTCTGGTCGTCGCCGTTGGCGCCGGCGTCGTCACACTGCTCACCCGGGCCGATGTAGCCGTCGCCGCAGACGTGCGGCGCACAGGCGGGGCTGCAGCCCTCGCCGCCGTCGCACTGTTCGCCGGGGTCGAGCACCCCGTTGCCGCAGCCGCGAGCGGCCCCGCTGTCGCTGTCGTCGCCGCTGATGTCGCTGTCGTCGCCGCTGATGTCGCTGTCGTCGCCGCTGATGTCGCTGATGTCGCTGTCCGCGCTGGAGGTCGAGCTGGACTCGACCGTGGTGCCCTGCGGATCCGCCACGGTGGTGTCGTCGGCCGGGCCGGGTCCCTCATCGCCGAGCCCGGCCGACTCGAATCGACACGCGGCGATCAGCGCCGCGGCGAGGAGCGGCGCGCGGCCGAGCGGGCGAGGGCGACGAGGCATGGATGGGCGCTTCAGGGCACGGGCTGTTCGAAGCAGTAGAAGCGGGCCTGCTTGTCGCAGGTCCGCGGGCAGGCGTCGGTCCACATGGTCTTGTGGTTGAGCATGCCGACGCCGCCCTCCTGGTCGTCCATGTCGTAGGTCCAGTTGCTGCAGTCGGCGCCGACGGGGGTGGCGGTCGGGGTCGTGTTGGTCCAGACCAGCATCTCGGGGGCGTCGTTGGCCGCGCAGTTGGCCGGATTGGGATTGCCGGGCACCGGGGCCGCCTTGGCCTCGGTCAGGTTGATCTGCTGGGCGAGCGGGGTGCCGTCGACCAGGTCCGTCCAGTTGTCGGCGACCTTGACGTTGTTGGTCAGGATGTAGGGCTTGGACGAATGGAACAGCCGCTTGTCCGGGTTCTCGCCGTCGACCTTGGTGCTGAGCCAGGCCTTGTAGTTGCCGGCGCCGGACAGCTTGGCCATCGTCGCCAGCGCGTTGCAGGCCTTGTCGGCCTCGATGACGCCGTCGAAGTCGGCCTTGTACTTGGCGCTGGTGACGAACACGAAGTAGCGCAGGCGCTTGCAGCTGTTGTCGCAGGTGTCGGCCATGTTCATGTTGCCGTCGTCGCACTCCTCGCCGGGGTCGACGAGGTTGTTCCCGCACTCCTTCTGGCAGGTCGCCGAGCAGCTGTCGCCAGGGTCGGTGTTGCCGTCGTCGCAGGTCTCCTTGCCCTCCGTCATGCCGTCGCCGCAGATCGCCACCTTGCAGGTGCTGAGGCAGTTGTCGGTCTCGACCTTGTTGCCGTCGTCGCAGATCTCGACGCCGTCCTGCAGCAGGCCGTCGCCGCACTCGGCGTTCTTGCAGGCCTCGGTGCAGGCCTTGTCGTTGCCGTTGTCGCCGGCCGCGTCGCACTCCTCGCCCATGCTCGGCTGCACCAGACCGTCGCCGCATTCCGGCTCCTTGCAGAACGCGGTGCAGGCGTCGTCGGCGTCGCCGGGGCCGTCGTCGCACTCCTCGCCGGCCTGCACCTTGCCGTCGCCGCAAGTGGGGAGCAAACACATGTCCGTGCACGCGTCCTCGTCGGCGTTGCCGTCGTCGCAGGCCTCCATCCCTTCGAGCACCAGGCCGTCGCCGCAGACGTTGATCTTGCACATGCTGGTGCAGAGGTTCTTGTCGAGGTTCTTGTCGGCGCCGGCGTCGCACTCCTCGCCCGGGTCCTTGGTCTTGTCGCCGCAGTACGGGTTCCTGCACAGCGAGCTGCAGCCGTCGCCGTCGAGCACGTTCCCGTCGTCGCACTCCTCGGGCGGCTTGAGCACGCCGTCGCCGCAGCCCTCGAGCTTGCAGTCGGCGCCGCAGCCGTCGCCGTCGGCGGTGTTGCCGTCGTCGCAGCCCTCGTTCGAGGCCGCGTAGCCGTCGCCACAGACGTTGAGCTGGCAGTCGCCCTTACAGATGCTGCCGTTCATGCCGTTGTTGAGCATGCCGTTGTCGCAGCCCTCACCCTCGTCGATCTGGGCGTTGCCGCAGGCGTCGCCGTCGGTGGTGGCGGTGGTGGTGGGGTCCGACTCGCCGGTGCTGGGCGCCGTCGTGCTCGCCTCGCTCGTGCTCTGCGCGGCGGTCGAATCCTCGCCGCCGTCCTCACCGAGACCGAGGCCGCTAAACTGGCACTGCGTGAGAGAGAGGCCGGCGGCGACCGCCGCGAGGAGGGGAAGGCGCATGAGGCGTGCTCCAGACATCTTGATCAAGCAAAGGGGTAAGGCCGGGACCGGGCGCGATGATCGCCGTCCCGGGCGCCGGAACACGATACGGTCGGCCTGCGCGGCTGTCTACTTCGCTCGCGCGGGGTTTTCGGGCGGATCTGCCCGGCAGCGACTGCCGGGCGGTCAACCGGGGTACGTGGTCAGGCCCTGGGGCTGCCGGGCGATCCAGCGCGCCCCACGGAGCAGCACCACGCCGCCGACCGCCACGGGGATCGCCGTCACCGCGAGCGCGAGGCTCAGCCCGGCGGCCGCGCTGCCGAGCACCGGCGCCGCTGCGTCGCTGATCACCCCGAGCAGCAGGTTCGAGAGCGCGTCGCCGAACGCATGGATGCACAGGATGTTGACCGCGAAGGCCGCGCCGCGCATCTGCACCGGCACGCAGCCGACCAGCGCCGCGTTGAGCGGGCCGGTGTTCAGGAACAGCAGCACCTCGGCGATGAAGACGATGATGAAGATGCCCGGCAACCAGCCGATCAGTGGCATCAGCGCGATGAAGGGGCTGCTGAGCAGCAGACCGATGCCGCTGAGCTTGAAGTAGCCGCCGGCCGAGCGCGCCTGCATTCGGTCGCCCAGGGCCCCGCCGGCGAGGGTCCCGAGGATCCCCGCGATCACGGTGATCGCCCCGAACAGCAGGTTCGCCGGCCCCTGGGCCATGCCGTGCACGCGCTCCAGGTAGCTGGGCATCCACAGCGCGAGTCCGCCGACGGTGAAGGTCATCATCGCCAGGCCGATGGTGTTGATCCGCCAGGCTGGGGTCTGGAGGAGACGCTTGATGGTCGCCGGCAGCGACATGCCCGGGGCCGTCGGCGGCTCCGGGTCGTGCTGGCCGCGACGCGGCTCGATCATCAGGAAGGCGAGCAGCGCGAACAGCAGGCCGGGCAGGCCGCCGCACAGGAACACCGCCCGCCAGCCGAAGTACTGCCCGATGTAGCCGCCGATGATGTAGCCGAGCGCGGAGCCGACCGGGGTCGCCAGGTAGAAGTACGCGAGCTTGCGGCTGCGCCGGTCCGGGCTGTAGAGATCCGCGATGATCGACGGGGCGATCGTGGCATAGCAGGCCTCGCCGACCCCGAGCAGCGCCCGCGCGAGCAGCATCTCGTGGTAGTTGCGCGCGAAGGCGGCGCCGATGGTCGCCAGGCTCCACAGCAGCACGCCGCCGGCGATCAAGTTCTTGCGGCGCATCCGGTCGCCGAGGTACCCGACCGGCGCGGCCAGGGTATAGACAATCACGAAGACGCTGCCGAGCATGCCGCCCTGCGCGTCGCTCAGCGTCCACTCGGCCTTGATGCTCTCGAGCACGGCGCTCAGCAGCCGCTGGTCGATGTAGTTCAGGAAGTTGATCGTCGTCAGGACGATCATGATGTAGACCGGCCAGCTGCGGATGCTGTTGTGGATGCCGTTCATGCGACCCCCCTGCGCGCGACCTCGGCCTCCACATGCATGGCGGGCGACAGGCTATCATGCCGCGGTGTCCCCGGGCGTGCGCGCGAGCTGGCGAGGGTGGTGCACGCTGGCGCTGGCTGTCGGCTGTGCGCACGCGCCACGCGACGAGGGTGCGCTGGCCTGGCACTACGAGGTCTCGACCGCGCCGGCGCTCGAGCGCCTCGACGTCAAGCTGTGCTTTCGCGACCGGGTCCCGGCGCGGCTGGTCGCCGACGACGAGGCCGCGGCCGGCTACTTGCTCGACGCGCGCGAGCTGGCGGGTGGGCGCGCGCTGACGGTCGACGTCGCGGGCGGGCAGGTGCTGGTCGGCGCGACGGCGGGGAAGTGTGTGGCCTACGCGGTGGACCTGGCGCGGCTGGTGGAGGAGGTGGATGAGCGACCCACGGTCCGCGTCGGCGGAGTGGTGGCCTCGAGCCCGCATTTTTGGCTATGGCGTCCAGCGAAGCTGTACCGCGAGGCGGAGGTGACCCTCTCGTTCGTGTTGCCCGCGGGGGTGCGGGCATCGGTGCCGTGGCCGCAGCAGGGAGGCGAGGGGGGGCCCTATCGGCTGTCGACGACCACGTTCACCTGGGCGTCGCAGGTGGTGCTCGGGCGCTTCGACGAGGACCGCTTCACGGCCGCGGGCGCCGAGTTTCGGGTCGCCGTGATGGATCTGCCGCGGGCGATCTCCGGGCCGGGGCTGCGACGGTGGATCGGCGCGGCGGCGGAGACCGTCGGCAGCCTGTACGGCGGCGCATTTCCGGTGCCGCACATGCAAGTCGTGGTCGTGCCGTACCGCGGCGGGGGAGATCCCGTGTACTTCGGCATGGCCCTGCGCGGCGGTGGTCCGGCGGTCATGTTGCTGATCTCGAGCGCCGCGCCCGACGAGGCCTTCCCCGGCGAGTGGGTGGCGATCCACGAGTTTCTCCACCACGGCATGCCCTTCGTCGACCACGACGACGCCTGGTTGTCCGAGGGCTTCGTCACCTATTACACCGAATTGCTGCGCGCTCGCGCCGGCTTTCGCGGCGAGCTCGCCACCTGGCGGGCGCTGCAGGCCGGCTTCGAGCGCGGGCGCAATTCGGGCGTCGGTATGTCTCTGGCCGACGAGAGCCGACAGATGCACGATAACGCCGCGTATCAGCGGGTCTACTGGGGCGGGGCCGCGATCGCGCTGCTCGCCGACGGGGCCCTGCGCGAGGTCGGCAGCTCGCTGGACGCGGCGATGCGCGAGCTGCAACGCTGCTGCGCCGCCACGCCGCGGATCTGGCCGGCCGAGCAGGTCCTGGCCACGCTGGACAGCTGGTTGGACACTGGGCTGGACGCAAGGGCCCGCTCGACGCGTCTCCGACTGGGGGCGCTCGCCGGCCCGATCTTGCGCAGCGTGGACTTCCCGGACCTGACGCCGATCTATAGGAAGCTCGGGGTGAGTGTGGTAAACGGAGAGCTAACGCTGGATGAGTCCGCGCCTCTCGCCCATCTCCGTCGTGCGATCTTCACGTCGCCTGCGCCGTAGCGCCGGTCTCGTCGTGACGTCCGCCCCTCGGCGGCTCGGCTCGCGCTCACCGGCCACGACGCCACCAAGCACACAGGAGACACACACATGAACGTCAAGCACATCGCCGCCACCCTCGCCATCCTCGGCTCCGCATCGTTCTCCCTCGCCGGCTGCAACAAGTCCAAGGAGGGCACCGAGGTGCCCACCGGCGACGCCGTCGAGAAGAAGGAAGGCAGCTGCGGTGAGAAGAAGGACGGCAGCTGCGGCGCCAAGCCCGAGGGTGACGCCGCTGGCGACGCTGCCGCTGGCGACGCCGCTGGCGACGCCGCTGCCGAGCCCCCCGCGGCCGAGTAAGCCCGGCCTCGCGCCTCGCTCTCGGAGCCTCCTCGTGGTAATTCGCGGGGAGGCTTCGTTCGTTCGGGGCTGGCTCAAGCGACATGTTCCAGCGCCCAGCAGATGCGCCGACCGGGGTCGGCCTCGGCCTTCGTGCCAGCTTCGCCGCCGAGGTCGATGCCGGGCGGGCCGACGGCCGCGTGCCCTTCTTCGAGGTCTCGCCCGAGAACCACATGCGCCGCGGTGGCCCCGGCCCGGCCCGGCTGGCTCGCATCGCCGCGCGCTTCCCGGTGCTGACGCACGGCCTGTCGATGTCGCTCGGCGGGCCAGATCGTTATGACCCCGAATTTTTCGCCGACCTGCGCGAGTTCCTCGCCGCGCTGCCGGCCAGCTTCGGCCCGCGCTGGCACTCCGACCACCTGTGCTTCTGCGGCGTCGACGGCAAGGCGTTGCACGACCTGCTGCCGCTGCCGTTCACGGGGGCCTCGGCGCGGCGGGTCGCGGCGCGCGTGCGCGAGGCGGCGGACCGGCTCGAGCGGCCGATGCTGGTCGAGAACATCTCGTATTACATGCCGCTGGGGGCCTCGACGATGGACGAGGCCGACTTCGTGACCGAGGTCGTCGAGCGGGCGGACTGTGGCCTGCTGCTCGACGTCAACAACGTCTTCGTCAACGCCCGCAACCATGGCTTCGACCCGCGCGAGTGGTTGTCGCGGGTCCCGCTGGCGCGCGTGGCCCAGCTGCACATCGCCGGCCATGAGCTGCTCGACGCCGACGACACGCTGATCGTCGACACCCACGGGGCGCCGGTGCGGGCCGAGGTCGACGAGCTGCTCGCCTGGGTGGTCGAGCGCCTGGGCCCGGTGCCGGTGCTGCTCGAACGCGACAACAACATCCCCGAGCTCGACGAGCTGCTGGCCGAGCGCGACCGCCTCGCCACCGTCTACGACGCCGCGCTCGCGCGCTGGAGCGCCAGGGAGCCGTGAGCATGGCCGATTCGGACACCGACATCAGCGAATCGGCCGCCGAGCTGGCCCCCCTGCGGGCGTTCTGCGCGGCGATGTGCGACGCGGCCGCGCCGACGCAGATCGCGGCCGACTTGCCCGGCTTCCTCACCGAACACGGCGTCGGCTCGGCCGACCGAGAGGCGCTCGCTGGCCACGGTGGGCGCCTCCTGATGTACCGAAAAATGGTCCACAACCGCCTGCGCGGGGTCGTGGAGGACTTCTTGCCGCGAACGGCCGAGCAGCTCGGCAAGGCGCGAATGCGCGCGGAGCTGGCGGCCTTCATGGCCGAGCAGGCCCCGCGCTCGGTCTATTTTCGCGAGGTGCCCGGCGAGTTCCTGGCCTGGGCCGCGCCCCGCTGGCGCGCCGACCCGACCTTGCCCGCCTTCCTCGTCGACCTCGCCCGCCACGAGTGGCTCGATGGCGAGGTCAGCAACACCGTCGGCGGCGGCGAGTCTGCCAGCGGGGCACCGCTCGCCCTCGACCGCCCGGTCCAGCTCGACGGCAGCGTCCGCCTGCGCCGCTACGACTTCAACGTCCAGCGCGACGACGACCCGCCCGCGCCCGGGCCCACGTCCATCCTCGCCTACCGCGACCGCGAGAGCCTGCGCGTTCGCCTGCTCGAGCTGACCCCGCGCGCAGCGGCCGTGTGCAGCCGACTGCTCGCCGACGAGACCCTGCAAGCCGCGCTCACCGGCGCCTGCGCGGACCTCGGCGAGACCATGGACGACGAATTCCTGGCCGCGATGGCCAGCTTCCTCGCCGACCTCGGCGAGCGCGGGGTCCTGCTCGGCGCGGCCGGCGAGCTTGCCCGCTGAGGCGTCCTAACGACCCGCAGGGGCCGGCGCCGGGCCAGCGGGCGTGTTGTTCGGCGAGGTGGTGTTCGGCGAGGTGTTGGCGACCGGGCCGCCAGCGAGGGTCGCCAGCGGGCTGCCGAGCAGCGACTCGAGCGTGAACACGGCCTCGTAGTAGGCGCGATAGGCCTCGAGCGCCTCGTTCTGGATGCGCAGGAAGTTCTCGCGGGCGACGAAGACCTCGAGGATGTCGACCTCGCCGAGCTCGAAGGCCCGCTCGAGCAGCGCCAGGTTCTCCTCGAAGCGCGGGACGACCTCGCTGGCGTAGGTCCGCACGCGCTCGGCGGCGGTGTTGACCGCGTCGACGGCCCGGCGCACGCCGATCTCGAGGGCGTAGCGCAGCGCCTCCAGCTCCTGCTCGGCGACGGTGAGGTCGGCCCGGCTCTGGGCGCGGTTGGCCTGATTGCGCTTCCATAGCGGCAGCGGCACGGTCAACATCGCGAGGGCGATATAGGACGGGTAATTGATGCCGGGCTCCTGCTCGCGCCCGAAGTACACGCCGAGCCAGGGCTCGGGCAGCCCGTCGCGCTGGGCCGACTTGACCCGCGCCTCGCCGAGGTCGACCGCCGCTCCGCGGGCCTTCAAGGCCGGGTGCTCGGCCTGCAATTTGGCGATGACATCGGCCCCGTCGCGCACCCGCAGCGGCGCGATCAGGTCGCCCGCGGGGGTGACGACCTGTCCCGAAGGCCAGCCGGCCATCTCACTCAAATGCATGCAGGCGAGCCGGTACTCGAGGTCGGCGTTGAGCTTGGCCTGCCGCGCCTGGGCCAGCTCACCGGTCGCCACGCGCACCCGCAGATCGGAGATCTCACCGGCGCGCGCGCGCCGGCGGGCCACGTCGAGCAGGCGATCCGAGAAGGCCAGCGTGCGCTCGGCGGTCTTCGCCCGGGCCCTCGCCAGCAGCGCCATGTTGAAGGCGAAGTGCACGTGCGCGTAGGCCTCCCATTGCACCTGCATGAGCTCCCGGTCCAGCAGGTCGCGGTAGCGCCGCCCGGCCTTGATCCGCAGCCCGCGCTCGCCGCCGAACTCGAAGGGCTGCTGCAGCGTGCCCTGGAGCTCGAAGTTGCGGCCCTGCGGGGTCACCCGCACGCCGGCGCCGATGTACAGCTGAGGATTATCGATCATCAGCGGCTTGGCGCCGGCCACCGCCGCGTCGCCCAGCTCCAGCCGCGCCCGCGCGACCCGGACCTTCATCGCGTTGTCCCGGGCGTGCCGTACGATCGCGTCGAGCGGCAACGCGATCGAGCCATCGATGAAGAGGCCGTCGGTCTGCTGCGGCGACCGGTACTGCGTTGGCGCTGCGCCCGGGCTCGCGTCCCGGAGCTCTGGCGCGAGGGGCGCTGAGTCGCCACGTGAGCCTACACGGGGGCCAGCGCCGGGCCCCTGGGCCAGCGCCGGGCTGGCGCCCAACAGCGCGACCATCAGGCCTAACGTCCCGAGTGACAGGCGCGCGAATCGGCGGCCGTGAGCCCGGGCCGACGAATGAGGCGCAGACGTGCGCACACAAATAGTTCGTACCATGTCGTGGCGTGGCCCGGTGTTACGGACGCTTGTCCGGCGCACAACCGCGGCGGCGGCACTGTATCATGTTCCCCTTGAACCGCACTTCCCTTCCGGTCTACGCGGAACGTGGTCGCAGCCGCTTCAATCTCCTCTCTTGACATCACGAGCGCCTCAGGTATGCCTTGCCACCCAAAGTCCGATCCAACAGCGCTTAGAGCCTGTCAGAGGTCCAATCCGAGGCTCGCCCCCGCAGCGTCGTCGAGAGACCAGGGGCTGCACCTGCGCCGAATGCCGCCTATGTCGCTCGCCTCGCCATCGCTCGTCCACCCTGTCCGCGTCGCCCTTCACCTGCTCGTCCTCTGCGTGCTCGCCGGTCTGCCGGGCCTTCTGGCTGGCTGTCAGGACGGCGACGCGAAGGCCAGCGACACGAAGGTCGATGCGGTCCCCGAGCTGCCCTACTTCGAGGGCGACGTCATTCGCCTGCCTCCGGCCTTCGCCGAGCGCATCGGCCTCAAGACCACCGTCGCCGCGGTCACCGAGATATCGCCCGTGGTGCACGTCACCGGCGTGCTCGAGTTCGACGAGCAGCGGATCGCCGCCGTCGGCTCGCGCATCTCGGGTCGGGTCCGCCAGGTCAAGGTGATCGAGGGCACCAAGGTCGAGCCCGGCGATATCCTCGCCACGATGGAGAGCGCCGAGCTCGGCAAGGCCCAGGCGGAGATCTTCTCCGTCAAGGCTCGCGCTCAGTACGCCGACGCCGACGAGCGCCGCAAGCTGCAGCTCCTCAAAGAGGGCATCGCCTCGCAGCGGGCCGTCGACCTCGCCCTGCAGGAGTCCACCGTCACCGACGCCGAGCTGCGGGCCGCCAAGCAGCGCGTCAAGGCCCTCGGCGGGGACGTCGCCGACAAGTCCCTCGGCCTGATGGCGCTGACCTCCCCGATCGCGGGCGACGTCGTCAAGGTCCACGTCTTCCGCGGTCAGGCCGTCGAGCCCAGCTACACCGCCTTCACGATCGCCGACCGCAGCACCCTGTGGGTCCGCCTCGCCGTGTTCGAGGGCGAGGTCTCCAACATCCGCGTCGGCGACGTGGTCGAGATCTCCACCCCGGTCACACCGGATGAGGTCCTGACCGGCACCGTCACGTTCATCAGCAGCGTCCTCGACCCGGTCACCCGCAGCGCCGAGGTCCGCGTCATCGTCCCCAACGAGACCGGCAAGCTGCGCGTCGGCCAGGCCGTCAACGCCCGCATCCGCCCGAGCGCCTCCATCAAGCAGGCCCTCAGCGTCCCGCGCCTGGCGCTGCTGCAGGTCGACGGCAACCCGACCGTCTTCGTCGCCGTCGACGAGCACAGCGTCGTCCCGCGGACCGTCGTGCTTGGGGCCGAGAGCCGCGACATCGTCGAGATCAAGAGCGGCGTGAAGGCCGGCGAGCGGGTGGTCATCGAGGGGGTCTTCGCCCTCAAGTCGGAGCTGTTCCGCTAGCCCGGCCGCGCAGGCACGAAAGGCGCCCCCATGCTCGCTTCTCTGATCGATCTGTCCATTCGGCTGCGCTACATGATGTTGGCCCTGCTGGGCGTGCTGCTGGTCGGCGGCGTCATCGCGGCCAGGAGCCTCCCCATCGACGCGATCCCCGACATCTCGGGCATCCAGGTGTCGGTGCTGACCGACGCCCCCGGCCTCTCGGCCCTCGAGGTCGAGCGCAACGTCACCTTCCCGATGGAGAACGCGCTCAACGGCGTCCCCGGGATGGTCGAGCTGCGCTCGGTGTCTCGCGCCGACATCTCGGCGATCACCATCGTCTTCAGCGACGGCACCGACCCGTGGTTCGCCCGCCAGCTGGTGTTCGAGCGCATGCTGCAGGCCAAGAACGACCTGCCCGCCAACATCCCGACCCCGCAGATCGCCCCGCTCACGACCGGCCTCGGCGAGATCTATCAGTTCGTCGTCCGCTCGCCCGTGCACTCGCGCAAGCAGCTGCGCACCCTCCTCGACTGGGAGATCGTCCCGCGCCTGCGCGGCATCCCCGGCGTCATCGAGGTCAACACCATGGGCGGTGACCTCAAGCAGTTCCAGGTCGTCGTCCGACCCGACCGCCTCGCCGCCTACAACCTCACCATCCGTGAGCTCACCGAGACCCTCCAGGCCTCGAGCGCCACCGTCTCCGGCGGTTACCTCGACCGCGGCGCCGAGTCGTTCACCCTGCGCGCCGTCGGCATGTTCGCCGGCATCGAGGACATCGAGAACGTCGTCGTCAAGACCTCCCCCGACGGCCAGCCGGTCCTGGTCAAGAACGTCGCCACCGTGCGCGACGGCGCCGCCCTGCGCCAGGGCGTCATCACCCTCGACGGCGAGGACGAGGCCGTCACCGGCGTCATCATGATGCTGCTCGGCTCCAACAGCCGCGATGTCATCTACGCCGTCAAGGACCGCGTCGCCGAGATCCAGGCGACCCTGCCGCCCGGCGTCGTCATCGACACGATCTACGACCGCGCCGACTTCGTCGAGCGCACCCTGTCGACGGTCATGACCAACCTGGTCGAGGGCGCGCTGGTCGTGTTCATCGTCCTGGTGATCTTCCTCGGCAGCATCCGCGGCGCGCTCGTCTGCGTCGTCGGCATCCCCGCCTCGATGGCGATCGCCCTGTTCGGCATGCACTGGGCCGGCGTCACCGGCGACTTGATGAGCCTCGGCGCGATCGACTTCGGCTTCCTCGTCGACGGCCCGATCGTCGTGCTCGAGGCCCTGCTCGCGACCTACATCGGCAAGCAGCTGACGCCCGAGGAGCGCGCGCAATCGTACATCAGCACCATCCAGAAGGTGATCCGTCCGGTCGCCTTCGCGGTGGCGATCATCATGCTCGTCTACGTGCCGCTGCTCGGCCTCGAGGGCGTCGAGGGCCGCATGTTCCGGCCGATGGCGACGACCATGGCCTTCGCCCTGCTCGGCGCGCTGATCTACTCGCTGTTCTTCCTGCCGGCGCTGCTGGCCGTGTTCGTGCCGCCGCTCAAGAAGGACGGCGCCGCCTGGCTGCGTCCGATCGGCCGCATCTACGGGCGCATGGTCCCGGGCGCGCTGCGCTGGCGCTGGCCGCTCATCATCGCCGCCGGCGCGGCGCTGGTGATCTCCGCCTACATCTTCAAGAACAAGGGCGCCAAC
>Ga0209480_10000605_pt1 | contig 28819 bp, 19 predicted proteins | sample JI61114C2DNA_FD_187501 | JGI IMG/M metagenome (GOLD analysis project Ga0209480, IMG submission 187501) | Wastewater effluent complex algal communities from Wisconsin, to seasonally profile nutrient transformation and Carbon sequestration -... | ecosystem: Engineered > WWTP > Effluent > Algae... | reverse complement strand
CGACTGGAGCGGCGAGACCGACTGGAGCGGCGAGACCGAGCCTCGCCGCGAGCGCCCGCCCGAGGGCCGTGACCCCGACCGCCACGAGCGCCCGCCCGAGGGCCGCGACCCCGACCTCCACGCCCCACCGCGCTTCGTCCGCGGCTTCTCGGCCGACACCGTGCTCGTCGGCGTCGCGCCGCGCGTCTTCCTCGTCCCCGGCGCCGTGCTCGAGCCGCGCGGCGGCGAGCTCGCGCAGCGCGAGCCGCTCGGCCGCTGGCCCGCGGCCGCGCTGCTGGCCCGCGTCACCGGGCTGCGCCTGCGTCTGCCGGGCCGCGAGGCCGGCGTCGTCGCCCTCCAGCTCGACGGCATCACCCGCGAGCTCCATGCCCTGCGCAAGGTCCAGTGCCTCGCCGACGGCGAGCCGCTCGCGCTCGGCGGCGTGCTCGTGCGCGGCGACGCGGCCGTGCTGTGGTGGTCCTGCCGCGGCGCCGCGGTCTTCGACCTCCAGCTCGGCCTGCACCGCGCCGTCGGCCTGTCCTTTTGGCCAGATCGCAGCGCCCCGCCCGACGACGTCATGGACCGCACCCTCCACCACCCCGTGCGACCGCACGGCGAATCGACGCGCTTCACCCTCGAGGTCACGCCATGATCCCCGCCCCCGAGCCCGCCCTCGCGCCGCCGCTCCCGCCCGGCCAGCTCGCCACGATCGACGCCGCCGTCCCGCCGCTCCTCCCCGGCGAGCACCCCGGCCTCGTGATCGCCCAGCAGGTCACCGGCACGGAAGCGATCCTCGCCAGCGTCACCGCCAGCGCGGTCACCCTGACCGTCGTCGACCCCGGGGTCGCGCCCTTGCCCGCCGACGAGATCCTCGCCGTCTATCCGCCCGCCGGGGCCGAGGACGCCGCCGAGGTCATGCTCCCGCACGTCGCCCTGCGCGCGCGCAGCTTGCCGTGGGCCAACGAGCCGCTCGCCGGCGCGACCACCTGGCTCGCGCTCCTCCTGCTGCGCAAGGGTGAGGCGACCTTCGGCGTGACCGACGGGCGCCCCACCGTCACCTGTACTCAGGGACAGCTCACGACCCTCCTGCCGACCAAGCAGGAGCTCGGCCTGCTGTGCCACGTCCGCGAGCTCCCGAGCGACGACCCGCTCGCGGCCCGCGACGACGACCGTTTCGTCGCCATCGTCGTCGGCAACCGCCTGCCCGTCGCGAACCTCGAGCACGACGCCTGCCTCGTCGATCTGCGAGGCCTCGGCGCCGCACCCATCTGGCCCGGCAACCCCGCGAACAACCCCACCAAGCAGGCGCTCCCGCTGCTGCACCGCTGGAGCTTCAAGACCGGCAGCGGCGGCGACTTCGAGGCCCACTTCGCCCGCCTCCGCTGCCCCGAGCCGCCCGACAACCCCACCGGCGGCGTGCTCGCGTTCGGCCAGAGCGTCGACGGCGAGGACCTCGCCGACGACGACGGCGCCCTCCTGCTCGCCGCCCCGCTGCCCGGCGAGCCCGAGCGCCGCGTGCGCTACGCCGGCCCGCTCGTGCCGCTCGCGCGCACGCTCGAGCACGAGCCCTCGGAGAGCGCCGACGCGGCCCTCGGCCTCGCCGACGACGACGGCACCGAGGTGGTCGGCCTCGCCGCCGCCGTCGAGCTCGGCCGCCTGCTCGCCACCGCCAACCCGCGGGTGCTCGCCGGCCTGGTCGGCTTCCGCGATCACCAGCTGCGCGAGGACATCGACACGCTCCTCGCGACCGAGGCGCTCCCGCGGCCCGGCATGCTGCCCGGCTTCGTGTCCGACTGGCGCGACATCTTCACCGACCCCGACCCCTGGTTCGACGACGTGCGCGACGACCTCTGGGATCGCAGCAGCGACCCGACCGGGATCCTCGGCCTCGTCGGCAAGGTCCCGGGCCTCGACACCACCCGCCTCGACAACCTCGGCGGCTTCCAGCTCGCGCGGCGCCTGACGACCATGTCGAACCCGCTCGCCGCCCCCGGCCCCGCCGTGACCGCCGCGCCGGCTCCCTCGCTGGTCGGCATCAGCCTCGCCGACGCCGACCTCGCCACCTTCCTCGACAATCAATTCGGCGCGCTGCGGGCCAGCGTCGCCGCGATCGGCATCGACCTCGACGAGGAGCTCGCGCCATGACCCGAAGGATCGTCGAAATTCCTGCCCCCGCCGTCGCCGGCGTCCCGCCCGGCTACCACGTCGCCGCGCTGCCCGACGACGTGCTCGACTGGCTCGCCGACCTGCTGATCCTGCGCGGCGTCCCGCTCAGCTACCTCGTGCCGCACCCCGACCTGCTGCCCCCGGAGTCGATCCGCTTCTTCCACGTCGACCCCAACTTCACCGCGCACCTGATCGACGGCGCCCTCACGGCCGCCGACCTCGGCGCCTTCGATCGCGCCTTCCACCGCCCGATCGCCCTCGCCCTGCGCAAGCAGGCCGAGCAGCGCCTCGCCGGGCGGCTGTTCCGCAACGAAAACCACAAGTTCCTCGCGCTCCCCCAGCTCTCGGGCCTGCTGTTTCGCTCCGAGATCGTCCGCCGCTGGCCGGGCCTGTCCGTCACCGGCTACGACAAGTCGGGCGACCGCGGCAGCGCCCTCCAGCTCGCCCGCAAGGACCGGCTCGCCGCCGGCCTGATGATCGTCCTGTTCGCCGGCGTCCCGCGCCGCGTCGAGATCGCCGAGCCCTTCGAGGGCGCCCGCTTCGGCGTCGAGCCCAAGCAAAACAACACCTGGTCGATCCAGGCGCGTTACGCCGACGGTGGTTTCACCGGCAACCCTGTCCCTGTCACTGTCGACGCGACTCGCCGCCTCGACATCGCCAAGCTCGCTACCACGCTCGCTACCACGCTCGCTACCACGGCCGGCTCCGGTCACCTCTCGCTCTGCCTGCAGCAGACCCCCTACGTGCAGGTCTTCGAGGGCTCCGGCGCCCGCGAGAAGCAGCGGATCCGTCGCATCCGCAACGACCTCAAGCGCCGGATCGGAGGCTGACCCATGGCCCGCTCACTGTTCGTCCCGGTCCACCTCCACGCCCGCCTCGTCACCGCGACCACCGCGTCGCTCCCGGGCCTCGGGGCGGCCACCCTCTTCACCGACCCGAGCCCCGGCCTCCCGCCCGGCGTGCACCTCCACTGGGCGCTGCCCGACGCCCTCACCCGCGCGCAGGTCGACCCGCTCGCCCAGACCCTGCGCTTCCCCGCCGTGCCCGACCGCTGGCTCGTCGTGCGCTTCGCCGACGCACCCACCTTCGCAACCGCCGGCCTGCGCCCGCCACCTCGCGCCTGCAAGGCCTTCGTCGTCGACGCCAAGAACCGCAGGTCCGGGCCGCTCGGCGCCGTCGACTTCACGCCCGTACCCGAGTGGCTGATGGTGATGGGCCTGCTGCCAGGCGGCGTCAAGACCGGGCAGGGCGATTCGCTCCCGCAGGACATCCACCTCGACGCCGCCTACTACCCGAGCGCCCGCGACCGCTTCGGCTTCCACGACGACCTCGCCGACCTCGGCGCCGTCGACTGGAGCGCGCTGCGCCTCTCGTACCTCGTGGTCGGCAGCTACACCCGCTCGTCCGAGGATCCGCTGGCCCGCCTCGCCGACGACTCCGAGCGCCTCGAGTGGATCGACGAGGCCCGCCTCGACGTCGACCTCCCGCGCCCGAAACAGGTCCATGCGACCGCCGTCCACCACGACCCCCTCACCAGCGTGCGCCGCATCGATCCCGGGCTCGTCTCGGTCCTGCTCGCCGGCGACAAGAAGAAGCAAGCCGTCTCCTACCCGGTCGAGCAGCTCCGCGACGTCGGCCTGCACGGCTCCTCGACCACCCGAGAGCGCCTGGACGTGCTGCGGAGCGCGATCGAGTCGAGCCAGGCCCTCGCCGACGTGATCGGTGCGACCGGCCTCACCGTGCGCGCGCTGCTGCCTGCCCCCGAGGACAGCAAGGGGATCCCCTCGCGCCTTGTCTGCCACGGCGCGATCGTCGACCTCGGCCCCTCCGGCGCCTACACCGGCCTCGGCGTCCTGCCCGACAACCCCTCGTGCCGGATCGCCGACAGCGCCGGCGCGGCCATCGAGGAGGCCTTCGCCGGCATCGGCGGCGGCGACGTGTTCGCGGTCCTGCGCGGCGGCCTCGACGGCGAGATCGGCGACACCGCCGGTATGCAGGCGCTCCCCTACCTGCTGCACGCCGCCGGCTTCGACGGCGCGCCCGACGAGGCCCCCACCACCACCGAGCTCGTCGCCACGATCCGCGACACCGGCCCGACCCTCGGCCTCCCGAACCTCGACCCGAACGCCCCCGTGCGCGTGGTCGACCGGCGCACCCTGACCGGCCCCTCCGCGCCGGCCGCCGTCGCCGTCAACGCCCTCGGCACGCTGCCTGGCGCCGTCACCCTCGAGGCGCGCCGGGTCCCCGCGCCGCGCTGGCACCGACCCGGCACGCCGGTGGTGCAGATCGAGCGCGCCGGTCGCAGCTTCCGCCACGGCCACGACGGACGCATGCAGCCGGACGGTCGCCTGCGCTGCCGCGCCGGCGGTCAGCTCGTCACCGAGGTCCGCCTCGACGTCCTGAACGGCTCGCCGCCCGGCGCCGCGATCACCGGCGACCGGCTCGTCGCCCTCGATCCGGCGCTGCGCTTCGAGCCCGCCTTCGTCCGCGACCTGATCCACGAGCTCGCCGTGCTCGACCCGAGCAGCCGCGCCGTCGCCGCCGGGGTGTGGCTCGGCGGCATCGACCCCGCCTATCACGCGCTCCCGCTCGCCGAGATCGTCAGCGCCCAAGTCCGCGCGCTCGTCGAGGGCTGGTGGGCCGCCGCCGACCCGAGCGCCGGCAAGCCCGATGCCGCCGCGCACTTCGTCGGCAGCTTGCCGGCGCCCTTCGCCATCACCCCGTGGCACAGCCCCTGGCTGCCGCTGTTCGCCGAGATCGACTACCGCTTCACCCCGAACACCAACAACGCCGGCGCCGGCCTGGTGCTGGAGCCGCACGAGCCGCGCTTCACCGCGCCGACCGACGGCCCGGCGCTCGTCATCACGGCGCGCGAGGTCCTGTCCTCGGCGCCGGCCGACACCCTGCAGAGCGCGATCGCGCGGGTCCAGGCCCACTTCGGCAAGGACCCCGCGCGCAAGGCCCAGCTCGCCGAGCTGGTCGCGCGCCTCGCCAGCCTCGACCTGCAGACCCTATCCCTCGGCGACCTCGACCCGCAGCTGCGCGCCGCCGGGCACGCCTTCCGCGGCGGCACGCTGGTCGTGCAGCGCCTGCGCCTCGTCGACACCTTCGGCCAGACCCTGCAACCGCCCACCCCGAAGCGCGCCCTGCCGCCGCGCCTGACCACCTGGGCCCGCGTCCAGGCCCGCCTCGCCGCCGCCCAGGGCGATGGCGAGGCCGACCCGCTGCGCTCCCCGCTGTGCGGCTGCCTCGTCTTCGACGCCGTCGAGCAGGCGCTCGAGGTGTTCTCGCCGACCGGCGCCGCGCTCGGCCAGCTCCGCCACCTCCGCGACAACCCCGTGGCGAACACGACCGTGTGGGAGCCCGCGCCCGCGCGCGAGGGCGTCGCCGCCGACGCGCTCCCGACCCCGCTGCGCGACGTCGTCGCTGCCCTGCGGGCGCCAGCCCCGAACGGCACCGGCGAGAGCGCGCTGATCGCCGCCCTCAAGGTCATGGACGGCGCGCGCTTCACGGTCGCGCGCCGCCAGACCGGCGACGACTATCGCGGCATGTTGCTGCGCCGCCCCGTGCTCCTGCTGCGCGTCCATCTCACGCTCGAGGTCGCGGGCGTCGGCCTCGGCGACGGCCCCGACCGCGGCCAGCCGGTCAAGGCTCCCGGCGCGATCAAGGTGCGGCTCGGCTGCGCCGAGCAGCTCGACGACGGCCTGCTCGGCTTCCTCGCGTGCGACCAGGGCGGCGCGTGGCGGCTGCACGTCGTGCCCGCCGTCGCCCAGGGCGCCTGGACGAGCCCCCAACAGAACGTGCACCCGATCGTCGATCGCAACATCGCCCTCACCCTCGTCCCCGGGGTCCCCGTCGAGGTCCTGCTGCTGCTCGACGGCGCCTCCTCGTTCCACGTGCAGGCCGGCCTGCTCCCGCGTAAGCGCATCGACGTGCAAGAGGTCGTCTCGTCGCGCCTGCTCGGCCAGCTCCGCGCGACGCTGCGCGTCGGCCCCGTGCTCTTCGACCCCGGCCAGCGCCGGGTCCCGGCGCCCGAGCTGCCCGGCGAGCGCTGGACCCTCGTCGAGCGCCGCGACGACGGCTTCAGCGAGGGCCCGCTGGCGCCCTTCAGCCCCGCGCTGTCCGAGCTGCCCGATCGCCCCGTCACCCTGCGCCAGGGCTGGATCCGCCTCGACACCGACGGCTGATCGCCGTCAGGGTCGAGGACCCACGCCAGCAGATCCGTGGCGCTCGATGATGTGGCCACCTCAACATCATTGCGCGTGACCATCAGCGTCACGGGCATATCGTTGCGAGGTCTGCGTCGTCGTGGGCCCCGACTTGAGGGCCCACGGGCCGTCTGTTAGGGTCGCGGCATGTTACGTGGATTGGGCGTGGGGTCGGGGTGGTTGTGGATGTTAGCGACGCTGGGCGCGTGCGGAGGCGACGATACCAGCACCGGGGCGGGCGCGACCGAGGGCTCGACGGGCGGCAGCACGAGCACCGGGATGGTCACGACCACCGGCGGGCCCGGCGAGGAGACCAGCGCCCCGACGACCAGCGGCGGCTCGGGGACCGCGGCCGAGACGGACGGCGAGACGGGCACGAGCACAGGCACGAGCACCGCCGACGAGACCTCGAGCTCGACGACCGGCTCCGAGACCACCGGCGCGGCCCCGTTCTGCGGGGATGCCGTGGTCGACGCCGACGAGGAGTGCGACGAGGGGCCGAACAACAGCGACAGCGGCAGCTGCACGGCGCAGTGCGAGACGGCAGCGTGCGGCGACGCGCTGGTCGGCCCGGGCGAGTCCTGCGACGACGGCAACCAGGTCGACGACGACGAGTGCACCAACGCCTGCGCGCTGGCGTCGTGCGGCGACAGCGTGGTGCAGGCCGGTGAGGACTGCGACGACGGCGACGCGGACGACACCGACGCCTGCCTGGCCACCTGCGTCGCCGCCAGCTGCGGCGACGGCGTGACCCAGGTCGACGTCGAGGAGTGTGATGACGGCAACGGGGTGGACGGCGACCTGTGCACGCAGTGCAAGGACGCCACCTGCGAGGATGGCGTGAAGAACGGGGCCGAGGTCGACATCGACTGCGGCGGGGACTGCGAGAAGTGCGGCCTCGCTCAGGCCTGCGGGGGCCAGGGCGACTGCGGCGACGGCCTGGTCTGCGACGCGGAGATCTGCGTGCACCCGGTCTCCTGCGAGGCGCTCAAGCTCGCGGTCCCGGAGGTCCCGAGCGGCTTCGTCGTGATCGACCTCGACGCCGACGGTCCGGAGGCGCCGCTGGAGGTGTATTGCGAGCAGACCTACCTCGGCGGCGGCTGGATGCGCCTGATGAGCGCCAAATACCCGCACTTCTTCAAGGACCTCGACTGGCAGGACCTGAACGCCGGGATGCCGCAGGTCGAGAACTACTCGATCCTCGGCAAGCGCGACCTGTTCAAGGACGGCGAGGATTATACGTTCCGCTACGCGGTCGGGAACGATATGACCTGGCAGGACGGACCGATCCTGTTCCAGGTCGCGTGGACGCAGGGCCACGACCCGTTCACCAAGTCCACCACCGGCGTGGATTACACGTACATCGGCGGCAACAAGCCGACCACCTGCGGCGGCTTCAGCGGCCTGCACAACAAGTACACCAGCCCGAGCTACTCCACCGAGGTCGACCCCAACGACGGCGTCGGCTGCTGGTGGATGCAGGTCGTCCCGCGCGACGATTGGAACAAGTTCGGTTACCCGCCGGGCTATCTCCACGGCTTCCTCGGCGGCGGTAACCTCGACCCCAAGCACGAGACCCAGTGGCAGGTGCTCTACATCCGCTGAGCGGTGCTCCCGAGCGCGTCTGCTCCCCCAGTCGATCACCCATCGAGATCTGCAAGGAGTCGTCGCCGTCGTCGGCTTCGCAGCCGTGTTTGCGCGCCAGCTTGGTGGCCGCGATTCGCGCCTCCGTGGGGCCGATCAGGTTCAGTTCGTAGGACATCGCGCTCTTCGTTTGCCCGGGGTGATCAGAAGCGACCGTGAAGCGAGAGGCCCGCTTGCCCTGGCGCCATGAATGGTGTGACTTTGGCGGTCCGGTCGCGGCGCTTGCTCTTGACTGCATTCGTCAGCAGGGTGATGGCCGGGAATACGATCAGTCCGACGCCGAGGCCGGTCAACAGCGAGCCGCCGAGCGCCGAGCGTTGGAGGGGCCGTAGGTCGTTCATGGTGGCCCGCTCGGTCGGGTCGGTGGTGGCGCGCAGCGTCGACCGATCGCGCTCGAAGAAGACCAGCCAGGTCGCGCCGCCCGCCGCCATCGCGGCGCCGAGACCGATCTCGACGTAGGCGGCCTGCACTCGGCTCCTGTTGACGACCGGCAGCGCGGCGATCCCCGCCCCGACCCCGGCCATCATCACCGCGCCGCCGACGACCTCCAGGGTCATCGCGCGCGAGAGGTCGCGGTGATAGCGGGCGGTCGAATAGCTCGACTCGACCAGGGCGAGGCCGGTGGGTTGTTGCGGCTCAGGCTCGGCGGCGTCGACGAGCGCGTCCAGCAGCAGCGCCTCGTTGCGGCGAATGCTGGCGTCCTCGCGCACGGTGCCGGCGATCAGCAGGCCGGCGCCCGTGAGCAGCTGGATCACCGCGGCGCCGCCGAGGCCGTTGATCAGTCGACTGTCGCCGCGAAACTCCGGGGCGTTCGCGCGGGACCGCCGACGCAGCTGGACCTCGACCGGTCGCATGCCCGGCGTGACGATGAGCTCCATGCGGGCCTCGTGGCGGCGCGCGACGACCTCCAGCGAATAGGAGCCGGGAGGCAGCGACAGCGTCATCGTCGGTCCGACGATCGGCCGCTCGCTGGCCGCGGTGAGGCCGGGCTGGTTCGGGGTGAGCCGCAGCCGGGCGTCACCGAGGAGCCGCTCCGGGGCGAAGCGCAGGTCGACGAGCACGGGCCGCGCCGCGGCGACGAGGCCCGGCGGGCGGGTGGCCTCGGCGATCTGCGTCGGCGCGAAGCCGGGGTCCTGCGCGCGCGCGGGCCCGGGCAGTCCGACCAGCGCGAGGCTCAGGACCAGCGCGAGCGCTCCTCGGGCTGCTTCGAAATGGACGGTGTGGCGGCGCATGGTGGACCGTCTGTATCACGTTCTCGCGGGCCCCCGAGCGCCGCTGGACCCTCGTCGAGCGCCGCGACGACGGCTTCATCGAGATCGAGGGCCCGCTGGCGCCCTTCGGCCCGGCGCTGTCCGAGCTCCCCGAGCGCCCCGTCACGCTGCGCCAGGGCTGGATCCGCCTCGACGCCGACGGCCGATCGTCCGGGGCCGAGCCACCGGCCGCGCGGCGCCGCCGCGGGATCATCGTGATCTCATCGCTCAGTCTTCCTGGGCGTCGACGGCGACGAGCGTCGCCAGGCCGACGGGCTCCGCGGGCAAGCGATAGGTGTAGGTGATGTGATAACCACCGCCGTCGCAGCGGCAGTCAAATACGCCCTCGGCGTTCGCGGCCTCGTCGCAGGAAGGGAGCGTGTCCAGCGGGCCGCAGCCCGGGACCGCAGCCTCGCCCGCCTCGATGGTCGCGGGCTTCCACCGCTGCTCCTCCTTGCCCGCCGGGCTGGTCAGCGCGTAGGCCACGGTTGTCGCGGCAGGCACGTGGCTGAGCACGGCGCGCCAGTCCTTGGCCGCGACCGCGCGCAGCAGGTGGAGGTGGTGTCCCGCGAGGTCGCGCGCGCAGGCGCCTCCATCGCAGCAATCTCCGCCGAAGCGGCTCACCTCGACCTCTCCGACCCCGCCGCCGTCCTCGCGGTCCATCGCCTCGATCCAGAGCCAGCGCAACCGGCACTCCGCGCCCCCGCTCTGCTCCTCGAGCAAGGCCCGGCCCGAGTTGGAGACGGCGCTCGCCGCGACCAGCTTGAAGCGCGCCCCGGCGGTCTGGGCGCTCTGCAGCCAGGCGACGAAGGGCGCGACGAAGCGGGGCGGCAGGTCATTGTCGCCGTCAAAGACGATCGGCGGCTGGGCCGGCGCGGCGGCGACGGTGGTCTCCGGCTTCGCCGCGACCGGCTCCGGCGCAGGCGCGACCGGAGCGGGCTCCTGCTTCGCCGCGACCGGCTGCGGAGCGGGCTCTGGCCGCGCCCCACAGGCGAGCGGCAGGAGGGCGATTGCAAGGAGGGCGCGCTGGACGCTGGCGGGTGTCATCCCTGCCTGGATAACCCGGAGCTCAAGCCCCCCACAAGCCGCGATCCCGCGTGCTGGATCGCGCCCGGAGATCGGCCGGGGACGCACCACGCGCGGCGAGCTGCGGACGGGTCTATCGGCCCGCACGTCCGCCTACCAGGCGCGCATGATGCCCTGGGCTTCTTCGGCTTGCCGGATTGCCCATAGTTGTACTCGAGCTCGACCCCTCGCGCGAGGCCGAGCGCGGCCGTGAGATGGTCCAGCGCCCGCCCGCAAATGACCCGACCCGACCGCATGGCAGACGGTCGCGAGGGCACCGCGCAATGGCGCGTCGCTCCTTGCGATCGATGTCGGATTCGCTCGAATTCCAGGGCTTTGCTCTTGATTCGGCGTCGCGTCCGTGCCAGTGTGTTGCACATCGGCGCAGGGCTTCGGGGCCCAATTTCAAGCGGGAGAGACCATGTCAGGCTACGACGATACGATACCGCTGGTCGTTGATAATGGCTCGGCCATGATGAAGGCCGGCTTCGCCGGCGAGGCCGCGCCCCGCGGGCATTTCCCCAGCATAGTCGGCACGCCGCGCTATCAGGGCCTCGTGGTGGGAATGGGCCAGAAGGATTCATATGTTGGGCATGAGGCGCAACTCAAGAGCGGCATCCTCAAGATCATGAACCCCATCAGGCACGGCTGCGTGACCGATTGGGCGGCCATGGAGAAGCTGTGGACCCACGCCTTCTACCATGAAATGGGGGTGGCGCCAGAGGAGCAGCCCGTCCTGCTCATCGATGCGCCGTTCACCCCGAGGGCCGATCGTGAGAAGATGGTCGAGACGATGTTCGAGACATTCAGCGTCCCGAGCCTGTTGATCGTGGGCGCTCATCAAGCGGCGCTCTCGGCCGGTGGTCGCACGACCGGAATCGTCCTCGATTGTGGCGGTGGCGTCAGCCACGTGGCGCCCATCTGCGGAGGCGCCACCCTTCATGATGGCATCATCAGCCTGCCCTTTGGAGGGGTCGACCTGACAGATTACCTGATGAAGCTCTTGACCGATCGCGGATACAGCTTCACCACCACGACCGAGCGCGAGATCGTTCGGTCCATCAAGGAGACGCTGTGCTATCTCGCCCCTGATTTTGATCAGGAGCTGTCGTCGGCTTCGACGGGCGGCGCGATCGAGCGGTCGTACACGCTGCCCGATGGTCAAGTGATCGTCGTCGGCAATGAGCGCTTCAGCTGCCCCGAGGCATTGTTCCAACCCCACCTCATCGGCGTGGAGTCCGCCGGAATTCATATGGCGCTGTACAGCTCGCTCATGACATGCGACGAGGAGGTTCGCAAAGAGCTCTATGCGAACATCGTCCTCAGCGGGGGCTCCACGAAGTTTCCGGGCTTCGCAGAGCGCCTGAAGTGTCAACTGTCTGCGCTCGCCCCTCCGGGGACGACAGTCAACGTCGTTGATCCCCCAGAGCGGGAGTACTCTTCGTGGCTCGGTGCTTCGAAGCTGGCGTCCTCGAGCGCGTCCGAGGGCATGTGGATCAGCAGGCAAGAATACGATGAACATGGCCCTTCCATCGTGCATAGCAAGTGTCCCGCGTAGATCGCGGGCGGTGACGCAGGCGGTTCGAACAGGCGGCCCGTGCTCGCTCGGCCCCTTCGGGTACGATTGCGCCCCCGGAGCCTACTGCCAGGATTTCACCTGCGAGGTGCAGAAGGCCGACGGCGCGCCCTGTGAGAGCGCCTTGGCGTGCAAGAGTCTCTGGAGCCCTGGTCATCCGGGGCCCCATCGATGTACTGCGAGCGTCGGTGCGTCGTACCGAGAAACCGTCGACACGATAACTCGGGCCCCGGCCGCTCCCAATCGGAGAGATACCGATTGACAGGCATTCTCCGCCGTGGCTCGCGCCCTCGGCGAACCCCGTGCGCGAGCGTCGCGGCGGTCCGGCGCGGATGCGGATCATCGCCCGCCGGCCCCGCGCGCTCGCGCGCGCCACTGTCCGCGGCGCCGGGCCCTGCCCTGACAGCGACGCCCTGCCTCGCTCGCGGTCTTCCGCGGATTATGCAATGATCTCCAGCTGGCATCGCGTTCGCTAAGGGACCCGTCGCCGCCGGAGCTCGCCATGCACACCCTTCATCGCCTCGCCTGTGTCCTCGCCCTCCTCCCCGTCCTCGCCTGTGACAAGGACGAGGAGACCCCCTGCAACGAGGCCCACTTCGAGGCTAGCCGCGCCTGCGGGGACGGCGTCGCGTTCTGCGGCACCGACCCCGACAGCGAGGCCTATGCGTGGGGCATCTGCGTCGAGGCGCCGGAATGCATGCCCGAGGACAACTCGGCGGGGACCTGCGAGCAGTGCCAGCTCGACGACGAGGGCGTGCCCTACATCGACTACTCCGCCTGCGGCGGCGACACGCCGCTGGTGCTCAGCTTCGACGGCGCCGCGGTCGAGTACGGCAGCGGCGGGCGGCCCTTCGCGCTCGGCCGCTGCGCCGCGACCGACTGGCCGACCGCGGTGACCCCCTGGCTGGCGCTCGACCGCGACCACTCGGGCCAGATTGATGGCGGCCACGAGCTGTTCGGCTCGGCGACCCGCCTGCGCGGCGGCCAGCTCGCGGACCAGGGCTTCGCCGCCCTCGCCGAGCTCGACGCCAACGGCGACGGCACGATCTCGAGCGACGACCCCGGCTTCGCCGAGCTCGTGCTGTGGGCCGACCACGACGGCGACCGCCGCTCCACCGGCCTCGAGCTGCAGCCCCTCGCCGCGATGGGCCTCGTCGCCATCGAGCTCGGCTACACCCGCGACCGCCGCTGCGACGCGCGCGACAACTGCGAGGTCGAACGCGCCGCCTTCACCTGGCGCGACGCCCTCGGCCGCGACCGCACCGGCGAAGTGGTCGACGTGCACCTCGCCTGCCAGTGAGACGGCCCGGGCGGGCGGTCCGTGGCGCTCGAACCGCCCGTCAGAGCAGGCTGCAGAGCCAAAGTCGAGGCGGATCGATGCGGTAGCCGGTCTCCGTGGGCGTCAGCCACACGACGCGCCCGTCGGTCAGGAGAAACGCTCGAGATTGATTATAGAAGTACCCGCTGATGCACAGCAGACCATCCGGACGCGCGTGATCGTCCCAGTCGAACATCTCGCGCGCCTCACGAATCAACGCTGGACATGGACGCTGCCAGGAACCAGGGTCATTGTCGGCGATGACCTCATCGAGAGAGAGCCACCGCACGTATCCTATCGTCCCCCCGTCTCCGACCTGCTCCAGAAACGCCCGCAACGCCGCCGGCAAGGGCAAATCGCAGCTCGCCTCCCGCTCGGTCAGGTCCACCAACGGCGGGCCCAGCTCGGCTTTCTGCTGCGCACACGCGGTCTGCACCCGTCGGATCAATCGCTCGACGAGGGCCCTCTCCGACGACGCCCCGCGCAGCTCGACCTGGCCGCGGCGGCGCCCGACGAGCAAGAACAGCCGCTCCCCCAGGAACTCCATGGGCACCGGATCGAGGTCGACGACGTGCGAGCGCTCGAGGACCTGATGGCAATAATGTGCGAAGTTCACGGTCCCCACCGTCCCGTCCCGGGGATATGTCGGCTCGATGATCCACCAGTCGAGCGACACGCGATGGGCTCCAGAGACGGCGGCCTTGCCCGCGGACATCGCGCGGCGCCACGCGCCCGTCCCCGGCTCGGGGAGCGCTTCACCGCATACCTCCGACAGATTGAAGCTCATATCGAGCGCGTCGAGGACATCGCGCAGGTGCGCGCATTTCCGGTCCCGCAGCTGATAAAATACGGCGTCCGGCTGCGCGCGGCCCGTGATGCCCTCGGCGGTCAACGCGGTGAGCAGCTCGGCCCGCGCCGCCTCGAGCTCCGGGGACGCCGGCTGTCCAGGGACAATCCCCTCCTGTCTCAGGAGCGATATATAACGAGAGGAGCGCTCGTCGAGCGCCTCCAAACGAGAGTCGAGCAGGCCGCTCTCGTGGGCCCAACCATAACGTCGGTCCCATTCGTCGTCCGTCAACGATTCACCGAGCTCCGACGCGCGCCCAGCCCGCATCGCGTCAATAACCGCGCACACGCGGATGAGCGTCGCGTGCGAGATCACGAAGTTCCCGCCCGCCTCGAGGGAGAACTCCCACTGCTCGCCTTCTCTCTCGGCAAAGAACCACCCCACTTCGTGCCAGGACGCCGAGACGAGCAGCGACGGGCTGGCGACGCCGATGAGCAGCTCGATCAAAGCGACGTCACGACCCGCGGCGACCAGAATAGACCGATCGCCGCTGCATAATCGCTGCAGACCGTGGCCGTCCACCGCGTGGCGCTGGACCGCCACATAACCGGGATAACGAGCGTCCGCCTGTAGCGCAGGGTATTCCGATGCGGGGAGCGTTGTCATCTGGAGGGCCCCCCGACGCTCACGGCCGGGAGCTTATCCGGGCCGCCGCACTCCCGGGTCTTGCACAACCCCCGCGCAGGGCGTGCACGATGTCACATCCCGGACCAGCCCTCGAGCTGCGCGCCCCGGTGCGGCAACTGGGTCAAAACCGGCCCTCGGCCCGTCGGAATGGTGTTTACGCGCCGTGTGCCGGCAGGCATAGTCGGCGGTGATGTCCTGTCGTTCGCCGTTCGCCGCGCTGTGTTTGCTGACCGGTTGCCTCGCGCAGAACCCGGCGTTCGACCTCGCCGGGACGGGCACGGGGACCGGCAGCGAGGCCGGCTCGGGCGGGCTGACCGGCTCGCCAGCGACCGGCGGTGAGGCGTCGAGCTCGGGCGGGAGCGGGACCGGCGGCGGGCCGGCGTGCCAGCTCGACGCCGACTGCGGTGACGGGCTGTTCTGCAACGGCGCCGAGGTCTGCGACCCGGGCTCGCCTCTGGCGGATCCCGCCGGCTGCGCGCCCGGGGCCCCTCCCTGCGGGCCCGAGACGACCTGCGACGAGCAGAGCGCGGCCTGCCTCGACGCCTGCGAGCAGGGCAGCGACGCCGACGACGACGGCGTGCCCGGGGTGGCCTGCGGCGGGCTCGACTGCGACGACAGCGACCCCGACGTGTTCCCGGGCCAGACGGAGGTCTGCGACGCCGCGGGGGTCGACGAGGACTGCGACCCCGCGACCCTCGGCGGGCTCGATGCCGACGCCGACGGGTACGTCTCGAATCAGTGCTGCAACAACAAGGCCGGGAGCGGGCTGGTCTGCGGCGACGACTGCGACGACGCGCTGCCCGGCGTCGGACCGGGCGACGACTGGGCGCACTGCGGCGGCTGCGGGATCAGCTGCGGCGCCCAGCAGACCTGCACCGCGGGCGCCTGCATCGGGGCCCGGCGCGTGTTTGCGACCAGCACGCTGCAGGGCGCGAACCTGGGCGGCCTCGGCGGGGCGGACGCGCTGTGTCAGGCGCGCGCCGCCGCGGCCGCGCTGGGCGGCAGCTTCAAGGCCTTCATGGTCGACGACAACACCAAGCTCGAGCGGCTCGAGCATCCGAACGCGCCGTTCATGCGCCTCGACGGGGTCAAGGTCGCGGACGACTGGGCCGATCTCGCCGACGAGAGCCTCGACGCGCCGCTGGCGATCGACGAGTTCCGCAAGCCGGTCGACAACAACGCGTGGACGGGTCTGCGCGACGTCGACGGCGGCGGCGTCAGCAGCTGCAACAACTGGACCTTCGGCGGCGGCGATTGCCTGCAGAACAACACCTGCGGCGGCGCCGGTGAAGTCGCCATGGCCGACGATCACTGGGACGGATTCTATATCTTCAATTGTGACAGCAGCTTTCGGCTGTATTGCATCGAGCAGTGAACCCCGGGCTTTGACGACCTGGCGATCGCGCCCGTACTTCGCCCCAAGTCCGCGTCTCACCGCACGCAAACACTCCCGGCCGCCCGGTCCGACGGCTCGTGGCCGCTGGCCACCGGTGGCAGCCAGCGCGCCAGCACGGCCTCCAGCGCGCCGGGTGTGACCGGCTTGCTCAGGTAGTCATCCATCCCCGCGGACAGGTATGTCTCGCGCGCGCCCTTCAAGGTGTTGGCGGTCAGCGCCACGATCACGGTGTGTCGGCCCGACAGGTCGGCCTCGCGCAGGCGAATGCTGCGGGTCGCCGTCACGCCGTCCATGCCAGGCATCTGGGCGTCCATCAGCACCAGGGCGTATTCTCGATGTTCGAGCGCGGCGAGCGCCTCGGCCCCGTTCGCCACGACATCGACGTCGTAGCCATACATCTCCAGGAGCGCACGGATGACCTGCTGGTTGATGGGATTATCCTCGGCCACCAGCAGGGGTCCGCGAGCGGGCGGAGCCGCGAAGGCGACGGGGGACGGCGCGTGTTCGATAGCGCCGGCCGGGTCTGCTGTGGGCAGCACGATGGCAAACCAGAAGCAGCTGCCAGACCCCAGCTCGCTCTCGACGCCGAAGGTCCCGCCCATGCGGTCGACCAGTCGCTTGACGATCGCAAGCCCCAAGCCAGTGCCTCCATACTGGCGGGTCGTCGAGCTGTCGGCCTGCGAGAACGGCACGAACAGGCGCGTCAGCTGCTCCTTGCTCAGGCCGATGCCGGTGTCGCGGACCGTGAACAACAGCCGCGCGACGCCGGGCGTCTCGGGGCTGGACCCGCAACCGGCGTGGAGCTCACAGCGCACCGTCACCTCGCCCGTCGCGGTGAACTTCACGGCGTTGCTGGCCAGGTTGATGAGGACCTGATTGAGGCGGACCGGGTCGCCGCGCAGGTTGGCGGGCACCTCCGGGTCGAGGACGAGATGCAGGCCGAGCGACTTCTCACGCGCTCGGTTCTCCAGCATGGCCGCGAGGTTCGCCATCAGCGTCGGCAGGCTGAACGGCGTGCTCTCCAGCTCCAGCTGGCCGGCCTCGATCTTCGAGAAGTCGAGGATATCTTCGATCAGCGCCAGCAGCGCCTCGCCGGAGATCCGCGCCGTCTCGATGAAGCGCCGCTGCTCCGCGTCGAGCGCGGTCCTGTCGAGCAGGTGGGTCATGCCGATGACGCCGTTGAGCGGGGTTCGCAGCTCGTGGCTCATGTGGGCCAGGAAATCGCTCTTGGCGCGGTTGGCCTCGTCCGCCGCCTCGCGGGCCGCGTCGGCCAGCTCCTTGGCGTGCCGGAGGTCCACCTCGGCTTGTTTGCGGGCGGTGATGTCGCGGACCAGGCCGATGAACAACGGTTGGTCGCCAGCGAGCGTCCGGCTGACCGCCACGTCGATCGCAAGGCTGCTGCCGTCGCTGCGACGCCCGCTCAGCTCGCGGCTGCCGAGCGCGCTCAGGTCGGTCTGACGCAGCTCGTGCGCCGTCGGATAGCCCGCCGGCACCAGGCACTCGATGTGCCTGCCCAGCAGCTCCCCGCTCGTATATCCGAAGATGCGCTCCGTGGCCGAGTTGCAGGCCTGGATCGCGCCGTGTTCGTCGCTCACGATGATGCTGTCCGCCACCGCCTCGATGATCGCGCGGGCCCGGGCCTCGCTGGCCAGCAACAGCTCCTCGATGTGCTTGCGGTCCGTGATGTCCCAATTCGTGCCGATCATCCGTGTGGCCCGACCCTGGGCGTCGCGCTGCACCCGCCCGATGGCACGAATATGGTGCACCGTCCCATCCGGCCACACGACGCGAAAGTCGGTCTCGAAGCGCCTGGCCCCGCTCAGCGCCTGCAGGAGCTCGGCGTTGGAGCGCGCGCGATCCTCGGGATGCAGCGCGTTGCGCCACAGCGTATAGGCCTCGGCGTCATTCTTGGGTGTGCTGCCGTAGAGCGCGAATATCTGCTCGTCCCAGACCAGGCGATCTCCTGTGATATCCCACTCCCAGATGCCGACCTTCGCCGCCTCCAGCGCCAGGGAGAGGCGCTCGGACAGGTGCTGGCGGATGCGCTGGGCCTGGACTACGGTGGTGATGTCGGCGTGGGCGACCACCAGGCGCAGCGGCCCTTCACCCGCGAAACGCGTGACATGGGCGCTATACCACCGCTCTTCCTGGGGCGAATGGCAAGGGTATTCGAGCGTGAAGTCGCGCTTGGTGCCGTCGATCACCCCGCGAATACCTGCGGCCATTTGCCGGGCGTCGTCTGCGCTCGGGCCGACCGCGGCGTCGCAAATGTCGAGGTAGTTGCCCATGTTTTCGCGCCTGGGATCACCTGCGAACCGCGCATTGGCCTCGCCGAAGCGACGCCAGCCGCTGTTGACCTCGAGGATCGCGCCGGTCTGGTCGAGGATGGCGATGTGCGCCGATAGCCCGTCGATCGCGCCACGCGCGAAGCGCTCGGACTCCCTCAGCGCGCGCTCCACCGCCTTGCGCCCGCTGATATCGACGAAGGAGGCCACCACGCCCTTGACCCCGGGTTTGTCCGCATGAAACAGCGGCTGGGCGTTGACGAGCAGCCAGCTTAGCGAGCCGTCGGCCTTGTAAACACCCATGATCGCGTCGCTTTGTGCGCGACCGGTCTTCAGTGCCAGCATCGCCGGGTGGCATTCGCCGGGGTAGGGCGTGCCGTCCTCATGAACGGTGCGCCAGCGCGCGTCGAGCGCCGTTCGGCCCTGCATTTGCTCGAAGCTCAGGCCCAAGATCCGCCGGGCGGCCCGATTGGCGGCCTGGATGACGCCTGTTGGATCGTGCAGGACGATCCCCTCCGAGAGCGCGTCGACGACCGTCTGGTAGTGCACCTCGCGCTGGTGAAGCTCGGCCTCGGCCTGCTTGCGCGCGCTCAGGTCGTTGGCGATGCCGAGGAACCCGTGGATCTCGCCGGTCTCGCCGCGGAGCGCGCTGATGGTCAACAATACGGGCACGTGGGCGCCGTCCTTGCGGACGTACGTCCATTCGTGCTCATTCGGGAGGTCTCGCAGCGACTTGGCGACGAAGACCGCGAATCCGGGTTGAAGCACCACCGCCAATTGTGCGGAGAATTCGGCGGCCCGGGCCGCGACCTCCGCTTCGAGGTGGAACACCGCCGGGGTGTGCAGGCCGACCATTTCCTCGGCGCGATAGCCCAGGAGTCGCTCGGCGAACGGGTTGAACAGCGTGATCCGGCCCGCGGGGTCGGTGGCGATCAGGGCGCAGCCCGCGTGGGCGACGACGGCCTTCTGCATCGCGGCCACGGTTGCTTCTTCGCGGATCCTCTTGCGCAGCTCCAGCCGCGTCGTCACTTGCCGGCCGAGGATGCGCAGGGCGCTGAGCTGGTCCGCCGTCAGGTCGCGTGGTGCGCGGTCGATGACACACAGCGTGCCGAGCGCCTGCTGCTCGGGGGTGACGAGCGGCATCCCGGCATAGAAGCGGATGTTGGGGTCGTCGGTGACCAGCGGGTTGTCGGCGAAGCGCGGGTCCTGCGTGGCGTCGCGGACGACCAGGATCTCGTCGGGGCGGAGGATGGCGTGCGCGCAAAATGCCAGGTCCCGAGGCGTCTCCGAGGCCGCCAGACCGACCCGGGCCTTGAACCATTGCCGAGTCTCGTCGACCAGGCTGATCAGCGCGATTGGCACGCCGCAGACATATGCCGCCAATTTCACGATCTCGTCGAGCTCAGGCTCGGCCGGGGTGTCGAGGATGTCATAGCGCCGCAGGCTCGCCAGGCGCGTGGTCTCGAGGGTCGGGTGGGGGGCTTTGGGCATGGCGGCCGTCGCTACTTCGACGCGCGGTCGAGCTCGCGGAGCAAGGCGGTGATCGTCGCTCGCACGAGGTCATCGAGGCCGGCGTTCGCGGCCTCCACGATCGCGCCGCTCTCGACGGTGGCCGCCTCTTCGATCTCGTGCAGGGCGCGCGCAAGCCCAGCGGCCCCGAGCTGCGCCGCCGAGCCGCGGAGCCGATGGGTGAGCTGTTGGACGGCGGGGCTATCGGCGGCCGCGACGGCCGCCCGCAGCGCGGCCAGGTTCGCGGGGAGGTCGGCGATGAAGGCGGGATAGAGGCGGCCGACGAGCTTGAGCTGATGCATCGTGGCGACGCACCCCGCATCGAGGACGGCGGAGATGTCGAGGGTCTTGTCCGAGAGGTTATCCGCGTTCAAGGTGGCACCGTTGATTCACTCGCCGAGACACTCCGTGAGGGCCCGGCGCGCCATTCCGAGGGTTGTCGTCGTCCGGTCGAGCGCGAGGAAGATCGCGCGCGGCGGTGACTTTGTATACGCCCGAAGGATGTAGATGTATCGACGAGTGGAGATCAAGATGTCCTCGAGGTCCTCCCAGATATCGCTCTGTGAGACCAATCGAAGCTTGCTCCACACCAGGTCCAGGTCGAGGGTCTCGCCGCGAGCGCCGAGGCACTGGCCGTCTCGCAGGTCGAAGATGGCCACGGAGCGGGCTCCGTCGATCTTGCGCGCTTGCTCGAGGCTGCGGGCCATCCGCCGCATCGGGCCCTCACCGAGCTCGAGCGAGACTCTCGCCCCTGGTGGCGCCTGGACCTCGGGGGGGGGCTCCGTCGGGGCCCCGAGGAGATCCGGGGCAACGACCTCCTCGACGGCGAACAGCACGCCGCTGGTGGCAGCGCGCGACTCGGGGCTGAAGATCACCTCCGGGGCCGAGAACGCGGCGATCGTTGCGATCTTGGCGCGGATCCAGCTCAAGAGCACCGCTCGCAGGCGCTCGCTGGTGATCAAGCCCCAGCTGACCAGGAGGTCGGCGAAGTTCGCGCCCGAAGCCCCGCACTCCTCGATGAGCTCATGGATGTCGTCCCGGGTGATCCCCGGCTCGTCCGCGAGGATCGTCGCCAACGAACCTGGTATGTCCGAGACGTGCGCCCATGCGACCTTGCCTTGATGGAAGATGATGCGACCGACGCGTTGAGCGCCGCGGACGATCACGTCGCCGCCGGGGCTCGCCGCGGCCTCGGCCAGCGCCCGACGCAGGCCTGAGCTGGCGCGCGCCGACTGGAACAGCCGCTCGGCCACCCGCAGGCGGGCGAGCACGTCCTCGGTTTGATAGGGCTTGGTGATGAAATCGTCGGCCCCCGCCTGGAATCCGAGGGTGATGTCGCGCTGCTTGCTGCGGACGCTGAGGACGGCGATGTAGACATACTCCGCGTCGTTCCGCTCGCGGATCCGTCGGCACAGCTCGATGCCGTCGATCCCGGGCATCATCCAGTCGAGGAAGACGATCCGCGGCGCATCGACGGATTGCATGATCGCCCAGGCCTCGCTCCCGTCTCTGGCCAACACACATTTGTGCCCCGCCGAGGTCAGCACAGCCTCAAGCACGGCGGCCGAATAAGGGTCGTCATCGGCGACAAGGACTCGCATCTATCATACGAAGCTATCCCGCCCGCCGGCTTCAGACAAGCGTCGGCAAGGGCGTAGGTCCGCGAGAGCGGCGAGCGAAGCCGACCGGCCGCGTCGCACGGAGCGTGGCGACGCGTGGCGATGCGTCACGTCGTCGCAATTATTGCCGTATAAGGGGCCCATCTTCTTCCTGGCCATGCCAGGATTTGTCGCCCTCGGAGCGGGCACTCGCGTCCCGCTCGACCCGTGATCGCCAGACCTCACGCGCCGGTCCGCGGCTGACCGGCGCGGGCCCGGCGTGCCGTGTCCAGGCTCACGATTCTGGACGCCCGGGAGTGCGGCGGCGCCGGTGGGTCTCGTCGCAGGTCGCCAGGCTCATGATCTATATTCCCGGCATGCAGAGTCCCCGCGTCGTCGAGGTCCCGGTCGTGCACGCCACTCGCGAGAACACGGCCGAGTACGGAGTCTTCATCGGCACCGACGTGCCGGCCGCCGGCCTGGCCATCCCCTTCTACAAGGGGGCCGTCGAGGAGGGCTTCAACTTGCCCTTCGTTTACCACGAGCACGCGGTGATCCGCACCGCCCGGATCCACCCGCGGCCCGGCAAGATCACCTGGCTCGAGCGCCATATGCGAATGTCGCAGCTGTTCGTCGGCCTCGGCGATGCGCCGCTGGCCCTGGTGCTCGGTAAGCCGAACCCGGACAGCGATGTGCCGGACCTCGAGCAGGTGAGGGCGTTCATCCTGCCACCCGGCCACGGCATCATGATCCACACCGGGACCTGGCACGACTTCCCGATGGCGATCGATCGCCCGGTCACCGTGCTGACCGCCAACTCGGCCGAGGTCGTCGAGGCGCTCGCCACCCAGGCGCTGGCCGAGGAGATGGACCGCGGCGACGTGCGCAAGATCGACATCCTCCGCCACACCGGCTGCGTGCTCGAGGTGACGTTTTGAGGGTCCGGGCCTTCGCCATCGACACCCGTGATCCCGGCGATGTCGACGAGCTGCGGCGCCTGCTCGACGCGGGGACCTTCGCGGCGGCCGACGTGATCGCGGTGATCGGCAAGACCGAGGGCAACGGCGGCCGCAACGACTTCTCGCGCGGGCTCGCCATGGCGGCGCTCGAGCACCTGTTCGCCCCGCGCCTCGGCGTCGCGCCCGAGCAGGTCCAGGACCGCGTGATCTTCTCGTTCTCGGGCGGCACCGAGGGCGTGGTCGCGCCGCACATGCTGGTGCTGGTCCGCGAGGGCGAGCGCGACGGCCGGCGCCGAGCGACGAAGCGCCTCGCGGTGGCGATCGGCCACACCCGCGCATTCGCCCCCGAGGAGATCGGGCGCATGGCGCAGATCGAGGAGACCGCCCGGGTCGTGCGTGACATCGCCGCCACCCTCGATCTCGACGCGCTGGCCGACGTGCACCTCGTGCAGATGAAGGGCGCCATCCCCCACTTCTCGCCCGAGCAGGCCCAGGCGGCGGCCCGCGCCGGCCGGGCGCTGCGCTGCGACATGGTCGGGTCGCGGGCCGCCTCGGCGCTCGGCGTGGCCCTCGCGCTCGGCGAGGTCGAGCACTCGCGGCTCTCCGACGAGGTCGTGTGCAACGACTGGTCGCTCTACTCGGGCATCGCCTCGTGCTCGGCCAAGCCCGGGCTCGAGCGCACCGAGATCGTCGTGTTCGCCAACAGCCCGACCTGGACCGGCGACCTGGCGATCGAGCACGGCATCCTCGCCGACATCCTCGACAGCGAGGGCGTGCGGGCGGTCGCCGCCAAGCTCGGGCTCCTGCTGCCCGTCGACCCCGCCACGAGCCCGCTGCTCGGCGTGTTCGCCAAGTCCGAGGCCGATCCGCGCGGACGCGTCCGCGGTCGGCGACACACCATGCTGAGCGACGACGATATCGGCGACACCCGCTATTCGCGCTGCGTGCTGACCTCGGTGCTCGCCGCCACGCTCGGGGACACGAGGGTCTATGTGTCGACCCGCGCCGAGCATCACGGCCCGCTCGGCGGCGGCCCGCTGGCGATCGTCGCGCGCCTGCCCGAGGTGTCGACGTGAGCCGCGACCGCGAGCTGGTGGTGCTCCTGCCCGCGGTCGGCGGCGACCCCTCGTTCTGGAGGCCCCAGCTCGACGCGCTGGCGAAGGATTATGCGACCCTGGCGATGGACCTCGCGCGCCCGGCCGCCGAGGTCTCGATGGCCGGCTTCGCCGACGACGTCGCCGCCGCGATCGAGCGGCGGGGTTATGCCCGGGCCCACATCGTCGGGCTGTCGATGGGCGGCGTGGTCGCGCTCGAGCTGTTCGCGCGGCACCGCGACAAGGTCCGCTCGCTGACGCTGGCCAACACCTGGGCGTTTCACGCCGACGCCGCGGGCCGCCTGGCGTGGTTCAGCGAGCAGATGGCCGCGATGAGCGTGCCCGAGTTCTCGCGCATGAGCCTGCCCGGCCTGTTCGCGCCGGCCACCGATCCGGCGATCGTCGCGGCCGGCGTCGCGGTCGAGAGCGCCAAGGACCCGGCGATGTATCAGGCGTGCTGGCGCGCGATGCTGGTCTCGGATCACCGCGCCTTGCTGGCCAGCGTCGACGTGCCGCTGCTGCTGATCGGCGGCGCCCTCGACGCGATCACGCCGACCTCGCTGCTGCGCACCATCGCCGATTCGGTCGGCTGCGCGCGCCTGGTCGAGCTGCCGGGGGCCTCGCACTTCTCCAACCTCGACCGCCCACAGGCGTTCACCACGGCCCTGCGCGGCCACCTGCGCGGCGCGCGCGGCCACGGCGACGATCGCCTGGACCCCGCGGCCGAGGCGACGCTGACGCTGCCCGCGGGCACCAGCGCCGAGCAGCTGCTCCGCCTGCTCGATCATCACGGCGTCGAGCTGCTCGCCTCGAACTCCGGCACCGACTTCACGCCGATCATCGACGCGCTGGCCCGCCTCGAGGGTGAGCCCGATGCGCCGACCTTCGGCCTGCGTATCGTCGCCTGTCCGCACGAGAACACCGTCATATCGGTGGCCCACGGCCATGCCCTGGTGTCGCACCGCCCGCAGGCCGCGATGGGTCACGTCGGGGTCGGCACCGCGGCGATGGGCATGGGCATCATCAACGCCCGCCGCGCGCGCGTGCCGATCCTGGTGCTGGCCGGGCACACGCCCTGGTACGAGCAGGGTCGCCCGGGCGCGCGCAGCAACTTCGTGCAATGGGGCCAGGACACCTTCGATCAGGGCGGCTACTTCCGCGAGTTCACCAAGTGGGACTACGAGCTGCGCAGCGGCCACGCGCTCGAGGTCGTGGTCGAGCGCGCGCTGGCGATCGCCGAGTCGCCGCCGGCCGGTCCGGTGTATCTGACCCTGCCCAAGGAGCCGCTGTGCGAGCGCAACCCGGCGATCGAGCTGTCGACCCGCGCGCGCCAGACCCCGACCCGCGCCAGCGTGCCCGAGCCGACCGCGCTGGCGACCGCCGCGCGCTGGCTGCGTGAGGCCAAACGGGCGGTGATCGTCACCGCCGACCTCGGACATTATGTCGGCGGTCCCGAGGCGCTGGTGCGGCTCTCGCAGGTCGCGGGTCTCGGCGTCATCGAGCACGGCAAGCGCAATTTCTTCAACTTCCCGACCGAACATCCGCATCACCTCGGCTTCGATCCGGCGGCCGACGTCGAATCTGCGGACCTGGTGATCACCGTCGAATGTCCGGTCCCGTGGATCCCCGCGTTTACCGGGCGGACCCGGGCGCCGCGGGTGATCGGCATCGGCGTCGATCCGCTGTTCGGCGATCTGCCGATGCGCGGCTTCCCCTGCGATCTCGGCCTGGCGGGCGACCCGGTCGCGACCCTGCGGGCCCTGGCCGACGCGATCGGCGCAGCGCCCGTGATCCGGCCCGACCTCGCCGCCCAGCACGCCCAGCGCTTCGGCGCCGCCCGCGAGGCCGCCCGTAAGGACGCCGGCCGCGAGCGGATCAGCAAGGCCTATCTGTCGTGGATGATCGGCCAGGTCATCGACGACGAGGTCGTGATCGTCAACGAGTACAACCTGGATCCCTGGCTGGTGCCGCGGCGCTGCAGTGATTCATGGTTCGAGAACTCGGTCGCCAGCGGGCTCGGCTGGGCGCTCGGCGCGGCGCTCGGCGCCAAGCTGGCGGCCCCCGAGCGCACGATCGTGGCGACCCTCGGCGACGGCGCCTATTACTTCAACGCCCCGCTCAGCGCCCACCACGTCGCCGCCGCCCAGCGCCTGCCGATCGTCGTGATCGTGTTCAACGACCAGGCGTGGAGCACGATCAAGGCCAGCACCCGCGGCTCACATCCGGGGGGCGACGCGGTCCGCGACGACCGCTTCGCGCTGTGCGACTTCAACGTCGCCGTCGACTTCGCGGCGGTCGCCGAGGCGGCCGGCGGCGTCGGCATTCGCGTCGAGGCGCCCGGCGAGATCGAGGCCGCGCTGCGTCGCGCGCTCACCCTGGCGCGCACCGGCGACCGCCTGGTCCTGCTCGACGTCATCTGCGAGCGCAACGGCTGACCCGCGGGCCCGCGCGGGTCACAGGCCGATCGCGTGCAAGCTCGCGGCGAGGATCGGCAGGGTCAGCAGCGAGAGCAGCGTGGTGATCACGGCGGCCGCCGAGGCGAGGCGGCCGTCGCAGCCGGCGTTGGTGGCGATGATCGCCGCGACCACGGCGGTCGGCATGGCGGCCTGCAGTACGGCGGCCTGGGCGACCTCGCCGCGCACCCCGAGGGTCAGCAGGATCAGCGCGGCCAGGCCGGGCATGACGACCAGCTTGATCACGGCGATGCCGGCGAGCGCCCGGGTCTGACCGCGCAGCGATCGCAGGTCGAGGCCGAGGCCGATCGTCAGGAACGCGAGGGTCGTGGTGGCCTGACCCACGAGGGTGAGCGGGCCCGCGAGCAGCGCCGGCATCTCGGTGTCGGTGAGCGCGAGGCCGAGGCCGATCATCACGGCGATCATCATCGGCTGGGTCAGCAGCCGCAGCAGCGCGCGCGCGGCCCGGGCCAGGCGCGGCGCGGCGGCCGGCCGCGTCGGGCTGGCCATGGCGGTGGCGAAGGCGACGCCGGCGGTCAGCAGCAATATCGTCGTATCGACGGTGTCGATGATCACGGCCGTGGTCGCCGCGCTGGCCGAGCCCGGATAGCGCGCGAGCACGAAGGGCAGGCCGAGGAAGGCGGTGTTCGAGAAGGCCGCGACGATGCCGGCCGCGCCCTGGCTCGGACGCGCCGCGCCGAGCACCCGCAGCCACAGCGCACCGAGCGCGAGCGCGGCGAGCATCGCCACCGTGGTCGCCAGCAGGGCCGGCAGCAGCCCCGCCTCGAAGCGCGCGCGCGCGAGGATCATGACCAGCAGCGCCGGCATCGTGATCTGCACGATCACCCGGCCCAGCACGTCCGGGGCGTTCGCCGGCACGGTCCCGAGGACACGCAGCAGCTGGCCGACGGCCGTCAGCCCGAACAGCGTGAGCAACAGGGGGAGGATGTCGCCAGCGGGCACCGCCGCCTTCTTACTCCAAGCCGGAGCCGCGGACGGTCGCGCTGAGCGTGAGCAATGCGCCCGATGGGCAGTGGGTGGGCGCCCGGGCGGGCCTCCTCACAGGACGAGGCGGGGTGCCGCGAGCGCCGGTTCAGGGATTGAGGTCGGCCTCGAGCTTCTGGAGGCGATGCCGGGCCAGGCCGAGGTTGCCCTTCGTCTTGTCGATCGCCACGTACAGGCAGAGGTTCTCCCCGCGCTTGCTCGGGCGGATCAGGTGGATCTGATCGTCGAGCGTGATCAGGATGTCCTGGATCGCGCCCTTGATCCCCAGCTCGGCCATCGTCGCCATCTTGGCCTTGACGACCTGACAATTGCCGGCGGCGGCGACCTCGATGTTCAGGCGGCTGCCGCCGCCGGCGGTGCCGAGGCACAGCCCCGACTCCCAGTCCGCGAGGGCCACCCCGATCGCTCCGTCGATCTTCATCGCTTCTTCCAGTGTCTTATTGATATCGGCCATGTCGTGCTCATATCTTGGATTGATGTGTTGTGGCGGCGGCGCCCACGATGATGACATTCGCGGTCGCGGCGTCAGCGGTCAGCGAGGACCTTGCAGAGCCCCGCGAGCTCGCCGACGAGCTTCTTGACCCGAAGATGGGCGAGGGCCAGGCTGCTGTGGCGCTGATCGATCTCCACCCACAGGAACAGGCCGTCGTCGCCGGGCAGGGGCGTGAGGATGTCGCTGCGACCGTCCTCGTCGGTGATCATCATGTCGCGCAGGGTCCCGCTCGTGCCGAGCCGCTTCATCATCCCGGCCATCACCCGCATGACCCGACAATGCCCGGCGACCACGACCTCCAGGCGCCGGTGCTCGGCCCGGTCGAGCGGGGTGAGGCTGCGGTCGAGCTCCCAGCTGGCCAGCGCCGCCGCGGTCGCGCCGTCGATCTCGAGCGCGGCCGCGACCGCCTCGGAGATCCTCGCTTGCACGGCCTGACGCTCCCACACCGCCTCTGCGTGGGCCGGCGCGGGCCCGGGCGTCGCGCCCGGCACATCCTCGGCGTCCTCTGCGTCCTCGGCGTCCTCGGCGTCGATGTTCCACGTGGCCGGCACCAGGCTCAGGAACGGCGGCCTGGCCGTCGTGGTGCTGACGACCGGCGGGCCGGGCATGCGCTCCACGAGGCCGCCCTGGGCCAGGCCGAGCCGGCTCGCGCGGAGGCCCTCCTCGGCGAGGCGCACGGCCTCCATCAGCTCGCCGAGCGTGGCGAAGACGGTCGCGGTCTGGGCGCGAACCTGCATGTCGAAGACGACGACCGGCTCGCGCCACCGGAGGATCTCGACCGCCGCGCTCAGGCCCACGAGCTCGCCGTGACGGGCGTCGACCAGCGCGCCCGCCGAGAAGAACAGCGTGCCCTGTTCGGCCCCGGCGCTCACCCGCAGCGCGCAGCTGCGGCGCTCCATTTGGAGCAGGACGAGCAGGTCGACCAGCGTCACGCCGCCGCGCGTCGGGCCCGGCATCGCGCTCAAATGCTCGTGCACGCGGCGCAGCAGGTGCTCGCGGTCGAGTGGCTCGCGCAGATAATCGATCCGGCAGCCCGCTGGTGTTCGCGCCTCGGCGGAGGCCGGCCCGCGCTCGGCGATGACGATCACTGGCAGGGTCACGCGGCGATTGGCCAGATGTCGCAGCAGCTCGACCCCGTCGATCACCGGCATCGCCAGCGACGTGATCAGCAGGTCCACGCGGTCTCGCTCGAGCACCCGCAGCGCCTCGGCGCCGTCGCTCGCGCAGGTCAATCGTGGGTCCGGCGCCCCGACCGAGAGGATCCTGGCCACGTCGCGCTGGATCGCGGCCTCCTCGTCCACGAACAAGATATGCTTTCGACTGTCACTCATCGCTATAGTCCCCCTG